>JAABUM010005207.1_pt1 | contig 13853 bp, 10 predicted proteins | sample 5559161 | NCBI WGS metagenome assembly JAABUM01 (sample SAMN10711868, study PRJNA513369) | rock metagenome | isolation source: Antarctica rocks | place: Antarctica: Victoria Land, Siegfried Peak nord
GACCAGGCGTTGCTCTACACGGGTAAGGCGGCCATGATGCTCCACGGCTCGTGGACCTACGGAAGCATGGCCACCGACGGCGGCGACTTCGTTTCCGGCGGCCATCTTGGATATATGAACTTCCCACCGGTGGACGGCGGCAAGGGTAACCCCACCGACACCGTCGGAAACCCCGGCCAGTACCTGTCGATCTCGTCGAAGGCCTCCGAGGAACAAAAGGCGATCGCTAAAAAGTTCTTGTCGACCGCAGTGCTGTCCGACGCAGAGAACAAGGAGTGGGTCGCCGCCGGCTCGGTCCCGATCGTCAACGGCACCAACACCCTGCTTACCGGTTCGAAAGATGCTGACTGGCTCAAATTCGTCTACGGCGTCGCGAGCAAGGCCAAGGTCTTCGCACAGTCCTGGGATCAGGCCGTGAGCCCCACCGCTGCCGAGAAACTACTGGACAATATCGCCAAACTGTTCCAGCTGTCGATCTCGCCGCAACAGTTCGCCACCAACATGAATCAAGTCATCGGCACATGAGCACCCTCGCGCGGACAGCTCCGCGCACGGGTGCACCGGCGCGGCGAGTGGGCACTCGTCGCGCCGGAAGTACCGGCTCGGTCGCGTGGATGGCAATTCCCGCTCTGGTCTTCTTCGCCGCCTTCGGTCTGATTCCGCTGGTCGGCGTGCTGGCCCTGAGCTTTACCCAGTGGGATGGCATCGGTGCGATCCACCTGGCTGGATTGGACAGCTGGCGAACCATCCTGAGCGATCCGGGTCTGCCGCATGCATTGTTCGTGACTTTTCTTGTGATGGTGCTCTCGTGGGCCGTGCAGACGCCTACAAGCATTCTCATCGGGGTCTTTCTGGCAGGTCAGAAGCGCTACCGCGCAGTGCTTGCGGTGATGTACTTCATTCCGGTACTGCTGAGCTCGGCTGCCATCGCCATCACCTACAAGGCCCTGCTCGATCCGAACTTCGGCCTGGGTGCGGGACTGCACATCGGGTTCCTGACCCAGGACTGGCTCGGTGTGGACAAGCTGGCCCTGGCCGTGGTGATCTTCGTGGTCTCCTGGCAATTCATCCCCTTCCATTCGCTCATCTACCAGGGGGCCGTGCGGCAGATCCCGCGGTCGATGTACGAGGCGTCGGAGATCGAGGGCGCCGGCCGGGTCCGTCAATTCTGGAGCATCACCCTGCCGCAGCTCAAGTACACGATCGTGACCTCCTCGACCCTCATGGTGGTCGGCTCGTTGACGTTCTTCGACCTGATCTTCGTGCTGACGGCGGGTGGCCCCGGTGACGCCACTCGGGTTCTTGCACTTGACATGTACTCGACAGGCTTCCAGGCCAACCTGATGGGACCGGCCAGCGCTATCGCCGTGATCCTCGTCCTCGTCGGACTGGGACTCGCTCTGCTGCTGCGCCGCATCGGTGGCGGCAAAGTAGCCGACAGCCAGCTGGAAGGTGCCTGAAATGGCCGTCACTTCCACCACGGCGGTCGACCGTCGGTCTGACCCACCGCCCAAGATTCGACGAAATCATCGCAGGCACGGGCTGAACTGGCTGGGCGGAACCGCCGGGTGGATCTGGCTCGCCATTGTCGTGGTTCCGATCTACTGGATCGTGGTGACCAGCCTCAAGACCCAATCCAACTATTACGTGACGAACCCGTTGGCACCGCCGAGCTCCCCGACGTTGTCCAACTACGACCTGGTCATCAAGTCCGACTTTCTCGGGTACTTCGTCAACAGTGTCATCGTGGCCGTAGGATCCATCATTCCTACTCTCCTGGTGTCATTCATGGCGGCGTTCGCCATCGTCAGAGGCAACAGCAGGTTCCTGAGATCGATCAACTGGCTCTTCCTGATGGGACTGGCGATACCGTTGCAGGCGACCATCATTCCGGTCTACCTGATCATCATCAGACTCAAGCTCTACGACAGTCTGCTCGCGATCATTCTTCCGTCCATCGCATTTGCGATTCCGCTGTCCGTCCTGGTCCTGTCGAATTTCATCCGCGATGTACCGAAGGAGTTGTTCGAATCAATGCGGGTGGATGGAGCCAGTGAGTGGACCACGCTGTACCGGCTGGCGTTGCCACTGACCCGTCCCGCTCTGGTCACCGTCGCCATCTACAACGGTCTCGCGGTGTGGAACGGATTTCTGCTTCCCCTGATCCTCACCCAGAGCCCGAGCAAACGCACGCTGCCCCTTGCGTTGTGGACGTTCCAGGGCCAGTACGGCGTCAACGTTCCGGCCGTGCTGGCCTCGGTCGTCTTGACCACGCTGCCGATTCTGGTGCTGTACGCCATCGGGCGCCGGCAGCTACTCAGCGGTTTGACTGCCGGCTTCAGCAAGTGACATGCATCCGATGACCGGCCTGCGTCACCAAGGCTCTACCCAATCACAAGTGAAGGTGGCGCCGGACTCCGATCAGCCTGAACTGGCATCAACAACATCGTCGACGTCGACAGTCGGCCGAAAGAATCGGGTAAAAGAGTGTCTCATCGCAAGAAGGCCCTTGTCGTCCGCGGTGGCTGGGAGGGACATCAGCCGGTCGAGGCCACTGAACTGTTCATTCCATACCTTCATGGGCTTGACTATGAAGTCCGCATCGAAGATGCGCCCACCGTCTACGCCGATGCCGATTACATGAACGGAGTGGACCTCGTCATGCAGTGCATGACGATGTCGAGCATCGAACCGGAGGAGCTGGCCGGGTTGCGGGACGCGATCGTGGCCGGAACCGGTTTGGCGGGATGGCACGGCGGCATTGCGGACTCCTACCGCAACAGTGCCGACTACCTCCACCTGATCGGCGGCCAATTCGCCTGCCACCCGGGTAAGCATCCGGACGAGGCAACCGGCGAACAGTCGGACAACTACATGCCGTACACCATCAATGTGTTGCCTCATGCGCAGGCGCATCCGATTACCACCGGTATCGAGGATTTCGAGCTCACCACGGAGCAGTACTGGGTCCTGTGTGATTCCTATATCGACGTCCTGGCCACGACGACCCAACAGGTCCGACCCTGGGACCCCTGGGCCAGACCGGTGGTGTCGCCGGCGATCTGGACCAGGCAATGGGGCCGCGGCCGGATCTTCGTCACGACCGCGGGTCACGACGTCAAGACCCTGCAGGATTCCAAGGTGAAGACGATTGTTGAAAGAGGGTTGACATGGGCGAGCCGCTGAGGATCGGCATCATCGGCCTGGGAACGATCAGTGCCCAGTATCTGCACACGCTGGACCGACTCGAATCTGTCGAGTTGGTCGCTGTCGCAGACCTGGATCATTCGCTGGCCCAGGCTGTTGCGGAGGAAAGAACCGGTGTCCGAGCCTGTGGCGTGGCGCAGTTGCTCGCCGCCACCGATGTGGAACTGGTGCTGAACCTGACGATCCCAGCGGCGCACGCCGGCATCGCCCTCCAGGCGATCAGCGCCGGCAAGCATGTCTACGGTGAGAAGCCGCTGGGCCTGAACACCGCCGAGGGTCAAGAAGTGTTGACCTCGGCGGCGGCGGCGGGTGTGCTGATCGGGTGCGCCCCCGACACCGTCCTGGGAACCGGAATCCAAACTGCTCGTAAAGCCATCGACGACAATCTGATCGGTCTGCCCATCGCCGCGACCGCCACCATGATGGTCCCCGGACATGAACGGTGGCACCCCAACCCGGACTTCTACTATCAGCCCGGCGGCGGGCCGCTGTTGGACATGGGTCCCTACTACCTGTCTGCCTTGGTCACTCTGCTCGGTCCGGTGACCACTGCGATCGGAGCGTCGAGCCGCACCCGGTCCACCCGTACCATCGGATCCGGCGGCCGCGCGGGGCAGGTCATCCCGGTCGCCACCGATACCCACATCACCGGCATTCTCACTCATGCGACCGGTGTCGTGTCGACCGTGGTCATGAGCTTCGACGCGGTTGCGACGCGATCGGCCAATATCGAGATCCACGGTGAAAGTGGCACCATGGTCGTCCCTGATCCCAATCACTTCTCGGGCGACGTCCAGGTTCGGACGCTGGACAGCAACACCTGGACGACGCTCCCTGTCTCAGCCGGATATCCCAACGCCGGCCGGGGTATCGGAATCGCCGACCTGGCCGGCACTCCCGCCGGAACTTCACCCCGAGCCGGCGGGCAGCTGGCCTATCACGTGCTGGACATCATGGAAATGGTCCTCGCCTCCGCCGAGACCGGCCGTGCCCTTCCCGTCCGCAGTACGGCCGAACGACCGGCTGCAGTTCCACTGCAGGCGAAATCCCCCGCCGCGTCGGCCCATCGCTGATCGCTTCGCCCCGGTAAGTACCCCTTGTGATCGGTGTCACCAGGGTATAAGTTCCGTGTGCGAGCTTGAGTGATTTTGAAGAATGTTGATGCTTCGCCTGCTTCTACTGCCTGCTCTACAGCTGCTCCCACTGCCTGCCGCCGGCTGTATCCCTCGGATCGGAGATCCTGAATGTTTCGAGTAATTCGTCGCACCCACGTGGCGGGAGTTGCCGTACTGGCGCTGACGTTGTCGGCGTTCGTCGGGCAATCAGCCGTCGTCAGTGCCACGCCGACCGGCTCGGTCGGCGCGGCAGCCCCGAGCGCGCCGGCACCTCCGGCCACGAAGGCGGCTGCGGATTCGACGATCGTGGTCGATGATGCGAAGCAGGGCACCGGACCGGACGTGTTCGATTATGTGGGTTCCGGTTGGGGTCATGCGGGCGGCGAGGGGGCCCCGGCGAATCCGTACGGCGGGACGAACAGCTGGACCGACCATGCGGGCGACAAGGTGACGTTCACCTTCGTGGGCAACCAGATCACGTTCTTCGGCGTCACCGCGCTGCAGCACGGCATCGGCGCGGTGTCCGTCGACGGCGCTGCGGCAACCTCGATCGATTTCTACAGCGCGAACCGCACCGGGAACGTGGTGTTGTGGACCAGCCCGACCCTGCCCGAGGGGCAGCACACGGTGACGTTGGCGTGGACCGGAACGAAGAACGCCGCGTCCAGCGGCACGTCGGTGGTCGTCGACCGGGTCAGCTTCAACGGGCAGCCGCCACCTCCGGCGAACACCGCCATCGCGGTGAACCCGGCCGGTCCGGGCCGGACGTTCGACGGGGTCGGCGCGATCAGCGGCGGCGGCGGGAACAGCCGGCTGCTCATCGACTACCCCGCCAAACAGCGCAACCAGATCCTGGACTACCTTTTCAAGCCCGGCTATGGAGCTTCCCTGCAGATCCTCAAGCTGGGGATCGGCGGTGACGCCAACTCCACCGACGGGTCCGAACCCAGCATCGAGCACACCAAGGGCGTCGTGAACTGTGACGCGGGCTATGAGTTCTGGTTGGCCCAGCAGGCCAAGGCGCGCAATCCCAACATCAAGCTGTACGGGCTGGCGTGGACCGCGCCCGGTTGGATCGGCAACGGCAACTTCTGGTCACAGGACATGATCGACTACCTGACGACGTGGATCGGGTGCGCCAACACCCACGGCCTGAAGATCGACTATCTCGGCGGCTGGAACGAACGCGGCTACAACAAGGCGTGGTACGAGAATCTGCATGCGACGCTTGCCGCCAAACACCTCCCCATCCAGGTGGTCGGCGACGACTCCGGCTGGGACGAGGCGGACGCCATGGCGACGGACCCCGCCTTCGCCAAGTCCATCGACATCCTCGCCGCGCACTACTCGTGTGAGGGCGGCGACGGTGGTAACGCGAACTCGTGTCAGTCCACCCAGAACGCGATCAACACCGGAAAACCGTTGTGGGACAGCGAAAACGGCTCGCAAGATGACAACACCGGCGCCCCGGCGCTGATCCGGGCAATCACCCGCGGGTACCTCGACGCCAAGATGACGGCCTTGCTCAACTGGCCGCTCATCGCAGCCATCACCCCGAACCTGCCCTACGCCACCGTCGGCCTGGCGGTCGCCGACCAGCCCTGGTCGGGTCACTACAGCCTGGGCATCAACACCTGGGTCACCGCCCAGGTCACCCAGTTCGCCCAACCCGGCTGGCAGTTCCTGGACAACGCCAGCGGCTACCTGGGCAAGGACCGCACCAACGGCAGCTACGTCAGCCTGGTGTCGCCCACCAAGTCCGACTACAGCACCGTGGTGGAGACCACAACGGCAACAGCCGCATCAACCGCAACGTTCACCGTGCCGTCCGCCCTGTCCGGCAAGGCGGTGCACGTGTGGGCCACCAACGTGAACTCGACTCACAACGCGGACTACTTCGTTCACTTGACCGACCTCAGGGCCGGCAGCTCAGGCACGTTCGCTTACACGCTCGAGCCCGGCTACGTCTACACGTTCAGCACCGTCAACAAGCCTGTCGGCAAGGGCACCGCGATCAGCCCGGCCCCGCACCCGCTCGCTCTTCCGTACTCCGACAACTTCAACCGCTACGTCGCCGGCCAAGAGGCGCGCTACGTCTCGGACATGCAGGGCGCGTTCGAGGTGCAGCCCTGCGCCGCCGGACGCCGCGGCATGTGCCTGCAGCAGATGGCCCCGATCAAGCCGATCGAGTGGCAGAACGACAGTGACGCGTTCACCCTCGTCGGGGACCCGTCCTGGACGAACTACCAGGTCCAGATCGACGCGGAGCTGGCCAAGCCCGGCACGCTGGAGCTGATCGGACGGGCCGGAACCCAGACCCGGCCGCAGTCGCACCAGCAGGGCTATTACTTCCAGATCGCCGACACCGGTGCCTGGACGATCTTCAAGAGCGACGCCAACGGCGTCCGCACGGTGCTGGCCCGGGCGTCCACCACCGCGCTCGGCGTCGGGAGGTGGCACAAACTGGCGCTGTCGTTCAGCGGCCCGTCGATCACCGCGCTCGTCGACGGCCACGCTGTTGGCGTAGTCCAGGACAGCTCCTACACCGCCGGTCAGGTAGGCCTCGGTCTGACCTCCTATGACACCGACCAGTTCGACAACCTCGCGATCACCCCGAACAAGGTGTCCCGGGCGTCGGCGTCGCTGACGGTGACCCCGTCGGCGAAGACCGTGCAGCGCGGCCAGCAGGTCACCGTCACCACGACGTTCTCCGTGCCCCGTGGGGCCGGCCCCGCCGAGGGTGTCAATCTCACCCTCCAGGCCCCGACCGGCTTCGTCGTCGACTCCTCCGCGCAGGTCTTCGGTGTCGTTCAGCCGGGACACAGCGTCACGGCCACCTGGGCGCTCACCGCCCCGACCGACGCCGCGTCGACCGCGACCCTGACCGCCGTCGCCACCTTCGCCCAGCACGATGTGGCACATTGGCTGACCGGAAACGGACAGCTGCAGGTGGTCAATCCGCCGGCGCCGACCGGCGTCAGCAGCGTCGCCGACCTGCCCTTCCTCTCGTCGACGAACGGGTGGGGCCCGGTCGAACGCAATCAATCCGTGGGAGGTTCGAACGCCGACGACGGTAACCCGCTGACCATTCACGGCACCGTGTACGCCAAGGGGCTCGGCACAAACTCGGTCAGCGACATTGCCATCTACCTCGGCGGTAACTGCTCGAGGTTCACCTCCACCGTTGGCATGGACAGCGAGGTCGGCGACGGCACCGTCACCTTCAGCGTGATCGGTGACGGCAAAACGCTTGCCACCACACCCACCGTCAGAGGTGGCGATCCAGCCCAACAGATCACGGTCGCCGTCAGCGGCGTGCAAACCCTGCACCTGGTGGTCGGCGACGCCGGCGACGGCAACGGCGACGACCACGGGGACTGGGCCATGCCGACCCTGACCTGCTCAGGCTGACTTCCGAGGGGCGGCGATGTCGTCGCACCCGTGACCGGAAGTGGCAGCCCCGGGGTCGGGCCCGGTGCTGCCACCCCGAGAGCAATTTTTTCCTGGCGGTGATCGACAGCAAAACCGTGTCGGGAGCCGGCGATTCCCGGCGGGCAGGATCGGCCGGTTCCCGCTTTGTCTGGTCGTGGCAACCCTGCTGGCGCTGGCGACAAGTGCGGGGGTTGCGCAATCCGCGTCAGGCAGCGAGCCGACGCGCGAGCCGGAGCGCCAGCACAACGAGGCGTATCGAAATCCAATTCTGCCGGCCAATGTCGCCGATCCCCACGTCATCAAGGCACTCGACGGGTACTACTACCTGTACGCGACGACCACGACGCTGGGCACCTCTGCCAAGGAACACATCTTTCCGATCTGGCTTTCGACCGACCTCGTTGATTGGCGCTACGTCACCGATGCGTTGGCCACTGCGCCCAGCTGGGTGTCGACCAACGCTCTGTGGGCGCCGGACGTGCACTACTTCAACGGTCAGTACTACCTGTACTACACAGCCGATCACGTCAAGGCGTTGCCCAAGTACGCGAATCCGGCCAGCACCCCGGCCCAGGCGGTATCAGCCATCGGCGTATTGACCTCTCCGACGCCCGTCGGGCCGTGGTCCGACGCCGGGCCGTCGGCGGGCGGATCGTTTCGCCACGGCCCGATCGTGCCGCCGAGCTGGGGATGGTGCACCGATCCGGCGAACCCAGGCTGCTACAACTGGCATTTCGACTCAGCGGTGTATCAGGGTTCGGACGGCACCAGGTACCTGTACGAGGGCAGTTTCTTCGGAGGTAACCGCCTCTACCGGCTGAATCCCGACGGGTTGAGCAGCGACTTGTCGACCGGCACGCAGTTCGGTCACAACCTGCAGTACGAGGCGAGCTCGGTGATTTCGCACGACGTCGATGGCAAACCTATGTACTACATGCTCAATTCACGCTCGGACTGTTGTGCTGGTCCGAACAGTCCTTACAGCGTCGTCGCGAACCGGGGGAACCAGCCGTTCGGCACTGTGAACCCCGACGGAGGCCACGCCGACTTCAGCGACCAGCACGGCTCGCCGATGGAGCAGAGCTACGGGCCACTTCCGCACTACCAGCCCGGTGACGCGCCATGGAGCAACCCCATCTGGTGGAATCTCGCCAATGAGGGCGGCGGCTTCCCGGTGCTCCAACAGAACGGGAACGACACCGTCGGTGCGGGTGGACAGACCGTGATCCCCGACCTCGCCGGCCAGGACTGGATGGTCTACCACGGCATCGATCAACAACAGCCGTGGCAGTCCAACGTTGGCGGATCCAACGGCGAACTCCGTCAGCTCTACCTCGATCCGATGCAGTGGACCGCCGACGGTTGGCCGACGGTCAACAGCGGAAAGGGGCCGTCCCGGACGAACAGGGCGCCGGTCACCTCGCCGCAGTTGGGCGACAACTTCAACACCGCACGCATCGGTGCCCCTGACCACCGCGGCAGCTCCAAGGCTGTGTGGCGGCCGTCCGGCGGGCAGTGGCGCACGGCCGACGGTGGGCAACTCACCGGTGGGTATCTCGAGCAGACGCGGGCGACCGGAAAGACTCACACGGTGACGACACGGTCGGCACGGACCGGGCCGTCGGGCTACGTCGCGCAGGCGGATCTGCGGAGCAGCGGCCGCACCGGGAAGCTGGGGATGGCGACGTCGGTGCAGCAGAACGGCTCGGCTATATCGGCGACCGTCGACCTTGCCGGCCGAAACCTCGTCCTGAGCCTGACCAACGGGGGTACCGCCAAGGCGCCCCTGCCGGCCGGCCTTGACCTCTCCCAGTGGAATCACCTCGTGATCACGCTGGACCGGACGGCGACCGGCGGCCCAACGGTGATGGCGGCCCTGCAGAACGAGGACGGCAACCCGCTCGCCGAGGCGCATCTCCGGGTGTCGGCTGCCTCTGCGGCGCGGAGCGGTCGAATCGTGCTGACCACCGACGGCGCAACGGCCAACTTCGACAACGTGACGCTGGCAGGTAGGACCGACGATCGAGCGCAGGCGATGGACGCACCGACACCGGGTCGGCTGGACCGCGCCGTGTCCGACGACTTCGGCGGCACGATCGGCAGCCAGTGGTCCTGGCTGCGGCCGGACGCGTCGCTGCACGGGTTCGCCGGCGACGGCGCCCTGAGCCTGACCAGCAACGGCAACCTCGACGGGTACCAGCGAATCAGTTCCCCGGGCACCACCTACTCGCCGACCAAGAACATCGTGCTGCAGAAGCCGCCCGCCGGGGATTGGATGGTCGAGACGAAAATGCACTTCGACCCGCAGAACGCCCAGCAACAGGCCGGCATGATCGTCTACAGCGACGACGACACCAACGTGCTGAACGGGATCGCCTGGAACGGCAACCTGACCCAGGTGGTCTCTCTGCGCAACTCGCTCAATCCGGTGGCGCCTGGCTCCAGCTGTGCGCTCACCGGTCCGCAACCGGGTTCGAACACGGCGATCTCGCGGTACAGCGACCAGCGATGCCCAGCGGCGGCCGAGCACCTCGCAGGAGGCTCCCGCCAATCGCACCTGCTGCTGGGTGGGCAATGGGCAGGGACCGAGCGCGGACGGCTCCTTCCGGGGCGGCAACGCGGACCCGTCACACATCACGGTGTGGCTGCGGATCTACAAAAGGGCGAGACCTACACCCCGTGGCTGTCCTACGACAGGGCGAGCTGGCAGCGGGAAAATGCGTGGACGCTCACAGCATCCTCGCCGCGCTTCCCGATCAGGGTCGGATTGGTCGCAGAAGATAACGGTGCCTCGGGCGTCCCGGGAGCTCAAGCCTGGTTCGACTACTTCCATCTCTACACCGCGCACCACTCATCGGGCCACTGATGCGGAGGTAGGAGACCGTTGGGGGTCGAGAACGGGAGGCGTGCATGTCGGCCCGGTTGAATGCAGCGCCCACCGGTCTGCATGGCTGACGCACCTGATCCCGGCACCTGATCCCGGCGGGCAGCTCGCGACTGGCTGCGGTGGCGCACGATGTTCAGGTGGCCGCCCAGCGGCCGCCCGCACCGATCGCTACGCCGAACCCGTGCACAGGTGCTCAGGTGTCATTGCGTTTTCCGCCTCGGGAGGCGGGCCGTCGGATCAGCAGCACGGCCGCGAAGGCGATCACCACGGCAGCGGCGATCAGTCCGATCCACAGCCATGCGGACAGGCCGCTCGAATCCGATCGGACTGCCGAACTGTTGGGCGGCTGGGCGGCCGGGCCGCCGGCTGACGCCGACGCGACGGCCGAGGCGGCCTCGGAAGCAGCCGGTGAACCTCCGGAGGACGCAACCGAACTCGGCCCGTTGTCGCCCGCCAGCGTGAAATGGACCTCGCCGGTCACCGGGTGTCCGTCGGAGGACACCACCCGATAGGCCGCTGTGTACGCGCCGGCCGGGCCGGCGGTCACCGTTCCGGTGACGGTGTTGCCGCTGACGGACGGCTTTCCGGCGGCGTACTGCTTCCCGTCGGGACCGATCAGCGAGACGACCGAGTCGAAGTTCTGCACCGGCTGGTCGAACGTGAAGGTGACCGACGCGGGCACCTTGGTCAGACTGGCCCCATCCGGAGGGTTGCTGGAGATCAAGACGTCGTGGGCAGAGGCAGGACCTGCGAGTCCGACGGAGAAACCGACCATCACCATGACCAGAATGCCAATCCGCAACAGGCGCCGTCCGTAGCTCACGAGGTCACCCTAGGCCTGCGCAGGGCGAACGCTCCGATCAGAACGCCGACCGCGCCGACCAGTATGCCGAGCACACCGAGGGTGCGGGCCGGGTTGTCGGCTCCAGTCGGCACCACGGCCCCCGGCAGCGCCGCGGTGACCGTGATCGCCCCGGCTGCTCCGGAAGCCGGTGTACCGGCAGCGGCGGCCGGGGTGGACTTTCCGGCTGCGTCCGTCCCGCCGGTCGAGATGCGCAGCACCGGCGCCGGATGCTCGGGCTCTACGCCGGAGGCGGAAGTGGGTTCGTTCCAATTCACGACGCTGCCGTCGTCGTAGGTCTGGACGGCACGAAAGGCCACCGCGTCGACCCTCGGTACCGGGCCGACCGAGACGTCGAATTCCGCGAATTCGCCGAGGGCGATCGTGCTGCCCGTGCTGGCGGTCCAGGTGATGCTGCTGACCGCCTGGGTGATGGTGGCGTTGTCGTCATCCGAAATCGGGGTGGCGAGCTTCGACGTGGTGGCCTTCGCCGTCCATCCCGGTTCCTTCTTGATGGCAACGGAAGCGAAGGGATGGTCCATGGGAAAGTTGACGGTGATCTTCACGGTGTTGGCCTTGGCCGATTCGTTGGGAAACCGAAAAGTGAGCTCGGTGTAGGCGCCGGCTTCGACGGTGCCCGGGTTGACTGTCACGTGGGCGGATGCGACGCCGGCTCCGATCATCAGACCCAGGGCGGCGAGGAGACCGACGGCCACCGGTCGGGCAGGCCGCACGAGTCGGGCCGGCAGCGCGAGCCGGGTCGGCCGGGCGATCCGAGCAGTTCGGGTGGGCCTGGCGGGTTGTCGGGTGAGTCGGGTGGGTATGGGTCGAGAGGGCGGGGGCATGCGGAAGTTCGACATCGGAGTCCTGTTCGTTCGTCGCGCGGATGAGGTCCAGCGGTAGGCAAAGGCTGCCGATGTGGCTTTGACATCGGCGCGGGCACTACCTCGCGACGGGTGGTCCTCGCCTCGGACTGGTGGACAGCAGTGCGCCGGACGGATGTGGCCAGGCGTACGCGACAGCCGCTGCCCACTGCGGCGGCAGGCCCACCGCCCCTGGCAGCAGAACAACTCGGACCGCTCGACGTAGCACCGCGAACAGCTCGAACAGCGACTTCTCGCCTTTTGCCAGCGTCAGCGCCGACAGCGCAGTGGCGATCCCGTGCACCGCGAGCATTCGCAGCGGGGCTGTCGGCAGCAGCCCGGACGACGCAGCGAGCCCGGACGACGCAGTGGGCCCTGACGCCATGAGGTGGGGGGACAGGCTGAACAACAGGTGGAACGCGAGTTGACAGGCGATCAGCAGGCCCGCGATACCGGCGACGGAGCGGCGGCGCCTCGTCAACCCGGTGCAGATCAGTGCGACGCCGCCGGCACCGACCACCAGCACGGCAGCGTCGGGCGGCCCGCCACCTCCGATGACGTGACCGAGCCCGGCCAGCGCCGCCGCAACGACGGCGAACGCCGACGAGCGCAGCATTCGCCACCGCAGGGACGTCGGACCGAACACGGACGTCAGGCTACCGGCGCCCACCGCAGGTGGATCGTCAGCCCGGAGTTCCGACCAGATAGGTCATCAGGTCGGCCTCGATCTGATTCAGCTCCCTGTTCACCGCGGACAACGTCATCCGACGGCGGCCGGGCGGCATTGAACCGGCGGTGTTCACGGCCGTGTTCAGGTCGCCCAGTCGTGCCTTGGCCACCTCGGAGAATCGCACCACCTGCAGGTCCGAGGTTCGGCGTCGGCGCACCTCTTCGACGGCGGAGCGAAGGGCGGCGATCCGGGCGCCGACCGGGCCGGTCGGTCCGCGATAGGCGGCGACCTGATCCGCCGTCACTCCCAGTTTGATAGCCCGGCGTTCGTCGAGAAAACCGCGCGCGGTGGTGGCGGCCTTGAGGGCGATCGGTGCCACCACCGGCCCGACGACCTTGGCGACAGCCAGGGCCTTGGTGGCAGTCTTCGGGCTGAGCAGGACCCCGAGGACCCCGGCCGGCTCGTTCTTCCGCGCCTTGATGGCCTTCTGCTCGGCCTTCGCCGCGTTCTGCTCGGCCTTGGCCGCATTCTTCTCCGCTTGCACCGCGCGCTTCTCGACCTTCACGGCCTTCTTCTCGGCTCGCCCTGCGACTTTCTCGGCGCTCTTCGCCCTGGCGGCAGCGCCTGCGGCCGCCTTGTCGGCGGACTTCCTCGCCTTGACGGCGACGCGAGCGGCCGCCTTGTCGGCGGACTTCTTCGCCTTGGTGGCGGCGCGAGCGGCCGCCCTGCCGCCGGAGCTCTTCCTACCGAACATTCCGCTCTCCCGTCGTCGCACCTACCACCGTCCGTCGGCGCGTTGGCCACCGTTCGTCCGCGCGTTCGTACTGTCCCGTTGCAC
>JAABUM010005208.1_pt1 | contig 13846 bp, 8 predicted proteins | sample 5559161 | NCBI WGS metagenome assembly JAABUM01 (sample SAMN10711868, study PRJNA513369) | rock metagenome | isolation source: Antarctica rocks | place: Antarctica: Victoria Land, Siegfried Peak nord
CCTGACAAGCACAACGCCATCCACGGCCTCACCCGGTGGGCCAACTGGGAGCTCCTTGAGCTCACCGACACCAGCGTGCACCTCCGGCACCACCTGCGCAGCCAACCCGGATGGCCCTTCCTGCTGCGCTGCGATATCCGCTACTCCCTCGGCGAGTGCGGGTTGACCGTGCGCACCACCGCCCGCAACACCGGACCTGAGGCGTGCCCTTTCGCCGCGGGCGCCCATCCCTACCTGTCCGCGGGAGCAGGAGTCATCGACGACTGCGAGCTGGTCGTTCCCGGTGACACCTGGCTGCCGACCGACCAGCGCGGCATCCCGACCGGAACGGTCCCAGTGGACGGCACGACACACGACTTCCGCCAGCCGCGCGCGATCGGTCAGCTGCACATCGACCAGTCGTACACCGACCTGCGCCGCGACCCCGAAGGGCGCGCCACCGTCGATCTCCGCCGAGCCGACGGCACCGGCGCGCAGTTGTGGGCCGGCCCCGGTTACCCGTACCTGGAGATCTTCACCGGCGACACCCTGGCTCCGGCACGCCGCCGCCGCGGCCTGGGCGTTGAGCCCATGACCGCACCCCCCAACGCCTTCCAGACCGGCACCGACCTCGCGGTCCTGCAACCCGGCGAGACAGTGGAGCTGTCATGGGGGCTGCGCCCGCTCTGAACCGCACAAACGACCCACCGCCCGGCAACTCTTGCTGAAGGAGGCTCTCAGATGAACCACCCAGTGTCACCGTGCGGGACGAGGAGACGTCCGACAGGCCCCTAGAGGTCCACGTCCCGATGATGCCCAGCCACGCCAGCGACAGTGCCGGTGAAGCTTGTTGAGCAACACACGAGAACGTCCCCCGTCACACCGCCTGGTCGGCGTTCTCGCGACTTCCCAGCGGGTGCGCCGCGGAGCAGGAGGCGTCACTCATGCCGCAGTTCACCCTCAGAGGCGACTGAGCCCGCTGGGCCCGTCCTGCCAGGCCTGCACGACCGCGGCGACGAGCCGCAGCAAGAACGAGGCGAGGCCCAGCAAGACGGCACCTCCGCGCCAGCACCGCAGCCCACGGCGGGCTCGTCTGGACGATTCGCGACGCTGCCGCGGAAATCGGCGATCACCGAGGACCTTCCATCACGTACTCCGGGGCAGCACCGCGTCGAGCGCCGCCCATGGTGGTCCCTGACGCACGGTTTCGAGGAACTCGCGCGCTGCCGGTCCCTGTTCGGGAATTGATCATCGGCATCCCAGCGCCACGCGGCGACCATTGCGAGAACGAGCCCCCGGCAGTGGTCGAGCAACTCTTGGTCGAGGTCCGGATAGGCCGCGCCGACCACTTCGGGAACATGAGCAAGGTCGAACTCGACAGGTCTCTCGAGATCTATGAAGACCGGGCCGTCACGCGTACTGAGCAGGTTGCCTGGGTGCGGCTCGCCGTGGATCAGCTGCTCGACCGCACCTCGATCGGCGACCGCTCGTCGCAGGGTCCGCAGCGTGCTAACCAGGAGCTCCCGGTCCGCCCCGGCGAGCCTTGGTGTGCGGTCGGGGCTGACAAGGAGTTCTTCGGCTTCCGCGACACGGTCCGTGAAGTGCGGGCTCCTGACACCGAGGGCCCGCATGCCGGCGTGGAGTCGCCCGAGCACATCCGCGTAGTCGCCTGGTGAGACCGGAGCAGTCACCGATGGGTAGTAGGTCCAAAGCGTGACCGCGAAGCCGTCATTTTCGTAGACGCGGGGTTCGACTCTGGGGTCGAGCGCAGCGATGGGGCTATCGGTTGCAGCGAGCCGTCGAGCAAGCTCGATTTCGAACTCAGCGACGTGCTGCCCGACCGGTGCCACGCGGGCAAGGACGTCACACGGCAGCAGGCGTACCGCAAGCTTGTTCGAGTCCTGGAGGATGGCCGCTTCGTCGACTTCCAAACCAGCCGACGAGGCAGTCGACATGGCGGCACCCACCGCACGGAGGGCTTCTGACGCCTTCATCCTCGCTGGCCCTTTCGCCGCGTCGTCGAAGGCAAAGGCTATCCAAGACGCGGCCGAGACGAGCGGCGCAGTCGTCCCACTCCGCCGTCGGGCTTAGCTGGACGCCGCGGTGGTGTGCGGGGCGCGCTTTCAGGTAGCTGGCCGGCAGTCACAGCTCGACGAGCACCTCATCCAGCGGCTTGCGGACGAGGTCGGGTACCAGTGCCCCGTCGGTTGGCCAGCCGATCGGGATGACGACGTAGGGACGTTCGTTGCTCGGGCGCCCGAGCACCTCGCGGATCCACCGCATCGGAGATGGGGTGTGTGTCAGTGTCGCCAGACCCGCGGTGTGCAGCGCGGCCAGCAGCAGCCCGACGGCAATGCCGACCGACTCCTTGACGTAGTAGGGCTTGGGCTCGCCGTTTCCGGCGTGCACCTCGAAGACCACCAAGACGACCGGCGCAACCTCCAGGAACGGCTTGCGCCAATCCGTGCCCAGTGGGGCCAACGCCTCGAGCCACTCCCGACCGGCGCGGGTGTCATAGAACCGCCGCTCCTCAGCCTCGGCCCCCTCACGCAGGCTTCGCTTGCGCTCGAGATCGGTGACCAGGACGAAGCGCCACGGCTGCACATGCGCGCCGCTCGGTGCACTGGCGGCCGCCCGCACCGCCTGGCGGATCACCTCGAGCGGCACCGGGTCGGGCGAGAAGTCGCGCACCGTCCGCCGGGTGACCATCGCGTCGGCGAAAGCCCGGGCTGTGCCGATCTGAGCCTCGTCGCAGGGTCGCTCGCGATGCGGGACGGGGACGAAGCGCGCAGTGGCCGTCATGCCCCCATCCTGTCCCCCGGCTCCTGCTTCGCAGCGGGTGGCCGTCGTGCTCGAAGTCTTCCCCTGGAACGTCGCCCGGGCGAGGATCACCGCGAGGGCAACGTCGAGGGCTCATGGAGGTCCAGGTCAAGGCGCGCATGAGCGACAGCAAACGCGTCCAGTCCGGCGGCTTCGTGGCGTTCGTCCGGTTGCAGACCTGCCGCGCACAGGCCGACCCCGAACATGCCCTTCGTGGCCATCGACATCGACCGCAGCGGTCATGAGGCGAGCCGGAGGAAGGCCGTGATGCGCACCTCACCCAACCAAGTCGACGCAGCCATCGCACCGAGGCTAACGCCCCGGTTACTCGTTGAGCAGACACCGGAGAACGTCACTCGCCAACCCGGGGCTCGGCGTACGCACGCGTTCGGGTGCCCGCACCGCGTACGACAAGCCCCTGCGCTCATGGTCGTCGTGCGACGAAGACGTGCTCCCGACCCGGCCGGTCCGGGCCTCCCGCACTGCCACGTCCGTGAACCCGGTCGCCTTTAGGGAGTGCTCCACCTCCTCCAGGTTGCGGAACCGCAGCGTGGATACCGACGACAACGTCTCGCCAGATCGCTCGACGAGGAACCAGCCCTGGAAGGTGACGAGCGGCCGCCCTCGGCAACCAGCTCATACCACGTCCGCGAGCTCAAGCGGGCCAACGAGATCTTGCTGGCGGCCAGCTCGTTCTTCGCGCGGGAGCTCGACCCGCGTTTGCCGTGGTAGTCGCCTTCGTGGCCGACCACCGCGAGAGGTTCGGTGTCGCGCCGATCTGCCGCGTGCTCTCCTCGCACGGGGGTCTCGATCGCACCGAACTCCTTCTACGCCCACCCAGCAGCAACCGCTGCCCGGGAGAACTGACCAGTCACTGAACCGAGCACGGTTCATTTCCGGTGTCTGCTCAACGAATTTGTAAGCGGCTAGCCGTCAGCGGTGGAGGGCAACCGCGAGGATCGTGCGGCACTACCTCGTCTACGGCAGAGTGGTCGCCACTTCGTGGTGCGCGACCCGGCGCACTTTTGGCTGGACCTGGCGGATGTCCTGCCGCACCAATACTCATTCCTCTGCGGACTTGCCATAACGGGTTGTTCGTCCGGGTAGCGAGCCGGCAGCGCACCGTGTCCACCGGTGCAGGTAGTAGGACTCCGTTGCGTGCTGGTAATGGGTGGGCTAGGTGGCTGCTGTGGGCATCGCCAGGCTAACCCAGTCGTGGAGGCCCCCGCGGTAGTAGGCGAGGGACGCGGCGGGGTAGCTCGCGTCGAGGAGCGATTGCAGCGCCTTCGGTGTCTGGGGGCACTGCGGCCCGTTGCAGAACAAGATGCTCGTGCCGTCTGGGTCGAGCTCGTCGCGCCGGTCCACGAGCTCGTCGTGGGCGATGTTGACCGCGCCGGGGATGGTGATGCCGCTGCGTGAGTCGGGTACGCGGGTGTCGATGAGCGCTGCTCCGGCTGCAACTAGTTCGGCGAGCTCGAGTTCGCCGACGGTGAGGACGCCCGGGGCGGGCTGGATCGGCTGAAGCTCACCCCAGGTGGTGTCGATGGTGATGAGGTCGGCCTCACCCTCGATTGAGCGGGGCACATTGCTCGGGTCGGCGTGGCGGGTGCGAACGATGCGCTTCATCGGCTCGGTCATGACTGCGGGCTGCCCACGGCGCCGCACGGTGAACCGCCGTGACGCCTCATGGGCCGGCTTCCGAGGCGAGGGCGGCCTCCAGTCGCCGGCTGGCCTCGTCGGCGACGGATGCAGCGTGGATGCCCACGCGACGGTCTGCTCACGTCAGGACAATCTACGAGCGTGCGGCCCGGGGATACGACAGGTACTACCGGCGGGCCTGGCTCGCCGTCGCCGCCGGCGACGCCGAGCGCGCCCTGCTCGCCCGAGCCATCCCGGGATCGTCGCTCTGACTGACCCCCGTGTCCTATACGCCGGCGCGGGCACCGGGGCGCTCAGTTGAAAACTCGCGGCCACCCCGCCCACACCGTCCACCCGGTCCTGGTCGAGCTGTCGCCGGCCATGCTCGTCCGCGCCGACGACCTGCACGACCCGCGTGCGGTGGCCTCGCTCGACGCGTTGCCTTCCATGACGACAGTTCAATGTGGTCCTGTGCGGCTGGGTCATTGAGACCGTCGATGACCCACCCGCGGCGGTGACCGAGCTGCTGCGCGTTCTGCGTCCAGGTGGGCTGTTGCTGTACGCGTTCTGCTCGAGGCCGGTTGCCGCAGGCTTCCTGACGATGCGCCCCCGCCTCGCGGGAGCACTCGCCAGCCTGACCATGCGATGGCGTTGAGCCAGGCTACGAGGTCGACCTCGATCTCTACGGTGAGGACGAGAGGTAGGCCTGCGCGTCGTGCAGGAGCCGGGCCGTCTTCGGCGAAGTTGGTGTCATCTCTGTTGCCCGAATTGACGCGCTCGGCGCGCTCGCTGGTGCTCGCGGGCGGCGGGGGCGCGTTTCCCCTGGTGCGGACGGCCCCCGACGGGACCCTGTACGTCGCGGCGCTGCAGCACCTCTACGTCTCGCGCACTTACGGCCGGACGTGGAAGCAGTCGCCAGGTTCGCTGTACACGACCACCCTGCAGCGGGCCACCGACAGTTCGATCCAGGTGGATAGCCGCAACCGCGTCTACCTGGCCTTCGACTACCCGTACGCCGGCACGACGGCGGTCTGCACCAGCGACGACCACGCCACGACGCTCCAGTGCAACCCCGCGGTGGTCCCCGGCGGGACGGACCGGATGTGGGTCGGGCTCCGGGACGCGAGCAGGTCCTACCTCGTCACGAACGAGGGGCTGGTGCAGACGGTGTTCGCGGTCAGCTCCGACCGCGGGGCGACCTACGTCCCGACCGCAGACCGTGGCGACGACGCTGAACGACACCGGCGACGGGGCTCTGCTGGTGTCCCCGAAGACGGGGGCGGTCGTCCAGGACGTCATCGACAACGCCACCAACGCCACCGCCACCACCAACTTCGAGTCTGGGCCGCAGCTGCTGAGGGTCTTCGACCCGGCGGCGCACGGTGCCCAGACCGTGACGCACCCGGTGCCACTGGAAGCGGGCGGCAGCCTGCCCGGCTCGGCCTACGGTCGGGACGGCACGCTTTGGATCACCTCCGAGCGCGCGACCCGCGTCAACGGGAAGATCACGCACGTGGGGGTTCAGGTCGCCCGCTCGGCCGATGACGGCAGGACGTGGAGGGTGCTCCCGGAGGTCCCCGGGACGACGACCGGCACCTCGACGTTCGTCGCGCTCGGCGCAGGGCGGGCCGGGCACGTCGGGCTGGTGTTCTACCGGACGGCTGCGGCGGGGGACCCAGGCGCCGTACCGGGCACCTCGCGTTGGGACGCGGTGTACGCCGAGAGCACCGACGCATTGTCCAAGGCGCCGCACTGGACCGTCACGACCGTCGACAAGGGCGTTCACACCGGCGTGATCTGCTCGACCGCCGGTTGCGTCGGTGCCGGCCGCTTCGCCGGCGATTTCCTCGACACCACCTTCGACGCGCATGATCGGCCGAGCGTGGTGTGGATGCGCAACCGGCCCTCCCATCCCACGGTCAACGAAATCCGCTACACCGGCGCCACGATCCCGGCGACCGTCGCACCGCGGCCGCCGGCAGCGCCCGGACCGGTGCCGGCACCGGCAGCGCCCGGACCGGTGCCGGCACCGGCAGCCCCCGGACGGGTGCCGGCACCAGCAGCGCCTAGCCGAGTGGCGGCGGCGCAGCGCCCAAGTGGCGCGACTCTCCCGATCACCGGTCTCGGCGCCGGGGCCGCGCTCGTGGGAACCGTCCTGGTGCTCGCGGGACTGGTGACCCGGCGCCGCCGACCGGCCTGACCGCCGGGGCAGCGGCTCGCCGGCTGCTTCGTTCATGGCGGGGCACCCGGCCAGGCCCCCGCCGCACAAGCCAGCTTGGCGGCTATCAGCAGTCACGCAACACATCGAAACGGGCTCTGCGACTCGTGCAGAGCGGCGTTCTCAGAAGTTCGTAGGCACGTAGCCAGCGTTGGATCGGTCGGGGTCGTTCTCGGCCTGCTGCAGCTGGAGCGGTCCCGCCGCGTGCTCCAGCGCAGGCGCACGCGGTCGCGGACCTCGTCGGCCGGTCCGTGCGCTAGTGCCGCTGGCAGAAAGTTGGCCGGTCCGGCAGGTGACGGGCGCCGGAGGGCGAAAGACAAGGGCACATACCAGCCTGAGCTGACGCCCCCACCACCAGAGGGGCCGCCGGACTCACGGATCCCGGAGGACAGATGCCCGCACCTCGCCGCACTCCATCAGCACGACGACGCCCTAGGCGCCGGCTCGCTGTCCAACTGACCGCTCTGACTGCCGCCGGGCTGTCGGCGACAGCGCTTGCCGGCTCCGGCGGCGCGTTCGCCGCCGGCAGCACGGCGGCCCTTGGCGCCGGCAACAAGGCCCCGCTCGACCTCGACCTGCTCGGTCGGCCCGCGCTGACTGACGTCGACACTCGGGTGGGCAGCGTCGCGCCTAGCGCCACCCAGCTCAACCAGGCCGCGACCCTCGGCGCTAGCACACGCTGGAACCGCTACGGCACCCCCCAAAGCATGATCAAGTATGACGGTGCGCTGGCGACCGGTCTGAAGGGCTCGCCCGTCGACCAAGCCCGGTCCTTCGTGCGGACGCAGAAGGCGCTGTTCAAGCTCACCGACGCCGACGTCAGCGGGCTCGATGTCCTTAAGGACACTGCACTGACCGGCACGGACTCGCACGTGGTGATGTTCCGGCAGAAATTCGGGACGCTGAGTGCGGCCGAGGATGGCTTGATCACCATCGGGATGATGAGCGGCGGGACGGTCGCCTACGTCTCGTCGTCCGCCGCCGGTCATCAGTCGGCGCCAGCGGGCGCCGCCCTCACCCCGCAGCAGGGCTGGACGAAGGCGGCCGCGAGCATCGGCCGGACGGTCCAGGCATCGGACCTGTTCAGTGCCAAGGACAACCACGGTTGGACGACGTTCGCGGCCAGGGGCTTCGCCCAGCCGCAGCTGGCCCGGCTCGTCGCGCTGCCGGTGCCTGGCGGCGCTCCCCGGGCCGCGTACGAGGTCGACGTCATCGACGTGCGGGGCGCCGCTGCTACCGCCTTCGTCGCCTTCGTCGACGCCCGCACCGGCGACGTCCTGCTGCGACGGAACGCCGTCCACAGCCTGGCCGCCGCCGGGCTGGGGCGGAACGCGGTCCACACCCTGGCGGCCGCTGTGCCCCCGCAGACCTTTCAGGGCGCCTTCACGCCGCCCACCACCTGCGGCCCTCGGCATCCCTTCACCGTCGACACGGCCACCAAGTCGATCCTGGTCACCGCGGCCGCGGACGTCACCACCAACGACATTGTTCTCAAGGTTTTCAAGCCCGACGGCACCCTTGCCGGGACGTCGGACAACGCCACCAGCCCGGAGGCCGTGACGGTGACTGCCGGCGTCGTGCCAGGGACGTGGAGCGCGCAGGTCTGCCCGTTCGGCTCCGCCTCCATGACACCGTACGTCGCGCCGTACTCCTACGTCGGCAACGTGGTGGAAAGCGACACCGCGGCACCGGGCAGCGGCACGGCCGTCCCCTACCCGCCGAAGTGGTCCTACTTCCACAACTTCCCGCCGACCTATGCGAGCACCGACACCCGCTCCACCGACTGCTGGGTCAACCAGAGCGGCTTTCCCAAGACGACCGTGCCGGGCTGCTCAGCCAGCGAACAGCTACAGAACCTGGCCGCCCGCGCACCGTGGGACGTTGACCCCCGGAGCAGTCAGCCGACGTTCACCACCGTGGGCAACGCCGCATCCACGGCGCAGGCGTGGGGCAGCCCGCTGACTCCCGCGGAGATGCTGCGCCCGGTCTCACCGACGCGTGAGTACACCAAGGCGAACTTCCCCCGCGTTGACCAGTGGCAGCAGAGCAAGTGCAGCCCGACGAACTTCGCCTCGCCGCAGCGCAACGACATCGACGCTTCGGTGATCAACCTGTTCAGTGGCCACAACCGCTTCCATGACTGGTCGTACTTCCTCGGCTTCACCGAGGAGAACTACAACGCCCAGCAGAGCAACTTCGGCAACAACGGCAGCGGCTCGCAGGCCCCCAATGGTGGGGAGGGCGATCCGGAGATCGGCAACGTGCAGGCCGGCGCTGTCAGCGGCGGCGCTCCGAGCTACCTGGGCCGCGACAACGCTAACCAGATCACGCTGCAGGACGGCGTACCCGGCATCACCAACCAGTACCTGTTCCAGCCGATCGCGGGCGCGTTCTACTCGCCCTGCGTCGATGGCGACTACGACACCACCGTCTTCGGCCACGAGTACACACACCTGATCTCGGGCCGCATGGTCGGCGGCCCGGACACCGGCATCTCCGGCGCCCAGGGCGGTGCGATGAACGAGAGTTGGTCGGACCAGGCGGCGCTGGAGTACCTGAACGAGCACGGCTACTTCACCGAGCCCGGGCACACCAACGACAACCCGTTCGTGGAAGGCCACTACGTCACAGGCAACGCCACGACCGGCATCCGCGACTACGCGCTGGACCAGAACCCGCTCAACTACTCCGACATCGGCTTCGACCTGACCGGCCCCGAGGTCCACGCGGATGGCGAGATCTGGAACGCCGTTGGCACCGACCTGCGCATCGCGCTCACCAAGAAGTACGCCAGCCAGTACGGCACGGGCGCGGCACTTAAGCAGGTCAACGCCGACTGCGCCGACGGCAAGCGCGCGCCGCAGACCTGCCCTGGCAACCGGCGGTTCATCCAAATCCAGTTCGACGCGTACCTGCTCCAGCAGGGCAACACCTCGATGCTGGATGGTCGGGACGCCTACCTCGCCGCCGACAGGATGCGCTTCGGCGGCGCGAACCAGGCGAGCATCTGGCACGTGTTCGCCGGCCGCGGCATGGGTCAGAACGCCAACACCAAGAACACCGACGACACCGACCCGACCCCCGGGTTCATGTCTCCGCTGGAGGGCGCTGGCACCGTCAAGGCCACCGCTCAGGACTACGGCAGCTCGGCGCACAACCCGGTGAACGCCACCTTCTATGTCGGTGACTACTCAGCCCGGGTGACCCCGGTCGCCGACACCGACCCGGCCACCGCGCTTGGTGACACGTTCCGCATGGTTGCGGGCACCTACCACTTCGTGGCGGTGTCCAAAGGCTACGGAATCACGCGCTTCACCAGGACGATCACAGCGGGGAGCACGACTGCCCTGGCGCTGCACGCCTGGCCCAACCTGGCCGCCAGCTCCCGAGGCGCGACGGCCACCGGCACCGGCGGCAACTTCCAAAATCTGATCGATGAGAACGAAGGCACCAACTACGCCGACCTCAACCGGGCCACCCCTGTCGACACCGGCACCCCGTCGCAGGTCACCGTCAAGCTCGCCGGCGACCAACCTGTCCACGTCGGCTCCATCCGGGTCAGCGCCCTGCTGCACGCGGCGATGGCTGGCGACAGCTACGACAAGGCGGGGCAGAACCGCTTCACCGCGCTGCGGAAGTTCAAACTGCAGACATGTATCGCGTCACCCACGAACGCCAACTGCAGCACGACGGCCGGCTTCAATGACGCGTTCACCAGCCCCGACGCCGCCTTCCCTTCCACGCTGCCCAGGCCACTGGCCCCGGACCTGACCCTGCGGGCCTTCGACATCCCGAACCAACCGTTGGCTACCCACGTCCGGCTCGTGGTGCTGCAGAACCAGTGCACCGGGACCCCGGCGTACGCCGGGACGCAGGACAGTGACCCGGCGAACGAGACGGACTGTAAGACGTCTCAGACCGTCTCCACGAAACCCGGTGGACCGACGCCGGCGCAGACAGTCCGCGTCGCGGAGCTCGAGGTCTTCCCGTTCGGCAGCTCCACCCGGCCGCCGGGTGACCCGGTCGTCACGCTCGCTGGGACGGCTCCGGCTACCGCAAAAGCCGGCAGCACCTACACGACCACCTTCACCTACACCAACGCGGGACCGGAGACCTCGGCCGGCGCTGTGCTGACCGACGCTCTGCCGGCCGGGGTGAGTTTCGTGTCCGGCAGCAACGGCGCAACCTACGACCCGCAGCGGCGCACCGTCGGATGGTCACTCGGAGACATCCCGGTGACCTTCACCGGCAGCCGCACCATCGTCCTGCTGGTCGACCCAACCACGACGGCACTGACGCCCATGGTGCAACGGGCGGAACTCACCGCTCCGCTCACCCTCGCGCCGCCCGCCCTGGTGACCACGCTGTCCACACCCTAGCCCGGCAGCTCGATGGGCCCGGCACCTCTTCGCGGAGGCGCCGGGCCCCTCGGGTTGTGCACAGTCAGGCCGGCGAAACCCTGAAGTCGGACGCAGAGTCACCGGCTAGTCACCTAAGCAACCGACGGGCCGCGGGGTCGGCAAGACCCTCACTGTGCGGCACCTGACCAGCAGCCTGACCGAAACCACCGTGATCCAGCTGACCGCCAACGGGCTGCACCCTGGTGGCGGAGATTGCTCGGTCGCGCTGGCCCCGGCACCGCGTCCTCGCCGGCCTCCTAAGGAAAATCGCGCAACTAGTCGACCCGCTGATGTGGCCCAAGAGCCGTCCCGGGAGGGAACCCCTGCGGGGTTCATGGCTCATTTGGGCAGGAGATCATCGGGGGGCAGAACGCGTCATGAGCGGTAGGTCGAGGTCGGCGGGCATCGTCGCCGTTGGTCGATTGCGCGACAGAGCACTGCCGACTTTTGCCTGCTCTTATGCCCCTCCCTCCACGACCACCCGGCCGTGCATTCACTCAGCTAGTCCTCCGGTGGCACGAACTGGCTGGCGGTGAAGGCCGCGCCGGCTGGGTCGGCCAGCACCGCGAAGCGCACCCACGGCGCGTCCTGGGGCTCGGCGAGCACCGAACCGCCGAGCCGGCGCGCCTGCTCGGCGGCGGCATCGGCGTCGTCCACGGCGAACGTGACGCTCCAGCGCGCCGAGCCGCCCTCGCGCGGCAGGACCGCCGCCACCACGTCGATGAACCCCTTCGGGGCGGCCATCTCCTCAAAGCTCGCGCGCGTCCCCGGGTTGATGTCCTCGAGGTGGTCGCCGTAGCCGGGCAGCGTCCACATGGGCGAGCCGACATCGATCGTCGCCCAGCCGAACACCGCGCCGTAGAACGCCATCACCCCCTCAAGGTCGTCCGTGTGAGGGTTGTTGAAGTTCACCGCGCCGTGCTCGTTGACCGCGGCGGAGCCGCGGTTCTGCCCCGCCTGCCAGAGGCAGAAGACCGCGCCCTCGGGATCGGCGCAGACGGCCATGCGCCCCGCGTCGAAGACGTCGAACGGCTCCGTGATCACCTGCCCGCCCGCGTCACGCACGCACCCGGCGGCGTCGTCGGCGTTCTGCACGCTGATATAGGTCGTCCACACGGGAGGCTTCGTGGACGGCCCCGAGATCGCCCCGACATCCCGGCCGCCGAGGCGGGCCATGAAGTAGTTCTGCCCCGAATCGGGCGGCATCCCGTCCTCGGTCTCCCAGCCAACCGGTGGCGTCGCGCAAGGACAGAGCAGGCTGCGCCGCGTGCGCGTCCCGGCCGCGGCTGCAACGCCGAGCGCGGCAGCACCGCATCGGCAGTTAGCGTGCGCCGCAGCTTGCCCTGCCGTTAAGGAGCGGTTGTCGGACCTGGCCCGGCAACGCGCTAAGCAACCAACGACTACCAGGCCGGTGACAGTGGCGGCAGCCGATACCATCTGCAGGCATGTTCACTTTGCGGACTGCCTCATGTGTCCCGGTCGTGCTCGCCGCGCTCCTGGTCGCCGGCTGCGGCAGCAGCGGCGGCAGCAACAGCAGCGGAAGCGGGTTGTCGGTGCAGCAGCGGCTACAAACCGGTCAGGTATGCGTGGACGTCGCCGGGTCGGTGAGCACGGCAGCCCAGGTCGGGCTGAAGCTTGCGAACGGTTCGATCACCCAGGCCGACGCGACTACCCAACTCCAGCCCGTCACTAAACACGTAAGCGTCCTCGCCAGCCAGAATGCCGCACTGCCGATCGGCACGAGCCTCAAGCAGCTCTCCGACAGCATCGGAAAGGTAGAAGCGACCAGCCCTACCAATGTCGCGGACGTCAAGGCCGCGGGGTCGCAACTGACGACCGCGACAAAGGACCTACTGGCCAGCTGCGCAGCTATCCGGCACTGACGGCCCGCCCGGCCCGGGGCAACAACCCCCGAGGGGGCGGGAGGCTACGACACCGCACGCAGGCACCGCAGTCAGGTGCCTCATCACCGAAGGAGATCACCATGGCATTGTTCGACCAGTTGAAAGGCCTGCTCGGCACGGCCAAGAAGGCCGCCGCCGACCACCCGGACCAGGTCAAGTCCGCCCTGGCGAAGGTTGAGGACGCCGTTGACAAGCAGACCGGCGGCACGCACCACACCCAGATGGTCAAGGCCGGAGACAAGGCCGAGCAGTACCTCGACAAGCCGCATCGCCCCTAAAGGCAACCCGTGGCTGCGTCGCCGGTCGGCTGGTTCAACGGATGGTGTCAGCACGATCGGTCGGGGAACTGAGCCGCTGTACGACGGCAACGGGCTGGGCTGACAACTCGATCAGTTCGGCGCTCATTTCGACGCGGTGTCGCTGCAGGTGATTGACGTCGGCGCGGGCGGCAGGGGCTGCCGAGGCCTGGCGTACGCCCTGATCCTGGATATTTGCGCCTGCGCCTCGGGCCGCCCGGGCATGGCCGCCACCTCCAGCTCGGCGTCCCGCCGGGTCTGCTTCCACTGCGTCTCCCTCGGGAAGAGCGGCCGCCGGGGTTCGTCGACGAGTTGAGACCTTGGTTCGAATGTCACCGTGAAACGCACTTCGCCCTCTTGGCTGCCGCCCCACGGGGATCCTGTGGGGATGGCATGGCTTGCGATGCTACGCCGCGTTCCTGAGCCGACGCCGTCGCCAGGGTGGGGGCTGACGTTCAGAGCGTCTAAGCCCGGATTCACCGGTAGCCGTGTGGTGTTGGCGGGTCGTGACGCCGAGATGCCCTTCTGTTGCGGAAGAATCGATCTTCTCTAGGGAAAGATTCTCAGCAACGGAAGGACACCCGGTAGGTG
>JAABUM010005209.1_pt1 | contig 13845 bp, 25 predicted proteins | sample 5559161 | NCBI WGS metagenome assembly JAABUM01 (sample SAMN10711868, study PRJNA513369) | rock metagenome | isolation source: Antarctica rocks | place: Antarctica: Victoria Land, Siegfried Peak nord
CGGCCTGCGACATCAGCGGGAACATGGCGTCCTCGATGCGCTTGAGCCACCACGCCAGCGAGAACGTCAGGAACTCGATCGAACGCATCTCCACGCTCGCGTAGGTCATCGACCCGCCGGCGGACCCGCCGACCATCTCCGGTGGCACCCCGAAATACCGGGCGATCTGCGACACGTTCGCGCGCTGCGTCTCCAGGAACTGCGACTCGTTCGGGGTCACCCCCAGCGCGTGATAACCGAGGCCGGCGCCGAGGACGATCGGCTCCCGGTTGCGGGTGGCCGCGAGCAGACGCTCCTTGATGGTGGTGGCCTGCGTCTGGTTGATCTCCTGGTCCGACGTCAGGACCGCTTTCGGGATCCCGCCACCATGGAAGAAGTCGCCGGCGAACTTCCTCGAACTGATGTCGATGTCGATGGTGGACGCGGCGAAGGAGATCGGCGACAAGCCGACCTTCTTGCCCGGCAGGGTGAAACCACGCATGTGCCACATGTTCTGCGGCGGGATCACCCGCTGCTTCGCGCCGTACTTGTAGACCAGATCGCCCGTGTTGGGGTCCTCGTCGGCGTTGACCGCGTCCGGGTTGAGGATGCTGACCTGCGTGGCGTTGCCGTTGCCATCGCGGTCGGTGATCTCACCGAACACGTTGCCCCGCATGGTTGCCGAGACCATCAGCATGTGCAGCCACTCGGACTGCGTCATCGTCGGGCTCGGTGTGGTGATCAGCTTCGGATCGGTGACCCGCATCGGAATGTCGCCCTGCATCCGGAACGTTTCCAACGGCAGCATCGACACGCTCTTGGCCATCAGGCTCACGCACGACCACACAGTGGACACCTGCAGGGCCTGGTCCGGGTTGCTCGCCACGTTCGTCGCACCGTTGACGTCGGTGCCGCGGATCGGGGAGATGATCGGCTCACCGGTCCACCCACCCGCGGCGCGCTTCTCGCGAACACCACCACCGAAGAGGATTCCCACCGGGTTACCTCCTCGAGTCGGTCAGTCGGTCGGCGAGTAACAGGGCACCAGCGGTGATCAGGGCGGCCGGGACGGACCACAGCGCCACCCCGGCGATGATCAGCGCGCACGCCACCACCGCGAGGGCGACCCGGCCGCGGAGGACGAAGAAGGCCAGGAACGCCACCAACGCCGTGACGGCTACCTCTTTGACCCGCCTCACCACACGGATGCCGCGACGTCTTTGACCTCGGACGCTTTCACCGAGTACCCCCAGAGTGCGAGCGTCACCGAGACCAGTGGGGTGATGTCCACTCCGCTGGTGTAATCCCACGCCCAGGCACCGGCCATCGACTTGGTCGTCGCCCGGCCCACCGCAACAGTGAGAGGCTGCTGGTCGATGTGCCACAGCTTGTGGCCCATCACCGCGTCATAGAGGGCGCCGCAGCCCTGCACCACCGCCGTCGTCCCCGGCTGCATGGCCTCGATCCCCACCGCCGCGAGGTCCGGCAGCAACGATCCTGCGGGCGAGCCCGGGCGAATCACGATGCCCAGCGGGTTCCACGCCGCCTTCCGCTCCACCAACCACGGGATCACCCACGACGAGTCGGTGTTCGGCCGGTACTCGACGACCTCCACGTGATAGTCGCCGTCCTCGCGGAGCCCCGCCACCGAAATGGCTGTGGTCGAGCGGTCGCCCGTCATGTCCACGGCGAACACCATGCGGCTGTGCAGACGGCTGTCCAGATCGCGCTGCGCGTTCCAGTCGTTGGCCGAAATCGCCACCTCAACTGTCGCAGGCGGGCGCCAGATCCCCAGGCGCTCCCGGCGGAAGCGGTCCTCGGTCATGCCCGGGCGCTCCACGAGCTGGATGAAGTCCAGCCCCAACCGGGTGCACTCGATCCCGGGGTTCGAGGCGAGGAGCACCGCCTCGTCGTCGCTGTCCGCGTCATCCGGTGCCGACCACTCCCGGTACATCAGCCGCGGCTCGTTGCCGGCGATGCCACGCTCCCGGATGGTGGCCAGCTGCTCGGACGAGTCCATGCCGGCGCTCGACACGTACCAAACCTGCGGGTTACTCACCGCGCTCAGCGTGGGCAGCAGGTCGGCGATCATGTCCGGGTCGAGGTCATACGCCTCGTCGAAGATCATGGTGTCCCCGGTGAAACCGCGACCGGAACCACCAGAGCGCGCGAAGAAGTTCAGTCGCTCACCGGTGAGCAGCTCGATGCCGGTCTCTTCGTTGCTCTGCCGGTACATACCGCCGATTGGCAGGCCCGTGCCGTCGTACTTCCCGCCGGTCAGCTTGTGGAGCTCGGGGGTCTGGCGCACCAACTGCTTGATGCGGCGAAACATCGTCTTGGAGGTCTTGAACTGGTGGGCCGAGTAGATCGACTGCGCGTCCCTCGTCAGGAACAGGGACGTGAGCTGTCGGGCCTCGATGATGGCGCCCTTGCCGTTCTGGCGTGGGACGACCAACCCGACTTCAAGCGCCGCCCACTTGCTGCCGACCCGCCGGTTCAGCGAGTCCCGCAGCACGTCCGCTTGCCAAGGATCCAGGTGCAGCCCTGCGTAGTCAGCAAGTTCGACGGCGTCACCGCCGAGGGAGCCGTCGAAGAAGGGCGGGGTACTAGCGAGCCGAGGTGTCCGACTCTCGGTCGGCCTGGCGAGCAGCGAGCTTGTCAAGGAAAGTGCCTCCACCCTCTGCTGTGATCGTCGAGCCCAGTTTCGCGGTGCCCAGGTGGGCGAAGATGGTGCGCAGCGCCAGCGCCTGCTGCCGAGACTCCGACAGCGCGCCGTCCATCACGATCGACACGTCCTGGCCCTCGACCTGCTCGGCCAGCTTCACCCACTCGGTGCGCCGGCTGCGCAGAATCCCGTCGAGTTTCTCCAGCCGGTCCACGATCCGGCACGCCTCGGCGACAAGCACCGCAGTAGCAGGATCGAAAGAGCGGCCATCCGACAGCTCGGTCCACAACGCCTTACCGCGGGCGCTAAGACGAGCCGGTCTGAGCAGCGGTGAGGAAGTATGCACAACCACCCCCCGTTTTATGCAGTCTGACCTGCGGTTCTGCGCGTTCCAGGGCAGTTCTGGCCGGTTTGGAATGTGCTGGGGAGAGAAACGAGGCTGCTGCGTGCTGTGGACAGCGTCGTCGCGTTCCAAAAACCAAAGCGATGGCCAAGTTGAGCGGCCTGACCGTTGTTCTGCATATTTATGCATGGAACGCGACGGTCAAGTTGCTGGGTACCCCGGCGGTCTGGCGGGTACCGGGGCGGCAGGGTGCCGGGTGGTTGGCTTGGTTGGTCGCCTTGCCTTGCCTGCCTGCCTGTCGGTCAGCGCCCGTGTCTGTCCGACAGCACGTGCTCACCACCGCCTGCTGGTGGGCAGGGGTGCCGCGGGTGTCCGCTTGGCTGCCCTGAGTGTGTGGCCGTAGGTGGCACCGGCGGAGCGGTTGCAGTGCCGGTGCTCCAGCGCGTCGGCCAGGGCACCATCACCGCGTGCCCGCTCGTGGCCGTCAGCGTGCCCACCGTCGAGGGTGGCAGCGTCCCACATGGGGTAGCCGCATCGTCGGCATGGCGTGCCTGGTAGGTGCTCGTCCTTGAGTTTGGCCACCCGCTGGCGGTGGGGCCAGCCGAGGCCACGCTCGGTGGTGGTGCGGGTGTAGGTGGTGCGGGTGTAGGTGGTGCGGCGCCTGCCTGCCATGGGGGTTTCCACCTCGGTGGGTTCAGGGTTCGGGCCTGGTGGTTCGGTGGTTCTCGGGTTGGTTGGCTCGCGGGCTGGCTTCCAAGTGGCTTGGTGCCCGCTCAGTCCGCTAGCCCCCCCGGGTGGTTGTCAGATTTGAGTTCGTTGCGCGACTGTTGACGATTGCGGTATCGTTATCGGCATGGCCCCGAAGCGCGAAGGCACCCCGATCACCGTTCGCCTGCCCGACGACATGATCGCCAAGATCGACCACCGTCGCACCACCACTGACCAGACCCGAGCCGAGGCAATCAGGAAGATGCTGGCGTGGGCACTGGCCCAACCGAAGGACTGGACACCATGACACGACGACGTAGCACCTTCAGCCAGGTACAGCGCAGCCTGTACAAGACACAACGGACGATGGGCGACATGCAAGCCCTTGGTCGTGGCACGTTGCCGAAGCGGCTCGTGCGAAGGTCGTTGACCCGCAACCTGTTCAGGCTGTTCCGATGAAACGCACCTACGACGTTCTAGCCACTCTGTGGAATGCCGTGCTCAAGAACCCGCAGGTGTGGCTGATGGCCTCACTGGCCTATTTGATCTGGGTGTCGGCCTCTCGGACGGGCTAGGTCCGCTAGACCTCAGGGTGTGGGATGCCGTTGTGGTCGCGGATGCTGCGCCGGAACAGGTGCTGTTTCGCATGCTCCACCGAGACGGCTGCGTGCACGTTCTCCACCGCTGCCCTGTTGCGTTTCGTGGAGGCACCGAGGATGGACAGCAGGACGAGCTGCAGGAACACCGTCGATCCCCACAGCGCGTACTTCTGTGCGGTGTCAGGCAGTAGGCCGGGGAATCCGCCCACGAAGGCCAACCCGGCGAAGATGTAGGCGCACGTCATGGTGCCTACCGCGTCGGATACCTTCACGGCCGCCCGATCGTTGAAGCGTGTGTAGGCGTTGCTCACCGCTAGTGCCCCTTGTGCCTGTGGTTGCCGTGGTTACCGCCCCGGCGGTGGTGCGGTGCGTGGTGCACATGGGCTCCGTGGCTGACGTGATGCACATGGGCACCTTTGTGCGCGTGGTGCTTGCCGCGCCGTGCCGCGGACATGTGCTCGCGGGCCACAGCGGAGAACACGACCCCCTTGTGGCCCCCACCTCTGGGCATCGGTGCGCCTTACTGGGTGGCAGGTGGTGCCGATGGCACCTGCGGCGGTGCTGACTGCGACGGCGGGGTGGTTGCGCCACCGATGCCACCGTTGACGGCCGGTGCTTGCTGTATGGGTGCGGGGGCCTCGCCTGGTGCCGGTGGCTGTGGCTGCACCGGCCCGGCGTAGAGAGTCCAGCCGCCGCCTGCGCCCTTGGCGTCACCGGGGGCGGTGTCGCCGCTGTAGGTGTAGAGCTGCGCGCCGTCTGGGGTGGTGCCTGCCTTGGGCCACTCGCCGGAGTTGATGGCGCTGGTGTCGCCGCTGTACAGGTAGCGGGACTTGGCGGGTGCGGGGGCGTCGCCCGGTGTCGGTGGTTGCACCGGGGCGCCGTTGACGTCGGTGGCCACTGGTGTGGTCGCTGCAGCGGCGGGTTCTGCCGGTGTGGCCGCTGGTGCCTGTGCTGGCTGCGCAGGCGTACCGGCAGGCTGCTGTGCCGGTGCAGGTGGTGCTGCCACTGGGGGCGCTGCAGGAGCGGGTAGGTCACCCTTCACACGCGCGACTACGGCGTCCAAGCCCGAGAGGTCGAGCCGTGCTGCAGCAGGCTGGGCCTTCAGTGCAGTGACTTCGGCTTCGATCTGGGCGAGCCCGTCGTTGAGGGCGGTCACGTCGGTGGTCAGGTCATCTTGCTGGGCCATGAGGTGTCCAATCGCGTTGAGTGTCAAGAGTTGGAGGAATCGGTCGGGGTGCATCACTGCTCCCTATGTGGTTCAGGCCAAGTTTCGGTGTCGGCCCCGAGGGCCGCCAATTTCAGCACGGCTAAAGCATCGGCGCCGCGCATCCCCGACGCCCTCACCTCGTACATGGCCTTCGCAAGGTCTTCGCCGACCTGGCCGAGATACATCACGCCTTCCCCTCTTGGTCCAGCATCACGGCCTCTCTCGGATCAGGTCGAGGACGGCCCGTGCGTCGAACCACTCGCGGTGCCGCCGCTCTGCGTGCCAATTCTGATGGAGGATGGCCATCTCGGCTTCTTCTGTGGTCGGCAGGTGCACCAGGGTCCAACCCTGCGCCTCCAACTCGGCCAGGAGTTGCACGGCGTAGGTGTCGTCCCGGCGCAACAGCAGGGCAACGGCGAGGGCTTCGACAGCATCGGGCATGACTGGCGACCTTGGTCGAGAAGGTGAACTGGCAGGAATCGAACCTGCACTGACGGCCATATCCGGCTTGCCTCTACCTCTGCGGCGGACACCACGCTATCCGGTGGGCCGGCAGGGATCAGGGCGTCCCCTGAACGATCCCTGCCGCGCTGGGGTACCCCCACGGTTGGATGCCGACGGAACGAGGGGTCGCAAGCCTGTGCCGACTCGAACGGCTAAGCCGGACTACACACCAAGCCCTGCGCGCGCATCTGGTGTGCGCGGGATTCGAACCCGCCTAGCTGCCATTGAGGCTTGCGACGAACGGGGTGCCAAGAGTTGATCCCCGCGGAATGCTCACGCGGAAGTGAACCTGACTAGCGCAGCGTCTCACCTGTCAAGTCTGCATGTCAAGTAGAGGGTCACGGTCGGCGCGCCGCAGGATGGTTCGGTGCTTGGGCCGGGGTGTCCTGTCGAGCAGCGCGAGCACGTCGCCCAGATGGAACAACGGGGGGTCGTCGCGGTGCAACCAGTGGTCGGTGATCCGCTCGCCGTGTTGCCAGGCTCGGGGGGTGAGCTGGCCGCGTTGCCGCCAGGTGCGCCAGGTGCTGTCGGGGATGCGCTGGCCCTTGTAGGCGTGCACAGCACCCATGGCTTCCTCGCGGGTGCACAGCGCGTCGGAGGTCTGCTCCAGCAGCAGCTTGCTCACGTCGCGTGCGTCGTACTGTGCGAGGCAACGTGAGCAGCGCAGGGTGTCCACTCCGCGGTCGATGTACAGGTCGTGCCCGCAGGCCTTGCAGGGCCCGGCGTAGACGAGCTCGCGGCGGTCGACGGCCATGCGTGCGGAGGCGACGACGTCGGTGATGGTGTCGAAGGCCTCGACTGCGGCCGGCAGCGAGCGCAGGGCCTGGGGTTGACGCGAGAGCCACAGGGCGCACACCTCGGCGGAAGTGACGGGCAGCAGGCTCAGCTCGGCGGGGTGGCGCAGCACGGTGACGGTTTCGCCGGTGACGATCTTGCCGTGCGAGATCCGGTCAGGCCGGGCGCGTTCGTACGTCTCGTCGCGCTCGTCGAGGACCAGACGTTGCAGCACGCTGACGACGATGGCGATGTGCTCGTGCTCGGCCACCACGCGGGCCCAGGTGGTGAGCGTGTTTCCGAGCGCGTCGAGGCGGCGGGTGATGTCGGTGCGCATCGGCAACGGTGCCTCACTGCTGCGACCACCATTGCGCCCAGTGGTCATCCGGTCCATCCGCGCAGTGGCGACGGCCAGGTCGGCGATGACACCGGGCACGGCACGTAGCTCCTTCACGAGCGCCGCGGTGCATGACGTGCACAGGTCCAGGTTGTCGCCGCTGGGGTGGCCGCACGCGGCGTCGTAGCTGAGGTGTTTAGCCACCTGCGGAGACCTCCTGCGGCCACTGCACGACCATGCTCGGCGTGCACGAGCGAACTGCAGCCCACCGGATCAGCACGCCGGGTTGCTCGCCGATGGCGGCGGTGCGTTTGGCTGCGAGCAGCTCGGTCACCTGGCTGTCGTCGGTGAACACCAATCCAGTAATGGCGTCGAGTAATGCGCGCACGAGTTTATCGATATCGGGTTTACGGGTGTGCGCCGGTGTGATCCGCTTGGGCTCGGACTTGCGCCTCGGCATGACGAACCGCAGCTCGACAGCCACGGCGCCGGCGGGGTGCACGATCTGCGTCCCGATGGCTGCACGGACGCCTGCGGCGACGTCGGCTCGCCAGGGGTTCGTCTTGGGGTTCGCTCCGGTGACGATGGCACGCTTGCCGACGACGAAGGCCCGGGCGGATCCCTGCGGGACCGGGACGCCGGGGACGAACACGGTCACGGTCACGCCGCCGCCTCGGCGGCCTTGAGCCGCCGCAGGCAGGGGCACCGCGCGCTGCGGCCGGTGACTGGATTCGTGCAATAAGCGTCGCGCTCGGCGTGGCAGCGGGGGCAGGGCAGGTGAATGCACGTGTCGTAGGGGTCGCCGAGCTGGCCGGCGTTCCCGGCGAACAGCTCGATGGCGGCCGCCCGGGCTGGTGCGGCGGCCTCGTTCACAGGCTCGCCGGAGTCGAGCTGTCCGAGCTCGTTGCGCTCGTCGGGGTTCGTGCGCAGCCAGCGATCCTTCGCGATTTCCATTGCCAGGGTGCGAAGGTGCACCGGCATCAGCCATTTCTCCGAAGTTCGGAAATGCTGGCCGACTGCGGTAATTGCATCGGCCTTGTGTAGATCACCGATAGTGCCGGCCCAGAGCGCAACATCAGCCTCGCCCACGGTTCGTCGATCACCGGCAGCGATGACGGTGAGGACATCGATGACGTCGTCTCGGGTCATGTGAGTGCCTTTCGCGCCGATTCCGGCGAGTTCTTGAGGGCCTGAACTTGCGCGACGCGATCGTCGGTGGTGGAGCGACGTGTACTGGGCAAGCTCGCAGAGTTGCGGTTGCGGATCACTTCGGAGACCAGCGACGGCAGCACACCAGGACCGAGACTCGGCTTGCGGAGCCAGAGCGTCAGTGCGTCGCGAACGTCGTCGTCTGTGGTACCGCTGCTGAGCAAAGTTGATGCTTGAATTGCGAGCGCAGTCTGAACAGATTTTGGATGCTCGTCGGAGATCAGATCGCGGACGTGTTTCCAACCAGGACCGACCGGCGGTCCCTTTGGCGGCGCTTCTTCTCGCGCGTTATCTTGCTGTGCCGCAAGAGATTTAACTTGAGTTAAATCTCTTTTGGGTAAGGGATAAGGGCAGGATTTTGCTACATCACTTGCTAGACTTTTGCTAGCGTTTTCGGGGGTGTTTTCGGTAGCACTTGCTCTAGCACTTGCTATACTTTTGCTAGCCCGTGCCTTGGCTCTTCCTCCCCTCGCTCCAGCCTCGGCGCGGAGGCGTCGACGCTCCTCGATGTCGTCCTTCGAGAGCTGGTAGTCATCCCAGTCATGGAATCGCCACCCGGCCTCGGTGGTGACCCACAGACCGACGTCGACGAGCGCACGGGCCAGCTTCGGTGTGCCGCCGAGCATCGCCAGCGCGTTCTTGGGGACGTTGCCCCCGTTCATCTGCTTGGCGCACCACGATCCGGCTACGACCCAGAGGCCGAGCGCGGCGGGGCTGCTGGCGGTGCGCTTAGGGTTGCCCCAGAAGTGGTCGTCAACCGTGAACCACGTCACCCGCATCGCCCCACTTCCCATGATCTGCAATCAGGCATCGAGCAGCTCCTCTCCGCCGACCACGAACCCGGCGCAGGGGCACGCCTGTCGCTTCTCGCTCCACACTTGCTGCCCCGCTGTGCCGGTCCAGCACGTGGCTGCGGCTCTACGTGGTGTGCCGTTCGGTACCCGGCCGTGGTGCTCGACGGGGTCCAGGCAGCGAGCGCACAGGGCCCCAGGGCGGATGGATTGCACGGTGTCAGCCATGAGTGCTCACAGCGCTTCCTGCTCTTCTTCGTGGCACTTGGTGCACTCCAGGTAGGCGACGCCGTCTGCTTCATCGATGGCTACCCAGTCGTGGGCACAGTCCTCGTTCACCCCTTGCCGCCGAACGGATCGGCAACGGACTTGAGCGGCAATGGCCCCGTGGTGTCGTGGCTGGTGTCGTCCTCGTCCCAGCTCCCGTCGTCGCTCTCGTCGAACAAGCCAGGCTCGGACTCGGCCGCCGGTTTCGGCCCGGTGCCTTCCCATAGCTCGTCGACCTGCATCTTGGCCACCAGGCGCATCTCGCCGTCCTTCATCCGCTCCCGGGTGATGGCGGTGCAGGTGGCCTCGACGGTGTAGGTGCGGGCTTCGTCGAGCTTCGGTGGATCTTCGAGGCTGTCGGAGGACATGCCGGCGAACTTGACGCGGCTGGCTTCGATCAGTGGTTCGGTCATGTCAGTTTCTCCTGCTCGGGGTCGTCGGTTGCGGCGTGGGCGTCGACGAGCTCGGCCGCGGCCAATAGGTCGCTGGCCAACTGGCGCGCGCTGTGGGCAGGCAGTGTCTGTTTGAGTTCAGACGGGCCGAAGATCGAGGAGTAGGCGCGAAGTTCGACAACGCCCTCGCTCGCACCGATGGGTAGACGTGCGGTGACTTGATAGGGCAGGTTCATCGCGGTTAGCTCTCCTTGCTGGCGGCCGCGTTGGCGGCGATGTCGTCGGGGTGCATCGGCTGGTCGACCAGCTCGCCGTCGAGGTAGTCGCCGTCGACCTCGTCCAAGTGGCTCACGTCGGTGATCTGTGGTGCGCTCATCGCCTCGGACTGCGCTGGCAGGGGCTGCTCGTTCTGCACGTCGCGGACCGCGCGCAGCTGCTCGCGCATGAACTCCGATGAGGTGGGCACCCACTTGGCGAGCTGACGTACCGAACTTTTCAACCACATGGCGGACTCGTGCTGCTGCCACGGTGAGTAGCTGCTGTCGGCGCCCTGCGAGCTGGCCTTGATCTTGGTGATGGCCGCCCGGTTGAGCACGACGACCTTGCTGGTGGCTCCGTCGCGCATGCGGGCGTAGGCGTAGACCAGGCGCAACTTGCCGCGGTCCTCGGCGTCCCAGTCGATCTCGTGGGTGGGTGTCTCGTCGCGGCCGGGTTGGAAAGCGAACCGGTCGTGCTCGTAGACACACTCGGCGACCACGCTGGAGACCGCGCCGGCTCTGTAGATCAGTTCGACGATGCCTTGGTAGCCGACGATGCCGAGTATCTGCATCTGCCCTCCCACTTTGCGCGGGGTGAGGTAGTACTGCTCGGTGCCCGGTTCGAGACCCAGGCGAGCGGCGTCGAGCAACGCGGCCATGAACACACCGGGATTGTTGGCGGCCGCAACCTCCAGCTCGTAGCGGTTGCCCTGCTTCTTGCCCTTCTTCAACGCGCCTTGCGCGAGCCGGATCCAGGTGTCGGGCTTGACGTGACTGGGCAGCACCGCGGCGAAGTCACCGCTGTACTGGGCGACCATGGCCCGCGGGGAGTTGTCCTGCTGGGCAATGGCTTGGGTGGTGGTGGGCAACGGGATCACGCGGCTTTCTGATTGGTGGTGGATTGCTTGCATGCGCGGAGCGATGGCGGGTTGTCGCCGCGCCCGGGGACGCGGATGGCGACCTTCTGGCCGTCTTGGGTGAGCGCTGTCTTGGCGGTGCCCATGGCGTCGAGCACAGCGGTGGTGGCACCTTGGGCTCGCGCCTTGGCCGCTTTCTCGTCTGCCTTTGAGGCGAGGTACTCGGCGGCGAGTTCGGCGGTGATCGGTGCGTCGGAACCGTCGATGTCGGGATGCAGCTCACGGACTGCTTGGTAAGTCGCCGTGTGCTCGTCGAGGTTTGGCCGGCGCGGTGCGGATCCGTTGGGCAGGGAGGCCATGAACTCGGCCGCCACGGCGACGAGCTCGACCAGCTCGGCCTCGTCGTAGGTGATGAGGTACTCACGGAAGCTGAGGTAGGACAGCAGCACCGCGACGTGACACTCACGCGCACCGGTCACGAGCATCTCCCACATCACCTGAGCGCGATATCCGGGCGGTATCTCGTCGGTGCCTTCCGGGCCCCACGCGTCGAGGTCGGCGTCGGTTTTACATTGGAGCAGCGCTGCAGTGCCGTCCTCGCGGGTCACGATCCGGTCGGGGCTGGCCGAGCACCAGTCGTCATTCGCGGCCACCCATGTGCCGGTGGACTCGACGCGCCACGTCGGGTGCTGGTCGGCGAACCACTCCGCGATGGCTGGCTCTAGGTAGTGGCCGCGGCGCATCTCGTCGGACTCGTCGACAGGTGAGGTCAGTCCGGCCATGTGGTGCCAGAGCGAGAAGCGCGACTCGTACGGGCTGAGCCCGACGACGGCGGCGATCTTGCTGGCGCTCATCCGGGTCAGCCACTCCGGCGAGCCCGGCTCGACGACGTGATCGAGTAGCACTCCGGTGAGCCCGTCCGAACGTGCGCGGGTGGTCGCCAGATGCTCCCCTGCCCATGACTCGACCGCGGTGCGGGGGAAGTGCAGGCGCCGGCCCATGCGGGTGCCGTGCGGCGCGCTGGGTCCGGCTGCGGTACGGCGGCGATGCAACGTTCGCACTGAGCACCCCAAGTGCTCGGCGAGCTGGGGCAGGGTGAGCATGTCGGCGCTCATCGGAGACGCTGCCAGGAGATGCTTGTCACGGGAATGGGAGCGGCGCAGTGCCCACATTGGACACAGACAGCGGACGTGAGGGCGGCCACCATTTGCAATTGGTGCAGCGCACACCACAGGAAGGCGTGCAGATGTGCACAAGGCGGTTCGAGTATCCGCATCACCCACACAGCGGACCGTTCGCATACTGGGTGAGGCCCGCCGCCCCGCCCCACATCACACGGCGGCACGAAATCCAGGCACGCCAACGTCCAACCGTCGATGTCAGGTTCGATCACGATTTCGGTGGTGGTCACGACACTCGCCTCCGTTGCAGAAACTCAGCGGCAGCCCGGGATGCCGCGCGCCGTGAGGACGATCCGGCTGGCTTGCCCGCGGTGGCTTCGACGGCGCGTCGCAGCTCGGCGGGCAGCGCGGCGCGGCAGTCAGCGCAGGTGACGGTGCGGACGAGCGGCATGCGCCCGCAGCCGCCGGGGCAGGGGTGTCGACGGGCAGTCATGCGGCACCACCGGTGAAGTCCAGGGCACCTTGGGTGAGGCGCTTAGCGATCAGCTCGCAGTAGCGTTCCTCGAGCTCGACGCCGATCGCCTTGCGGCCCGCCGTTGCCGCCGCGACGAGCGTCGAACCTGAACCGGCAAACGGGTCCGCGATGACGCCCGGCGGGCACTTATCGATCAGCCGCCACATAAGGTCGATCGGCTTCTCGTGGGGGTGTAGACGCCCATTCTTGGCCATCGACTGAACTGGGGGGCAGGTCAGCACGTTCGAATCGCGGCGACCGACGAAGCCCTTCCCTAGTACGTAGATCTCTTGGTCGCTCGGCTTCCACGGCACTGATAGGTCGCCCATGCCGAGCGCGCCCTTGGTGTCCCAGATCAGGCGGGTATGCGTGCCAGCGGGGCGAGGCGGCTTCCAAGAGCCGAACACGAGGGCCGGTCTAGGGGACCACTCGAGCAGTGCGGCGTCGCGAACTGTGGTGTCCTCATCTCCGGCGATAGACCGAGCGAGGGTGTCGCGGCAGGCGCCGCTGTTGTAGGCCACCCCGTACGGCGGATCGGTCACCAGGACGTCAGCGAACAACCACTCGCGGTGCTCGGTAAGGCAGTCGCCGTGGTAGAGGGTGACGTGCTCGCCGGAGTAGTAGAGGCTCATGCGGCACCACCCAGCGACAGCAGCTCCAACAGGTCGGTCGGCTCGGCATGACGGTGGCAGTCGCACGGGCAGCGCCACACGTGCGACGGACGCACCACCATCGGCAGCGACGGGGGCACACCGCCATTGAGGCCGATGCTCACGTAGCACTCCGGCGACCACGAGCCGTGCTGCTGGAGACCGCCGAGCCGGTGGGCGCACTGCCCGTGGTGTCCGGCACCGCAGTGACCGGAAACGCCACCCTCACAGGCTGGAGGAATCCCGAAGTCGGCGATCATGACGGCCCTCCGTCCACGAGCCTGTAGGTCCAGCCGAGCAGCTCGCGCGGGTTGGACTGGTCGGAGATCATCGCGGCCAGGGCAATGCACATGACGTGCAGCTCGGTACGGGAGAAGGTGTCCAGCCACCGCCACACCGAGGCCGGATCTTCGTCGCGCACCATGGTGACGGCCTCCAGGCCGCGCTGAGCGCTGTTCTCGCACAGGGCACCACGCTCACGGCGGTCGGAGGGGAGCAGTGTCGGCGCGCTCAAATCAACCCACCTCGTCTTGGGTGAGCAGCCTGAGCGCGCTCAGGTCGTCGGGGACCGTGGAGTCTTCGAGGCTGCCGCCGTAGTAGCCGTTCGAGTCGTTGCGGAAGCTGAACACCGACGACACCTCGCCGAACAAAGGGTGCACGGTCGTAAGGCG
>JAABUM010005210.1_pt1 | contig 13841 bp, 22 predicted proteins | sample 5559161 | NCBI WGS metagenome assembly JAABUM01 (sample SAMN10711868, study PRJNA513369) | rock metagenome | isolation source: Antarctica rocks | place: Antarctica: Victoria Land, Siegfried Peak nord
ATCGCAGCAAGCCCTACGAACCCAAAGGGTCACTGCATCAATGCGCACCGCTGGCAGGCTGAGCTGCAATGCCGGCCGCACCGCCGTGAGCGCCGCCGCATACGCGGAGGCCGGGATGCGCAGCAGGCGGCAGGGCGGCAGCGCAACGGCGTCGAAATCGGGCTCGAAGTGCGGCGCCACCAGCGCCCGTTGGCCCAGCACGGACCAGGGACCCAGCTCCAGCTCAAAGTCCTCAGCGCCTGTCCAGGCGCAAAAGTGAAACAGCCGTTGACATGGCAGAAACATGCTCAGTTCAAGATCGTATTGCGAAGCAACACGGAGACGCAAATCAGGGACCAAGGTGCATTGTTATGATCTCAGCAATGCTAGCCAATGCAGCCTTGCAGGGCAGTCAACTGGTTGAAGGCCGGGCAACTTGTGCCACAACCCTAATCTGGATACAGAGGGTGTCTCGCCTGTGTGTATGAGCACGCGACCTTGGAGGATCAAAGTGAAACTGGTCGACTTCTCCCCGCGCCTGCGGCAGTGCAAAGTCAGTGAACGAAAGACCCCCAGCAACAATTTCCGACAAGCAGCAAAGTGCTGATGCTCTATGGCAAGCGCATGCTCAACTGCTCGCACCTGTACAGCACCAGCTCCGCATCTGCAGCCGCCAGCTCTGAAAAGGCGTGGCCCGCCACCTGCTCAGGATGTTGAACAGGTGCATTAAGAGCGCTTCGATCAACAAAATCATGTGCAGCTGGGTCCAGCACCAGATGCCGGCAAGCTGTTTTGGGCTGCGGGATACTTCAACAAGTGCTGTCAGACACGGAACTCTCCAGCTGTGCAGCACGGTGTTAGTGCAGCACTTTCAGGCCCTTGGCTGGAGGAGTCGCTCCAGCCAAGGGCCTCAATCCAATGCAACAGTCAGTCCAGCACCGCAACAGCCAATGCAGCACGTGGACGCGTTGAAAGTCAGTCAAGGACAATAGCAGCACAGCACCTCGCCGACGGACACGGAGCGGGAGAGGACGCGCTGCAGAGCCTCCGAGGCGTCACCCGACTGCGGCGCATCCCGTTCCAGCACCTCGGAGTGCCGGATCAGCCCCTGCGGCACGTAGCAGTACCATCCCTCAACAACCCGCACAGCTCCTTGCCTTCATGACAGCTGGGATTCCTAGACCGTAGAAACGCTGTGGCAACATGCAGCAGCAGTGGATTCGCCACACTTGCCTGTTACAAAGGGAGAAACTTGTTTGCAACGCAACATCCACATGCGTGCTTTATGTGCAACAAAACCTACCTTGAGAGCGACGTCCGAGGAGCCCAGGCCGGCAAATTCCGCCACGGAGTCGGACAGGAAGGACGCGATGGCCTGGATCTCCTGCGGCGACAGCGCCTTGTCGCGCTCAATCTGCGCAGCGAGAAGCTTCAGCGTTTTGGAAACATTCAGAAACATGCACATTAATTGAGAATGTGCATGTCATCAAAGTCGTCACCTGCACAGAGCTGCCAGGACAACAGCGCCTGGTGCGAGCTGCTGCATTGCCACAAAGAGGGGTGAGGGGCAGGTGAAGAGTATGGTCAAAGGGGCACCTTGTGCTCGAACAGCGAGACGCTGAGAAACCTTTCTAGTTCTTGGCGCCGTGGGCCGCGCCGCGAGCCGGCCTCCTCCCAGGTGTCCGTTTCATCCGTGATCTGCAGACTTTGATGAAAATTCCTTTGGCACCTGGCCGACACTTTCACCAAATGCGTGCTAATGGCGATGCAGGCTGATTGTAGAGGACAGTGGCGTCTGAAGAGCACGAACGACCGGTGTGTCAAAACAAAGATCGACTGGCTGTCGCACCTCTGCCTGTAGCAGCTCTTCAAGGACATCCTCCTGCGTCGCAGGGCACAAAACCGGTTCAACACAGTGTGCTTGCAGACCCCAGCTGAACTTGAATGGGCAACAGGGCAAGCAAAGCATTTTGACAGGGCTTGACCACGTGCCGCAGCTGCACTGGGCAGGACAGGGCTTGCAAGCGTCATGGTGTCACGCGGAGGTGACACAGAAGGAGACCCACAAGACACCCACCATGGTCACGAGGCCGGTGACCTCAGTCGCAGACGCAAACTCCTGCAGCTGCTGCCCGTTCTCCTCGGAATCCAGCGGCGGCGGCTCAGGCGCTGGCGCCACGCGTTGCGCGATGAGCATGTGGTTGTTGCTGCAGGGTGCCAGGCAGCGGCAGGCTGGACAGAGAATTCTTGTGCGTATGACCATGCCACGACCGAGATGCAACCACGACCAAGGTGCAACAGAAGAGAAGAGCGCTTCGCTGATCTGTGGCGCCGGAGGCAGTTCTTGCGTCTCTGCGACGCTGTCCCACCTGGCCAGAAACTGCAGGAAGACCTTGTCCAGGGTGGCGTCGTCCGACACATGGCGCACATAACCCACATCGCGCGACCTACGCGGGCAGTGGCAAGCCGACTGCAGCTGGATGCCAAACTGCCGCAGAGCAAAGAAACGGCTTTCAGTGTGCGGAATGACATGCACAAGAACGAGCAGTTTCCTTCCAGCACCTGAGGGACAGCACCGCCCCAATCTCGATTTCGTCATCAGGGTCCACGAGGATGAGGTCCTTGCTGTACAGGATGCCGACGATGTTCTGGCGCACGCCGTCATACACCGGCACGCGCGTGTAGCCTGCAGAGTGAAGCAACCACATCAGTGACAGCAATCTTGGACGTCATTGCATGCAGAACCGTCGCTGCCATAAGCCGATCGTGTGACATGTCTGACCCGCAGCACGCACCTGACTTGTAGATGGCTAGCATCGTCTGGAAGTTGAGCCGCAGCGACTTCTCTAGCATGAAGGCGTCGGACAGTGGCGTCATGATCTCCTTCACCCTGTCCGACAAAATATTGGATTGTGTAGCAACTCCAGTGCGAAGCTCGAACTTCTGCGACTGCTGCTCCATGCATGCAACCTAAGAGAGAGTTTCTTCGCACATCGCTCATGTGAAAATTTGCCAGATGAGCGGGCCGCAAGTTCAGGGTTTTCCAACAGCCTCACGTCTTATGCTTGTACTGCAGCGCGCCCAGCAGCAGCCGATGGTCCGTGAACGTCAGGCCGCTCTCCGCCTGGGAAAGGAAAGACAAGGATTTACATCATCATGCCCAAGGGGGCCTGCTGGCAGGTGGAGGGACTCCAGCGGAAATGACATGCGGCAAACGAGAAAAGCCAGAATTGGCACATGCTACAACGAAACAGAAGAACAAAAAGCAGACAGAGAATGCATACAGGCGCTGAGGTGGAGCTGAGACCTGGGCGTCCGGGTCGGAGTAGTGCAGATCGATGAGCCGCTCCAGCTCCTTCTGCGAGTACACTGTGCCAATGTCGCGGCCGAGCACGGCGTCTAACAGCAGCGAGATGGGCCACGCCACCGGGAACAGCAGCAGCCTGCGCATCGGGGGGTCTTGGGATTTTGGCATTCGCCTGGCAGCAGTGACATGGGCGGCCTCCCGCCATGCTCGCCACGCGGTTACACTAAGCAAAAACACTGGCAGTCTGCAAAGCTTGGCTACAGAAACAAACCTTGAAGCAGCATGGAGCAGATCCGTGTATCGCAGGGCAGCAAGAAGAAGCAGTGCGTGAGTGACATGCCAAAGTGACGCACTGGAAGAGCTTGACGATGGGGATGGATAGCGCGCCGATCTTCAGGCCGTGGCGTGTGCATATCGACTGTGGGATGATCTGTACGACAGCGCAGCACGGGTTACGGGCAGCGCGATCACGGTCGCATGTTGACGATGCATCACATGCGACAGGCCGAAGTTTTGCAGGTGGCATGCCTATGAAGCACTGTTGCACTCAATGCACGCTGTCAGAAGGTGGCGTACCTCGCCAAAGATGACGATGAGGAAGGTGCTGATGAACAGGCCGACGATGCCGGACGTGACGTCGGCCACGACGATTGACGTCGCGGCGTTGACGATCGTGTTGCCCAGCAGCAGCGTGCAGAGCAGCAGGTTACCCTTTTCCCGCACCGGCATGATCGCACTGGCATACTTGCGCTCGTTCGGCTCGCCTCCTTGCTCCAGGATCTGCGGCACGAAGTCTGGATCTCGAGCGGCATGCGGCGATTCGAGCCAAGGACGACTGTGACCGTGCCGCACATCGACAAGCTTTCGCATGGCAACGCATCACAGTCTGATGGAGAGCTCATAGGCAGGTGCCCCACCTTGAGTCCATTGATATCCAGTGACAGCAGGCCTGCAGCGCGGCCGGAACCACACATCATGGCTGCTGCTATCATTGTGACTGCAAGCGGCAGGGACAGGCGGTGCTTGCAAAATTAGGAGCGCAGATGGCATGCGCACCTAGCGTGAGGCCGCTGAACAGCGCGCAGAGTGGCACGAGCAGCAGGCCGACTATCAGGATGGACGGCACCACGCCGAGAGCGCTGTTGCTGTCAACATCCCAGTGCAACCCGACCGTGAGCAGACAGGCCGACACGCATTGGTGCGCGTCATACTCCTGCAGGGTACATGTCCGAAGTTTCATTACACGACATGTTTGGAGGATGCATTTGCCTTCAACGAGCGTCGCAGAGCGCGGCAGTGTCAGCATGCACGTGCGCCGCTGAGAAGGCCGCCGCCGCGCGGATGAGGTGAGTGGCCTACCCCTCCGTCGAAGTCGCACGACTTGAGACATAGCAGAAGCGGATCTCTTGTGCCCATGTAGGTCTCTCGCGTTCAGTCTGACCGCGCTCAAAGGTCCGGTGGTTTTGGTTCACTGCTCAGTTGCATAGCGGCAATGCTTGCATGTCCAGTGGAGGCTGCTGGAAGCCTCGCACGGTTGGTACGCGCACGAAATGGTTAGAATGGGTGGCTCAAAGTTCCGAGGTTGTGTCGGCTGGTCTGCGAACTTGAATCGGGTACGGCAGCCCAGGCAATTCGCGCGCTTTGCGGGAGGGTAGTGGGTTGTTTCGGCGGATGCGCAGACCAGCTTGGTGCTTCAACAGCCTCGGATGAAGGGCAATTCAGCACGATTCTGCGCAAAGCAAGCTGGTCTGCCTCTGTGACTACACAAAGAGGTTTCTTTGGGTTACGTCATTGATGCTTCTCTACAGCTTGCTCTGGTTCGCAGCTGGATCGGCAACGCGCAAAAGGCAAATTTGTCCTGCAGATTACGATATAGCTTGTGTGGCAGCTGCTTGAAGAGCCCGCGCGGTGCTGACAATATCAACATCAGACGAATGCCTGTGGCGCAACAGCATCGCGCAGCTCTTGAACGCTTGCAGGTGCGCATAAGTCACCTGGAGAAACTGCTTCGAACTCGGTACATAGATGATCAAAATACGTACTGCATCACGCAGGCCGAGCTGAAGGAGCTGAAGGAGCAGCATGGCGGGCGCATGCACTTGCGCAAGCCCGCTGATGCGGCGGCAGGCCCTTTCCCTTTGACGATCACGATCACCGTGCCGCAGCCAGAATTAGCGACCAGCTACGACTGCGACAGCTTGAAGGTGGGCCCGCCGCTTGTGTCGCACCATGCTTCACCACATTTCTGCAGCTGGCTCACACGGCAGTACACGCAGCCAACACGTCTCCTCTATTTGCAGATCCGGACGGTGCTGGATCGGGCTTTCGTTGAGCAGCGAGAGGATGAAATTACAGGTTCGGATGCAGCAGGGACTGCCTGGCGATGCGCTTATGCCGTGTCGAGCCCAACGGTGGTCATTCTGTAAATGCTCTGCTGCAGAGGGTGCACCCGGTCGTGCACCCGTTTACCACGTTTGATGATGCGCAGGCATCAGCATCCAGGTTGTCAGCTCCGGCCTGCCGCTGCGGCTGCGGGAGGCAGTCGCGGGCCGCCTCTCGCAGGCATGGCAGGATGACCAGTCCGCCCGCACGGGCAGCGGCAGCGGCTTTGGCCTGGGCGTCATGTTCGACGCCGCACAGCGCGACTTCGTGTCCCTGATCTCGTGCATCCCGGAGCTCGTGGAGCCGTACGAGGGCACGAATGCGGACGGCGCCACCGTGCGGCGCTTTGCCATCGTCAATGCGGATCAGGAGGTGGGTATGCTGCGAGATACCGGCCAACCATCTCCCTAATGTCATCAAAGTTCAATGAGTCACTCATGCAAGTCGTGCTTGCGTCAGATCTCTGTGGATGCGATGGTGCACGCCCCAGAGCAGCAGCAGAGCCACCAGAAAGGGGCAGCGGCTGCAGGGGTGCCATCCCCTCCGCAACAGCCAATGGCAGCAGCTCCAGCCCCGTCGGCTGCCGAAGCCGGCCCAAAGGCGGCCCAGGCAGAGCTCACGTGGCTGCGGCGCCGGTACGGCAGCGGCTTCCGGCTGCACCCGCCCAGCAGCGGGCAGCAGCAGCAGCAGCAGGGCGCCGAGACTTCCGTCACCCTGACACCGACGGACCCCGCCTGGGACCGCGGCGGCCTGTGCCTGCGCTTCAGGCTGGACGGCAGCTACCCGGCCGCGGGATCCATCACCGTCACCAGCGCCGCCAGCTGTCCAGAGCCCGGCGCTGACAGCGGCGCTGCCGCTGACGGCGGCGGCGCTAGCGGCGGCGCCGGCGCCAGCGGCAGCATGTCCGGCGGTGCAGCGGGAGCGGAGGGTGAAACCGGCCCGCCGACTGCGGATGCGGGCCACGATGCGCTGTCGGCGGGCGCCGCCGCCGTACTGGCCAAGCTGTTGACGGCGCAGGCGACGGATGACGCCCGGCGGCCCACGCCGCTCAAGGCGCTCGTGCGGTCGCTGGAGAACGCTGCGGCGCAGCACGTGCAGCAGGTAGCTGTCTTTCATGTGCAACTGCTGAAAGTGCGACCGGTGGTAGAGATGAGGCCTGAACTGTTGGTCAATCCACCAGAGTTTCGTTCTTGAGTGTCCCGGCCAAATGGTTGTATTGCCACGACAGGCAGAGGACCTTCTGATGGACGTGGCCCGCCGCCACAAGGCCGCCGCTGCCGCGAGCCGGGGCGGCGCCGGCGGCGACGACCCGGAGGCAGGCCAAAGTGGCGCCAAGCACACGGCGGCCGCTGCAGCAGGGCAGCGCTACGCCGGCGCCACCAGCGGAGCCCCGCTGGTCGATGCGGGCCCTCCCGCAGAGCCAGCGCCGGATGTGCACCCGGCGGCGCTGCAAGCGGCGCTTTCGGCGCGGCGTTCCCTCGGCAGCGGCTTGTGGTGGCCCGGCGAGCGGCAACCTTCCCAGGACGCCGATGCCGCCGGGGCTGCGGCCGACATGGGCCTGGTCTCGGGGCTGCAGCCGGAGCGGGGACAGGCGCGGGAGGGCCGGCAGCCCAGCGGCGGCGCGGCGCTGAGAAGCGGCCACAGCGACGCCTCGCTCGGTGGAACCTATAGCACCTACAGCGGCAGCGGCTCAGACAGCGGGTCAGACAACGGCAGCGACGGCGCCAGCGACAGTGATGATGGCGAAGGCGGCGGCGACGGGGCGCCGGGCGGGGCCGGTGGCGGCGGCCGCACCGCAATTGCCCTGGAGCTGCTGGACCTGGCGGTGGACAACATCGACGTCATCGAGCCGCACCACCTCAAGCTCCAGGTGCGATGCAACTCCGCGAGCGAACTTGACCACAGCATTGCATGCGCCGTTGCAGTCGTGACAAGCCAGCGCCACGCCGTGTTCATGGCAGGACTTTCCAGGAGAGCTGCGCCGGCCAGCCAGCTCAGGATAGCAGCTGAAACTGTGCTGCTAGAATCCATCATATTCTTGAATGCTGTTGCGCTCCATTGATACAGGCTACCAACTCTTTGGGCTTTCGCAGGTGCTGTGCCAGCGCTGCCGCAAGCCGGGCGAGGTGGCACTGCCAGCGGGCGAGGGCGGCGGCCGCTCCCGTCACATTGACGTCGCCGGCAGCTGTGCCCACTGCCATCACGACTGGTACAGCAAGCATGCGCAAGGTCTCGCTTGTGCAGTGGGAGTCCCTGTGAACAGGCACCACATTCAGACTGAGGATGCACACATGTTTTTGTGCTAGTTCAAATTGCCAATATGTCACATCCTATCATGCCAGCACCTCTGCAGGCATGTGTGCTGGAAAGTGCGGCTGTGCAAACCCCTTGCAACGCACGTCCCGCAGGGAGGTGGGCGTGCGGGGTTCGCTGGTGCACGAGAACAGCGTGGTGCTGGCGCGCCTGTGGCCCAGCGGCTGCATCCCCACGGACCTGCTGCCCTCGCTGCTGGCCGCGCAGTGCTCCGCCTGCTCTGCCATCGCTGCGCTCAGGTCCAGTGTTGTTGACTCACTGTGTTGCATGCAATTTCCTTGCAATTCTTCCTACAAACACTCCAGACCCGCATCTCAGGCGTTCGCTGGACATACATGCCCGCTTCTGTGAGATCACTGTTAGCGGCGCGAAGACAGTGTGTGGTTCAGGTTGTGCTGTCCAACAGCAGCCTCCTGTGCCGCCTTGCCACTGCCCTGTGTCAGCGATGCCGATAGGGAGTTGCGCAGTTGGTCAGCAGGCGGAACCCCGCCGACCTGCTGACTGTCGTTCTGTCGCTCGTCCGCACAGGCAGGTGCAGGTGGGCAGGCCAGCGGAGCGCGATTGCAGCCAGTGCCACCGCGCCATGCGGCTGCAGTTTGCGTCTGTGGGCTTCACGTCGCGATTGGTGGCCGGCGGCCGTGTGCGGCCAGCGGGGGACCCCCAGCGGCGGCGCCAGGAGGGCGCTACCGCAGCCGGCGGTCAGCCCACTCCCGAGGCTGAACTGCAAGACTGTGACAGCACTGCTTTGGCACCAGCGCAATGGTTGAGCTGAGATTGCAATGTTTTTGCCAAGGCTGCACACTCTGTGGTAACACGGCCCATTCTGTCCTTGCTTGGGAGCCAGGCCGCCGACAGGGCTTGGCAGCCTTCGATGCTCCACGGTCGCTCTAGCAGCACGACAAATCCCTGGCATCCCTGCTGCAGGAGGCGGCGGAGCAGGGTTGCACATAGGGGCGCTGCACGTGGGGCAGCCGCTGCCCAACCTGGGCACCTGCTCCCACTACCGCCACTCGCACAGGTGCGCACCTAAATGCCAGCTGATCCCGGATGCTGCACTGGCCGCCCTGCCGATTGCATCCGCCCCGACGCCGTGGAGCAGGCTTGGCCAGAGCAGTATTTGTCAGCCGAAGCACATACTTCAGAGGGAGTGTGAATTGCAATGAGGAATACGAACCGCGCCGTCCCCCGTTGAACGACCTCAACTCCATCTGCTCAGTGGCCTGGGCATCTTCCAGCGGAGTTCCTTTCCATCTACTTCGATGATTGCAGACTGTGTTTTCGCCCGTTGCTACATAACACAAACTGCGGTGCAGATGGTTGCGCTTCCCGTGCTGTGGGCAACGTTTTGCGTGCGACCTGTGCCACGAGGAGGGCACCGATGGCCACGAGATGAAGTGGGCCACCCGCATGGCAAGTGTCCCCAGTCTGCTTACAAATCGTTTTGGAAATCCTTTTTGGTATCCATTTCGAGCATGTCAGCTGCTCTGACGTACGCCGAGGCTGCGTCACAACTAGCTTATGCGCTGTGGTGGGCTGCTGAGTATGGTTTTCCGTATTCACTGGTGCTCCGTTGTTCCTCTCGTTTCAAAACGTCCTCACACTGCAAAACCCTTGATTCGCTGCGCAGGTGTGCGGGTTTTGCAGCCTCGAGCAGCCTATCGGCGAGCGCTGCAGCAGCTGCAACAAACGCCTGGCGTCCAGCGCCAACAAGTGAGCAGTCCCTTCCGGCTGCTGGCAGCCGGAAGCGGCGCGCACTGCTCGACCGCCACTATGCATCATTGACCTGCGACTGCGACCGGGACTGCCTGCGCAATCGGCGCGCCCGCTTGATGTGTAATGGAATACAACTGCAAGGTGTTCGCTCTGGCACAGGTCGCTGAGCGGCAATGCGACGCGCCACTGGGAGGGCGGCCAGGTACAATTGCGTCCAACCCTATCGCTGGCTTGTCACGTTCATGTAATCGATCCCATGCTTTTGCTCTCGATTCGGGTGGAACTTATTGATGGTCAAGATATCGACGGCTTGATGGCGCATTCACAGGGCTGCCGGGACCCCAAGCTGCTGGATCGCCGCGACGCACGCAAGTACCGCGGCAGCAAGCACAAGACGGCGAGCAAGAAGCAGTCCAGGGTGGGCCAGGCCGGCAAGGAGCGGCGGCAGCGGGGGCAGTGGCGCCCAGAGTGATGCACGCGGCGGCAGGTGTCAATGAAGGCCATGCTGAGTTGTAAGTTTGTGGGTGCTTAGGTAGAACCACTGTGTGGAGAGGTGGCATCCGAGGAAAAGTCCTGCCGGAGGGTCCAAGGCCGCCACAATCATTAGCATATCTGACATCAGCCCCTGGCAAGCCTAATCGTGGATGCGAGCAAAATTGCTGGCCGAGCATGTTATTATGGCAGCGGCGTCTTGTCACCCACTGATAGCGCGGCAATGACAGCGGCGGCTGCAGCCGCCTGGGACGTCTGCTGCTGGCTGCCGCCGTCCATGCCCTCGCCCTGGCCTGCAAGTCACGCCAGAGGAGACTATCATGACTGATGATTGCACTCAGTGAGGAGACGAGAACACAGTACAATCTCCTGGTGCGGCAGGAACCCACACAAACAAGGCAGCCTCCCTGAACCCTCGCCACGAACCCTGTGCAACGCTGCAAATGTTGCAACTCTATGAACTCTGTGTAAAGTCAGAAAGCGCACCGAGGTACTTGCGGATGAGGTAGCCGCCGGCGGGGTTGGACACCAGGTGGGTAACCAGGGCGGCCTTGATGGCGAGCGGCGCCAGCACCCAGGTCAGCGCCGCAAAGGCCAGCAGCTGCGCAGAGGAGAGCCGGCTAGCCAGGAAGCCACGCCAGTAGGTGCCCGGCAGCCGGAAGAAGGTGGCGAAGAACTGGTTGGTGGCCCGCAGGTCCAGCCGCGACAGCAGCTCCATGCCGAAGACGTGGAACGCCGCCTGCGGGGCATGGAGGATGCAGTTGTAAAGGGGGCGCCGGAAGCTTTGAGGCTGGCACACCTGCTGTGTTCAGTCCAGTCCTTCATTGAGGAGTGTTTGGAGGTTTTCTCATAAGAAATTTCTGTTTGCCTCAGATCTCCTTCCGGTGCGTCTTCCTACAGGGAAAACCTTGGGGAACAAACACTTGGGAAGACCTGTCGCTTTGGGCGTCTGCTGCACATGCGCAGCAGCGCCCCGAGCTTTAAGGAGACCGTACCTGGCGCCGCTTCTCGGGCGTCCACAGCGCGTGCCAGGCGGCCTCCGCGGTGGGCCCCACCGGCAGCTGCTTGTCCAGGATGGCCGCTAGGTCCGCCGCCAGCGCCGGCGCCTCCCGCAGCGACCGCGTGATGGAGTAGCCTGTGGCCGGGTGTACCTGCGTGCAGATAAGGAATCGGGTACTAATATTACGTGATTCAGTCCTGAGCAAGATCATATAACGGGCAGCTCGTGAAAGCGTAGCCCTGTTGCACATTCGGCAAGTGCACGGAGCGCCCCCACACTGGGGAGTCGCAGCAAATAAGCACGCGGTGCAACTCGTGCCATGCGTGTGTGGACAGCGCTCCCCGAAACCAGCGGTCAAGGGGATCTAGGCATATTTTGAGTTGGCTTTGGCAGGGTCCATTGGAAGTGCACCAGGTTGGCGGCGGCGCCAAAGGCGGTGATGGTCTGCCCCGTCTTGGGCAGCGGGCCGCCCACCGGGATGTAGGACCACTCCTCCTCCTCCACCTTCACCACCTGCAGAAGAATTTCACAGCTCAATCTGCGTCATTGCACACGTTTCATTGTGTGGGTATGCTTTTGCGCCGTCGGCGCTGAGAGGGCGTGTGCCCACTCGCCGGCGCAGATCAGCAAGGCAAACTGATGGCAGGGTGTCATACAAGCCCAGCAGACACAGACTCAACTTCGTGGGCTACATTCAGGCTCACAGAGCAACGGCCATCGAAACTCAAAACTCAATCCAACTCGAACACACATCCCAAAACACAGCCTCCTTTGCGCCGGGCTTGCGACTAGCGATTCACTGCTTGAAGATTGAGGTGGCAACTGAAGGGGATAATCCGATACACCCGATACACCGAATGCAGTCACAAATGCAGTAAAGGAGGCACCTTGACACCCATGGCGGCCAGGCGGCGCTGGAGGCGGCGCTTGAGCACCGCGAACGGCAGCGCCGGCTTGGCCACCAGGCACGTCTCCTCCAGGAACACGGAGCGACCGCCGTCGGTGGGCATCGCATACAGGAAGGAGGGCACCTCGTTTCCCGTGCCCCACAGCCCCTCGCCCGAGTTGGGGTGCTCACCCGGCTTCAGCCTGCGCAAATTGGTGGTGTTGCTTCAAGCATTATTGCCGTCAAATATGGGAGGAAGTAGAGGGCACCTCCGTCTCTGTGCCCCACAGCCCCTCGCCCGAGTTGGGGTGCTCCCCCGGCTTTAGCCTGTGCAAATTGGTTCGGAATTGCTGTCAATTAGCGGTATTGCCATCGCTTTGGACATCACAAAGGTGCAGCAAGGACGGCGCCTCCTGCGAGCCCCACAGTCCCTGGCACGCATTGATGTGCTCCTGCGGCTGCAGCCTGCGCAGCAATGAGGGTGGTGACCGAGTCGATAGATTCACAAGGCAGGGAGACTTGCAGTCCGTATGCTGAAAGACGGATGGCTGTGGGCTGCCACTTGAATGAGCCGACATAGGAGCAGCAACTGCGGCCTTCCACGCCGTCAAACACTTGCAGCCTTTGTGGTCCAAAATCTACGGCGGAGATCTCTGCACCCTGAGCTGTGTGAGCTGAACATGCTGACATACGACGAGACGGTGCACACCTGGTGGCTGTGTCGCTCCACAGGCCGGTGTGGTGGCGCCGGAAGTCCATGAACAGCATGGAGTCGGGGTCGTAGCCGTCTGAGTAGCCCTCCACGATCGCCTGGATGCCGTAGGCCGTCTGCGCCGCCATCGTCGGCGCATCCGTCTCATACTCCAGAAATTTGCCGGCCGCCGCGCCGGCCGCCATGACGACCACCCTGCCGATCAAGATGCGGTATGGCCACCACAGGATACAAGCAGGAGCCGTCAGCAGTTTCGCAAGCTGGATGTGCTGGCCTGTATGGTAGCTGCGGATAGTGGCTTTGTTTCCACATTGGGCGTGCAGAAGCAATCACCAGGCATGTAATTGCGCCACGTATTGCTGATCTTTTTCTCCCTGAGGATGCCACACCAAGCTTAGGCTTTCTTGTCCAGGGAAGAGGCACCTGGCTTGCAGCGCCCTGCCGTCGCTGCACTTGATGCGGGCGGAGGCATCCTTTGCGGCCGCGTCCACATCCGACACTTCGCCAGCGACAAAGCGCACCCCGGCGTCTGCGCACTGCTGCACCAGGTGCGCCCGCAGCCGCCGCCGGCACACCTGCCCGTAGGCCCGCCCTATCCTGACCTGCGCCAGGAATCAGAGCCGCTCAATAGAGAATGTAAATGCAAGCCCAGGAAGCGGTCGCCACTTGTAAGATGATCGGTTGATGAAATGATGAACTTCGTGAGCTGCCTCTCTTACTCCACGGCTCGACAGGAGTTCGTAAGCCGAAGTTCTGGAGGGGCAAATTAACGGGCTAGCAGGACGCGACAGTGTGCGGATCACTCGCCTCCTGGCCCTCGCCAAAGTAGCACAGCGCGTCCTTCCAGGTGGTATTGAGCGTGTGCGCCAAGCCCAGCTCCCGGAACTCGTCCTCCCACACGCCGTAGTTATTCACAAACGGTACGTCATGGCCTGCGCCCAGACACAAACCACTTTTGCAAGCATGACTCTAAAATTCAGCATGCGAAGCTTGACGCATGGAGCGAAGGGATGCACAGGGCACTGAGCAAGAGAATGAATGCACATGAGCCTTGCGG
>JAABUM010005212.1_pt1 | contig 13833 bp, 14 predicted proteins | sample 5559161 | NCBI WGS metagenome assembly JAABUM01 (sample SAMN10711868, study PRJNA513369) | rock metagenome | isolation source: Antarctica rocks | place: Antarctica: Victoria Land, Siegfried Peak nord
CACCGGTTACATCCTGGATACCGGCGTTGTCATGCTGGCGATCACGCTCGTGCAGATCACCTGCTCGGTCGGCGCGGTGTACTTCGGCGCCCGGACCGCCATGGCGCTCGGGCGCGATCTGCGGGCGGACGTCTTCCACCGAGTACTGACCTTCTCCGCCCGTGAGTTGGGACAGTTCGGCGCACCCTCGCTGATCACCCGCACCACCAACGACGTCCAGCAGGTACAGCTCCTTGCCCTGATGACCTTCACGTTGATGGTCTCAGCGCCGATCATGTGCGTCGGTGGGATCGCCATGGCGCTGAACCAGGATGTGCCGCTGTCCGCGCTCCTGCTGATCGTGGTTCCGCTGCTCGGGGTCATCGTCAGCGTCATCATCTCCCGGATGCGCCCGCTCTTCCGGGAGATGCAGGAGCGCATCGATCGGATCAACCGGGTGTTGCGCGAGCAGATCACCGGAATCCGGGTGATCCGGGCGTTCGTCCGCGAGGCCGACGAGCAGCAGCGCTTCGCACGCGTCAACACGGAACTTTTCGACGTCTCCCGCGGCGTCGGCCGGCTGATGGCCTACATGTTTCCGCTCGTCATGCTGGTGATGAACACTTCCAGCGTGGCCGTGCTGTGGTTCGGCGGTCACCGCATCGACAGCGGCGCCATGCAGATCGGTGCGCTGCCGGCGTTTCTCACCTACCTGATGCAGATCCTGATGGCCGTGATGATGGCGACCTTCATGTTCATGATGGTGCCGCGCGCCGAGGTGTGCGCCGAGCGCATCCAGGAGGTGCTCGACACCGACTCCAGCGTCGTGCTGCCCGCTCGACCCAGCAGCCGCGGTCTTCGTCGGGGCGAGCTCGAGCTGCGCGAGGTCGAATACCGGCTGCCCGGCGCCGAGGAGCCGGTGCTGCGCGGAATCAACCTGCAGGCGCGGCCGGGCGAGACCACGGCCGTCATCGGCAGTACCGGCAGCGGCAAGACGACGCTGCTGAACCTCATTCCCCGGCTCATCGACGTCACCGCGGGAGCCGTGCTGATCGACGGGGTGGACGTGCGGCACCTCGACGCGGCCACGCTGTCCGCGGCGATCGGCCTGGTGCCGCAGAAGCCCTACCTGTTCACCGGAACGGTGGCGTCCAACCTGCGCTACGGCAACCCCGACGCCACCGACGCCGCGCTGTGGCACGCCCTGGAGGTGGCGCAGGCACGGGACTTCGTGGAGCAGTTGGCCCAGCGGCTGGACGCACCCATCTCCCAGGGCGGCACCAACCTCTCCGGTGGGCAGCGCCAACGGTTGGCCATCGCCCGCGCCCTGGTCGCCCGCCCGGAGATCTACTTGTTCGACGACTCCTTCTCCGCGCTGGACTACGCCACCGACGCCGCGCTGCGCGCCGCACTCGTGCGGGAGACCGCTGACGCGGCGGTGGTCATCGTGGCGCAGCGAGTGAGCACCATCCGGCACGCCGACCGCATCGTCGTGCTCGACGAGGGCCGCATCGTGGGCAGCGGCAGCCACCGGGAACTGATGGATGCCAACACGGTCTACCGGGAGATCGTGCTGTCCCAGCTCACCGCCCAGGAAGCGGCATGACCCGCCCCGCACCCGCCCGGGCACCCGGGCCCGACCCCGCTGTCCGACGCGGCCCCGGCGCCTTCATGGCCGGTCCGCCGGTGGAGAAGTCGATGGATTTCCGCGGCTCGGGTCGCCGCCTGCTCGGGACCCTGCGACCGGAGCGGCCACTGCTGCTCGCGGTACTCGCCCTGGGCACCGTCTCGGTGGCATTGACGGTGCTGGGCCCCAAGATTCTCGGCCACGCCACCGACCTCATCTTCTCCGGCGTGCTCGCCCGGCGCATCCCCGCGGGCACCACCACCGCCGAGGCCGTGGCCCGGCTGCGGCAGGAGGGTAACGACAATTTGGCGGAGATGCTCTCCGCGATGAACGTCACCGCCGGGCAGGGCATCGACTTCGCGCAGGTGGGGCAGGTGTTACTCCTCGCGCTGCTGACCTACCTCGCGGCCTCGGCGTTCAGCCTGCTGCAGGGCCGCCTTACGGCGACCATCGTGCAGCGCGGGGTGTTTCGGCTCCGGGAGCGCGCCGAGGCGAAGCTGTCCCGGCTGCCGCTGAGCTACTTCGACCAGCAGGCCCGCGGTGAGGTACTCAGCCGGGTGACCAACGACATCGACAACATCGCCCAGTCGCTGCAGCAGACGCTGAGCCAGATCGTCACCTCGCTGCTCAGCATCCTCGGGGTGCTGGTGATGATGCTGGTGATCTCTCCGTTGTTGGCGATGATTGCGCTGGTCACGGTGCCGGTGTCGGTGTACGTGGCCGCGAAGATCGGCAAGCGCGCGCAACCCCAGTTCATGACGCAGTGGTCGAGCACCGGGCGGCTCAACGCGCACATCGAGGAGATGTACACCGGCCACTCGCTGGTCAAGGTCTTCGGACGGCAGCAGGAGGCGGCCAACACTTTCGCCGAACACAACGACCGGTTGTACTCCTCGAGCTTCAGGGCGCAGTTCATCTCCGGGACGACCCAACCGGCGATGATGTTCATCGGCAACCTCAACTACGTGCTCATCGCCGTCGTCGGCGGCCTGCGGGTGGCCACCGGGTCGCTCTCCCTTGGCGATGTGCAGGCGTTCATCCAGTACTCACGGCAGTTCAGCCAGCCGATCACCCAAGTGGCCAGCATGGCCAACCTGCTGCAGTCTGGCGTCGCCTCCGCCGAGCGGGTCTTCGCGCTGTTGGACGCCGAAGAGCAGGTTCCCGACCCGGCCGTGCCGCAGCGCCCGCCGGTGGTCCGCGGGCAGGTGCGGTTCCAGGACGTTTCCTTCCGCTACGACCCGGCCACGCCGCTCATCGAGCGCCTGTCGCTGAGTGTGCAGCCGGGGCAGACGGTGGCCATCGTCGGGCCCACCGGCGCCGGCAAGACCACACTGGTGAACCTGCTCATGCGGTTCTACGAGGTGAGCGGCGGACGCATCACCCTGGACGACGTGGACATCGCCACCATGTCCCGCGCCGAGCTGCGGGCCTGCACCGGCATGGTGCTGCAGGACGCGTGGTTGTTCGGCGGCACCATCGCAGAGAACATCGCGTACGGCGCACCATCGGCCGGCCACGAGCGGATCGTCGCCGCGGCGCAGGCCACCCATGTCGACCGCTTCGTGCGCACCTTGCCCGAGAGTTACGACACGGTGCTGGACGAAGAGGGGACCAGCGTCAGCGTCGGCGAGCGCCAGCTGATCACCATCGCCAGAGCGTTCCTGGCCGAGCCGGCGATCCTCATCCTCGACGAGGCCACCAGCTCCGTGGACACCCGCACCGAGGTGTTGATTCAGCGGGCGATGCACTCCTTACGGCAGGGCCGCACCAGCTTCGTCATCGCGCATCGGCTCTCGACCATCCGCGACGCCGACCTCATCCTGGTGATGGAGTCCGGCCGCATCGTCGAGCAGGGCAATCACCAGGAGCTGCTGGACGCCGAGGGCGCCTATGCCCGGCTGTACCAGGCGCAGTTCGCCCAAGCCGCCGCGGAAGTTGACTAGAGCGCCCACCTCCCCAAGTTGTGCAACTTGGCGGCCCAGGGCGCGGGATGTGGCGCGTGCACGGCGTCCCAGAAGAGCAGCTCGAACCGGACCACTCGCCCGAAGGCCCGTCGCTGCACGGGTGTCGGGGGCCCGTCGCCCAACAGCAAGCCAAGCGAGTCCACATAGGACCGGAACGCGGGTGCCGACCAGTTGTCGATGAACCCGCGGTACGGCGAGGACGCCGCCCGCTCGCGCACCGCCGTCCAGGCGTCGAGGTAGGCCTTCTCCACCCCGTACAGCACGGCGAGCGCCACATCGTAGCCGTCCTGCAGGCTGGCCAACAGAAAGGACGCGTACGCCAGGCACGCGGTGTGCGGTTCGTGGCTGTCCGGACGCAGACACCGCTCGGCCAGCTGCTTCCGGAACAGCGCGAGCTCGGGGGTCAGCGCGGTGATCCCGCTGGCAAGCACGTCGCGCGCGGCCTCGTCCGGCGCCAGGGTGATCAGGCCGGCCAGGAACCGTCGGAACTGCACCACGAACTCGTGGTCCTCGAGCAGCCAGCGGTCGAAGGCGCCCGTCGGCAGGGTGTCCTCCGCCGTGGCCACCACAAAGGGGTGCTCCACGCACCGGGCCCACAGGTCCGCCTCCCCGGCCACTAGCAGCCCCGCCGTGCTCGTCACCTGGCGTCCCAGAAGTCCAGCTCGTGCTGCATCGCGGTCAGGAAGACGGGCTGCGCCACGTCGAAAGCCGGGGCGGCCTCGTCCAGCATCTGCGCGCAGCGGGCGGCGAGCTCGGCGAATGCGGGATCGGCGTAGGTGTCCACCCACCGCCGGTACCGCGGGTCCCCGGGGGGACGCTCGGCCAGGCGCTGGCCCAGCTGCGAGTACCCCCACATGCAGGGCAGCAGGGCAGCCAATCCGGTGGCGTAATCCGCCGCGGCGTCGAGCAGAAACGCCGTGTACGCCGCGCACTGCGGTCCCTTGCGGGCCATGTCCAATTGCGCACCAAAAGGTTCGGCAAGATCCCGGTGCAAGGAGAGCTCCTCGTGCCAGGTCGCGTGCGCCAGGTCCACCAGCTCACCGAGGTGCCCGTCCGGCGCCTGCCACGCGAGCCGGCTGAACACTCGCACGTAGTCGAGCAGGTATAGGTAGTCCTGCTCCAGCCAGCCGCGGAACACCGCAGGATCGAGCTCACCCCGGCCAATGCCGACCACGGTGGGATGGCGCAGTTGTTCGGCAAGCAGCGGCTCACCGAGCACCTGCAACCGCTGCGACAGACCGCTCACGCAGCAGCGCCGACTCGGGCGGCCGAGCGGCGCAGCGGCAGCATCCCGACCACCGCGGCGAGCACGCCGGCCACGGCCAGCGAAACCAGCGAGGCGGACCAGCCGATCGGGATGCCCAGGTCGGCCTGGCGCGCCGTCCACCACGTCGTCCACTGCGCACCCGCCCCGGTGAACACCGTGGGCGCGAACAACTGATAGGTGACGAAGCCGAGCACCCACGGCACCAGCATCTCCCACCGCAACGGAGCCCGTTCGGACACGTCCCAGCCGCTGCGCCCCGACCGGCGCCGGAGCAGGAAGAAGTCCACCAGCAGGGTCGCCGTCAAGGGAACGAACGCGGCGCCGAGCAGGAACAGAAACGGCTCGTACCCGTAGGCGTCGACGGAAAGCGCCAGTACGGTGGCCAGAATGCCCACCACGATCACCAGGGTGCGCCGGTCCCAGCGCGGGCGCAGGTTCTGCACGCTCACCGCGGTGGAGTACAGGTTCGCGAACGCCTCATCGAGTTCGTCCACGGCCAGCAGCGCCAAGGCCAGGCCCGCCAGCGGCACCGCCAGCAGGGCGCCGACGACGTCGAAGCCCGGTTGCACCTGGAATGCGACCAAGGCGAGCACGCCCAGCACGAAGAACGCGATCGTGGCCACCCCGTAACCCAGGCTCGACCCGAGGAACGCGGCCTTCGTGGACCGGGAGTGCCGAGAGTAGTCGGCAGCCAGCGGAACCCAGGAGACCGGCAGCGCGATCACGAGGTCGACGCTGGTCCAGAAGCCGCTGAAGCCCCCCTCGGTCAGCGGCGGCAGCGGCTGCCGGAGGACCTCCACCAGCAGGTACACCGTGGAGATCACCGCCAACCAGACGGCGTAGCGCGCGAGGATCTTCACCACGCCCAGGGGACGCAGCGCCATCAGCGTCGCGAGCAGTCCGGCGATCAGCACGAAGAGCCATCGCGGTCCGCCGGTCAATTTGGTCGCGGCCTCGGCGATGACGAACACCTCGAAGGTGGCCCACCCGACACACTGCAGCACGTTCAACACGGTGGGCAGGAAGGAGAGCCGCGCTCCGAACAGGCCGCGCAGCAGCACCATCGCCGGCGCACCGGTCTTGGCTCCGGTGGCCGCGACCAACCCGAGCAGCACGCTGCCGATCACCGCGCCGACGACGACGGCAAGCAGCGTCGCCAGCAGCGACTGCCCCTGGACCACGATGAAGGTGGCCGCGACCGGCAGCAACAGGGAGATGCCGAGATTGCCCCACAGCCCCAGCTGGGCTCGCAATCCCAGGGTCCGGGGTGCCGCCTCCACCAGGGTGGGCGGAACCTCAGCTCGCGCCGGCCCGTCGGTCCTAATCGTGCTGTTCGTCGTCATTGCGGTGTCCCCTCGGCGGGCGTGAGCTGGTCGGCGGCGGCCCACCAGGCGTGGAAGTGGTGCTGCGGACCGTGCCCGGAGCCGACGTCGAGTGCCCCGGCGGCCAGGAACGCGCGGGTCAGGTACTCCTTGGCCTCGAGCACTGCGCTGGACCAGTCGCTGCGTTGCGGTCGTAGTGCTGTGATGGCCGCCGAGAGTGTGCATCCGCTGCCGTGGGTATTGCTCGTCTGCACCCTGGCTGCGGTCAACCGGGTCACCTCGCCGTCGAGCAGCAGCAGGTCGACGCTCTGTGGGCCGGCCAGGTGACCACCCTTGAGGAGCACGCCAGGGCACAGCTCGCCCAGCCGGTACAGCTGATCCAGCATGGTCGACTCGTCGGTCGCTTCCTCCTCGCCGAGCAGATCCGCCGCCTCCGGAAGGTTGGGCGTGATGAGCTGCGCCAGGGGAATCAGCTCTTGGGTGAGGGCTGCCACCGCGTCCGCGGCGAGCAGCCGGTCCCCGCTGGTCGCCACCATCACCGGGTCGACGACGAGGTACCGGGGGGTGTGCCGACGCAGCCCCTCGGCTACGGCACCCACCACCTCGGCGGTGCCGAGCATGCCGACCTTGGCCGCGTCGATGCGGACGTCGGCGAACAGGGTGTCCAACTGGGCGGTGATGAACTCGGCTGGCGGCTGATGCACCGAGTGCACGCCCTGGGTGTTCTGCGCGACCAGCGCCGTGATCACGGTGGTGCCGTAGGCGCCCAGCGCGGAGAACGCCTTGAGGTCAGCCTGGATGCCCGCGCCGCCGCTGGGATCGGTGCCGGCGATGGACAGCACGTTGGGGATCATGCGTCCCTGCCCGGCAGTGACGGCGAAGACGCCTGGGCCCAGAAACGTCGGGGAATGCGCCCGGCCCGGTAGGCCGCCCGCCCGGCTTCCACCGCGCCTGCCATGGCCCGTGCCATGAGTTCGGGGTCTTTGGCCCTGGTCACGGCCGTGGCCAGCAACACCGCGTCGCAGCCCAGTTCCATGGCGAGCGCGGCGTCGCTGGCGGTCCCGATGCCGGCGTCGAGGACCACCGGAATCTCGGCCGCGGCGACGATCATCTCGATGTTGTGCGGGTTGGCGATGCCGAGGCCGGTGCCGATGGGCGAGCCGAGGGGCATCACCGCCGCACAGCCCACGTCCTGCAGTCGCCTGGCCAGCACCGGGTCGTCGGTCGTGTAGGGCAGCACGGTGAATCCCTCGTCGACCAGCTGCTCGGCGGCGTCGAGCAGCTCCACCGCATCGGGCAGCAGGGTGCGCTCGTCGGCGACCACCTCGAGCTTGATCCAGTTCGTCTCCAGCGCCTCCCGAGCCAGTTGCGCGGTGAGCACGGCCTCGGCGGCGCTGCGACAGCCCGCGGTGTTCGGCAGTACCGCGATGTGGTGGCGCCGCAACAGCTCCAGCACCCCCGTTCCGCCGGCCGCATCAACCCGGCGCAGGGCCACGGTGGTCAGTTCGGTGCCCGAGGCGAGCAGCGCCCGTTCCAGCACGGCCTGGTTTGCCGCACCGCCGGTGCCCATGATGAGGCGGGAGCCGAAGATCCGGTCGCCGATGGTCAACACGTCGTCAGCCACCCTGCACCGCCGTCACGATCTCGACCTGAGCACCCTCGTGAATCTGCTGCGACCAGCGGACGCGGGGCACCACCACACCGTCGACCGCCACCGCGATGCCCCGTTCGGGCGCGCCTTCGGCGGCGAGCAGCTGAGAAACGGTGCATCCCGTGTCCAGCTCGCGCGCCGACCCGTTCACTACGACTGTCATGCGAACCTCCTTGGCTGAGCAGCTGCGAGCTCGGGCAGCGGGCTTGCCTGCAGCTCGGCGAGCACGGCGTCTGCAGTCAGCGGCGCCAGCAATATGCCGTTGCGGCCGTGCCCGGTGGCGACCACGGTGCGCTCGTCAATCCGGCCGATAAGCGGCAGGTTGTCCGGCGTCATCGGCCGCAGGCCGGCGATGGCCTCGGTGAGGCCGTACTCGGCGATGCTGGGCAGGACCGCCTCGGCGTCGGCGACGAGGTCGCGGACCCCGCCCACGGTGACCTCCCGGTCGTCGCCCACCTCGTACTGGGTGGCGCCGACGACCACACCGTCGGCCCGCGGGACCAGGTAGACGTGCCTGCCGTGCACCACCCCGCGCACCGTGGTCCCGGGCGCGGGCAGCACCCCGGCACGATGGCGCAACCGCAGGATCTCCCCCTTGACCGGCCGCACCGGCAAGGCCGGGCACAGCGCGGCCGACCCCACCCCTGCGGCGAGCACCACCTGCTCGGCATCGAGCGCACCGAATTCCGTCACGGCCTCGGCAACCAGCTGCACCCCGGCGCCCGCGCAAGCGGCCTGCAGCGCAGCCAGCAGCACCCTGTTGTCCACGGCCAGATCGCCGGGGACGTCAAGGCCGTGCCGAATGCCTTGTGCCAGTGCGGGTTCTCTGGCGTGCAGCTGCTTGCGGTTGAGCTCGTTGACGGTCCGCCCACGAGCGGCCAGCCACTCCGCGAGCACCAGCAACTCGCCGGCATCGGCACCGTCCAGGCCCACCACCAGTGTGCCCGCGTTCCCGAGTCCGGAGGGCGCACCGGCAGCCTCGGACAGCGCGGCGGCGAACGCAGGCCAACGCAACAGAGATTCCGCGCCCAGGGCCAGCGCCGACTCCTCCCCCGGCCAGCCCTCGGTGAGCGGGGCGAGCATGCCGCCAGCCACCCAGGAAGCGCCCCGCGCCGGCGCCGGATCGTGCAGGGTGACGCGCCAACCCGCGCGAGCGGCACTCCAGGCCACGGACAATCCGACGACGCCCGCACCGACCACGCTGAGCGTAGGACCGATGCCACGCCGCGACGGGCTGTCCACCACCTGCATTGCTACTCCTCGCTCCCTGCGCCGGCATGATCCGGATCAGGTTCGACGGTCGGAGCCCTGCGGCTCCCTCTCAGCCCCGACCCGGGACTCCCGTGCTTACCGAGCACCACCGTAGTCGCTACCCTCGCCTGCGTGCACATCCGCGAGCGCCTGCAGCACGCCCGGCTCTATCTCTGTACGGACGCGCGCCGCGAGCGAGGCGACCTGGCGGAGTTCGCCGAGGCGGCCCTGGCCGGCGGGGTGGACATCATCCAGCTGCGGGACAAGGGATCGCCCGGGGAGCAACGCTTCGGGCCACTGGAGGCGCGCGCCGAGTTGGCCGCACTGGCCGTGCTCGCCGCCGCATGCCGCCGCCACCATGCGCTGCTCGCCGTGAACGACCGGGCCGACCTCGCGGTGGCCGCGGGCGCGGACGTCCTGCACCTCGGCCAGGACGACCTACCGGTGCCCCTGGCTCGACGCATCGTCGGGGACCGCATGCTGATCGGCCGTTCCACCCACGACGTCGACCAGGCCCGCGACGCCGCCGCCGAGCAGGGCGTGGACTACTTCTGCACCGGACCGTGCTGGCCGACGCCAACCAAGCCGGGTCGCGATGCGCCCGGGCTGGAGCTGGTGCGCAGCACGGCCGCGATGTCAGCCCAGCGCCCCTGGTTCGCCATCGGCGGCATCGACGCGCAGCGCGTGGACGAGGTGCTGGCAGCCGGGGCGAGCCGCATCGTGGTGGTCCGGGCGATCACCGCGGCAGCGGACCCGCAGCGGGCCGCGGCCGAACTGGTGCGCGCGCTTTCCGGATAGCCGCGTCAGCTGGTGCGCAGGGTCAGACCGTAGGCGGTCAGGATCGGACCGACCGGCTGAAAGTAGGTGGTGCCGTCGGAGGCGCAGTCGCCGATGCCGCCGGAGACGATGCCCTGGGCCTGGTCGCCGCTGACGAAGGCGCCTCCGGAATCGCCGCCGTCCGAGCACACCGAGGTCGCGGTGAGCCCGCTGACCAGTCCCTGGTCGTACTCCACGGTCTGGTTGACCGCGGTGATGGTGCCGCAGTGCCATCCGGACGCCCGCCCGGACATGCAGACGGGGGCCCCGATGGACGCCGGCGCGTCTCCGTGGACGGCGACGGCCGTGCCGTTGTGCCTGCTGACCATGGGGGTAGCGGCGAAACGCTCGTTGGTGACGACCCACCCGTAATCCGTGCCGGGGAAGTTCGACGCCGCGAAGGTACCGATGGCGGCCCCGTCCGGATTCTGCACCGCGTCGCCGCGCTCGCCGCAGTGACCGGCGCTGACGAATCCGCCCTGCCCGTTGGCCGCGGTCACGGCGAAACCGGTGCTGCACAGTTCCTTGTCGCTGATGACGTACTGCTCGCCCCCGGGGATGGCGCGCGGGGCCGGGCGCGCCTGCGCAACCGGGGCTGCCGGCTCCGGCGGTGCGGGCGCGGGCGCCACGACCGCGGCGGGCGGCACCGGCACCTCGGACAGGGCGGGCGTCGGCAAACCGGAACCATGCGCCGACCCCACGGCGATGAGCAGGCTGGCCAGCAGGGTGGTCCCACCGACCACCGCACGCGCGGCGAAACACTTCGACCCGAACAAGTGCTTCCGTCTACGCATGTGCGTCCCCGATCTCACCGCAACGGTCCCGACGACCGTTCCTGGACCCTACCTCGCAAAGATCAGTCCACAACAGAAGCAGTGACCCGGCTGCGCACGAAGCGCAACCGGGTCACTAGGAGGATGGATTCAGCTGGCAGTCATGCCATGTCGGTCGCCGCCGCGCACCGCTCCGGGCACTGATTCCGCCCGGCGCTTCGACCGCAGCACGTCCTTGCGCTCCTCAGCAGATAGCCCGCCCCAGATGCCGTAGGGCTCGTGGACCTGCAGCGCGTGCTGCCGACACTGCTCGAGCACCGGGCAACGTCGGCACACCGCCTTGGCTTCTGCCTCCCGACGCATCCGCGTCGGGCCGCGCTCGTACTCCGGATGAAAGAACATCGTGGTCTGCAGTCCGCGACACGCTGCTTGTGTCTGCCACTGCCAGTGATCCTCTACAGGCCCGGGAAGTCGGCTGTAATCAGCCATATGGGGAACACCACCCTCGATAGTTGGAAAACCTTCGAGATGGCTTCAACCCGCTGGTCTGGAGTATCCGCGTACGCCTTGAAGCTAGCGCAGCGGTCTCCGCGCGACAACCCCTCCGCCGCGCCCTTGCGGCAAACTCCTGTGGTTCAGGCTCCCGCCCCCAGGCGGGGGCTCAATGCGGAGGGATGTAGAACGTGCACCTGCCGGGGGTGGCGCCCCCGTCGGGCTTCGGCATCGGCGGTGACCACGATGCATTGCTCCGGCGGCAGCGTGTCGGGAGCTGCGTGCGCCTCCGGACGACGTACCCAGGCGAAGCCGCCGTCGGGCAATTCGATGGTGCGCGGAAAGGTCGCGGCGGAGAGTGCGTGCGCATCGGCATCGTTCAGCGAGCGGTCGAGGTACAAGCACGCCGGTCGCGAGCGCAGCGCCGGCCAGCTGGTCGCGAACCCCGGGTGCAGGGGCAAGGCCGCCACCTCGTCCTCGGCTACCCACCGCAGCTCGGCACTCTCCCCGTTGCGCTGGGTACGCAGCTGGTGCTGGGCGTCGGCGACGACGGTGGTGTAGCTCCAGCCGTGCGGTACCCGTGAGGTGACCCGTTCGGCACGTAGGGCGACGTCCCCGATGCGCACACCGGCTTCTTCCGCCGCTTCGCGCAGAGCCGCCTCGGCCGTGGACTCGTGGCTGTCCCGAGCTCCACCCGGCAGGCCCCAGGTCCCACCGTGGTGGCTCCAGAACGCTCGGTGCTGCAGCAGCACCGCCGGACCGTGCCGTGCGGGCGCACGCAACAGCAGGCCCGCGGCGCCGAACCTGCCCCATCGTTTGTCGCCACTGGGCCCGCGCGCCCAACCGTCGCCGTCACCCCGCACTGCACCACCTCATGCCCGACCATCCTGCCCGCCATGCTGGTAGCGCCGCAGCGGCCCCGTTACTGCGGGACGACCGGCTCCAGCACGAACACCGGGATCTCCCGGTCAGTCTTGCGCTGGTAGTCCGCGTAGTCCGGGTACGCCGCGACGGCCCGCTCCCACCAAGGCTGTTTCTCCTCGCCGGTGACCTCGCGTGCCGTCATCTCCCGCACCACGGGCCCGTCGCGCAGCTCGACAACCGGATTCGCCTTGACGTTGAAGTACCACACCGGGTGCTTTGGCGCTCCGCCCAAGGAAGCGACAACGGCGTAGACGCCATCGTGCTCCACCCGCATCAGCGGCGTCTTGCGCACCTTGCCGCTGCGGGCGCCCTTGGTGCTCAGCAGGACGACGGGCATTCCGCGCATCGTCGTGCCCTTGGTCCCGCCGGAGCCCTCGTACTCCTCGACCTGCTTGCGGACCCATTCCTGCGGACTCGGTTCGTACTCACCATCGAGAGGCATGCTTGGCATCAAACACTGCCGAGGCGGCGGTCGCTACCGCAGCGGACGTACCCTCGCCAGGTGTCGTCCTTCGCAGCGGGTCGCCGCCCGCCCCAGCTGAGTGCAGCACTGGAAGTTCTCACCGGCAGACGGATCGCGGTACTGACCGGAGCCGGAATCTCCACCGACTCCGGCATCCCCGACTATCGCGGACCGAATTCTCCGGCGCGCACACCGATGACCTACCAACAGTTCGTCGGCGATCCGGCGTTTCGCCGCCACTACTGGGCCCGCAACCACGTGGGCTGGCGACACATGCGCGGCATGCGCCCCAATGCCGGGCACCACGCACTCGCCGAGCTCGAGGGTCGGGGATTGCTGAGCGGCGTCATCACCCAGAACGTGGATCTGCTGCACACCAGAGCCGGCAGCGCAGCCGTGATCGACCTGCACGGGACCTACGCCGAGGTGAGGTGCCTGCGCTGCGGGGACCTGACGAGCAGAGCCGAGCTTGACGCTCGCCTGAGCGCGCTGAACCCGGGATTCACCGAACGAATGCGCGAGGTCGGCGATGTGGAGCTCGCCCCGGATGCGGACGCGGTTATCTCCACCACCGCAGGCTTCCGGGTGGCCGACTGCCTGCTGTGCGGCGGACTGCTCAAGCCGCACATCGTCTACTTCGGCGAGAACGTCCCCAAGGATCGAGTGGCGCGGTCCTACGCCATGGTCGACGCCGCGCAGGCCCTGCTGGTCGCCGGCTCCTCGCTCACCGTGCTGTCCGGCTTGCGCTTCGTCCGCCACGCAGCGAAGTCGGGGATTCCCGTGGTGATCGTCAACCGGGGACGCACCCGCGGCGACGAGCTGGCGACGGTGAAGCTGGACAGCGGTTGCAGCGAGGCGCTCGTCGGGCTGGCTGCTGCGCTGCCCGCGATGAGCGGCGCCGACGACCGGCTGGAGCCGAGTGTCGGATTCGAACCGACGACAACCGCTTTACAAGAGCGGTGCTCTACCAGCTGAGCTAACCCGGCATGTGCCGGTGATCGTATCCTCCGGCGTCCTCGGGTGCCTCCGCCGAGTGGGCACCCGCGAAGTCAGGCCGATGTGGGACAACCCAGTGGGGGAAACCCCGGTGTGGGACAACTCATCGTCGATGGTGGGTGGCTCATGGCCGGTTGCCTGGACCATGGAGGGTGCTCGCCGTACCGGCGAGCTCGTCGAGAATCAAGCGAGGTGTTGGCAGTGCGGTGGGTCAGGGACAACGAGCCGATTCGGGGCAGCGGCGCTGGGCAGGGTGTCCGGCACGCTACCGCGCCATCGCCTCCTGGACCTCGGTCCGCGCCCGGGCT
>JAABUM010005215.1_pt1 | contig 13826 bp, 10 predicted proteins | sample 5559161 | NCBI WGS metagenome assembly JAABUM01 (sample SAMN10711868, study PRJNA513369) | rock metagenome | isolation source: Antarctica rocks | place: Antarctica: Victoria Land, Siegfried Peak nord
CTCACCAAAGACGCGATGGCGGCCGTGGAAGCCCAGCTCACGCGGCTGCCCCACTTGGAGAAGTGGTTTGTGGACATCGCCTGCCCCTCAGCCACTGAGGGCTAGTTATTTTCTCGGACGTCCCTTATAGACAATCGCCTGGCCTAAAATCAACTGGCCTGATGGCGTCCTTCTATCTCAAACGAAGATGTTCCACTTGTCCGAGTGGACGGCCACGGCAGGCTAGCAACAATCAAACCAGTAGCCAGGCGGTAGCAGCGCTACCGCCTGGCATAAAGCTACGTGGACGCCAGAAAAGTTGCACTCAGAACGGGATGTCGTCCATTGACTCGTCGTGCCCAGCCGGAGCGGCGGCCGGGGCCGTGGCGCGCCCACGGTTGCCCGCGAAAACCGGCGCTTCTTGGCGGCTAGCCCCGGGGCCAGCCTGCTCCATTGACTCGGACCCGTCTTCACCCATGGGGGCGTTGCGCGCTCCGAGCATCTGGAACTCTCGCGCCGTCAGGTCCAGGGAGAAGCGCTTCTGCCCATCGTTACCGGTGAACTCCCGGACAAGCAGTGGCCCCTCAACGTAGACCTGCATGCCCTTCTTCAGGTATTGACTGGCGATCTCAGCGAGCTTGTTCCAGCACGACACGCGAAACCACTGCGTGGTCTCCTGTTGATTCCCGTCGGCCTGCCGGCGTCGCTCGGTTACAGCCACATTAAAGCTGGTCACCGGCGCGCCAGTGGGCGTGTATCGCATCTCCGGGTCGCCACCCAGGTTCCCGATGATTGTCATCTTGTTGTAGCTTGCCACTTACGTCTCTCCCTTCGATGTCTGTCTGCTTCCTCGACCGTCCCCACGGCCAACCGCCGCGCGGGACTGAGTTGGAGTATGGCAATTAGGCGCCTCATCAGCACCCGGTTAAATCATAGCACAAATGACCTATTGCGTCAATATCCCGCCTCCCTTCCGCGGCCGCTCATGGCGCGCGGCACACCTGCCACGTGAAGGCAGCCATCTGGCCCGTCGAGAGCGGCGCCCCAGCCATACCAGTTGCGCGTTTCAGGGAAGGGGGGTACGCCGCCAGAGCGCCACACGGCCCCATTGTGCCACGTCGTGGGGCCTTTGTGGCTGGCTCGTCCACCAGCCCCGCCAAGCCCAGGGTCGGTGCGCATCGGTGGGCCATCGGGTGAGGGCGGCCGCGCTCAGGCGATGATAATCAGGTCTGGTGGGGGCTGCATGGAGTAGCTGTTGCCCAGTAGATCGCGGATCGTGGCGCGCCCGAACACCTCGGGCCAGGTCATCACGGGGTAATCACCATGTCCGGCCTGCTCATAGGGGTTGGGGTAGAACAGCTTGAGGCCGCGCCAGCGCACGTGACCCGCCGCCCTGGAGCCGAGCAATTGGGTATAGGTATCCATCTTGGTCGCCGGCGGCCCAAAGCCATCGGCCACCACGACCGGGTCCACGTAGCGTCCACCGAGGCGCAGGCTGGCCCGATTGACAATCATGGTTTCCTGGAACTGGTGGATCAGCAACAGCTTGCGATGGACCGGGTGGAGGGGCGCGCTGTAGCCGTCCAACAGGGTCTGCGCGGCGTTCAGCTCCGCCGCGGCCACCGTACCCACGGGGATGCCCGGCGTCGCCTGGTCGGCTGCGGCGCGGAACTCAGGATCCAGGGCAATCGCCACGTTATCGTAGGCCAGGTAGCCCTTGGCGATGATCCGCCGCGTCTCGGCTGCCGGGTCGGAGCGGCCCAACTGATCGTCCAGCACGACCAACCAGCCCAGCTTGGCTGCTGGCTCAATATACTCCTTGACGATGTCCACGCCCACGTCATCCAGATAGAGCAGGCAGTTACCGCCTGGGCTGCACGGGGTGGCCAGACCGTAGATCAGGTGGACGGCCACACGCACGCCCTTGCCGCCGTTGTTGGCCGCGATGCCCTGCACATAGGGGGCCACCTGGGCGATCATATCGCCAAAGCCACGGTCCGCGCCCAGCTGGCCTAGAATAGGGGCCACGCCAAAGGCGCGCCCATAGATGGTTAGCAGCGTGGCGTCGGCCAGCCAGGACTGGGGGGGTAGTGGCACGGGGGTAGGTGGCCCGGCGGGTGGAGCAAGTGGGGTGGGTGAGGGCGTCGGCGGCCCTGCCAGCCCGGTCGGCGTGACTGTCGGCCGCCGCGCCGAGGATGTTGCCTGAGCACGGTAGGCGACCAACAGGCTCGAGTGGCGAGGCGCCGGCTGATCACTCACAGCCGTCCGGGCCGTCTGGGCGGCCAACCTGGCTGACCCGGAACCGGCGGAGCGCCCAGGTGGCCGGGCCAGGTCAGCCGTGACTATGTCCTGGGCCGCGCGTGTTGGTGGCCCGGAGGCGACCACGACCGACCTGCTAGCCTGCCCCTGATGGGAGGGCAAGCGATCTAGCCAGACTGCCCCGGCGACCAGCGCCGTGACCAGAACGACCAGGATGGTTACCGCTCGTACTCGTCGCACCTGTCCCTCTCCGCCTCCGGCCCACTACAGACGCCGGTTACAGGCCGGCTGATCACCCTCCTTCTACTATACCCCCCTCCCTGCTGTTCACGCGGCGTGGCGGTCAGCGCAAGCGCTGCTCAGGGGTGAGATGACTCATGGCGCCCACCTGTTCAGGCTACGTTCGAGGCCGCCACCTCACCGCCCCGAGCCTGTCCCGGCGTGGGCGCCAGCGCCCTGCGTGGTGCTGGTGTGGCCCGGATAATCACGAGCGAGAGCAGGCCGGCGACGATCAACAGGGCCGCGCCGCCACCGATGACCTGCCGCACGCCAAAAAGGTCGGTCAGGGCGCTGCCAAAGGTGACCGACGCGATGATGGCCACGGCCATGCCCGTGTTGACCAGGCTCATCACCCGGCCCATATATAGGTCGTCGGTAGCCAGCTGGATCAAGGTCATGAACGACACCATCAGTGGGGGGAAAGTCAGCCCGGCGGCGACCAGCACGGCGATGGCTACCGGCAAAGAGGGGGCCAGGGCGTAGCCAACCAGGGTCAGCCCGTTGGCCAGTATGGCCAGCCCCAGCAGACGATGGTAGCGCGAGGCCATCCACCCGCTGAGCGCGGCCACGATCAGGCCGCCGACGACCTGGCCCGCGCCGCTGGCGGTGAACAGGAGCCCCACCGTCTCGGAGCGCAGATGCAGGGCGCGGGTGACGAAGACGACGTCGAGCACACTGAGCGCGCCGACACCCAACAGGGCCACGAAGGCCACCGCGATCAGCGCGATGAGCAGCGGTGAGTCCCGCACGTAGCGCAGCCCGGCGCGCATCGCGGCCACCACGGTGGCGCGGTCCATGCCCGCGTTAGCAGGCCGTGGCGCCGGCACCAGGGCCAGGATGGGCGCGGCGATCAGGTAGAGGCCCAGCAAGCTCAGCAGGGTTCCGCGCGGGCCGAGCAGGGCGAAGAGCAGGGCCGCGCCAGCTGGCCCGACCACGGCGATCACCCCCTGGATCAGCGAGAGCAGGCTGTTGGCCTGGCCGGCGCCCTCCTGGCCCACCACCACGGGGATAGCGGCCGTGGCCGCCGGCATGAAGAACTGCGAGGCGGCGTTAGCGCACAGCGTCACAACCAGGATGATAGGGAAGCCAGAGCGGTCTGAGACAGCCAGCAGAGGTAGCAGCAGCGCCGCGCGGGCTAGCGTGGAGTAGGCCATCGTGCGCGAACGGCTCCAGCGGTCCACGAACACACCGGCCACCGGGGCCAGCACGAGCAGGGGTAGGGCCTCGGCCAGCCCGACCAGGCTGACCGCCACCCCCGAGTGGGTCAGGCTGTAGACCCAGATGAGCACCATTGTACGCAGCGACCAGTCGGCCAGAGTCCCCAGGAACTGCCCCGACCATAGGAGGGCAAAGCCCCGGTTACGCAGTATGCTCATCCATCTCCCCAAAACGCCTTGACCAACGGGTTGTGCAGTTCCAGTATCTCAGATTGGCCAGCTAAATGGCATGGAACGTTTGACCCGGTCCTGCTGGGTCAGCAGGTCGGCAAAGGTCATCCCCTTTGTTGTGGTCATGGCAGAGCGTCCTCCCAGGGTCATGGTAGCACCGCAAACGCGCTACAGGGGCCGATCAGGCAGCAGGGGCAGGCTAAGGAAGGCTGTGGCCCCCTGGCCTTCCTCGCTCTCCAGCCACAGCCGCCCACCGTGGCGCTCCACCACTGAGCGGCTGATGTAGAGGCCCATACCCAGGCCACTGAGGTTACGCCGGTTGATGTTGCGCGCCCTGTAGTAGGGGGCGAAGATGCGCTCCTTGTCGTCAGCTGGAACACCCATGCCCTGATCGGCAACGCTGATCACCGCCAGGGTGTCCCGTGGAACGAGCGTAATCACCACCGCACCGCCGCGCGGGGAGTATTTGATGGCGTTGCCCACCAGGCTGGCCATGACACCCTGCAGGCGGTGGTAATCGGCTTGCACCAACACGGGCTCTTCAGGCAGGTTCAGCCGCACGGCGTGCCGTGTACTGAGGCCCTGGAATGCCCGCAGCTGGCGATCCAGCAAGTCACGTAGCTCCAGCGGCTCGGCAAACACCTCAAAACGGTCGGCCTGCAGACGGGAGAACTCCAGCAGTTCCTCCACAAGGGCGGCCAGAGCCGAGATAGCCACCTCGGCCTCGGCCAGGGTGTGGCGGATCACCGCCGGCTCGGCGTGATCCAGGCGGCGCAGGCCAAGTTGCAGAAAGCCCTTGGCGGCGGTGAGCGGGGTGCGCAGTTCGTGGGAGACGACGGTCAGAAAATCGTCCTTGAGCGCCTCCAACGCCTTGATCGCGCTCACGTCGTGCAGGGTGCAGGCCACATAGGAGGCTCCGCCGTGACGGTCGCGCAGGCTGGCCGTTGAGGCCCACACGGGGGTCGAGGCCCCGTCAGCGCGCTGCACAACGCACTCAGCGCCGGCCACGGGCTCCCCGGTGGCCAGCGTATGTAGCAGCGCGGGCACACGCAGGTCGGGCGCTCGCACCAGCGAGCAGGCAATACCGTCCTGCACCGCTGGACCAAGTCGGCGACCCCACAGCTCGTGCGCGGCGCGGTTGGCCAGCACGACGTGACCCGCTGGCGCCTCGACCACGACGAGGCTGGCCGGCGACTGATCAACCACGGCCTGCAGAAAAGCCCGGCCCTGCAGGGCGCGCACCTCCACGGCGACCTGCGCGGCGGCGACCTCAAGGAAGGTGATCTCCTCGGCGTCAAAGGCGTGCCCGGGTGCGGCGGTCACACGCAACACACCCACCACCGCCGGTCCAGCGCGCATGGGGGTCAGGGCACAGCATGGGCCATCGTCGGGGCCGGCGTGGTCGGGAGGAGGAGAAGCCACACACCCGGCGCCGTAGCCGATGTGGGTGCGGTTGCGTAGCAGCGCCCGGCTCAGCATAGTGTCATGGCGCACGCTGATCGGTATGCTGCCCTCGCCCGGCCAGGAGCTCTGGCCGCCGAACGCGCGTAGCTCAAGCGTTTCGGCGCCCTCATCCACCAGGTAGATGGCTAGCGACGCAACCCCGGGCAGCAGGCGTTGCAGCAGGCGCACGGCGGTGGCGCAGGCGTCGGGCGCATCATGGACCGAGCCAAGGCCGTGGGTGAGCTCACTGAGCGCGCGCAGCCGATCAACCCCCTGGCGGGCGGCCGCCTCCAGATCGGCAACCCGTGCGCGCAGAGCGGCGACGTCATCACCCTCGGTGCGCGCCTCCTCCATGACAGGCATGATCATGCTCCTTGATGCTCGCCAGCCACCCCGGCCCACCCTAAGACAGGGTATGCGGTGGCCCCCACTTATGCAAGCCCCTGGTCCCCCGGCCCCTTGGCTGTGCTCCGCGCGTGCGGAGAGAGGGATCGGCGAGACCGCGTGGGCACGCCCTCACCTAATGCTTCGGCAAGTGTGGTCGGCGCGCATAGGGGCGGCTGGGTGTGAGAAGAGCAACGCCGACAGGGAGCCCGCGGCGTAGCCGCGGGCTCCCTACTGGAGGAGCTAAGCGAGGTCAGGGAAGCTGGCGGATCAGGGCGCCCGCGGCGCTGTAGACGCCGACCCGATTGCTCTGGCTATCTACCACGATCACATGGCCACTACCGTCCAGGGCCAAACCGGCCACGCTCTGCAGCTGAGCGGCGGCGGTCCAGTTCTTGAAATGGGCCCCAAATGGATTGAACTTCTGGACGCGGTGGCCGCCGGTGTCCACGGCATAAACCGTGTCGTCCTGGGCCACGGCGATGCCACCCAGCGCGGAGAACTGGCCGGCGGCGGCGCCGGCGCCGCCGAACTGACCACTGTAGCCGTAAGAGCCGTCGGGCAGGAGGCTGAAGATGCTGACGCGGCTATTGCCTGTATCGGCCACGTAAACACGGCCCGATTTGTCCACGGCGATAGCCGCTGGACCCAAGAACAGGCCGTTGGTGCGGCCTCGCCCACCCCACAGGGTGATTAACTTGCCGGCGCTGTCGAACTTACGCACCTGCTGATTATAGTAGCTGGTGGCGTAGACATTGCCCTGGGCGTCAACGGCCACGCCCCGTGGCTGACCGCCCAGAGGGGTCTGCCATACAAAGGCGCCACTGGGGCTCAGCTTCTCAATGCGGCTATTAAATGTATCGGCCACGTAGATATTACCCTGGACATCAACGGCCACGGCGGTAGGACCCAGGAAGCGAGAGCTGCCGCCCTCAGGGGCCTTGCCCTGCTTGCCATAGACGCCCAGCGCCGCGCCGGCGGAGCTGAACTTCTGGACACGGTTGTTGTTTGTGTCGGCCACGTAGATGTTGCCCTGGGCGTCAACGGCCACCCCGGCCGGTTTAGAGAGCTGTCCCAGGCCCCTGCCGCCCTTGCCGATAGAGCCGCCAGCGGCCCCATCAGGCCCGTAGGAGAGCACATGCTCGCCCACGCTGTCCACCACGTAGGCCGTGCCGCCGGCCAGGGCAATGCCACTGGCCCCTCCTGCTCCGTCGAGGGCAAATGCGCCGCGGTAGGTGGCGGGGTTCTGGATCAACACCACCCGGCTATTGCCCGCGTCGCCCACCCAGATTGTGCCGGCTCTATCCACGGCCACGCCGGTAGGGTAGCGCAAGCCGCCGTCACCCTGGCCATACTGGCCCCATTGAGCCATATAGCCGCCGGCGGCGGAGAACTCCTGTACCCGGTTGTTGTTTGTATCAGCCACGAAGACATTGCCTTTGCTATCCACGGTCAGCCCACCTGGGCCATCAAACTCGCCGATGCCGCTGCCGAAGCCACCCCAGCGGCTGACGAACGCGCCCTGTGGCGAGTACTTGCTCACCCGATCAGCCCCGGTATCCAGCACATAAACATCGCCGTTTGGCCCCATCGCCACGGCCCCCGGACCGAGCAGCTGCCCGGCCTCGAAGCCACGGGCGCCGATCTGTCCAATGAACGCGCCGCTCAGGTTGTATTCGGCCACGCGGCTGTTGCCCAGATCGGCCACGTAGATGTTACCCTTGCCGTCCAGGGCAACGCCGACCGGCGTGTTCAGATCACCCTTGGTGGTTGCCTGCCCCTGGCCAGCGGGTTGGCCAATGGCTCCCAGGAACGTGCCCCTAGCATCGTAGTGGACGACACGGTTGTTGGCGGCGTCGGCCACGAAGAGATCGCCGTTGCCGGCCACGGCCGCGCCAAACGGACGCCGCAACCCATTACCCGAGAGCAACGCCGACCGGGCGCCCAACCCGACGGCCCACACACGCGGAGCAGGCCCCGCCGTCAGCACGGCGGTTCCAAGGATCCCGCCCAGCAGTATCAGGACTACCGCCCGTTGCCGCGATTTCACAACTACCCTCCTGACCTCACAATTGATCACTCGTCACAGCCAGCCACGGCTACGCAGTAGGTCGTTGCCCAGCTTGCCGAGCTGGACCACGGCGCTGCCGTGTAGCTCCGGATGATACTCTAGCCGCGCCTTACTAAAGAACTGCAGTTGATACTCCACCCCCGTGCCATCGTCGTTGACCTCATGGACCTCCTCGGAGATGGGCAGGCCCAGGATGGCCGCGCCACCATGCCGCCGCCAGAAGCGCAGGAAGATATCAGAGATATTGTGGTTGGCTAGGCGGAAGAAAGGATGAGCGGCGTTACCGGTACTGGAGGGCGCGGTGGGGAACGGCTGGCGCGACGTGGTGAGCAGGCTACCCAGGTCGGCTACCACGACCTGCCCATCCTTGAGATCCAGCCGCGCATTCTCGAAGTATTGGGTGGCGCCCACTCCGGGGTCTTGTATCGCCTCGGTGCGCGGCATGCCCAGAATGGCCGCGCCGCCGTTCTTCTGGTAGTAGGAGAGGAAGGGACCGGCGATTGTGTGGCCCGTTGCGGCGACGTACTGCCAGGGGCCAGAGCCAGCGGGCGGCAGGCAGGGGCTAACCGGAGTGCGCGCGGGGTTAAACACGGCCACGGTAGAGATGTCAGCGACGGGCATGCCCTTATTGACCACTGCCCAGGCAGTACCGCCGTCGGTGGAGCGCCACAGCGCTCCACGGCTGGCCGCGTAGACGCCGCGCGGATTGCGGGGGTCGAGGGCCAGTGCTGAGATGGGCGCCGTACCCACCTCACCCTGGACAGGGGTCCAGTGGGCCCCACTATCAAGGCTGCGGTAGAGGCCTCGCGCGGTGCCGGCGTACAACGTTCGCGAGCCCCGGCCCGCCAGCGCCACTGTAGAGGCCGGCTGGCCCACCGGCAGGTCACCGACCGGCTGCCAGGATATGCCAGCGTTGGTGGTGCGGAAGAGGCCCACGGCCGTGCCGGCGTAGAGCACACCCGCCGCGGCAGGGTCGGCTACCAGGGCCAATACCGGGCTGGCCGCGGGCAGACCGGCCCCGGCAAAGGTCCAGTGGCTGAACGTGGCGTCGCCACGGTACACACCCGACCCATCGGTGCCCACATACACAACATTGGGGTTTTGAGGGTCAAGGGCCATGGAGTAGATCAGGAAGCTGGGCAGGCCAATGTTGCCCTGCTCCCAGGTCAGGCCGCCATCAACACTGCGGTAGACTGCGTTGTCGCCTCCGGCGTACACGCGTCGGTTGTTCGTGGGATCCACGGTCATGGCGTAGACATAGGTGGTGGCGATGCTCTCGTCACTGGCGTTGAACCAGTAGGAGCCGCTAGTAAACGTCTTGTAGATGCCCTGGCCCGTGGTGCCAGCGTAGAGCACATCGCTGCTAACCGAATCCAGGCCCATGGCGTAGACACCAACCGAAGCAGGCAAGCCCGTGCTGACCCGCTGCCAGGCGCCCCCGCCACCCTTGCTGACATAGATGCGGCTATGGTCGGCTAGCAGATAGACCAGGTTGCCCTTGTTAGCGGGCGCAGGCGCGCAAGCGGGGCCGAACTCGGCCATGGACACGCTAGCCGTGGCTGGTCGCGCGCCGGCGCCCACCGAGATGGTGAGGGCTAGAGCCACCACCGCGCCGACAACTGGGGCAAATCGTCGCCACACAGTGTCCTCTCCTCATTACTACACTACTGACATCACCCGTCTGATTATTTGATGCGCTGCACCAGAATCACCGGGCTGCCACCCACAACGTAATCGTTAGCGTCGCCAGGGTTAGAGTTATCGGTGGCCGCGGGTAGGCTAATCGTGTAGTACCCCCGGGATGGCGAAATGGCCTTGATAGCGCCCAGCTTGTCCACCAGGTAAGCTGAGGGGGCTATGGCGACGATACGCGTGCTGATGGCTGCTGGCTTGCCGCGCTGGTTCCAGGCTACCGTGATGCGCAGGTCAGGCCGGTTCAGCGCCACGGTGTAGATACCGGTAGAGCGGTTCGGCAGGTATGTGCCGTCGGTGACCCCGGCGAACAGATGGGTGACCAACTTGTAGGCGTAGTACAGTGGGCGATAGGAGCCATCGTTGCGTACCATGCCGAACGGCTCACCGCCCCCGCTGAAATCAGGTCCATCGGCCATGCGGTTGACCGAGATGCGTTGCACGCCCACAGCCAGGTCTACCGCGGCGGCTTCCACGATGAAGCTGGCCTGATCGTCCATGGTGCTGTTGAAGTTGGCCTTGGGGTAGGGGCGCAAGGGATCATCGCGCGGCACCGAGTTGGTCTCGTTGATCCAGACAGGCCGGCTCAACCCCAGCTTAGCCAGTTCACCACGGCACCAGTTGACCACCATGGCCATATCCTTGGGCCGGCTGTAGAGGTGCAACACGGCGATGTCGAAGAAGCTGTTATTCTCCCGGGCGTCGGGAAAGGAGGTCAGGGAGCGCAGCACGGAGCGGAAGTAGGCTCCTTTGTCGTACCAGTACGGCTCGCCATAAAGGGCGATGCGCGCTCGGGGGTTGGCCGCGTGGGCCGCCAGATAGGCCACCCGCACCAGTTGAGCGTACTGCGCCCTGGTGCCGTCCCAGGTGTGGAAGGCCCCGCTGGGTATGCTCACCTCGTTCCAGACTATCCAGTCGTTAACCTTGCCCGTGTAGTGCTTGACGATGCGATAGACAAAGTTACCCCAGTAGTTGCCGGGGTCGTTCCAGGGCAACTCCAGTCCTTTGGGCGGTGAACCAGCGGCCTTGTTGGGATACACCGCCGCCCAAGTCGGCGTCTTGAGCAGCAGGCCCACCAGGGTGCGGCCTGATTGCAGAGCGGCGTCGTAGGGCTTATCCAGGCCGCTGGCGAAGGCGTTCCAATCGCGGGGGCCGGTGGGCTGGAAGGCGCTCCACTGGAAGGTCAGGCGCTCCCACCGAATCCGCAGATCATCGGCGTTGGCCGGGCGGCGCCACGACTCTACCGCGCCAAAGCGGCCATCAGTCGGGCCGGCGAAGGCATCCCACGCCTTGCTCCCCGTAGCAGCCGTGGCCCGGCCATCGCTATGTAGGCTGGCCGGGCCGCCCACAACGGTTATCAGCAGGGCACAGCCCCAGGCCCAGCGCCACCACCGCCGCATAGCATGCGCTCCTCCCGTGTCCACTACCCAACTCGGGTATGTTCTACCCATGGCCTCATCTCCTCAGGACCCGTCACTCACGTATAGTGACACCGTACACTATTCTCCTGTAGTTGTCGGCAAGGCAAGGCGCCCTCGTGAGGGGGGCACGCTAAAGCCGGACGCCGCCGCCCAGCGGGCCTGGACCGTTGCCGCTACTACGGCGGTAGTATGGCACGCTTCCGGCTTCTACAATATAGGAAGAAAGTACCAGTCGCCGCGGTCTACCCCGGCGCCACGATGAGGTGGCGAACGAGCATCGCGCCGTGCTGACACTATCCTGCCCAGCCAGCGCGGGCAAGAACGAGAGAGGGGAGCGAACATGAGCAGTCCACACCAGCCCAAGGAGGCGCTAGCCGCCCATGAGGTCAGCGCTGCCGCGCCGGAGGCTATCATGAGCCGCGAGGTGACGCGGTGGCGCGCCGGGCGCCGTTTTACCGAGCTAGACGATCTGGCCGTCGAGGAGCCGTGTGAACTGCGGGTGGCCGGCCATAGCGTGGCTGTTGTGATGCGCACCCCCGGTCATGATCAGGATCTGGCCCGCGGCTTCCTGATCACCGAGGGCATTGTGGGCGCACTGGCCGAGGTGGCCGCGATTGAGGCGGGGGACGAGCCAAACGTGATCGAGGTCCGGCTGGTGGCCGGCCACCACTTCGACCCCGAGCGGCTGCGCCGTAACCTGTACGCCTCGTCAAGCTGTGGGCTATGCGGCAAGGCCAGCATCAAAGCGGTGCGCGTGCTGGCCCAACCGCTACGTGGCAAGCCGCTGGTCTCCGCCGCTGTGCTCGCCGGGCTAGATAACGTCCTGCAGGCTGGCCAGGAGGTGTTCCGGTGCACCGGCGCGCTTCATGGCGCCGGGCTGTGCGATGTCGACGGGCGCCTGCTGGTGGTCCGTGAGGATGTGGGGCGGCACAACGCCGTGGATAAAGTGATCGGCGCCGCGCTGGCTGCTGGGACGCCAGACCTGGCCCACTGCATTCTGGTCGTCAGCGGCCGCGCCTCATTTGAGGTGACCCAAAAAGCGCTGGTAGCGGGCATCCCCACGCTGGCTGCCGTTTCCGCCCCCTCCAGCCTGGCCGTGGAGCTAGCCCAGGCTGGGGGTATGCTGCTGGCCGGCTTTGTGCGCGGTGGCGCTATGACGGTCTACAGCGCGCCGGAGCGCGTGGCCTACCCCGCTCCCTGAGCGGGGGCATTGTGGAGAACGCGACAGACCGGCGAGGGGAGCCACAGGACCATCTACGTGCCGGCGCATCATGAGCCGGGAGAGTGGTCAGGCTACCAACAAAGGGACGATGGCCAAGAACCGTGTGGAAGGAGACTTCATGGATCAAGGGCAGCGGCGCGTTTTGCTCGCTTGCTTCCTGCTCGGGGCGCTGCTGCTCATATCTCCACCCGCCGTTGTGGCGGAGGGGCGGGAGAAAGATAACCTGGGCGGCGCGCACTCCCCGACCGCGGAACAACAACAGGCAAGATGGTTACAGGGGCAGCATCTACCGCCACGGGAGAGCATAGCGGCGACCGGGCCGCCCTACTGGCTGCCCGTGGCCAGTATGCACATGCGGCGGTCCGATCTGGCGGCGGCGCTGGGGCCGGATGGGCGCGTCTATGCCCTGGGAGGCGTCAATGGCGACGGCGATGCGCAGGCCAGTGTGGAGGCCTACACACCGGCGACCAACCGCTGGGCCTTGGTGGCCAGCATGCTCATCTCGCGTTCGCAGTTCGCGGCCGTGACAGCCCCCGATGGGCGCCTCTATGCAGTTAATGGTGGGTGGCGGGGGAGAGCGATGCGAGCGATCCGGCGCGGAGAAACCCGCGTCGCGTGGAGGCCTACACGCCGACGATTAACCGCTGGGCGCCAGTGGCCAGCACCCCGCTGGATCTGTCCGGCGGGGCGGCGGCGACAGGACATGATGGGCGCATCTATCTCGTTGATCTCGGCCAGACCCTGGCCTACTCCTGGCAGACACGCCGTTGGGTTCAAGTGGCCAGCCAGCCCAATTTACGGGAGTCTCTGGCGATGGTGACCGGACCCGATGGCCGCATCTACGCTCTGGGCGGATTCGATCTGCCCCTGAAGGATCCCCTCTTCAGGCCGGTGACACACTACCTTACCTCCGTGGAAGCCTACGGCCCGCTGATCCACCTGACACCATCCAGCAGCGCCCGCGGCGGCACAGTGGTGCTCACCGGGACGAACTTCGCCGCGTTGGCCACGGTCAGCGTGACCTGGGGCGGGACACCTCGGGGCGTGGTGCTCGCCACCGGCCAGACCGACCGCGCCGGCGCCCTGCTGCAATCCCTGCGCTTCCCCATTCCGGCCGGCACGCGGCCCGGCCAGTATGTGGTCACGGCAAGGGACAACCGCAGCCGCTACCCGGTGACGGCGCCACTAACGGTGGAGGCGTCGGTCTCCAGTGATCCTGCCCCGACGCCGCGCCCGCCGGCCACCCCGGCCGATCCCGTGCGTGCCGCCTGCTGTGGCGGGCGCTTCTTCCCCCAGCCCGGCCACAGCCTCTCCGGGGCCTTCCTGGCCTACTACCAGCGCTACGGCGGGCTGGACACCTTTGGCTATCCGCGTACCGAGCCGTTCACGGACACCGGCCACCTGGCGCAGTACACCGACCGCTTCCTGCTGGAGCAAACACCATCGGGCGTGCGCCCGGCCCCGCTGGGCCGCCTGCTCACCCAGGGCCGCGCCTTCCCGGCTGTCGCCGCCTTCCCCTCCACGCCCACGCGCCGGTACGTCCCCGCCACGGGGCACAGCCTGAGCGGCGCTTTCCTAGCCTACTGGCGGGCGCATTATGGGGCCACCCTGCTGGGCGTGCCGATCGCCGAGCCCACCCATGAGCAGAACGGCGATGGCAGCGGGCGCACGTATCTGGTGCAGTGGTG
>JAABUM010005216.1_pt1 | contig 13824 bp, 13 predicted proteins | sample 5559161 | NCBI WGS metagenome assembly JAABUM01 (sample SAMN10711868, study PRJNA513369) | rock metagenome | isolation source: Antarctica rocks | place: Antarctica: Victoria Land, Siegfried Peak nord
CTGCTTCGGCGCCAGACCCAACGTCATCGCGAACTCCCAAGACAGACAACGAAACCCACCGCTGTCAGTCTCCCAAACTGTTCACCCCAACCGGGTCGGCGACACGCGAAGAACACCAACCACCTAGGCCCTCAAGACAACGACGCGTCTCCTCGCCCGCATCTGGTCGGTTCGCATCAATCCGCCCGACACCGATGACTCGAACAGCGTCGCGGTTCTGCAGCGCCGCGACGGCGTCGTTCGCCGGCCCAAGGTGGTAGTCGACCGGGCGGGCCGCGCTGACCACCGCGGCGTCGATCCCGCTGTCATCAAGGCCAAGGAGGAGCTCCTCGTAAGACTGCGTGGCGCCGAACAAGCACTCGCCAACGAAGGCCAGCCCGTCCACCACCCGGGGCGCGTTCATGCCGGCACCACGCCGTCGAAGATCTCCTGCATGTTGTCATGAAGCACCCGACGCAGATCAGCGTCCGATAGTCCAGCCATGAGGACCTTCCGCAGCTCCAGCCGCGGTGGGCACCCAGGACCGTCGCTCCCGAACACCACCCGGTGGGCACTGACGCGCGACACCGCCTCCCGGATCTTGTCGGGGTACGGCATCGCGGAGGTCTCCAACACGATGTTCGGATGTTTTTCGGCCATCCGAATCGCCTCGTCGACATGGGCGTAACCGCCCATGTGCCCGAGGATCACCGTCGTGTCGGGCGCAAGCGCCGCGGCCGCCGCGATCGCGGTCGGCGTCGTCATCGGCTCGTCGCCGCAGTGGAAGAGCGCCGGCGCCCGTCGCTCACCGGCAAGTCGTAACAGCCGGACTGTCATAGCGCTCGCCGGGTGGTCGAGCGTGCCGACGGGGTGCAGCTTGATGCCCTTCATCCCGCATGTGCCAATGGCGCGATCTAGCAGGTCAGGCGCCTCGGCATACCAGGGATGGAGTCGGACGAACCCGATGAGTCGATCGGGAAAGCGCGCGACGACCTCGATGAGGTACTCCAACGCGTGGGGATTGAAGCCGGGAAGCTCCGTGTAGGTCATCACCACAGCCCGACCAATCCCCGCCTCATCGAGAAGTCCCACGATCTTCTCTGGCGGGTCGATCCAACCGAGTGCCGGCACCTCATCCACGTGCGTGTGCGCATCGATGATGTCTCCGATGATCGCCTCGTCGGTCACGTTCGTCCTCCGTTCCCCTACGACATGCCCGGTCCTGAACGTCGTTGCGGACAGCACCTCATTGTTGCCGAGACCGACGAGGGAGACGACCGCGCCCTGACTGGACCGCGACGTCACCCACTCCCGCCGGACGCTGCACCCCAACTCGGTCCGCAAGCCGCGCCCGCTTCGCCAGGTTTGCCGAGCAGCTCAATGCGTGTGACGCCTTTGTAACATCACGAGGGGTTGACAGTCCCTTCGTTATGGACGTTACTGAGATCACAGTCAGCAGACATCCGATCCCTAGGAGCGACATGTCCATCTCGACCTTCGTCCGCCGTCGCGCCGGGATCACGGTGCTGGCGCTAGTGGGCCTAGCCCTGACCAGCTGTTCGTCGTTGACCGGCGCCTCCGATTCCTCGAGCGGGGCGGCCAGCGGCAGCGAGCTGACGATCGGTGTCCTCGCCCCGCTGACGGGTGGGTCGGCGGCGGACGGAAAGCTCGCTCAGCAGGGAGCACAGCTGGCCATCGATCACCTGAACGCTGGCGGGGGAGTCAAGGGCCACCGTCTGAAGCTCGACGTCGTCGACGTCAAGGACCAGACGTCTGCCGCTGTCTCAGCGGCAGTCACACAGCTGACCGCCGATTCCAGCGTCGTGGCGGTGGTGACGGGATACGCAAGTACCACGAACTTCGAGATCGATCTCCTTGCGCAAGCGGGTATGCCGTACATCCTTGGCGGGAACAGCACACAGACCGAGGGCATCATCAGTAAGAACCCCAGCAAATATCCGGGGGTCTGGTCGATCGCCCCGACCTACGCCGGCTACAGCACCGAGTTTCCGAAGGTGCTGGAGAACTGGAACTCGGACGGCACCTTCAAGCTCCGCAACCAGAACGCATACATCATCTCGAACTCCAGCCCCTACGCCAGCGGGGTCGCCACTGGGCTGCAGTCCACTCTCGCCGGCAAGGGGTGGGCGGTGACCGGCCCGGACACCGTGCCCTTCGGCGCTGTGGATGACTGGACCACCCAAATCACGAAGGTTCACTCCAAGGACCCGAGCGTAGTCATCAACACGGACTACCTCACTGCCAACGCGGCGAAGTTCCTCACCCAGTTCCGGCAGAACCCCACGAACTCCTTGGTCTTCTCCCTTTACGCTCCGAGCGTCCCGGAGTTCCTCACACTGGCCGGCCCCAACGCCGACGGTGTCATCTACAACCTCCCATTCAGCCCCCTGCAGACACTGCAGCGAACTAAGGACCTCACACAGGAGTACACCAGCAAGTACAACACTGCACCGGGCCTCTACGGCATCGCCTTGTACGAGCAGGTCATGCTCTGGGCCGCCGCCGCCAACCAGGTCGGTGACCCTTCCCAGAAGGACAAGGTGGGAGCAGCGATCGGAACGCTCACCGAGAAGACCTCCCTGGGTACGGTGCAGTTCGACCCCAAGACCCACCTGGCAATCTCCGGCGACAACAACATCCCATTCACCTTCTACCAGATCCAGAATGGGAAGCGAGTCACCATCGCGCCCGCAGCCTACGCCGAGGGCAAGTTTGTGACGCCTTCGTGGATCAAGTGAGTCACTCCATCGCCACCCCCGCCGTTAGTGCGGCGTCAACGGTGCTCGACGTGCGCGGCGTCAGCCGTTACTTCGGTGGCTTTCCCGCGGTGGACAACGTCAGCCTGACAGTCAGAGCGGACGAGATTCTCGGAATCGCTGGCCCCAACGGAGCGGGCAAGAGCACTCTGTTCAACCTGATCTCCGGCGTTCCGTTCGGGCCCAGCAAGGGTGAAGTGCTGTTCAACGGAAGGCGGATCGACCACCTAGCCCCCAGCACGATCAGTCGCCTAGGCTTACGACGAACTTTTCAAGCGGAGCAGCTGTTCCCCACCTTGAGCGTTCTGGACAACGTCATGGTTGCTTCCGCCTACCTCGGCAAAGGCCGCCTGTTCCGGCAGTCGGCGCTGCTAGCAGAAAGCGCCTCCGCCTTGGACACTGTAGGTATCACCCAATACAGCAAGTCCCTAGCCAGCGATGTTCCGCTGTTGGTGAAGAAGAAGCTGATGATCGCAAGCGCACTAGTGGCACATCCGCACCTGCTCATGCTCGATGAACCAGCCGGTGGCTTGAACGCTGAGGATCAGTCGGAACTGATCGCCTTACTCCGCCAGCTTCACGCCGGAGGCCTGGCGCTGCTCATCATTGAGCATGTTCTCAGTCTTCTGCGAGAGCTGGCCGGTCGGATGGTCGTGTTGTCCGCCGGCGCCGTCCTCGTGGAAGGTACCCCTCACCAGGTCCTCTCCGATCCACGCGTCCTGCAGGCCTACCTGGGCCAAGGAGCGGCATGAGTGCGACCACCTCCAACGCCGCCCTGCTGCTCGTGGATAACCTCCATGCAGGATATGGACGACTCCCTGTGGTTCACGGCCTGTCAATGCACGTGTCGCCTGGAGAGGCATTGGCCTTGCTCGGCCCGAACGGTCACGGCAAGACCACCGCACTGAGGGCGATCGCCGGGCTGGGTCGCATCTCTCATGGCGAGGTGAGCTTCGACGGACAGGACATCACCGGCCGACGTGCCTATGACATCGTTGGCCGCGGACTGATGCACGTGCCGCAGGGGAACCAGCTGTTTCCGCGGCTGACGGTCGAAGAGAACCTCATGCTGGCTGGCCGCCTGCCCCACGCCAAGGGGCAGCGACCCGAGACGCTGACCACGGTGCAGCAGCTCTTCCCCAAGCTGGAACAACGACGAGAGCAGCTGGTAGGCACCCTGTCCGGGGGGGAGCGGCAGATGGTGGCCATCGGCATGGGCCTGATGGCCAAGCCCAAACTACTCGTCCTCGACGAGCCGACTTTGGGCCTCGCGCCAAAAGTCCGCTACGAAATTCTGGAGACGCTGCATGTGATTCGTGCCGCTGGGCTGTCCCTGATCGTCGCGGACGGCGACGTCGACTTCCTCTTTGACCTCACGGATCGCTGGCATGTCGTCGAGCTCGGCCGGATCGTCGGGAGCGGAACAGCCGACGCGCGACCCAGCCATGAGGAAGTCATGGACATGTACATCGGCGCGGGCTCGTCCCGCGCCGAAGCTCCAATGGTTCCCCACACGGCGAAGGACTCCGATGGTTGACGCACTGTTGTCGATCCTCGTCTCGGCGATCGTTCTCGGGTCACTGTATTCGCTGCTGGCCAGCGGGTTGTCGTTGATCTGGTCGACGCTGGGGATCTTCAACTACGCCCACGGAGCGCTGCTGCTGATCGGCGCCTACTTCATCTGGTCATTCTCCGCGCAAGCCGGACTACCGGTCATCCTGGCGTTTGTGATCTCGGTTCCCCTGCTGGCCGTCGTAGGAATCGTGCTGGAGATCGTGGCAGTACGCCCCTTCATCGGAAGGCCGAATGGCACCTTGCTGGTGATGGTGTCCACCCTGGCCATCGCCAGCGCGGTTGGTGGGGCCGCCCAGCTCATCTGGGGAGCCCAGAACCGGCAGATCGCCGCGATGACGAATGCAACGTTCTCCTTGGGTCACGTCACCGTTGCCGGCACGACCGTCATCTCCTTGGCCCTGGCCCTGGCGCTGGTTGTCGGCCTGATCATGTTGCTGACACGCACGGAATGGGGCGCCGCCGTTCGAGCGGTGGAACAGAACCGTGACATGGCCATGCTGGTAGGCGTGCGTCCCGCGCGGGTGTACGCGATGGTTTTTGTCATCGCCTCCGTGCTTGCCTGCGCCGCGGCACTCGTCTACGGCACGAGCACCACGATCACACCCGCAAAGGGTTTCGAACCCTTGTTGACAGCGTTCGTGGTCCTCGTCTTCGGCGGGTCCGCCAGCTTATGGGGCACACTTCTGGGCGCCTACGTCATCGGCCTACTGGACGCGGGCACCTCGTACTGGCTGGGCCTGCAGTGGAGCCCGGTCGCGGTCTTCCTGGTCCTCGTCCTCGTGATGCTATTCCGGCCGCAGGGCCTCGTGAAGGGGCGATCTTAAGTGAGCCAACGAGTTCGACGCTACGGCACCTGGGCGCTGCTGCTCGCCGTCGCGGGTCTTCTGCCGTTCGTGGTCACCGGCGGGCCGGCGCGTCTGCTAGCCAACACTGCGTTGATCTACGCACTTCTGGCAGCGAGCTGGAACCTGACACTGGGCTTCGGCGGAATTTTCAACTTCGCTCACGTCGGCTTCTTTGGCGTCGGCGGGTACACGATGGCCGTGGCCACGGCGACGCTGGAGTGGAGCCCCTGGCCATCGTTGCTGTTGTCGCTGGCGACCGGCGCCTTGGCTGGCGGAGTGGCTTATCTTCCAGTAATTCGAATGCGCGGGATCTACATCGCGTTGATCACATTCATCTTCGTGCAGCTGTGTTACTACCTAGTACTGGCGCTTCCCTCACTGACTGGCGGGTCCGCTGGATTGAGCGGGATACCTGCGTTGAGCATAGGGGGCTTCTCGTTGGCTCGCTACGACGGCCTCGGTTACTTGTGGCTGCTGGGCGCGACAGTCGCTGTCCTGTTGATCTTTTTGAGCCGTCTCTTAGGCAGCAGCTTCGGCAAGAGTCTCATCGCCCTGCGGGACAACGAGAGCTTGGCCGTGAGCCGAGGAATAAACCGCGTGCGTCAGCAGCTGCTGGCTTTCGTCGTCAGTGGCGCTATCGCTGGATTCACCGGCGCTCTGTATGTCTCGTTCTTCCGCGTTGCCGACGAGACACTGTTCAGCTTCGGGTTCGTCACCTTCGGTCTGAGCATGATGTTCCTGGGCGGCATCGGGCACATTTGGGGTCCCGTTATCGGAGCGGTCGTGATCGCCTATGTCGATCGGCAGCTAACTGACCTCGGTTCATACAGCGCCATCATCATCGGGGTGGGCACGGTCCTCGTCCTCATCTTCCTTCCCAAGGGCATCGCCGGGGTGCTACAGGAAGGTTTCGCGGCACTCTTCCAGAAACGCAGGTCCGTCGCCAAGAACGAGGACGGCGAGGAGTATGCCGGTCCCACTGCCCCGGAAGGAAGCCGAACCGATGTCAGCTGAGCAGGATCGCCCCAGCCAGAGCACTCGCCAAGCCGTCCTGGACGCCGTCGACGCGCTGGCTCCGCGCCTCGTCGAGTCGGTGTCGCAGGCCATCCAGATCCCCAGCGTGAACCCCAAGTATCCCGGCCAGGAATACGACCGGCTCGTCGGTGCAGAAGGAGAGGTCAGCGCCCTGGTGGCGGAGGTGTACCGGTCCGCTGGCGCCGACGTGGAAATGATTGCCGTGGAAAAGGGCCGGGATAATGCGTGTGGCCGCATCCGTGGCGCTGGCGCAGGTCGCTCCTTGCTGCTGAATGGTCACGTCGACGTCGTGCCACCCAACCGGGAACGTCTATGGAGTGTGGCCCCGTTCTCTGGGCAGATCACCGACGAGAAGGTCCTCGGCCGCGGCGCCACCGACGACAAAGGCGGCACCCTGTCCATGGCCTACGCCGCGCTCGCCTTGTCACAGGCCGGGGTCAAGCTCGACGGCGATCTCGTACTTCAGGCCGTCGTCGGAGAGGAAATTGGTGATCACCTGTGTGGCACCAGCGCCGCGCTGGATGCTGGCTACAGCGCCGACGCCGCCATCGTTGGGGAACCCAGCAACTTCAGTGAGGGCTCCCCCAACCTGGTCCCTGTCACACCTGGCTTGCTGTGGTTCGGACTGTCTCTTGAAGGCAAGGCTGCGCACTCGGGGCTTCGCGGACTCACCATCCACCCGACGCTTGAGGGCGAGGCGTTAGGCGTCAACACCGTTGACAAGTACTGGATCATCTACCAGGCACTGCGCCAGCTGGAAGATACATGGGCGTTCCGCGACCGGCATGCCTTGTTCCGGCCCGGTTACTTCAATCTGCTCCCTGGGGTCCTATCCGCTAACCCGGAGGGGGTGCTTGTGCCCTTCTTCTTGGCCGACACCCTGACCGTCGAGTACTGCATCTACCACCACCCGGCCCGCAGCAACGAAGAGGTCATGGAGGAGGTCGAGAGGACCGTCCGACAGGCCTGCGCGAACGACCCGTGGCTGAGTGAGCACCGGCCCGTGATCGACTGGAAGCTGCAGTGGCCGCCTTACACCACCCCGCCGGACCACGACCTCATCCCTGCGGTGATCAGCGCCCATAGCGACGCCGTCGGCGGCTTCGAGGCGCGGACGCCACCCGACCAGGAAGGCTTCCTGGGCGTCTGCGACATCACCTGGATGAACGCCCGAGGCATTCAGGGTCTCATCTACGGCCCGGGGGTGGGGCGCACTGCTCACGCCGAGAACGAGTTCGTCCCCATCCACCAGCTCGTCACCGCTGCCAAGACCTATGCCTTGACAGCCATGGAGTACTGCGGCGTCGCCCAGTGATCCCGGGCCGAACGGAGAGCCGTGAGGAGGACCGGGTGATGAGCCTCGACCCCGACGTCTTTCTCGCCACCTGCGACCTCGCTGGCCAGGTCCGGGGCCGGGCGGCACCCAGTGAGTCCCACGCGTCGGTGTTGCGAGCAGGACTGGGATGGGTCCCCGCCAACCTGGGACTGACGGCGTTCGGGGAGATTGCCCCCGACGGGGTCTTCGGTTCCACCGGCGACCTCCGTCTTATGCCGGACCGCACCACGGGGATCGAGCTGCCCCCCGACGGCGACGAGCCAGGCCTGCGCCTCTATCTGGCCGACCAGACGCTGCCCGATGGCGCCGCGTGGGACTGCTGCCCCCGCACATTCCTCAGGCAGGCGTTGGCAGACCTTCAGGCCAACACCGGACTGACCGTTGTGGCCAGTTTCGAGCACGAGTTCACCCTGGCCGGCTTGCCGATGTCTCCACCGTTCTCGCTTCGCCGTTATCGTGACGCCGAACCCTTCGGAACCGATCTGGTCCGGCTGCTCACCGACTGCGGACTGGAGCCGGAAACGTGGCTCCCCGAGTATGGCGACCACCAGTTCGAAATCACCGTTGCGCCAAGCCCTGCCAGGGTTGCCGCCGATCGGGCGGTGCTACTGCGAGAGCTCGTGCGTGATCTCGCCCTACGCAGGGGACTGAGCGCCTCGTTCGCCCCGCTGCAACGCCCCGACGGCGCAGGTAACGGCGTGCATGTTCACATCAGCTTTGTTGACGAGCGTGGGATGCCCACGCTCTTCGACCCGACCCGGCCCGGCCGGCTCTCGGAGATGGGTGCAGAGTTCAGCGCTGGAGTGCTGCGCCACGCCCGTGCGCTGACCGCCTTGACGGCGCCCAGTCCCAGCTCCTTCCTGAGACTGGCACCGCACCGATGGAGCGTCGGCGGCGTGTTCCTCGGGGAACGCAACCGCGAAGCATTGCTGCGGATCTGCCCAACCAGCTCCGCGGGCGGGGCCGACCCCGCCCACCAGTTCAACCTGGAATACCGAGCAGCTGACGCCACGGCGAACCCTTGGCTGACTTTGGGCGTCCTCGTTCGCGCCGGACTGGCCGCTCTCGTCAATGGGGAGAACTATCCGCAGCCGCGGGTATGGCCTGAAGGCATGCCTGAGGCTGAGCTGGCCGCAGTGCCCGCGTTGCCTTCCACGTTGGAAGAGGCGTTGCAGGCGTTGCAGGACGACTCGGTGGTGACCTCCTGGTTCGACCCGCAGCTGCTGGGCAGCTACCTCGCCGTCAAACGTCACGAGGTGGACAACGTCGCGAACCTCGACGATGCAGCGGTCATCCGCAAGGTGGCCGATGTCTACTGACGCTGTTGCCGCCACGGCGGCGGCTATTCAGCACGTGCGGCTCATCGACCACCATGTTCACGGCGCGTCACGCGGTCCCATCGACCGGCCGGGGCTGGAAATGCTTCTGACCGAGTCCGATCGGCCAATCCCGCCATGGATGAGTCAGTTCGACTCCCAGATCGGCTTCGCCATTCGCCGCTGGTGCGCGCCAGTGCTCGGCCTTGAACCGCATACGTCGGCTGAAGAGTATGTGAACCACCGCGCACAGCTGGGTCCCGCTGAGGTGACCCGGCGGCTTCTCAGCGCCAGCGGCGTCGACCGCTACCTCCTCGAGACGGGCTATCGAGGCGGCGACATCCTCGGTCTGGATGAGATGGCCGCAACAAGCAGCAGTCGCGTGCACGAAGTGGTACGCCTCGAAGCAGTGGCGGAGGAGCTGGCTACTACGGGGATATCAGCCCGGGACTTCCACCTCCGGTACCCAGAGGTCCTTGCCGAACGTGCCCTTCACGCCGTAGGTCTCAAGAGCATCATCGCCTACCGTCACGGTTTTGACTTCGACCCCGCCCGGCCTACCGCCGCTGAGGTCACCACGGCTGCCGCGGGCTGGCTCCGTGGCTGGCAGTCGGATGGAGTCCGAATCGACGATCCCGTGCTGCTGCGCTTTGTGTTGTGGTCGGCGATAGATCTCGGTCTGCCGCTGCAGCTGCACACCGGCTATGGCGACCCTGACCTGCGGCTGGACCGTTGCGACCCACTACTGCTAACACCATGGATAAAGCTCGTCGAGCCGTCGGGTGTCGATCTCATGCTGCTGCACTGCTACCCCTACCAACGGCACGCCGGCTACCTCGCCCAAGTGTTTCCGCACGTCTACTTCGATGTTGGTCTTGGCACGAACTACACCGGTGCTCGCTCCGACGCGCTGATCGCCGAGTCCTTGGAGCTCGCCCCGTTCTCCAAGATCCTGTTCTCCTCCGACGCCTGGGGACCGCCTGAGCTGCACTACCTCGGCGCGCTGCTGTGGCGACGAGGCATGCAACGCACCGTGGCCCGCTGGGTCGCGGACGATGACTGGTCTGCCGATGACGCGACTCGCGTTGTGAACATGGTTGGAGCGGACAACGCCCGCCGGGTCTACCAGCTCGACGAGGCCAGTGCCCAAGATTCCGTCGGCCAGGATATCCTCTCGTGATCGGCGGACACTGGGACCCCTTGCGGCGACAGCTCGAGCGCGAGCTCCCGGAAGCGATCAAGCTCCGCCAGCAGCTGCACCAACAGCCGGACCTGTCTAGTCACGAAGGACCGACTCGCGACATCGTCCTGCGCGCACTACCCCACGGTGCCGGCGCCCGGCAGGTCGCCACCACCGGTGCGATCATCCGGATCGGCGGCCCGGGGCCGGCCGTAGCAGTGCGTGCCGAACTGGACGCCTTGCCGATCACCGAAGCGACCGGAGTTCCCTGGGCCTCGCAACGGCCCGGTGTCATGCACGCGTGCGGGCACGACATCCACCTGGCAGCTATCGTCGCGCTGGCCCGCGCCGTTGATGCGGTCGGCGGACCGGCCCCGCTGCTGGCCGTCCTCCAACCACGGGAGGAGACCTATCCCTCCGGTGCCCGCGACATCATCCGATCAGGATTCCTTCACGAGGAAGCCGCCGTGGCCACCATCGCCGCCCATGTACAACCATTGCTGGGGGCCGGAACGGTGTCCTGCACCGTCGGCGCGGTGAACGCGTCGAACGACGAGTTCACGATCACCATCAAAGGCCGAGGCGGCCATGCCGCCTACCCTCACCAAACCATCGACCCGGTCGTCGCGCTCGCGCACGTCGTGATCGCGCTACAGACGTTGGTCAGCCGGGGTGTGGATCCGATGGCGCCCGTGACGCTCAGCATCACCACCTTGAGCGCCGGCACGGCTCCCAACGTTATCCCGGACCTGACCACCGCTCACGGCACGATCCGGGCCCTCGACGACGCGACGCGGCACGACGTCGTCCGGAAGCTGACCGAGGTGGTGGACCTGACCGCACGCGCCAACGGGTGCATCGGCTCGGTTGCCGTCACCCATGGTGAACCTGTCCTGAACAACCATGCCGGGATCGCCCACGCCACCGTGCCGTTGCTACGCGGCATGGGCGTCGAGGTCGATGAGGCCCTGCGCTCCCTCGGCTCGGATGACTTCTCCTACTTCTCCGAGGGTATGCCGTCGCTGATGATGTTCGTGGGCACCGGCGCCGGGGGCGGTGACGAACGGCTGCACTCGGCCACGTTCGCGCCGGCCGATGAGCGCATTGGCCACGTGGCCAAGGCTCTGCTCGCAGGCTACGTCGCTGCCGCTGAGCTTTCCACACACCAACGGCTAACGCCACGCCGATAGCACGGCATAAGAGAGGAAGGTAAGCGCCATGAGCTTCATCGAGCGGACCGCGACAGGCACGCTGAGCACGAATTCCACCAAGCAGGAGATCAATCTCCTGGAATCGGTTACCGCTCACAACTATAATCCACTGCCTGTAGTAATTTCCAGCGCCGAAGGTGCATGGGTCGTCGATGTCCAAGGTAACCGCTATCTCGACTGCCTGGCGGGGTACTCCGCCCTGAACTTCGGGCACCGCCATCCAGCCCTGCTTGCTGCGGCCCAGCAGCAGCTGTCCCGACTGACGCTAACCAGCCGGGCATTCCACAACGACCAGCTCGGACCGTTCTGCCTCGACCTGAGCCGACTCGCAGGCATGGACACCGTGCTACCGATGAATACGGGCGCGGAAGCCATCGAAACAGCGATCAAAATTGCCCGCAAATGGGGCTACCAAGTCAAAGGCATTCCGACTGACCAGGCGAAGATCATCGTGGCGGGCAACAACTTCCACGGTCGTACCATCACCATCGTCAGCTTCTCCACCGATGCAGACGCTCGAGAGAGCTATGGCCCCTACACCCCCGGCTTCGAGATCGTTCCATTCGGAGACGCGAGCGCGTTACACGATGCGATCGATGAGAACACCGCCGCGGTTCTCATCGAACCGATTCAGGGCGAGGCCGGGATCATTCTCCCGCCGGAGGGATATCTGACCGCAGTCCGCGAGCTGTGCACCCAAAACAACGTGCTGTTCATGGCCGACGAGATCCAGAGCGGCTTGGGCCGCACTGGCAAGACCTTCGCCGTCGAACACTGGGGTGTGCGACCAGACATGTTCATTCTCGGGAAGGCCCTGGGTGGCGGGATCATCCCCGTCTCGGCGGTTCTGTCCTCCTACGAGGTCATGGACGTCGTCCGGCCCGGCACCCACGGCTCCACGTTCGGCGGCAACCCGCTAGCCGCCGCCGTTGGGCATGCGGTCGTTGGACTCTTGGAGACGGGCGAGTATCAGGAACGAGCCGCCACATTGGGCTCGCATCTGACCGAGCGGCTCCGTCCGCTCATTGGGAGCGGCATCACCGCCGTCCGTAGTTCCGGTCTATGGGTCGGCCTGGATATTGACACGGAGCTCATGACTGCCCGACAAATGTGCGAGCTCCTGCTCGAGCGCGGGATCCTGGCCAAGGATGCTCACGGCGCCACCGTGCGTCTGGCCCCACCCCTTGTGGTGGAAGCGTCAGAGCTGGACTGGATGGTCGACCAGCTGACATCCGCGCTGAAGCAGGGAGGGCTGTTCGACGTTGAGAGGTCGAGGCTTTGAGGCGCAGCCGGCACGGCTACTAACCTAGCCGTTGGACTCAGACTCGGAGGAACGCCATGTCGCAGCCACACCGACAGGAGCCGAGCAACGGCGAGGTCCTCACGGTCGCGGACCGGATCCGCCGCAGCCAGGAGTCCCTAGGCCCGGCAGAGCTGAAGCTGTCCCGGGCGCTCCTGGCGAACTACCCTGCCGCCGGCCTGGAGTCAACAAATGCCCTGGCTCACAAGGTGGGCATCAGCGCCCCCACAGTGCTCCGGTTCGTCAGCCGGATCGGGTTCCACAAGTACCGAGACTTCCAGGACGCGTTGCGCGCTGAGGTGCAGGCTCGCCGTGCTTCGCCATTGACCTTGCCCGCCCGCATCACCGCCGAATCAGCCACCTCGGAACTCTCGGTCGCTGTCACCGACGTCGCCACGACCGGCATCAGGCACACCTTCCACTCGCTCCCGGAACACGAGTTCGAGCGTGCCGTCTCACTGCTCTGCGACCCCAACAACCGGATTGTTTCGTTTGGTGGCCGCTTCTCCCACGTCCTTGCGAAGTACCTCGACCTGCATCTGCGCCTGATGCGACCACAGACAGCGGTCCATATGCCGGACCCGCTGACCAACCCCATGCTGCTAACGGACATCGGACGACGCAGCGTCTGCATCGTCTTCGACGTCCGCCGCTACGAAAAGACCACCATTGAGCTGGCCCACGCCGCCAAGCTCCACGGTGCCCGGATCGTCCTCATCACCGATCCCTGGCTCTCCCCCGCCGCGGACGTCGCCGACGTAGTCCTGCCAGCGCGGGTGGAAGCAGCTGGAGCATTCGACAGTCTCGTCGCCCCGACTGCCCTCGTCGAAGCTCTCGTCTTCGCGGTACACGCTCGCCTCGGGCACAGCGCTGATCAACGTATGCGCAGGATTGAAAGTGCCTACGGAGACCTCACCATTGACTGAAGGAGCTGCCGGTCTGCGGGGCCAGGCCTTGTGTGGCCAGCGAGGCACATGTCGAACGCTATGACGCCTGCAGTCGACAAGACGGTCAGGTGAAGTCCGGACTGCCGACCATCCGACGTGCGCGGCCGTTCGACTTGAGCTTCGTGTGGGGCTTGAACTCTACAGCCCCTAAGGCCTCGCGACTCTCACCCGTCTGGCGCCTGGTTCCGAACGATCCCAGTCCGGACTTCCGCAGTTCGTAGGCAGATTCGAGGGTTGTCGGGAGCGTTTGGCCTGGTCAGGGCCTTGTGTCATGGTGGAGAGAGCCGAAACGTGTAGGCACACGAGGTTGGGCGTGTCGCTCG
>JAABUM010003512.1_pt1 | contig 13822 bp, 14 predicted proteins | sample 5559161 | NCBI WGS metagenome assembly JAABUM01 (sample SAMN10711868, study PRJNA513369) | rock metagenome | isolation source: Antarctica rocks | place: Antarctica: Victoria Land, Siegfried Peak nord
GGCCAGCAGCCTTGGCACCTCACCGAGTCCCGGGCCGCACAGCACGTCCGCCGCCCACGGCACCCGGCCCGCAGCCGGGACCACACCGATCCCCACATCAGCAGCGCCCAGGGCGTCCTCCTGCGCGGAGACCAGCGCGACGACCCGGCCGGCGGCCTGCAACCGCCGGACCTGCCCGGCGAGCCCTTCCCCGTCCTCGCCGCCGCCTAGCACCTCATCAGCCCGGCCGGCTAGCTCGGGGGCTGCCGGGTCGCGGGTCAGCACCAGCCGCAACCCCGACACCTGGCCGGCGGAAAGGACCGCGTCGGCGTAGGGGTCAAGCTCGGTGCCGACCAGCACCTGACCGACCGGTGTCCCGTCCTCGGTCAGCACCTGCAGCGACAGTCCGGTGTCCCGGTCCGGTTCGGCCCGCTCGGCCAGCGCGAGACGGTGCCGGTGCCGGCCCCGCGGCGGTGGCAGCGGCAGGTCATCGCCGTCGGCGAGCAGCCGCTGGGCGGCGCTCCACACATGCTCGGCAGTCCACCCGCCGGACAGCGGCAGCGCGGACAGCACCAGCGCGCGGTCGTCATGCAGCACCGTGCTGTCGACAACGACGGTGTCGACCCGGTCCAGGCGGCGCAGCGACGCCGAGTCCCCCACCACCACGCCGCGGCGGGACAACCCGGCCGTCAGCGTGTCGGCGAACGCCTCCCGGCCGGCGCGGGCCGCCTTGGGCGCCCCGATCAGCAGCACCCTGCCGGCCAGGTCAGCGTTGCCCGTCGCGGCGAGCAGGCCGCCGGCGGCCAGCAACGACCCGGCGGCAGCCCGGTCGGCGTGCCGCTCCACCGGACCGGGCGGCAGCGGGACCGGCCGCCCACCCCCGGACAGCGGCACGGCGCGCACCGGCCGGTCCGGCGCGGCCAGCTCGGCCTCCCGCCGGGTGAAGCCGTCCCGACGGGCCCGAGCGGCCAGCACCGCCTGCGTCCGCTGCGCCGTGTCGACCAGCAGCGAGGGGACACCCTGGGTCAAGCCCTGCACGGCGGCGGTGGACACCGCCAGCGCCAGGTCGGTAGCGGCCGGGCCCAGCCGGGACTCCAGCAGCTCACGGACCCGCGGCTGGTTGTCCACCAGCAGCACAGCGGCCGACGCGCTACCCGGCAACGACGGCAGACCCGCCAGCCGCCCGGCGAGCGCCGCGGACAGCCCGACGGCGTCCGCCGCCAGCGCCCATGCCTGCAGCCGCACCGGCTCGGTGTCACCCGGGAAGGACGGCTCGTCGGGCGGATACCCGGGACAATCGACGCCTGCCGCGCGCTCGGCAGCCGCCACCGCCTCGGCCAGCTGCCCGGTGCTTATCAGGACCGGGTCGAAGCGGACCACCGCCCGCCGGGTCACCGCATCCACCCGTGCCCAGCACACCCCCTCGAGTTCGGCCAGTGCCTGCTGCACCCCGGCCACCACCGCGGGGCGTCCGGGGCCGTCAAGGCCCCACACCTGCAGCTGCGCCCGTCCACCCGCCGACCACACCCGGCGCGTGGAGTCGGGCACGAGCAGGGCCGTGGCGGCTCGCGCCACCGCAGCAGGCCCGCCCAGCGCAGCGCTGGCCGCAACACGGGCGGCCCGGCACCCGGCCGACCCGCCGGCTTGGGTCAGCCCCCACGAGGTACGGGCAGAGGTGCGTACCAGCATGGGGCCCAGCCCGCCCACTGCCCCCAAGGCGGCGAGTCTCACCCCAAGCCCGCAGCGGACAAGGAGAACGCCATCATCAGCACCGGGCCGTCAGGACCCGGCCGGGTGCCCGGCAGAGGCCGGCGGCACCGGCCCGGTGGAAGCCGAAGACCCCGCAGCTGGGTGGGCGCCCGCCGCGGTCGACCCGCGAACCTGGTCGGCCAGGTAGGTCCCGGCGACCACCAGCAGCGTCACCGGCCACTCCACGACCTCCAGGGCCCCCAGCGCGACCGCCCCGGCGTAGAACGCCGCCCGAGCCAGCGACACACCCCTCACCGGCGCCGCCTCGTCGGCCGCCGGGCTACCAGCGGTCGGGACCCGGCCCATCAAAGAGGAAGCCTCGGAACCTGGAGACGGCTCCTGGCCTTTCGGACGAGCCGGGCGAGTGAATGTGGCGCTGATCAGCGGCAGCCGGATCGTCGTCGTCCTGTCCCGACCCGGAACCAGCTGTGTCTCGACGGCGGCGCTTGTGCTCTCAGCGTCGGTCGTGCCCATGGCCTACCTCGCAGTCGTGGGCGCGTGAACAGTCCGGTGCGGCCAGGATGAGCTGGCCGTATACAGGTCCTACCACGATGCATCGGAAGGTAACGAGAACTCTGCCGTTCAATGAACAACAGGAGGCCGACCGATGACTGCCCAGCACTCCAGCCCACTGTCACCGCCGGACTATCAGCGCCTGTCTGTCGCCCGGGCAGCCCTCGCCCGCTTCCAGCGCCAAGGCGAGGAACGCGCCCGCGAACTCGGGCTCACCCACGCCCAGCACCACCTGCTGCTCGCCGTGCACACCCACCCCGGCCCCCCGCCGGGTGTCGGCCACGTCGCTAGCCAGCTCAGCCTGCGTCAGCACAGCGCCGCCGGACTCGTCGACCGCGCCGCCGCCGCCGGCTACCTGCACCGCACACCGCACCCCAGCGACGGCCGCCGGGTGCAGCTACACCTGTCCGCGCTCGCCCAAGGACAACTCGCCATGCTGTGCCCCCCGCAACTGGACGACCTCGATGACCTCCTCGACGCCCTGAGCGATTAGAAAGTCCCCCGTCGTTGCCCGGCATGCAGGCTGTGTGGGCGCCCGCGGCCCGGCGGCGCGCGCTGTTCAGCTCACCGGCTTGGGTGCAGGATCAGCCATGACCACGCCCGCCTCACCGGTTCCCGCTACGACCTCATCTACCTCGACCCGTTGGCTCTCTGGCGCCATCGCCGCCCTGGAACCGCGTCGGCTGCCAGCGGTGGGCCGATGGCTGCCACCCGCGGACAGCGTGGCCTTTTACGCCGCGCTGGCCATTGTGGGAATCGTTGAGATTGTCGAGTGGCCTGCTGTCCTGATCGCCGCGGGCGCTCAGGTCCTGCTCGACCGGCGCCTCGGCCCCCTCGAGGCCCGGCTCGCCCGGCCTACTGCCCCGCCACCCTGGCGGCTGGATGGCTGACGCAGTGACCGCGGGAGGTTGTGCGGCAAGCGGCTCCCCAGTCACGACCGAGCCTCCGGCGCAGCGTTTCACCTGTTTAGTGCGCTGGCCCAGTTCGAGCGGGAGATCATCCGGGACCGGCCGGTCCAGGCGCCACACCACCAGCGTGTCCCCCGCACGCAGACGCTCCAGGACCTCCTCCAGCTCCGGACGGCGGTCCAGCACCCCGGAGGCGTGGTCGACGAACACCTCATAGCAGCCGGCTGAGGTCAGCTCGTCGGTCTGCAGGTCGGCGTTCTGCTCCGCCGTCGACACCCTCGCGTAGCCCAGCAGCACTGACACCCGACGAACGTAGCGGAAACGTCAGATAGGACTCGATGCGCCACGCTGATTGCGTGCACTGGTTGCGCTACGCCCACAGCTCGTCCCGCGAGCAGGTTTCGCAACACCCAAGCCCAAGTGTCAAAAACGGTCGCATGTGGCATGGTCCGGCCAGGTGTACGGCTGCGATTCACCGGCCGTTCGTCGGCTCCGGGCAGCGCCGGCCGGTCGCTGCGGTGCCGGCAGGGCGGCGGTGTCCGCCGCCGGTAGCGGCGCCGGCCGAAGCGCCAGCCCTGGCCGGGGGTGGCGCCCAGGCTTCCGGCCATCTGCTCATGCTCGGCGGGGCGTTGCTGCACCAGGTGCAGGTCGAGCTTGACCACATCGGAGCGCAGGAAGGGCATCAGCGCCAGTGAGCCGGGGCCGGCGCCGACGTCGTCCAGAGCCACGCCCCAGCCGGCGGCGCGGGCCCCAGTCGGCCAGGGTGTCGACACAGGGCGAACGGCCGGGCCGGGTCGTCGGTCAGCGCCCGTTCGGTGAGCTCGATCACCAGGCCGATCCCGCGCTCGCGCAGTCGAACGAGCAGCGCCGTCGGCGGCTCGATTCCGCTGACTGCGGCGGGTTCGGCGTTGACGAACAACCCGAACGGAGCGGTGAGCCTGCGTTCAGCGCGGTCTGCAGCGCGCCCGGGCCTGGCACAGCCAACCGACTGCTGCCCTAGGGACGACGATCTGTGCGAGAGGGAACCACCAGCAGGACGTCACGTGCCCTCATGATCCTTAGTTGACGATCGCCCTGCAGGAACCTCCTGCTGTAGCGCACCCGGTCGGGAACGGGCACGAGCGCTGCCCCTGCCACTCGGCGAGTTTGGCTACCGCCTGTGCCCACAGGAAGAACTTGGGTGATTCCCAGGTCCTTGACGGTCTTAATGTTGAACGCTGCGTTCAGGTGCTCGGCGTCGCCGTCACTGACGCCTTACAGCGCTGACACCGGGGCCGACGTCAGCTCCCCGAATCGCCTTGTTCTCGTACGCTTTTCGAACCCGCAGCGGCTGATCCGGCCATCTCGGGTTGGGGTTGGCCGCCGACTCCGCCACCGTAGGTCCGAAGGGACAGGAGGGGCTTCGGCCGGGCCCTGGTGGCAGGTCAGCCTTCAGCGGCTGTAAGCGCGAGTCGTACGGCGCCGGCAACGGGTGGGTCGGTGACAACAGTGACCGGGGCGGACGGTAGCGCGTGGACCAGACGGGTCCGTACCGCTTGCGCCAGCGCGGCGTGACCGGCTACCAGCCCACCGGCCAGCGCTACCGGCAGGTCCGGCGGCCCGGACAATGTCCGCGCGACGGTGCTGACAAAGTCGGTCAGCTCCCGAGCGGCGGCGTCCCGGATCTGGGCGGCGGCGGGGTCGGCGCAGTCGAGGACGACTCGGGCGTGCGCGGCCCAGCCGTCGGGATTGTGGCGGTCGTAGAACCGCTGGATGAGATCGGCCAGATCCGCGGCGCCCGTGGCCGTCAGGAGACACTCGCCGAGCGCGGCCAACGCGACTTCGCGGTCTCGGCGGCTGGCAAGTTCGCGGATTGCGCACCGGACGACCCAGTAACCGCTGCCTTCGTCGCCGAGTAGGTATCCCAGCCCACCAGCGTGTGCCTCCCGACCCGACCACACGCCCAGGCACATCGATCCGGTCCCGCTGATCACCGCGATGCCCTCATCCAGGCCGGCCGCCGGCAAGGCTAGGCGTGCATCGTTGACGATGATGACGAGGCCGTTGCGGGTCAGTGGCGCCAGTCGCCATTGCAGGAACTCGTTGGCTTCTTGCGAGCCGCTGCCGGCCGATCCGGCGCAGACCGCGTCAAGTAAGCCGTGGCGGTCGAGGTCCAGCCGGGTCAGCAGGTCACGCAACGCCGCCGCGGCCGGCTCCGCGCCGGCAGCAGTGAGGCTGGCACTACCTGCGGTGGCTTCCGCCAGCGTGTGCCCGTCTCGGACCAGCCGAGCGCGGCTGTGCGTACCGCCAATGTCAAGACCCAGCACCGTGGTCATCAGATCCTGCCCGGGCGGGAAACGGCGCCGAGCAGGTTAGCCCGGTCATACGCCGCACGGCCCGCGACCATGGTTGCCGCGACCGTCAGGTCCGGTTCCAATATGACCAGGTCAGCGTCGGCGCCCGGTTCGATTCGGCCTTTCCGGGCCTCGCCGAGCAGGTCGGCGGGAGTGGTGGTCGCGGCGGTGATGGCGGCGCGCAACGACACACCAGCCGCCACCAAGGTGGCGACTGCCCGGTCCATGGTCAGCAGACTGCCGGCCAGCGTCTGCGGCTGGTCAGCCAGCGTGGCCCGCTGGCCATCGACGACGACCTCGAGCCCGCCCAGCTCGTAACGCCCTGGTCCCAAGCCCGCCGCGGCCATCGCGTCGGTGACCGCGACGACCCGGTTTCCCGCCGCGGCGCAGACGACCGCCAGCACCGAGGGGTGCAGATGGACCCCGTCGGCGATGACTTCCACGCTGACCCGGGCGTCGGTGAGAGCAGCGCCGACCGGTCCGGGCCTGCGGTGATGTAAGCCGAGCATCGCGTTGAACAGGTGGGTCACATGTCGGGCGCCGGCGTCGAAAGCGGCTGCTGCGGTCTGCGCGGCGGCCCCGGTATGTCCGACCGACACGATGACACCGGCGTCTGCCGCCGCCCGGATGACGCTCATGGCACCGGGCAGCTCGGGGGCGATGGTCAGCATCCGAACCGTGCCGGAGCTGGCCGCGAGTAACGCCTGAAGTTCGGCGGTGCTCGGCTCCCGCAAGGCTGCCGGGTTCTGCGCGCCGGCCCGCCCGGCCGCGAGCCACGGCCCCTCCAGGTGAGCGCCCAGGATGCGTGCCGATCCCGCCGGGTCGGCGCGAGTGGCATCCGCGATGCCCTTTACCGCATTGACCAGACGTTGGGGGGTGTCTGAAACCGTGGTGGCGAGCAAGCCGGTCGTGCCGTGCCGCACATGGAAACGAGCCACTGCCGCGGCTGAACGGCTTACTTGCTGGGGTGAGTCGCCGTTGATCTGCGCGCCGCCGCCGCCATGAACGTGCACGTCGAGGAAGCCAGGCGCGATAACCCGATCACCGACGTCGACCACCGGCGTGCCCGGTGGCAGCGGTCCCGTCCCGACCGTGTCAATCTGAGGTCCGCTCACCACGACCCAGCCCGGCCGATGTTCGTGACGGCCGGTCAACACCGCGCTTCCGCGCAGCGCGATCCCCGGCACGACTAACTCATGGGCGCGTCGCCCGCAGCGACAGCCGCGGCAGAACGGCCCGGGTTAGCGTTGGTGTCAACCGGCCAGTGACCGCCGTTCTCCCAGTAGAGACGGATGGATTCCAACGGCCGGCCCTTCGTCTCCGGTGCCAGCACCAGCACGAACACGAAGGCCAGCGCCGACAATACGAGAAAGAGACTGAAGACCTTGACACCACCGAGGCTGCCGAACACGCCGAGGAAGAATTGCGCGATGATCAGATTGCCGACCAGGTCCGCCGTCAGCATCGTCGACGCGCCAGCGGAGCGGAGCCGGCCGGGGAAGCTCTCCGAGGAGTAGACCCAGACCATCGCGCCGAAGCCGAAGTCAAATCCGCACGTGAACAGCAGGACACCGGCGAACGCCAAGCCACTCACCCCGTTGCGCACGCCGATCGCGAACACGGCGATGAGCAGAGCGTTCGCCGCGAGCATTGACGTGATGCCGATGAGCAGCACCCACCGCCGGCCGATCCGGTCGACGAGGCGGAGGGCCAGCAACGTGGCCAGCAGTGCCGCAAGTTGGATGAAGCCAGGAATCAACAGCAGCGCTGTGTTACCGGTAAGGCCCAGCTGGGTGAAGATCAGAGGCGTGAAGTAGACGATCGCGTTGATGCCGGTGATCTGCACCAGGAACCCCAGCACCACTGACACGCCCCGCTGGTACGTCATGAAAGGTCGCCACGACGAGGCGAAGCGGACCCTGCGGCAGATCGAGCCCGCCGATCAGGTGGACGAGCAGCTCGCCTTGATCGAACAGGCGTTGCGGGCCGAGCATGGCGGCCAAGTCAAAGAGATGATTCGCGCCCCGTATCTGCGGGCCACGGTATTCGTTAGGCAGTCGGAGGAGCAGGACGCCGACCGCGAGCGCCGGGACAGCCGAGATGCCCAGCATCCACCGCCAAGCCGCGTGGGGGGCCAGCGCGTAGGCGACGAAATAGGCGATCATGATCCCGGCGACGGTCGCAAGTTGGTAGCTCACCAGCAGGCTGCCGCGTATCTTCGCCGGGCTGGACTCGGCGATGAAGATCGGCGCCACCACGGTCGACAGGCCGATCGTGATGCCGAGCAGGAAGCGGGCGCCGTCCAGCCAGACGATATTCTGGGCCACCGCCGAAAGCGCCGCAAAGACGACATAACCGCCGGCGATGCCGATCATCGTCACCCGACGACCGAGGACGTTCGCGACCTTGCTGGCGAGCAGCGCGCCAACGATCATGCCCAAGGCGACCGCCGTGGCGATCGATGACGTCTGGCTGGTCGAGAGGTGGAACTGTTTGGGAACGAACAGCAAGACGCCGGCGATCACCCCGGTGTCGTAGCCGTAGATCACACCGATGGCGGCAGCGCTCAGTGCGACGACGAGGCCGAGCCGAGACCCGCGGTCGGACCGGGTGATGCCTTCTGGGTTGGCGGTCATGGGGTCTCCTGTTCGATGCCAGTGATCTCAAGCAGGGCGCCTCGAGTGCTGCCCTGGTGGTCGGCGAGGCTCGCGCGCGCGCTGCCTGCCCCCACGTCGCCGGCGGCCATCACAATCGCCGTCTTCACTTCCCCGCCGGCGGCGTTCAGCGCGGCGGCAGCCCGGTCAGCCGACGCCCCGGTCGCCGCCATCACCACCCGCCGGCCACGGTCGCGCAATTTGTCGTTCGTCGCCTGCACGTCGACCATCAGGTCGCCGAGTGTGCGCCCGGTGCGGACCATGACCAGGGTGGACAGCGCATTGAGCAGGACCTTCTGCGCCGTGCCAGCCTTCAGACGGGTGGACCCGGCGATGAACTCCGGGCCGACAACCGCCTCAATCGCCACGTCCGCGCTCGCGGCCAGCGGCGACCCGCTGTTGTTGACCACTGCCACCGTCAAGGCCCCGGCCGTACGCGCCGCAGCCGCCGCGGCGAGCGTGTACGGGGTTCGGCCGCTCGCTGACACCGCCACGACCGCATCGCTTACCCCCACCCCGGCCTGCTTGATGTCGGCCCGACCCGCCGCCTCGTCATCCTCGTCGCCTTCGCGCGAGTTGATCAGCGCCCCCGCACCCCCGGCCAACAGCGCCACCATCTGCTGCGGGGGCACGCCGAACGTCGGCACGCACTCGACTGCGTCCAACCAGCCGAGACGTCCGGCCGTGCCCGCACCGACGTAGACGTTCCGACCACCCCGCCCGAAACGCTCAGCAATCGCGTCGACAGCTCGGCCCAACTGCCCAGCGAGCCCCAGCAGGGCCTGCAGACCGGCAACCTCCCCGGCAAGGAAAAGCTCGACAAGCCGAACCGTCGGCAGCACATCCAAGTCGACCAGCTCGGGTCGGCGCGACTCCGTCGTCAAACCTGCCAGTGCGCTGAGATCGCTAGGACCTGCCTGCACGACCACATCTCCCTGCCGGATCGGCTCGGCTCGGCTTTGCTGCCCACCGTGCCAGGGCAAACTAGCGCCCGGACCGGCAACCGACAAGGAGGCGCCATGGAAGTGGTGATCGTGACCGGACCCGCCGCCGGCGGGTCGCTGGTCGGCGAGGCGATCGAGTCATTCCTGCGGCAGCGCCCGGATGCTGTGCTGGGCTTGGCGACTGGCAGCTCGCCGCGATCTGTCTATCAGGACATCGTGGCTCGTCACCGAGCAGGCAGGATGTCCTTCGCCAAGGCACGAGCCTTCCAGCTCGACGAATACGTCGGACTCCCCGCTGACCACCTCGAGACCTACCGTGCGGTCATCGAGCGGGAAGTAACCAGCCAGCTGGACTTCGCGCGCGATGCCGTCCGCGGCCCGAATGGCACATCGCCCGACCTGCCGGCGGCCTGCGCGACGTACGAACGGGAGATCGCGGCGGCCGGAGGGGTGGACCTCCAGCTGCTCGGGATCGGCAGCGATGGGCATATCGGCTTCAACGAGCCGGTCTCATCGCTGGCGTCACGAACCCGACTCAAGACGCTGACCGAGCAGACCCGCCGCGACAACGCACGATTCTTCGGTGACGTCCTGGAAGCCGTCCCACGGCACGTTCTCACCCAAGGCATCGGGACGATCCTGGAGGCCCGACACCTGATCCTGCTGGCATGGGGCGCCGGTAAGGCGACCGCCGTCGCGCGCTGCGTGGAGGGTCCGCTGACGGCAATGGTGCCGGCCTCGGCGCTCCAACTGCACCCCCACGCCACGATCATTGTCGACGAGGCCGCGGCCGGGGCGCTCACTCTCGGCGAGTACTACCGAGCCACCTGGGAGGCCAAGCCCGACTGGCAGGGGCTGTGAAACGACCCAGAACAACTGGCGCAACGTCACAATCACTCAGGCGAACGCGGCCGCGGCCACGGCCACGATCACCCGCGCGGCACTGGCTGCCCATGAACAAGCCGAGCGCTGGCGGGCGCAGCGGCCGTCCAACACCGGGCGCTCGCGCTGGAGACAAATGGCAGCGTCGGTTCTGGTGTGACCCTCGTCGCGATCACCCGCGGAACACTCGTTCTGCACCAGGCAGCGAACAGGGTGCGCCGAGCAGGGGGCAACTCACCGCTCGCAGCCCCGTCCGTGCCGATCGGCGAGTACCTCATGCCGATCCCATACCGTGCCGATACGATGGAACGCCGATGGAAACTTGGAGGCGCGATGCTCGATCTGCCGAGTCCCCCGCGGTACAGGATGAGTGCTGCTCCGCTCGTGCAAGCGCTCGTGCAGGTCAACTTCCCGATTGTCGCCCGCCTCCAGACGCTCGACGGCGCCGCCGCAGTGCAGGCATCCCTTGGGGGTCGATACCCGTACCTCGCGCAGAACGTGGTCCAGCAGATGTCGCTGATGGTCGGGCCAGCCGGGCCGGCCGCGCCGCAAACGTCTCAGAACGTGGTCCACGAGCTAACGTCGGACGACGGATGGACCCTCACGCTCACCGTCAGCAGTGCCACCCTGGCTGTCGGGGAGCAGTACGCGGGCGTCGACGACCTCGCCGAGCGCTTGGCCGAGGTCTGTGCCGCGCTGGCCAGGACCGGCGACATCCGCAGGTGCGACCGGCTCGGCGTGCGCTACCTCGACGTTGTCGAGATCGAGGACGCGGACGGCTGGGAGGAGTGGTTCCAGCCGCAGATCGTCGGCGTAGCCGCTCCTAGCCTGAGCCGGACCAGCCTGCTGTCGTCCTTGACCGAGACCCGGCTGCGCAAGCAGCCCGACGGGCCGTTCCAGGCGCTGCGGTCCCCGGTCGAGGGCATCCTCCGCCACGGGGTCGCGCCCGCGGGGTCCGTGCTGGCGGGAGTCCCGCCGCGTCCGGTGCAGCAGCGCGCCTTCCTGTTCGACATGGACACCTTCGTGGCCGCGGCGCAGCCGTTCGACCCGGATGTCTTGCCGGAGCAGTTCCGCGCGCTCCATGCCGAGATCGAGAAGGTGTTCCACTGGGCGGTCACCGACTCCGGGCGCACGCGGTTCGGGTACACAGTCCTCGACGAGGAGGACCTGTGACCACCGCTGACATGACAGCCTGGCCGGCCACGACCAACCAACCTGGCGGTGGCTTCGTCGTGCTCGAAGCTGCGAGCGCCATCGTCGACGTCTTCAAGGACTACACCTCCTGGATCGTGCTGCCCGAGGAGCCGGCCGACCCGGCCTCGGCGATGCCGGGGCTGATCCGCCAGACGCGCGAGCTCACCGGGTGGGCGCAGCGCGACCTCGCCTATGTCCTCGGCACGTCCCACACGACTGTCCGGAGGCTGGAGACCGACGGCAGGGTCACCGCGCGGACGCGGGGCATCGCTGCCCGCGCCGCGGAGCTGCATGCCGTGATCCTCCGGCTTGCTCGGGCTGCAGGCGGGCCCGAGCGGCTCGTCATCGCACTGGGACGGACCGTCGCTGGCACGACGCCGCTCGATCTGCTCCGCGCGGGCGAGTGGTCCAGGGCCTACACCGCCGCGCTCGACGCGGTCCACGGGCCCCGGCCCGCGATGCTCGGGGCATCCCGGACGCCGGTCAAGCCAGCGACCCGCGAGCTACGGCCCTGACCGCACCCGACGCCGAGTGCCACCCGGAAGGACTGCGAGCCGCCGGGTGGGAGCAGGGCTGCCGGCTCCGGCTGGCCCTGCGGCTGACTCACGTCCGCCTCGTCGACGGCGAGCCGAAGGATGCCACGGCTGACCATGACGAGTGGGTGCTCGTCGCCCAGGACTGCGACCTCGCGTGGAACTCGATCGTCGGTAGCGACAGCCTTGTCGAGCTCCGCCCGGTGTACCGCGAGGACCCGCCGGAGAACTGGGGCATCCGGGACAGCAGGTTCCGCCTCGACGAGGAGGGCGCGTACCTCAAGGACACGGCCCCTGCCGTGCGCGTCACGCCCGACGTCGTCAAGGCGGCAGCGCACACCTGCACTGCGCACACCGAGCCGGCCCGCCGCCTCAAGACGTGGCTCGGGCTGCGCTACAACCGGCCCGCGATCCCGCAGGAGTACGTGCAGCTCGCCCAGGACCTTGCCAAACGGCTCCGTAAGAGGTCGCACAAGCAGGCCGAAGAGCGGGTTCGAGACATCCTCGCCACCTTCACCACCGCCGCCGACGGCAAGGTCGAGTTCACCGTCGTGGCCGTCGTCCCCCGCGGACTAGCCGCCGCCGACACAGACCTTCTCGAGAGCACCAGGGACTGGTTGTCCAGGATGGCGCTCGCCACACCCGAGACGCTCGGGCTGGCGACGGACGTCCTTGCCCTCACGGACGAGGACGTCTCCTTGGCCTTCCTGGAGACGTCGTACGCGCTCGACGTCTCGCTCGTCAGCTGGCCCAACGCCGACCCGGGACCATTCGGCGCCGTCGGCTGAACCGACGGAGCGCGCAGGGCTCGACGTTATCGACTATGGCATCTGGCAGTCTTCATCGAATGCAGTGACGAGACCTACAGCCACTCAGGTGGGCGACCAGGGCTTGTTCTCACCACGGGGGGAGTTACGACCGGTTCTGAGCGGGGGCCAGAGCCCCACCTGTCACGAACAGGACGAGTCCCGCGGCAAAGGGCTAGCGCGGCGTGTTGACGCTTGCGCAAGCGAGCCCAGTTGACGCGCCCTCGAGCGAGGCCGATGACGGCGACAATCATGGTCACGGGGCCGGCGAGTGCAAGGGCCCATTGATTCCCCTCTGCGCTGAAGGTTAAGCAGAGAGACGCGCCAGGATGTGCTGGATCGGTCGGCTACGACCTCGGCCGCACGTCGACGGTCCGAGCGAGGCGCAAGACAGCGCTGATCGTGCCGCCGGCCCGGTGCCCTCGAGGCCGGATTCGGTAGGAGTCGGCTGGTGTCGCCGATCCTGCCGCAGGGCCTGACGCCGGTTCCTGTCATTACCAGGTGGTGGGACGGGCGGATGCGGACGGCGGTGGCGGACCGGTGGCGGTTCGACCGCAAGGTGGTGTGGTCCCCGACCTGCCTGTGGTGGGTCGGGGCGATCGCAGACGACGGCTACGGCCGGTTCGCTACTGGCACTGGCCGGGTGATGAGCGCCCACCGCTGGCTGTGGGAGCAGGACGTCGGGCCGCTACCCGCCGGGGTGCGGCTACGGCACTGCTGCGATGAGACCAGCTGCGTGCGCCTGGCGCACCTGATACCGGGCAGCCACCGGCTCAACATGGGCGACATGACCCGCCGCGGACGCGCCGGTGGCCCGTACCACCACGGCCGAGCCGACGTTCGCGGGGCGGCTGGGCGGGCCCGCGCCATCCGCGCCGCACTGACCGCGGCTACCACCCCCACCGGCTCACCGCCGCCATCACCGCCGGCGAACCCTGGCGCCATCAGCTCGCTCTGTTCCCCGACCCCGACCCCAGCTGAACCACCCCGGCAACGCGCAGCCCCGGGGGCCGCGGCAGCCGCCCCTCCCCCACCACAAGCCGACCATGGGGCCGACCAGTTGCACCCCGCAGGCGCGGTACCGCTGAGCGAGTAGGGGCCCTGAGTAGCAGCGCTGCAAGATCGTGTGCGCTAAGGACGGCCACCGGTGAGATGTCGTGCAGGGTGTAGCCCAACCTGACGTCAGGACCTGACCCCCTGAGCGTCAGGTTAGGGCCCGGAAGGTGACTGATGGACACCTGTGCCGGGAGTTCTTAGGGTTCAGCCTGACACTTCTCGGTCGGGGGGACGCATCAGCGGGCAGCGGGTTGGCTGGTACTGCCTCCGT
>JAABUM010005217.1_pt1 | contig 13822 bp, 12 predicted proteins | sample 5559161 | NCBI WGS metagenome assembly JAABUM01 (sample SAMN10711868, study PRJNA513369) | rock metagenome | isolation source: Antarctica rocks | place: Antarctica: Victoria Land, Siegfried Peak nord
CGGGGGACGGCGTGGTCGATCCGACCGACAAGGCCCCGTTCTATATTGCGGCCACCGAATCCTCGGCGCGGCCGCGCCATACGTTGAAAAGCGGCGACACCTTCGCGGTGATCGACAGCCATGGCGATATCGGAGCCTCGGCAGGGGGCCCGGACGGCCTCTTCAACCACGACACGCGCTACCTGTCGCGGTTCGAGCTTCTGATTGCCGGTACGCAGCCGCTCCTGCTCGGCTCCAGCGTGCGCGACGACAACATCTCGTTGTCGGTCGACCTGACGAACCCGGATATCTATCGCGACGGGCACAATGTCATGCCCAAGGACACGATCCACATCGTTCGGACTACCTACCTGTGGGGCGGCTCCGCCCATCAGCGCATCCACGTGGCCAACCACGGTGCCGACAGGCTGGAATTCACGCTGACCTTCGTGTTCGGCTGCGACTTTTCCGATCTTTTCGAGGCCCGAGGCATGCGCCGGACGTCGCGCGGTACGACGTCGGAGCGGATCGAAGGTGAAGCCGTGTGCTTCACCTATGCGGGACTCGACGAGGTCGAGCGCCGTGCCGTGCTGCGCTTCGCGCCGGCACCGCTGCGCTTTGCGCACGGGGCCGCGACCTTCGATGTGTCGCTCGAAGGGGGCGCATCGCGCGCCATCATGTTCTCGGCCGAATGCAGCGGCGTCGAGCCGGCCGTCAATATCGGTTTCATGCGCGGCTTCATGGCGGCGAACCGTCACGAGAAGGCGATGACCCGCGACGTAGCGACGGTCGAGTCGTCGAACGAGATCTTCAATGAAGTCATGTGCCGCTCGACGGCCGACCTCTACATGCTGACCACCGAGACTCCCCAGGGTCTCTACCCCTATGCCGGAATCCCGTGGTATTCCACGACCTTCGGACGCGACGGGATCATCACGGCCATCCAGATGCTTTGGATCGATCCCCATGTCGCCAAGGGCGTGCTGAAGCGGCTGGCCCATCTCCAGGCCAGGGTCACGGACGCCGAGGCCGACGCCGAACCCGGCAAGATCCTCCATGAGATGCGGGGCGGCGAAATGGCGGCCTTGAAGGAAATCCCCTTCGGCCTCTATTACGGGTCGATCGATTCGACACCGCTCTTCATCGTTCTGGCGGGGCTGTATTTCGAGCGCACCGGCGACATCGACTCGCTCCGAGCTTTATGGCCCGCGATCGAGCGCGGTTTCGACTGGATGGACGGCCCCGGCGACCGCGACCGCGACGGCTTCCTCGAATACGCCCGTGCCGACGAGAAAGGCCTTCAGAACCAGGGCTGGAAGGATTCCTTCGACGCCGTATTCCATGCCGACGGCGCGCTGGCCGAGGGTCCGATCGCCCTCGTCGAGGTCCAGGGCTACAGCTATGCAGCCCGCAACCTCGGGGCAAAATGCGCCCGCGCGCTGGGCCAGGGGGACCGCGCGGCGGCGCTGGAGGCTCAAACCGAGGCACTGGCCGAGAAGTTCGATGCGGCGTTCTGGTGCGACGAGATCGGCATGTACGCGCTGGCGCTCGACGGCCGGAAGCAACCCTGCCGCGTGCGGACATCCAATGCCGCCCACGTGCTTTGGACCGGCATCGCCAAGCCGCAGCGTGCCGCCCGCATCGCACAGGAAATCGTGACCCCGAAGTTCCTGTCGGGCTGGGGCGTGCGGACCGTGGCGATGGGCGAGGCCCGCTACAACCCGATGTCGTACCACAACGGTTCGGTCTGGCCGCACGACAACTCGCTGATCGTGCTTGGCTTGGCACGCTACGGGCTGATGGCGCAGGCCGACCGCGTGTTCGATGCCCTGTTCGCCGCGGCGAGCTATTTCGATCTCCGCCGTCTGCCGGAACTGTTCTGCGGCTTCCGAAAGCGCCAGGGTGCCGCGCCGACGCTCTATCCCGTCGCCTGCGCTCCGCAGGCCTGGGCGGCCGCGACGCCGTTCCTCCTGCTCCAGGCCATGCTGGGTCTCGAATTCGATCCCGCGACCCGTTCCATCCGGTTCCGGAACCCGCGACTGCCGGGGTTCGCCGACGAGATCACGTTGCGCAACCTCGGTTTTGCGGACGCTCGCGTCGATGTCGCATTGCGTCAGATCGGCGAACATGTCGCCCTTCGGGTTCTGAGCAACAAGGGCGCCGTCCAGGTGTCGATGCAACTCGGCTGAGGACGGGGCAGGGCGCCGCGAGGTCGGTGGATGCCGAGTGTCGACCATCGAGCCAGGACCACCTTCGCCGTGGCCTTGTCCTGCCCGATCGTCGTCGGGTTCTGCGTCGCCTTCGTGGATGGCGGCGCTTCGTCCCTGGCGCATGCCGATTTCAATGGTCACGACGCGGTCTTCCGCGCACTGACCCATATGGTCGACCCGTTGCTGCCGCTGGCGGCCCTGGGGCTGGCAGGGTCAGCCTTCGCCGGCCTCCTGGGCTGGCGGCCGGGGCGCGTCGGCCATCTCTTCATCGCCTGCTGCCTCGCGGTGCTGGTGAGCGCCGCCCTCAAGGACCAGCTGAAATACGCCTTCGGGCGCCCATGGCCAGAGACCTGGGTCGACGACAATCCGTCCTGGATCAAGAACGGGGCCTACGGCTTCTTCCCGTTCCACGGCCGCGCCGGATGGTCGTCGTTCCCGTCCGGCCACATGACCGAGGTCACGGCGCCGGACGCGGTCCTCTGGGCGCCTCTGCCGCGTTGGCGCCTCGTTCTGGTTCTGCCGGTGCTGCTGGTGGCCGTGGGCCTGTTCGGCGCCGATTACCATTTCGTGGGCGACATGGTGGCCGGGGTCTATCTCGGCGTAGCCTGCGGGGCCGGGATCCTGGCCGTCATGCGAACGCCCGCCGCGTCATACGCCTGACGGCGCGCGCGCCGCCGAGCCGGAGCCACCCTCGACAGGCTCGCGTCGCCGGCATTGCGAAGACTGCCGCGACGCCCGACGCCCCATCTTGGGAACGCTGGCCCGCATCGCGCGGGTCTTCGACGTGTTGGGCGACACCGGGACCGAGTTGCTTGGTGAACCCGCCGAAACGCCCCCGCGCTCGGACGATGGACTGCCCGGCTGCCTGGCCGCGTCCAAGCAACCACCGGGGGCGGGGCTCGTTGACGGTGCGGCGAGGATGGCGCCGAGCGGAGCGAAACGATGCGGATGACGATCCTGGCGCGGACGGCGCTTATCCTGGCCCTGTGCGGGGCGGCGATACCGCCCGCGATGGCGCAGAGCGATGACGGAACGGGGTTCCTGCCGGGCGCCCAGTTTCAGCGCAAGCTCCCCGGCAGCCCCGGCTACGTCTGCACCGCCACCAATGCGCTGAAGGACCAGCAATGCAGCGCGAGCTGTCCGTCGCGCGACACGGCGGATTGCGAAGACGCCGAGGGCAGTGGCACGCCGACCTGCGGATGCACCAAGGGATGACCCGCATCGCGACGAGCCGAGTCAGCGACGATCGGCCTCGCGTTCCCCCCTCGACCTGCGGTGCTCCAGCTAGGGAAGCCGCCGGCCCGCAGGATGGCCGCTCGCACGTCCTCGCCCCGACACCGACGCGGGGCGCTCGCTGAACGCCGTCACCCGTGGTTGTTTACGGACCTTCAACCATGACGGTGTTTGATCGCAGGAGATGACCCGTCCGACCGGCGTGTGTGCCGGCCGATCCGGCGGGTCGGAATGGCTGCCGCGTGCCCGCGTCTGAAGCGGTTTTGCAACAGTGTGGGTTTTCTTTGTCGGTGACCCCAGTTGAGCCGTAATGAGATTGCAATGCAGCGGCGTGGCAATGACAGGCAGCAGGCTTGGCTTTGGGTGAAATGGGCGACATGACGAAGCTTCAGATGTCCCGCGGTCCCGTGTCTTCGGGCGCCCGGTCGCGCCTCTCGATCACCCGCGGTTCGGCCGCCCCGCTGGTGCTGCTGCTCGGCCTGGGCCTGGCGGGCTGCGAGAGCGCCGGTTCTCTCGCCACGGTCGGCATGGGCATCGCGGAAGTCACGCCGCGCAGCAAGGATTCGTCCGTCAATCTGGCGTCGCTGTCGGATGTCGTGGCGCGCAATCCGCAGGACGCCGAAGCCTATAACACGCGCGGTGCCGCTTATGCCCGCACCGGCGACTTCGACAAGGCCGTGGTGGATTTCACCAAGGCCGTGCAGATCGACCCGCACAACGCCGCCGCCTACACCAACCGCGCGCTCGCCTATCGGCAGACCGGCCGTAACGACCTTGCGCTGGCCGACTTCAATCATGCGTTGGAGAGCAACCGCAACCATGCCCCGGCCTATCTCGGGCGCGGCAACCTTCTCCGGGCGCAAGGCAATCTGGAACAGGCCATGTCGGATCTCGACCAGGCCATCAAGCTGAACTCGGAGGGCGCGCAGGGCGCACAGGCGTTTCACGCCCGTGGCCTGATCCATCAGCGGCGGGGTGAACAGGCCCTGGCGGTCACGGATTTCGACAATGCCATCGACCGTGACCCCTTCGCGGCCGCTCCCTATCAGGCCCGCGCCCAGAGCTTCACCGCACAGGGCAAATATCCCCAGGCGATCGAGGACTACAACGCCGCGCTCAATGTAGACTCGAAGAACGGCGAAGCCTGGGCAGGTCTCGGCCTCGCCTACGAGAAGAGCGGCAACATGCAGAAGGCCAAGGAATCCTACTCGCGCGCCAAGGTTGTCGATCCCGGCAACCGCGTCGCGACGGACGGCATGTCGCGCGTCGGCGCCTGATCGGTTCTCCGGCCGGGCCCATCCGCATCACCAAGGATCAAGCGGTGTCGGGCTGTGACGAACGCTCGGGTCGTCACACCCATTCGAGTTCGGTGTTCTCGCTGCCCGCCTTGGCGGCACTGGTCTCCCCGCCCCGGCTGCGCTCGGCGGGCCGGCTGTCCGGACCGGTCGGCGCGGCCGGAGCCTCCACCTCCTGGACCTCGACCGAGACCGTCATTCCCACGTAGTCCGCGGCATTGCCGAAGTAGCTGCCCTGCAGCGGGATGGCCTGCCGCGGGTCGCGCGCCACGGCCACGCGGATGAGATCCCGGTTGCCCACGATGCCGTTGGTGGGATCGAACTCCACCCATCCGGCGCCCGGCAGATAGACCTGGCACCACGCGTGGGTGTTGCCGCCCCCGAGATGTTCCTCGGCTCCATCGCTGGGCACATAGAGGTACCCCGACACGAAGCGCGCCGCGAACCCCAGTGCCCGCACGGCTTCCATCATCAGCACGGCGAAGTCCCGGCAGGTGCCTTTACCGCTGTCGAGCGTGAGAAGCGGATCCTGCGTGCCGCGCTCGAGGCGCCTCGCGTAGGTGAAGGTCTCCTTGATGGCATAGGTCAGCGTCATCAGAAGCTCACCGGTATCGGTGCGCTGGCCGTAGCGTACGAAGCGCCGGACCCATTTGTCGAGCTGGTGCTCGGGGTCGAGATATTGGCGCTCGATCAGCCGCGAGACGTCGGGCCGCTCCTCGGCCCCGTAGGCGAACGGATAGGTCCTGGCGTAGTCCTCAATCACGAAGTCGGGGGCGTTCAACGGTGTGTGGTCGAGCACGATCGTCGTGTCGAAGGTCAGCACACGATCCTCGGACCCGAAGCTCGCCACGGCGACGCAGTTCCCGAAGACATCGTGAAACCAGCGGACGCGTTTCGGCTCCGGCGAGATCCGCATGTCGGACGAGATCAGGCGCTGGTCGTAGCTGTCGCGCGGACGAAACATCAGCCGATGCTCGCCGAAGCGGACCGGTGCCTTGTATTCGTAGCTGGTGATATGCCTGACCGAGAGAACCGTCATCCGCCATCCGTGAAAAGACCTTCGCGAGCCTGCTGCCAGCCCACGGACGTTCGCCGCCTCCGCGGCACCGGTCGAAGGGCCTCACCGAAGTCGTTGCGGCCGGAGGCCCAGTGGTCCGACCCAGACGGATGATTCATCCATCTGGGTCGGACCACCAGCTTAGAGGCGGTGCACCGATTCATCTCAGACGATAGGTGTACCTTCCGTCTGAGTCGGTGCACCAGCGTCTAAAGCAATCTGCCGCTTCCGGAAAGGCGTCAGCTGCGCGACAAGACGGGCATCGGGGGCTGGGTGCCGATCTCGCCCGACGTGAAATGCCCCGAATAGCTGTAGCGGAACGTGGTCGCCTCCTTGACCTCGTCCGTGATGACGTCGAATCGCCCCAGGATGGCGGAGCCGAACGCCGTCGAAATTGCCACATCCGTGGCATCGCGGCCCCGCGCCATGACGATCCGTCCGATGCGCGGGACGTTGTGACGGGCGTCGAACGTATGCCAGCGGCCGCCGAGGTAGACCTCGAACCAGGCGCTCCAGTCCATGGGTGCGTCGACCGGCGGAACCCCGATGTCGCCGAGGTAGCCGGTGCAATAACGGGCCGGGATGTTCATGCACCGGCATAGGCTGACCGCGAGATGGGCGAAGTCGCGGCAGACGCCGACCTGTTCGCGATGGCCTTCGCTCGCCGTGCGGGTGCTGCGCGCCAGTTGGTAGTCGAAGCGGATGCGGTCGTGGACATAGTCGACGATGGCCTGAACCCGGGCCCAGCCGCGCGGCGTGCCGCCGAACAACGACCACGCGATCTCGCCGAGGAGATCGGTGTCGGCATAGCGGCTTCCCATCAGGTAGACCAGCACGTCATCGGGCAGGCGCTCGACCGGCACCTCCTGCGCGTCCCGGTCGACCTCGTCGGGCAATCCGCTATCCTCCACGATGAACTCCGCCGACAGGTTGAGTTCGCCCGGAGGCGCGACGAGCCGGGTCAGGCGGTTGCCGAAATGGTCCAACACCACCCGGCTCGGCAGAGAGGGGTCGGTCCGCATGACCTGTTCGGTCACGAGGTCGCGTTCACGCGAGGGATGAACACTCAGCAGGAACAGCATCGGCACGGCTTGCGGGCACTGATAGGAGAGATTGTATCCACAGCGGATCTTCATGGCGGGGACTCCAACGCTCGAAGAACGGACCTGCAATGACGAACGGGCAAGGTGAAGCAAGAAACGCGCTAGACTGCCGACGTGGAAGGCCGTGCCGCGACCCCGGCCAGGTCCGCCGTCTCAGCCGATCGCCTGACCGAGCGCCGCGGCTCTGCGGGCAATAGCTTCCGTGAGACGATCGGCCTCGACTCCGGTCTCGCGCTCGCACGCCATGGCGAGCGCCCCCAGCGTGAACGCCGCATAGGCGATGCGGAAGAATGCGACGAGATCGCCATCGCAGGCAACGCCACCCTGCCGCGCCGTGGCGATCCGCAGGGCCTCGGTTTCTTCCGGGGCGAGGTCGAACTCCACCGCGGCGCCGGCAACATCCCAGGCGATATCCTGGGAGCCGACGAGGTCGTGCCCGGCGCAATGATCGAGGGCGTCGGTCTTGACCAAGAAGCCACGCCCGTCGTCGAGCCACTCGTGAGGCTGAAGGCGTCCGTCGATCGCTACGGGCTGCATGACATGACCGAGGCCGTCGAGACGTGCAGCCCAGACGTCCATGTGCCGCGCTACGGGCTCGCCCAGCCCCTCCGCGGCGTTGACCCGGGCCATATCGAACAGCGCCGCGGGCGAGGCACCCTCTCGCTCGGACGCCGGAAAGGCCCGAGCCCGAAATCCGAGATAGCACGCCAAGCGATCCAGCACGGCGGCGCGATCCGCCGTGGGCCAGTCCAGGGGGCGAAGATCGTCGCGCCAGACTTCGACCACGAATCCATGCCGGAAGCCGAGTGGGGGCAAGCCGAATCCGGCCTCGGCCAAAGCACGGGCGCGTGCAAGCTTGTCGGTCCCGAGACGGCCGAGCCCCGCGAACCTGAGCAGGAAGCGGCCATGCGTGCCGTGCAGCAGATATTTGCGCCGCTCGTTCTGCCGGTCGACAGCGGGCCAGGCTTCATGGCGGGCGAAGTGCCACCGCCGCCACGCCCCGCCGGCAAGGTCGACCGGCGGCGCCACTAGCGGCCCCGTGATGTCGACCACCCAACCGGCGAGGCCGCGATCGGTACGCGCCGGGTCGAGCAGGAGGTCCTCGAAGGTGGCAAGGGGACGGCGCGCTTCGCGCCAGAGGCGGCGGTGCGCGTCGCTCGCCATGCAACCCGGCGCGTTGCCGTGACTTGCGAACAGCACGATGCGCTCGGCCGGGACACCGCGCGACGCGAGTGCATCGGCGACCGCCCCGAAGGAACTGCCCGACAGCCCGGGACCTTCGTCGGCGATCGCCCAGACCGCACCGACCAGGCGCCGCACGGCGGCATCGAGTTGCGGACTGAACGCCACTTGCCTGGCGAACGGGTGACCATGCGGACGGACCGTCGCGGGGCAGGGCGCGTCGAGCGCCGCCGCCACGACGGCGGCCAGCGTGGTGCCGATCGACCGAATGCCGATGACCTCGGCGGGCCGGGGCGGGGGCAAGGCGACGGCCGCGATCCAATAGGCTTCCGGATAGACCGCGTAGTGCGCGAAGCCCTCGGTCACCCTGACATCGACCGCATCGGGCATGTCGAGCGACCGCAGCGCCGCGAGGGCGTCCGCGACGTCGAGCGGCGCCGTTCGCGGCAGATCGGCGAAATCGCTGCACCAGGAACGGCCCATGACACGGGCGAGCGCGCAGGCCAGCATCATCGCTGCGGCCGAAGCCGCCTCCTGCACTGGCGCGCGGACGTCCCGCTCCGGCGCCTCCGCGGCCGCGTCGGCCAGGCCCTGGGCCAACCCGCCTGCCGCGACCAGGGCCGCCACCCAGGCCGCGTGGCGCTCGACCGGAAGCGATGGCGAGAGTGCCTCGTCGATCGCGCCGGCGATGTCGGCCAGCGCTTCGGCCACGCCTATCGTCCGCGACGCCGCGCCGTAGAAGATCATCGTGCCCCGGTGGCCAGGTGGCGATACGCGATAGCCGCGAAAGCGTCGAAGCCGGGGACGTCCCACCTCTCTCCACGCGAAGCCTTCCAGGCTGCGAGCCAATCCCGCCAACAGGCGTACTGCGCCGGGCTCGGCGACACGCGCTCACGCCTGTCCTTGGCGAGGTTCAGGGCATCCAGAGGGGTCAGACCTTCCGAGACCAGCACCGCCAGGGCCAGCGTGGCGGACCGGCCGATGCCGTGCTCGCAATGGATCAGCGTGCGGCGACCTACCGCGAGATGTTCTCGCGCGAAGGCCACGCCGCGCTCCAGCATGGCGGGTGTGATGGCGGCGTGATCGTCGGTCGGGAGATGCAGGAAGGCGATCCCCTGACGGGTCAGCACCGAGGCCTCGTCGACGGCCTCGCTGCGCAGGTCGACAACCGCCCCGACGCGCTCGTCCGAACCGAGCCGACCGGCTTCCGAGTCCGATATGCGTCCGCCGACCGCCACATGGGCCGTGATCCAGGTCAGGTTCACCGCATCTCCGGTGGACGTCGCCTTACTCCCAGGCCAGAACCGAGGCCGGGCCAGATTCTTGATCCGCGCGGCCATTCCGCTTCCCTGAAACGCTGCCGCACCCCAGGAACACTCGGGCGTCGAACCGGTTACGATTTAGCGAGACGAAACCGCCTCTTGCAGGCCGTGAAACAGGGATCGACGTCGATGAACCACGATTCTTCGGGCGAACTGTCGACGACGGAGCGTCTATGGTCGGCTGTCGCGGGCCTCGTGCTGGCGGCGGCTGCCGCAAAGCCCCGGCCCAACATGGTCCTCAGCGTGCTGGCCCTCGGCGCCGGCACGGCCTTGGCCTACCGAGCCTCGACGGGATACTGCCCGCTCAAGGCCGCGCTGGCCGATCAGCGCCCGTGACCCGCGGGCAGGCGACCGGAAGCGTCGCCTGCCCCTCGCGGCGTCAGAGAGCCGAACTGCGGCGCGCGAAGAAGCCGTAGACGAACAGCACGACGATGGCACCCACGATGGCCCCGACGAACCCTGCACCGTCGTCGGGACCATACCAGCCGATCGCACGGCCGAGGAAGCTGGCCACCAGGGCGCCAACGATGCCCAGAATCGTGGTCATGATGAAACCACTCGGCTCGTTCGGTCCCGGCATGACGAATTTCGCGATGACGCCGGCCAGAAAGCCGATGACGATGTACCAGATGACGGTCATGGGGCCGAACTCCGCGCGTGGGCCTGCATCTATATCGATGCCGGGCCTCGATACGGTGACAACGCCTTCGCGAGACCTAAGGTTTGATCGAAGGTGAGACTCTGCGTCTTTTTTCTGGCGAATTGCGACCCCGGGCCGTTTCGACGGGGCACCTCTGCTGCGACGCCTGAGCGAGGTGCAGTGTCGTGCGGGCGTACGCCCCCGTCCGACTCGTGTTGGGATTGTGTCCTGCTGCGGACGCTTTAATGTGCCTGCGGTGCCAGTCTCAGCAAACGATATCCCGCTCGATACGACGAGACTGCAGGGCGCGGTCGTCCGCATTCTGCGGCCTCTGGTGCGTCTCTTCCTGCGTCGCGGCATTACGTTTCCGGCACTCTGCTGCGTGCTGCGTGAACTCTACGTCAATGTGGCCGACCACGACTTCGCGCTGTCCGGCAAGAAGCAGACGGACAGCCGCGTCAGCCTGCTGACCGGTATCCATCGCAAGGAAGTACGCCGGCTGCGAGGCGCCGGCGCTCCCGTGAACGTGGTCCCGGCCTCGCTCTCGCGCACGAGCCGCATCCTGGCACGTTGGCTGGCCATGGCCGAAACGACCGATGCCCGAGGGCGGCCATTGCCGCTGCCGCGTGTCGCCGAGCCTGGACGGCCTTCCTTCGAGGCCCTGGTGGCGTCGGTCACGCGCGACGTGAGGCCCCGGGCAGTGCTCGACGAGTGGCTCGACAGGCAGCTTGCGGTGCTCGGGGCCGACGACGTGGTGACGCTGCTCGAGGCGGCCTTCGTTCCCCAGGGCGGGGACGAACAGCGGTTCTATTACTTCGGCCGCAATCTTCACGACCATGTCGCGGCTTCCGTCAGAAACGTGCTCGGGCCCGCGCCGCGCTTCCTGGAGCGCGCGGTCCACTACGACGGCCTATCGGCCGATCTGGCGCAGGACCTCGAACAACGGTCACGCGACCTCGCCACCGAGGCGCTGACCTCGGCCAACCGCACGGCACATCACGCCTGCGCGACGGATCCCGGCGGGGCCTGGCGCTGGAATTTCGGTGTCTACGTCTATGCCGAGGAGATGGTGCCGGCCGCTGGCGACGTTGCATCCGACTCCGGAGCGCCACCTCGCCCCGACACGGCATCGGCAGCGGGTAGCCCCTCCGATGCCGAGCGAAGGGGAGCAAGCTCGCCGACCCGTCGGCGCGGCTCGGCGTCCTGAGGAGCTTCGCTTGAGCGGACATCCGTTCCGACTGCTGTCCCGACGCGGCTTTTCGGCGCTGTTGCTGAACGGTGCGGCAGTCTGGGCCTCGTGCGCCTCGGCCATGGCGCTGAACGAGGCGGGTCGCCGACTTGGCGGGAACGATATGGATGCGGCGGATCCAGCCGAAACCCTGGGCCAGGACCGCGGCATCGGCGGCACCGGGGTGATCGGCACGATCCGCGGTTTCGGCAGCATCGTGGTCAACGACCTGCGCGTGAGCTTTCCGGCGGGCGTACGCGTCGCGATCGACGGCGCGCCGGCGATATCGCACGACCTCAGACTGGGGCAGGTGGTCCATGTCCTGGCCCGCAAGCGCCGCGGCCTGCTAGCCACGCGGGCCATCGTGGTGCGGAGCGAGGTGGTGGGGCCGATCGACGTCGCGGGGCCGCGAAGCCTGGTGGTCCTGGGCCAGCACGTCGACCTCGACGATGGGCTGCCCGCACTCGACCACCAGCGCGGCGACATCGTCGCCGTGAGCGGGCTCCGGCGGCCCGACGGCACGTTGGTGGCGAGCCTCGTCGAAACGCGGCCGCCCGGGCCTTCGCGGCTCCGAGGTCCGCTCGCCACCGGGTCCGACGGCAGCTTCACGATCGGGAGGCTTCGGATCGCCGGACTCGCGCCGTCCCTTGCAGGGCGCCGGGTGTCGCTGGTCGGCAGGAGGGTCGAAGACCGGTTCCATGCGACGACGGTCTATATCGAACCTCACGTCCCTTTCGCGGCGGCCGACCGCCTGTTGCTCGAAGACTACGTGGCCCGCACGCCGGACGGCATCCGGTTCGGCTCGGGGCTCGACATGGTCGGCAACGCCGCCGCGGCGCTTCGCGCGGCGATGCCGATGGGCGAGTCCGTTCGGGCCGTGGTCACGGCCAAGGCCGGACCGGAGGGACGCCTCGGTGTCGAGTCGCTCCGCGTTGCACGTGACGGTCGCGGTCCGGGAAGCCACGGGGGCCACCGCGATCCGGGCCTGCACGGCGCGGGCCGGCCCGGTGCGACGGGTGATGGAGTTGACGGCAGCGCCGCGCGCGGTGCTGGTCGGGCCTCGAGCCGAGCGGGTCCCGGAGGCCCGCGCGGGGGTGGCCCGGCCGGCGCGAGACGCTGACGGGTCGACATGGATGCGGCGCCGGGGCACCCGCAGGAACCACGCCGGTAACTCACGTGTGAGTTGACGAGGGTGCGGCCTTGCAACAAGGAGCGGTGATTTCCGCCAGTGCCGTCAGTCCTGGGCGACGGTCCGCGCACCGCTCTCGGCCAACACGTTCACGACCTGCGCTTCGCCACCCTTGCCGGCCGGCACCAACCTGACCGAACCGTCCGCGGCGCCCTCCGGCTTGAAGCAGGTCTGCGCGGCATCGCCGATCACCCGGGTCTGGCACAGCAACGCCTTCGATGTCCGCCAATGGCCGACCGTGACCTTCACGGCCACCCCGCGACCCGGTCCGCCGACGATCGGCTCGAGATCGAGCAAGCGGTTGTCCCTGGCGTAATAGACGACGCGGCGGGCCGCGTCCGCGGCCTCGCCCGACACGGAGGCGGCATGGCCCACGATGCCGTTCCAGGCGACTGGGCCTTTTCCGATCGCTCCGGCCGCCACTTGGCCGGCGTCGGCCCGTGCCCCGACCTCGCTGTCGAGGAACGGGATGTGTTCGGGAAATCTGAGGATGTTGCCCTTGATCAGCACCGCGGTCGCGTTTCCGCCGATCGTCACGGTGCCGAGTTTCCCGCCGGCGAGTTCGGATTTCCCGTCGAGCAGGATCGTGATCGACCGGCAGGCCACGGCCCGGTCCGGTCCCGTGTCGCAGAGGTCTGAACCGTTGCGGTTCCAGGCCCGGACCACGAAGCCGCGCTCGCTGCCCTCGCCCTGCAGCCCGCGCGACGCGAAATAGGTGAAGTGCAGCGGCTCGTCGGGGCCTTCGCGACGCAAGGTGTTGCCGGCCAGGTAGTTGACGGCCTCGGCCCCCGTGAGGACCAGTGAGGATCCGTTCTTCGCGGCATCCGCGTAGGCGGCCGGGTTCGGGGCACGCAGCGCGGTCCCCCGGTCGATCGAGCCGGTCGGCAAACTCGTATCGACCGCGGCGGCCTCGGTGACCGACATCGGGATCCGGTCGGCGCTCCGCGGGCCTTTCGGTTCCGCCGTGCTGTCGAGGGCGGGTTGCGGGGCCGATGCGATCCGTTCGGGCGATTCCGCGCGTTGATTGCGGACGAAAGCGCCGATGCAGCCGATGGCCAGCACGACCGACAGGACCGCGGACAGGTTTTTCATCATCATGGTCGGTACCGCCTCGTCCGAAGCTTCCGGACCCCAACGACCGAACACCATGCGGATTTAAGAAGCCTTGAAGGCAGCTCCGTCGCGCACGAACCCTCGGCGCGCGGACTTCGGTCATTGAAGGGTGGTTAACGGAGGGGCGGCGGGTTCTTCAGCCGTGGGGCCGCTGTCCCGGCTCGAGGTACCCGGCTTTGCAATCCCGGTCCGTCTGCCCTAAGCAGCCCAGGGATCAAAGGAACCGACATTGGGACAGAAGCAGCTGCGCGTGGGCATCGTGGGGGTTGGC
>JAABUM010005220.1_pt1 | contig 13819 bp, 12 predicted proteins | sample 5559161 | NCBI WGS metagenome assembly JAABUM01 (sample SAMN10711868, study PRJNA513369) | rock metagenome | isolation source: Antarctica rocks | place: Antarctica: Victoria Land, Siegfried Peak nord
CCCCTTCAGCGCCTGCGCTGTCTCTCCCACCAGCGTCATCAGCGACTCCGTCAGGTCCATTCTCTCTCCCCCCTCTCCTCTCTCAGTTTACCTCCTCTCGGGCTATTTTTCTTTTTGCTCATCCCTAAGTGGCTCCGCGCTCCAAGTTCGTCGTTGCCACGTGCGGCTTTGGAGCACTCAAAGCTACGAACCTTGACCAAGCGGCCACTTAGTGAATCTCGTCGTTGACACGATGATTTGCCAGTTCGGGAGGGGTGACCATTGGCAGCGACGATCATGCCGGCTGCCGCGCCACACCCGTAGCAAGAACGACCGATATCGGGGCAGGCCATCCTCCGTCGCCTCCCCTGCTTCGCGCCTGCGCCCGTCGGGAAGGAGACGCGCTCTCCTCGCTCGCGGGCTACTCCTACGGTACGCGCCGTCTCTTCCCTTTCGTGTCGCGCCCCGCCTGGCTCTTTCCCCTCACGCGGCAACCCCGTGCCACACAAGGGCCGCTCACCCCCTTGTGTGGCACGGGGTTGCCGCCGCCGTGGTAGACTGGGGGAAACGAAGGGCACCGCCAAGGAGGCGCGTATGCCGGTACCCCTGTGCTGGCTGGTTAGCTCATCCGTGGTTGAAAGCTAGGGACAGAGCCGTGGACACTGCCCCAGGCCACAGGGCCTCTGCGCGCTGGGATCAGGCGGCCTTTGTGGGGTGGTCGTGGCGCCTTTGAGCGAGCGGATGACCTAACCAGCCAGCACAGGCGTCCGAAAAGCGTCCGAAGCAGCGGAGGGTTGTTCACGGGCGTTATAACGATGGTCACACGTCGACGGGGGTTCAGCGAGCAGCATCACGGCGAGCGAAGCGGCAGGATCTTCCTCAGATTTCTGAGGTACTCTGCTACGATTCCTGACAGTGACCTTAACGTGACAATGCCCGCTAACCTCCCGCAGCAGTAGCTGATGGGGCAGCCATAACGGTTTGGTTGAACGGCATAACCGGCTCCTCGAACGTCGCTGCCGCGGCCGTGCTGTCTAAGAACCCGACAATCCGTGCTAGCTCCGTGCCCACATTGCGAAAACGATGCGATACCATCGCTGGAATGAGCGCTGTACCACCCGGTCCAACGGTCATATGGGCATCCCCGATCCATGCCTCTACGTTGCCGACCAGGACCACGACGACTTCCTCACCATTGTCTTGATGCACGGCAACGGCTTGGCCAGGATCAATGTTCATATACACCATGCCCAACGACATCGCGCCAAGCGATGTGAGCGGAAACCCAACTTTCCATCGCGCGGTCGGATCACTCTCAACCCACCATTCCCACATCGCCACGTTGTTCAGTTGCACATCGTTCATCGTGGTTTTCCTTTCTGCACATGCACATAAAATGAGCGATCGCCGCAGGCTTACCGATAGTGTTCGCTCATCGCTTGCTCGATTGCGCTCGGAAAGCGCGTCTCCATGTCGATGATCCCGACCCATTCGGGGCGGAGCGCGATCCGGGCCTGCTGCGGGAACATACCTGTATACTGCTCCACCCAGGCACGGCCTTGTTCCTGCCCTTGATAGTGTTGGGCCATCACCAGATACTCCGGGGTGTCCGAGGCTTCCATGGTCACGCGTGCCGTGCCGCGAACCATCAGCACGTTGACCGGCCATTCGCTGCGGTCGATCGTCAACGCGACAGTCGGATTCTGCCGCAGCGCCTTGACCTTAGGCGCGGCTGGTGCTGACCAGATCAGGATCTCCTGACCATCCCAATAGCATTCGACGGGGATCACCCGCGGCGTCCCGTCCGTCCAGTTGTACGCGAGCTTCGGTCTGTTGGTGGATTGAAACAACTGTTGCGCTACGGGATCGTTAGAGGAGTGCACGGTCTCCTTGTTTGGTTGGCATTGCTTGCTCCCTCCTTTAGAACTGGCGCACAATTTGGTAGCGCCAGACGCCGTCGCTGCCACGGCGTGCCACGTTGATGCCCTGCTCGCCGACGATGAGTGCGATGTCGCGCGCCTGCACGACACAGCGCAGGTCGGCGACGTAGGTGTGGTCGTCAGCCCAGGTCGCCAGCGCCAATTGCGTGATCGTCTCGGTGGCACGTGCGGATCGCGCATCGCCAGTGACGAGCACGGCCCCGTCCGCGAACAGCCCGGTCAGCGCCTCCTGGTTGCGCAGCAGCAGGGCGTCTTCAAGCAGCGTTTCGAGTTCCTCCGCTGTGCGCGCTCCACCGCTCCTCGTTCCTATCACGGTTGCCCCCTTGCTGCTACTGGTGTAGAGACGATGATAGGGCTCGCAGGCAGCGCGGTCTATACCAGAAAGGTGGTATTGTGTGGGAGCAGCTGCGGGATGTATACTAGGTGCATGAGCGGGTATGTAAAGCAACGAGCACGGGACAAGATCGTCACCCTGGCCGGGCAGTGCCTCGACGTCGCCACGTTCTGGCGTGAGGCGGGCGAAGCCTTGACACCGGCTGTGCCTCATTACCTTGGGTTCTGCTGGTACACCCTCGATCCGGTGTCGCTGCTCGTCACCAGCCACTACAACACGGAGATGCCTGAACTGCCACCTGAGTGGCTCGCGCACCAATACTACCAAGACGATTTCCATAAAATCGCCGATGTTGCCCGTTCAGCGCAGGGAATGTCGACCTTGCACGAGGTGACCGGTGGCGACCCAAGTCGCAGCCCGGCCTGGAACCGCTTTATACGCCCTTTCGGTGCAGAGCAGGAACTCCTCGTTGCCCTACGCACGCCTGCGGGCAGCGCCTGGGGGATGCTGGGCGTGTACCGCACGCCGAACCAGTGCCAGTTCGACCACGACGAGCTGCGCCTGCTGCACGAGGTGGCGCCCTACCTGGCCGAAGGCGCCCGGCGCGGGCTGCTCGTTGGTGAGGCTACCGGCCCCCAAGGTTCGGAAGCCCCTGGGCTGATCGTCCTGCGCGAGGACTGGAGCGTCGAGTCGCTCACACCCGGCGTCGCGCGCTGGCTCGATGAGTTGCCCGACGGCGACTGGGAGGCGCACGGCAAGTTACCCCCGGCGGTGTTGGCGGTGGCCGGCCGCGCGCTGCGGACAGCAGAGCACGCGGATGCGGCGGGCGAGGCTGCGCTGGCCCGCGTACTTACGCGGGCCGGCCGCTGGATGGTGCTGCACGGCGCTGCACTGGTCGCGACGGGCGAGCGGCGGGTCGCCGTGATCATCGAGCCTGCCCACCCAGCGCGTATCACATCCCTGCTGATGGCCGCCTATGGTCTGACCGAACGCGAGCAAGCGGTCACGCGATTGGTGCTCCAGGGCAACGCGACGCTGGAGATCGCCGAGCGCCTGGTGGTTTCGGCGCACACCGTGCAGCAGCACCTCAAAAGCGTGTTCGACAAAACGGGCGTGCATAGCCGACGCGATCTGGTTGGCAAGGTCTTCTTCGCCTACTACGAGCCCCGGGTGAACGACAACGAGCAGCGTGCGGTCGTGGGGCAACCGCTGCGCGGCGAGCCGTTAGAGGAGTGCGTCAGGATGGTCGTGTCACATTAACGGTTGCGTCAGGATGCGGTCCCGAACATTCCATGACGAGCTGGGACACGTTCGCCCCGGTTGCGCTGGGGAGTGCTGAGGCAAGGACGGAAAGAGCGAGAATCAGTAGACCACAGCGCGCACAGCGTCCCCCTTGCGTCGCCAGGAGCTGCCCGAGAGTGGCCCCTGTCTGAGGATGCTGTTGCGGTCGTTGTGCCCAGTAGGTGACGTTGCCGACGAACGGAGACGCCGCACCCCGTACCTGGACATGGCGACCTGGACACCACCGTCCGATAGTAGAGTGCCAGCCCCGGATCTTGGGGGTGAGCAGTCCAATCAGCTCCTCCTGGCTGACCGTGCGGTGGTGACGGATCACCTCCCCCAGGTCAGCGGTATGCCGTGTGATGGCCTCCTTGCTGGGTGTGATGCGGGTTGTGAAGCCGAGAGGCTGCCCACTCGTCGTGCGCCCCATGTGGGTTGTGCCCACCGGGAACTGGCGAATCGTGCAGCCCAAGAAGTCGAAGCCCACGTGCCCCTGGTGTTGATGCAGGGTGTGGGTGACGCGCGTCTTGCTCGGCTTGAACTCCAGTCCTATCCCTGTCAGCCACTCTGTCAAGGCGCGATACGCCTGTGCTGGCTGGTGAGCTCATCCGTGGTTGACAGCTAGGGACAGAGCCGTGGACACTACCCCTGGACACAGGGCCGCTGCGCGCTGTGATCAGGCGACCTCTGTGGGGTGGTCGTGGCGTCTCTGAGCGAGCGGATGAGCTAACCAGCCAGCACAGCTGTCTGAGCACGAGTAGCACGATAGACCATCAAGGTCACCACGACCCGTCCTGTGCTGGGTAGAGTAGGCTGCCGGCGAGGTGGCGGCTGCCCGCTCCTTTTCCGTCGGCCCCTCTCCGAACGCACCGGGCACCTTTCGCTGCAGGACGCTCTCCCGTGTCGACCTGCTCGTGCAAGCACGGATGGGAGCAGCGCAGTTGTGGCTGTAGGCATTCTGCCGACCTCCCTGCCTCGTTCCCGCAGACACCTGTGCCCCTTCGCCCTGTGGATGGCTTTCCGATCCGCCCTGGTGGGACGTGACCCCCACGACTATTACGAGCGCTCTGTCGCCCTGGCCCTCGCGGGCGGTAGGCGATCCTGTCTTCCCTCAGTGCTTGACGTTCTAGCGTGACGTAGATGCCGCGTCCAGTCCCTTATGTGGACTCGTTGTCCACCGCCCACCATGCGGAAGGTTCGGACGACTGAACCCTGGTCGCCCTATCATGGTGACCCCGCCCTAGATGCTGTGTCGGGAGATGACTGCTTCCAGCGCTGGGACCTGCAGTTTAAACACTACGGTCTTCGCCTTATCACGCGGGTCTTGCAGGACCGAGTCATACGCATCTTCTGGCATCTTCCTGCTTTCCCAACATGCTACTTTCCCCTCCACCTTTCTTTGGTGTGCTCGTCATACCTCCAGTGTACCGCGGATGCCCCTCTGTCGGACCATACTGACGACGATGACCGTGCCCAGATCATTCTTCCGGGGAAGCGTCAGGTCTCAGACCACACGGGGGCGTCAGGCAGCGTTGGGCTGGGAGAGACCAGTGGCCGGGGTGGTTAGGCCGCCTGCAGCAGCGCGCGCACCGCGCCCCAGCGCTCCCCCGAACAGGCGGCGTTGGTCGGCCAGAGCGACCGCCTCGTTGACGTGGGTACGCGGGCGGAGAGGGTCACGAAGTTCGTCGTGGGCTGTGCGGAAGCGAGCGGCTGCGGCGAAGGACCCGAACCCGCGCATGGGGGAGTACCGTTGTTTGCTGCCGCGATGATCCTGTTCGATCCGGTTATTTCTCTTGTTGACGTTGCCGGACGATGGCTACATCTACGAAGTGGTCGAGGGGGCGCTGGTGCGCATGGCTGGTAGCGGGAGGCTGTGCTCCATCATTGGCGGGCTGATCTACGCTGCCCTGGTCACGTATGCGCGTCCGGCGCGGCTTGGCGTGGTGACGCTGGCTGATGGCGACTATAAGTTTGCTGGCGCCGAAACGGGGTTGATCCCGGACGCCGCGTTCTACAGCGCCGCACGTGACGCGACCATAGCGCGGTCCGACGACGACAAACCGATTCCCTTTGCGCCTGATCTGGCTGTCGAAGTGGTCTCGCCGTCCCAGAGCGCCAACGAGATGGCCGCCAAGGCGCGCCTCTACCTGAGCGGAGGCACACGCCTGGTCTGGATTGTCTGGCCGTCCGCTCACCATGTTGATGTCTGGCGCCATGACCATCCGAGTGGGCCAGTGCGCACGCTCAATGCGGGAGACGCCCTGGACGGTGAAGATGTGGTCCCCGGCTTTACCCATCCCCTGGCTGATATTTTTGCTGGTCCCCTCGGCTAGGCAAGCATCAGGTTCAGTCAACCCGAGCCCCTATTCCGGCTGTCCTCGGCAGTGGCCGTAGCGTCCATGAGTTCGCCAGCGGTACCTTGACAGGTGGAGCACGGCGCCGTACTCTATGCCTAGATGATCTAGGTAACGAGAGGGGTGCGGAGTGGAGACGGCCAGCGAGCTAAAGAAGGGCAGCATGAGCACCCTGGTGCTGACGGTTCTGCGCGACGGGCCGTTGCACGGCTATCAGATCGCCCGCGAGATCGAGCGGCGTAGCGCCGGCTACTTCGAGTGCAAGGAGGGTACGCTGTACCCTGCCCTGCATCGCCTGGAGCGCGAGGCCCTTGTGGAGGGCGAGTGGCGCGCGGCTACCGAGGGGCGCCGCCGCAAGTATTACGCGCTCACTCCTGCTGGCGAGCGCCGCCTGACCGAGTCGGCCGCCGAGTGGCGTGCATTCTCCACCCGCTTGCTCAACATGATTGAGGGCGGTTAGATGAGCCTGGCGCGCTACCTGGCCGACCTGGAGCAGCGGCTGCCCACCGCCGCGCGCGACGAGACCCTGGAGGAACTGCGCGCCCACCTGGAGGACTGCGTGCGCGACCTGCAGCTGCAGGGCTTCTCTCCCACGGCCAGTGAAGACGAAGCGTTGCGCCGCTTTGGGCTGTCCCACGAGGTAGCCAGCGCGGTGGCCGTCGCCCACCGCCGCCCACGCTGGCGGGCCTTGCGCGGCGTGGGCGCCCTGATCGCCCTGTCCCTGGGCGGCACAATTGGGGCAGGCATGGCCGCCGCCGCGCTGGGCGCCGGCCACAGCCCCACCCGCGCGCTGCATCAGTCGCGCCTGCACCAGGTCGCCTCTGGGCCATCCGGCTACGTCCTGGTTGTGCCACCCCATCAGCCGACCATCCCCCATAGCCGCTAGGGCGCCCCAATCGTGTAGCACCCATCATTGTGAGGGGTTTACGCTCTGGTAGGGGCGGCCCCGCGCCGAACCGGACCGGGCGCGGGGGGACGACCCTACACCGCATCCCTCAAGTCAGCTCTGACAGACGATTAGCTTTTCAGTCTGGTCTTTGTGGATCCCCAGCACGGCTGGCTGGCGGCCAGAGGTCGGGTCTACCGCACCACGGACGGCTGCGCTCACTGGGTTGTGGCGCAACTCCCATAGCAACAGGGCGCCGCATGTGTTAGCCGACCGGGCGATGCGCTACACTCTGTACAGGCGTCGGGCCCCTGTGCGGGGTTGCGATGGTTGGAGGATGAGCCACTGGCGCTATAGCCTGATCAGGGCGCGTGGCGCGGGCGTTGGGGAGAGGAACAAGTGATGGAGACGACGGCTATTCGGGTGACCGTGTGGGGCGAGAACGTGCATGAGCGCAGCCATGAAGAGGTGCGCAAGGTCTATCCCGACGGCATGCATAGCGTGATCGCCGCCGGTGTTCGCGAGCGCCTGGGCGACGCGGTGACCGTGCGCACCGCTACCCTGGACCAGCCGGAGCACGGCTTGACCGAGGAGGTGCTGGCCAGCACGGACGTGCTGACCTGGTGGGGCCATATGGCCCACGAGAAGGTTGACGACGCCATCGTGGCCCGCGTCCACCAGCGGGTGCTGCAGGGTATGGGCCTGATCGTGCTGCACTCTGGCCACTACGCCAAGATCTTCCGCACGCTGATGGGCACCACGTGTTCTCTGCGCTGGCGCGAGGCCAACGACCGCGAGGTGATCTGGACGGTCAGCCCGGCCCACCCTATCGCCGAGGGGCTGCCCCCGGCCTTTATCATTCCCCAGGAGGAGATGTACGGCGAGTTCTTCGACGTGCCCCAACCTGATGAGCTGGTCTTTATCAGCTCGTTCACCGGTGGTGAGGTCTTCCGCACCGGCTGCTGCTACCGGCGCGGCTGGGGCCGTATCTTCTACTTCCGGCCCGGCCACGAGTCCTATCCTACCTATTACCAGCAGGAGGTCCGTCAGGTGATCGCCAACAGCATTCGCTGGGCACACAATCCTACCCAGAGCCGTCAGAAGCCCTACTCCGCCGATAACGCGCCCACCGGGTGGTACGAAGCGCCGGGTGGGGCTGCCAGCCAGAAGTAGGGGGGAAACCGTGAAGGCGGTGCTGGTGGGGGCCGGCGGCATGGGCCGCGCCTGGGCCAAAAACCTGAGCGAGTGCCCCGATGTGGACGTCGTTGGCTGGGTGGATCTGCGGCCCGAGGCGGCCGCTTCGGGCGCCGCCGACCTGGGGCTGACTGACCTCTATGTGGGCGCCGACCTGGGTGTGGCCCTGGCCGAGCGGCGGCCCGACTTTGTGGTGGACGTCACGGTGCCTGAGGCGCACCGTGACGTGACGCTTCAGGCGCTTGCCGCCGGCCTGCCCGTCCTGGGCGAGAAGCCGATGGCCGATAGCATGGCCCATGCCCACGAGATGGTGGCGGCCTCCGAGCGAGCCGGCAAGCTCTATATGGTCAGCCAGAGCCGCCGCTACGATGCCCGGTTGGCCGCGTTACGCGAGTTGATCGTGGGGGCGACCGGCCCTCTGGGCCTGCTCAACTCGGATTTCTATATCGGGGCGCACTTCGGCGGCTTCCGCGACGAGATGCCCAACGTGCTGCTGCTGGATATGGCTATCCATACCTTCGACGCCGCGCGCTACCTGTGTGGGGCCGATCCCGTGGCGGTCTACTGTGAGGAGTTCAACCCGCCGTGGAGTTGGTACCGCGGCAACGCCAGCGCGACAGCCATCTTCGAGATGACCGGCGGCCTGCGCTACACCTACCGTGGCGGCTGGTGCGCCGAGGGACGCCACACCTCCTGGGAGTCCGAGTGGCGGGCAAGTGGCCCCCACGGTACGGCCACTTGGGACGGCCTTGGCGCCCCAGTGGCCGACGTGGTCAGCGAGGCATCGGGGTTCACTTCCCAGACGGAGGTGCGCCGGGTCGCCGTGGCCGAGGGCGCGCCCAGCGGCATCGCCGGGTCGCTGCGTGATTTTCTCAACGCCCTGCGCACCGGGGCCACACCGATGGGCGAATGCCACGACAACATCAAGAGCCTGGCCATGGTCTTTGCGGCCATTGAGTCGGCAGGGTCAGGTCAGCGCGTCGCGGTGCGCTACTGAGCCGAGGCCGCCACGGCGCCAGAGAGCCTGATGGTGTCGTGACACGCCGCGAGGCTTAGCGGTTGCCAGTGTCCAGGCGCTCGGGGTTATCCACGCCGATCAGGCGGTTCCACAGCGGATAGTCCACCTCTTTCTTGGGCACATAAGCGTGGTGCTCGGTGGCGCGCTCGTCGCCTCGGGCGGTGAACTCCCCACCGACCAGATGGTACAGGTCAATGTAGGTGGCCCCCTGTTCGAGATGGCTATCGTGGGGCAACACCGGCACGTCCTTTAGCTCGCTGTCGTTGAAGCCGTGCAGCCGCTGATGCAGGTCCTTGATGTCGTAAGCCGTGCGGGCGTCCTTGGCCGGGTGGGCGCCCTCCACCGAACCGGGATTGAGGTCGGCCCGCCACTCGTCGGGATGCTGCGCGCCGCCGCGCGCTCGCTGGTCACCCATCGTTACTACCCTCCTAAAACCGGTTGATCCAACGGATCTGCCGTTAGGTGATCAGGAGTGCATGGAGCGTGCCACCCCAGGCCGCCCTACTCCGCTTTGCTGGCGGTGGGCTGGTAGGGCAACTCCACGACAAAGGTGGCCCCAGCCCCAGGGGCGCTGGTCACATGGATCGCGCCGCCCAGGGCATTGAGGATCTGCCGCACAATATACAGGCCCAGCCCCAGGCCACCATAGGAGTTGGCGCTCACGACGCGGTCGAAGCGCTGAAAAATATGAGGGATCTGGTCGGGTTGCATGCCGATGCCGTGGTCGCGCACGGTCAGCGTGGCCACCACTGGTCCAGCCTGAACGCTGATCTCCACGGGTTGTCCCGCCCCAAACTTAATCGCGTTGGAGAGCAGGTGCTTGACCACCTGGGCCAGTCGCGCGCGGTCCCACCACCCCACCGCCGGCACACCGGCCTCCAGGGCGACCGAGCACCCTGCCCGCACAAACTCGGCCTCCATGCCGACCACGACATCACGCACCACACTGGAGAGGTCCACCTCGGTCATCTCCAGGCTCATCTGACCCGTGGTGATCACCACCGTGTCCAGCAGGTCATTGATCAACCGTGAGAGATGGATGCTCTGCCAGTCCACGATCTCCAGCATGCGGGTGACCCTGGCCAGGGGTACGTTCGTCAGGGTGCCGTTGCGGGCAGCCCCCAACAGGCCCTGCAAGCCCAGTTGCATTGAGGTCAGCGGGGTGCGCACTTCATGTGAGATCACGGTGAGGAACTCATCACGCGCTCGTACTGCCTCCTGGGCCTGGCGGTACAGCCGCGCGTTGTCCAGGGCCACGGCGGCGCGCAGGGCCAGATCCTCGGCCAGAGCCAACTCCGCCGCGCCGTAGCGGCCCGGGCTAGCCGCCACAAAGCTCAGGGCGCCGACCACATGGCCCTGCAAGCGCATGGGGGCCATCAAATAGGAGCCGCAACCCAGCTGACCCAGCAGGGCAGCATGGCTGGGCGAGTGGGTGGCCACCGCCGCTAGCAGATCCGTGGCGTCGTTCTCCACCAGGGACTGCCCCGTGCGCAGCGCCTCGTCCACGGGGCGGCCGCCCGCGCGCAAAGGTGGGTAGCTCTCGGCCAGCTCCTGGGCCAGGGCCTCCTTAGCCGGATCAACGTGGGCCACGGCCAGGCGGCGGATCGTACCGTCAGCCAGCACCTCGTCCACGGCGGCCCAGTCACCCAGCAGGGGCACCGCTCGCCGAGCGATGCTGGCAAACGTCGTAGCATGGTCCAGAGACGCAGCCAGGATGGTGCTTGTCTCGGCCACAAAGCGCAGGACCTCCTCAGCTTTCTTGCGGACGGTCAGGTCGCTCATGGTTAACACAAACAGCCGCCGTGGACCCAGATCGATCGGTTGCAGGGACAACTCGATGGGGAAGAGGGCGCCATCGCGTCGCCTACCCACCACCTCCCCGCCGGCCAGGCGATCGCGGCCTTTGAGCAATTGGGCTATCCCACCCGGCGAGGTCGCGCCGGTTGCTCCGGCGGGCAGCAGCACCTCCACGTCCTGGCCGATGGTGTCGGCGGCCTCGCGGTGGAACATAGCCGTCGCCGCCGGGTTGATGGAGACGATCCGGGCGCTCCGGTCAACCATCAGGACACCGTAGGACACCCCTTCCAGGGCCGAGCGCCACACATCCTCGCGCCGTTGCACCGCTCCCGCGCTGATCTTGATCAGATAGGCCACCGACAATCCGGTGATGGTGAAGATGATCGTGTTGATCAGGCTATCGGAGAAGTGGCGTGGGGCGTAGGGCAGCACGCCAGCCCGGATCAACTGCAGCCGGCCCACCAGCGTGGCCAGGCCGGCGGCTCCAGACAGCAGGATGGCCCCCCGCCGCCCATGGGTGGCCGTCGCCGCGACGACGGGCAAGACATACACCATATCGTAGGACGCGTCGCGCAGCAACGCGTCGAAGGAGTAAACCAGGATGTACAGCAGCGCAACATCCAGCAGGCGCAGGGCCAGCTGGTAACGCTGCACGACGGGCGGATAGTCGCGGGCCAAAACCCAGGAGAAGCCACAGGCGCCAACCACCACAACGGCCAGCAGCGCGGCCGGGCCCAGCGCGGCCGGGCCCAGGGCCAACACCAGCGGCACGGGCAGGCACAACGCCAGCAGGCGTAACAGCGCAAAGCGCCGCTCGAAAGCGACGCGGTCCTGTGCGGCTAAACTGTCCATCTTTCCCCTCGCCCGAGTGATCTCCGGCTGGCCCCACCTGGCCATGCCCCCTCTATTATGACCCTCCCATGTCATGCCTGCCATTGATCCCGCCGTGGCCGGACCGCTATCATATTGTGGACGGCACTATATCATGGGGCGCCCACGCCGTGTGCTGCACCGCTTGTACCATCATAGCTAACCTGGCTGGTACACTGAACAGCTTACGCCGCTTACCAGATTGCCTCCAGCAGGGCTGCAGGCGCAGAGGAGTGAGGAGAGATGTCCACTCAACCGGCCCGCGCGGGCTGGTCCACCGGCAACACGGCCCTTGAAGGATCGCGCAGCCATAAGTGGTGGACGCTGGCCGCAACGTGTGTGGCCCTGTTTATGGCCCTGCTGGACGTGACGATCGTCAATGTGGCGCTGCCCACTATCCAGAAAGACCTGGGGGCTAGCTTTCAGGATCTGCAGTGGGTGGTCAGCGCCTATACCCTTACCCTGGCCTCTTTTCTGGTCACCTCGGGCCGCCTGGGCGATATCTTTGGCCGCAAGCGTGTGTTCATCATCGGCCTGATCGTGTTTACCTTTGGCTCCTTGCTCTGCGCCATCTCGGGCAACGTGACCATCGGCGGGGTCCACCCCATCACCCTGCTGCACATCTCGCGGGCCATTCAGGGCATCGGCGGCTCGATTATGTTTCCGCTGACCCTGGCCATCATCTCGGCCACATTCGAGGGCCGCGAACGCGGCGCGGCCATCGGCATCTGGGGTGGCGTGACCGGGCTGGCCACGGCGATCGGCCCCTTGATCGGCGGTCTGCTGGTGGAGAAGATCAACTGGCAATCCATCTTTTACCTCAACATACCCATCGGCGTGGCCGCCGTGGCCCTGACCACCTGGGCCGTGCGCGAGTCGCGCGATGAGCACGCCGCGCGCAGCGTGGACCTGTTTGGCCTGGTCACGGTCACGGTCAGCATGTTCTGTCTGCTGCTGGCGCTGATCCAGGGCAACGACGCGGACAAGGGCTGGACGTCTCCCTATATCCTGACCCTGTTCGCCGTGGCGGCGCTGGCTTTCCTGACCTTTATCATCGGCGAACTGCGCCTGAAGAACCCCATGGTTGATCCCCGCCTGTTCAAGAACGCCAGTTTTACCGGCGCGGCGATCGCTGGCTTCTCGGTCAGCGCGGGCATGTTCTCGCTGTTTTTCTTCCTGGCGCTCTATTTTCAGAACTTTCTTGGTTTCGCCCCCCTTGACGCCGGACTGCGCTTCCTGCCCCTGAGCTGCCTGGCCTTCTTTGCCGCCCCCATCGCCGGCCGCATGACCGACAAGATAGGCGCGCGCCCCTTTGTCTTTGGTGGCCTGGCCCTGCTGGCTATCGCCGCCGCGCTGATGACGCGCATCTCGCCCCATGACCAGCAGAATGATTGGGTGGTCCTGTTGCCCGCCTTCCTGATCGGCGGTATCGGCATCGGCCTGGTCAACCCGCCGATCTCCACCGTGGCCGTGGGCACGGTGCAGCGGGCGCGGGCTGGCATGGCCTCCGGGGTCAATGGCATGTGCCGTCAGGTGGGCAACGCCTTCGGCATCGCCTTCCTGGGGGCCATGCTGACCCGCCAGTACAACGCCTATCTGCACGACCGCATCACGGCCCTGACGCTACCGGGGGGCATGCCTGACGCTGCCCGCACCGGCATGATCGGCGGGCTGCAAAAGGCAGGCACGATCGCCGGCAGCATGGGCCGCATCAGCGACCCCGCGCACCCCAACCCCTATCAGGGCACACCGGCCTATACCCAGTTGGCCCCCCAGCTGCGCCAGATCGCCCGCGCCTCGTTTGTGGATGGCACGGTGGATATCCTGCGCATCGCCGCCGTGATCCTGGCCGTGGGCGCCGTGGCCTCTCTGCTGCTAATTAAGAGGTCCGATATGCTCCACGAACAGTGGGGCGCCGCCCCTGCCGGGGCTAGCGCCGAGGTCCCGACTCGCCAGCCCCTGCACGCCGAGATATAAGGGCGAGGGACACCGGCGACGCCCTTCAGGTACCGTGGGCCAAAGTCTACACAGTGGTATACCTTATCATTCGCGTATTTGGGAACCGAGTTCACGTGGGGTAGAGGATGCGGTACCGTTGATGCATGAGCGAGAACTGTACCATCACGAACGAGCAGATTAACGACCTGCCGTTGCTCCTGGGCATCA
>JAABUM010005221.1_pt1 | contig 13814 bp, 15 predicted proteins | sample 5559161 | NCBI WGS metagenome assembly JAABUM01 (sample SAMN10711868, study PRJNA513369) | rock metagenome | isolation source: Antarctica rocks | place: Antarctica: Victoria Land, Siegfried Peak nord
GCAGGGCGGCAAGGTGTACTGCGTGCCGAACCTGCTGCGCAAGTCCAGCGCCGCGGCCGAGGTGTGCCGCCGCACGGGCGCGCACCGGATGCTGGCTGCCGGCGACTCGCTGCTGGACACCGACCTGTTGCTGGCCGCCGACTTGGCGATCCGCCCACGGCACGGTGAGCTCCACCACACCGGCTGGTCCGCCCCGCGCCTGGCCGTCACCAAGTGCAGCGGAGTCCAGGCCGGGGCCGAAATCGTGCAGTGGTTCAGCGCGGAGTGCGCCAGGGCTGATCCGTACACTTTGAGTGGTTCGTCCCGGCCTGCCCGCACCTCTGACGAAGGAACCCAGTGCTGCTGAAAACGTTTGGCTGGTCGATGGCCGTCACCGTGGTGGCGCTGGGGGGCACCTTCCTGGTCGGCGGACCGGTGGCGTTCGCCATCGTCGCCATCCTCATCGTGCTCGAGGTATCGCTGTCCTTCGACAATGCGGTGGTCAACGCGAAGATCCTGGTGCGGATGAACCAGTTCTGGCAACGCATCTTCCTCACCGTCGGGGTACTCATCGCCGTGTTCGGCATGCGGCTGGTGTTTCCCCTCGCTCTGGTGGCGGTCACCGCCAAGCTCGACCCGGTCGAGGTGGTGCGGCTGGCGTTGGCGGGCGGCTCGATCGAGACCCCGGGCACCTACGCCCACCTGATCAGCGATGCGCACCCGGCCATCGCCGGTTTCGGTGGCATGTTCCTCGGCATGCTGTTCCTCGACTGGCTCTTCGAGCAGCGGGACATCCACTGGCTCACCTGGCTCGAGCGGCCATTGTCCCGGGTCGGCGCGCTGGACAACGTCTCCGTGGTCATCGCCAGCAGTGCCCTGGTGCTCGCCGCGCTGTTCTTCGGACCGCACGCCCATGCCGGGGACAAGTCTTTCGAGGTGCTGGTCGCGGGGATCCTGGGCATCGTCACCTACCTCATCGTCAACGGCTTGGGCGCGTTGTTCGAAGGACGGGTCGACGATGATGACGACGTCGAAGAAAGGGGCGACGCATCGGGGCCCAGCGAGCTCGCCAAGGCCAGCGGCAAGGCCGGCTTCTTTCTCTTTCTCTACCTCGAGGTGCTGGACGCCTCGTTCTCCTTCGACGGCGTGGTCGGCGCGTTCGCCATCACCCAGGACATCTTCATCATCGCGATCGGCCTCGGCGTGGGTGCGTTCTGGATCCGCTCGCTGACCATCTACCTGGTGCGCAAGGGCACGCTGGAGGACTACGCCTACCTCGAGCACGGCGCGCACTGGGCAATCGGTGCCCTGGCGGTCCTGCTCCTCGTCACCATCGAGTACGAGGTGCCCGAGGTGATCACCGGGCTGATCGGCGTCGGCTTCATCGGCGCTGCCTTCATCAACTCCATCGCCCGCAACAAGAAGGTGGACGAGAAGACGCACGCCGTGGTCTGAGCGAACGGGGTCCTACCGTCGTCCCAGACCTGCCGTGCCGTCGGCCCACCACCGCTGCAGCCGGGGCGGATCGGCCACCGGCACGCGTTCACCCGGCCGGGGAAGGACGACGGATACGCCATGTTCCGCCGCGGCGGCGCACACCCGCTCGGCCGGCTCGGCCCAGTCGTGAAACGCCAGGTTGAACGTCGCCCAGTGCACGGGCAGCAGCAGGCGCCCGACGACGTCGCCGCGGTTCAGATCGCCGCGGTTCAGATCGCCGCGGTTCAGATCGCCGCGGTTGAGGTCGCAGCGGTTGAGGTCACAGTGCGCGCGCACGGCTTCCTCCGGCGTCATGTGGATGTCCGGCCACTGGTCACCGTAGGCGCCGACCGGTAGCAGGGTGAGGTCGAAGGGGCCGTGCCGCGCGCCGATGGCGGCGAACGCCGGGGTGTATCCGGTGTCGCCGCCGAAGAACACCCGGTGGCGGTCGCCGGCGATCACCCAGGAGGACCACAGGGTGGTGTTGCGCCGCAGCCCCCGCCCGGAGAAGTGCCGGGCCTCGGTGCAGCTCAGGGTCAGGCCGGCGACCTTGGTGCTCTGGTCCCAGTCGAGCTCTACGATCCGCTCCTCAGGCACTCCCCAGCTGCGCAGATGCGACCCGACTCCCAGCGGCACGACGAACGGCGCGGCCTGGTTACGCAGCAAGGTCTGCACCGTCGGCAGGTCGAGGTGGTCGTAGTGGTCGTGGGAGATGAGCACTGCGTCCAGTGGGGGCAGTTGCTCCATCGGCAGTGGCACCGGGTGCAACCGGCGCGGGCCGAGCACGCTGGAGGGGGAGACCCGCTCGGACCACACCGGGTCGACGAGCAGGTAGCGGCCGTCGATCTCCAGTAGGGCGCTCGCGTGGCCGAGCCAGGTGACGGCGAGCTCGGCCGCCTCCGGTTCCGGGTGCGGAGTGACCAGGGGCACCGGCTTGGCGGGCTGGCCCACGTCGTGCCTGGTGAGCAGCGCGCGAAGGAGGGAGGCCTGCTCCTCAGGAGCAACGATCGTGGAAGGCAGTACGTTGCGGAACGTGCCGTCCCGGAACTGTGCGGACCCGGCGGCGTAGGGGCGGATCCGCACCCGCGAGGCACCTATCGCGCGCGGCAGGCCCCACGATGCCCGCCCGAGCAACGCGGTGGCCGCGACAACGGCAGTGAGCAGGACGGTGCGGCGCGCGGTGAGGGACACGCTGCCCAGCGTCTCCTTCCTGCCCTTCCTTGCACAACTTGGTGGTGCTTCGGGATCAGGCGGCGAGCAGCATGGCCAGCACCGCGGTGTCCGGGTCCTGCGCGGGGTCGATGCCGTCGCGGCTGATCATCCCGGTCACCGAGCCACCCGGTTCGGCCTCCACCCACGCGGCCCGATGGGTCAGGCCGAGGTAGGGGATTCCCGGCAGCAGCAGGCAGCCCGAGGCCACGCCCGCGCATTCCGGCAATGACGGCGTGGTCTCACATGGCGGGTGCAGCATGAGGAGTGCCGGCGGCTGGAGGACGCCAAAGCAGCCGGGCGTCACCGCTCCGTTTCCCAGCACCGGCCCCTGCGCGGTGATCATGCCGACGGCGCTGACGTCCGGGCCCTCGGGGACATCTTCATGGACGCCGAAGACGGTGCTGGTGGACAGCAATCCCGGTACGCCGGCCATCCGGACGGCGAGCAGCAGGAACTGGGTCCACTCCCGAGTGGATTCCGGCCACCGCCCGGACACCATGAACCCTCGCAGCGAGCCGTCAGAATGCAGCGGGGAGACTTCGACGTTGAGGCTGGTCGATCCTGACATCGTCCGGCCCTCCTCTGCTTGCGTGGTGTCATGGTGCGGGTGAAGACCACTGGCACACAAGGGCCTCGGAGTGCCAAATGGGCGCTGCGGGAATCGTCGGGCTGCTGGTGTCGTTCTCCGACTATGGCGACTTATGCGGTGGCAACGGCTTTCGGTGGTCCTGAGGTGCTGGCCCTGCGGGAGGAGGAGCTCCCCGCTCCTGGCCCGGGGCAGGTGCTGCTTGATGTGCGCGCGGCGGGCGTCAACCCCATCGACGCCAAGCTCTACAGCGGCGCCTGGGGTCGCGACGAGAGCAAGCTGCCGATGCGGTTGGGTTTCGAGGCGGCCGGAGTGGTGCGTGCCGTCGGAGCCGATGCGGTGTCGCCGGGTGGTGCGGTGTCGGTCGGTGACGAGGTCATCGCGTACCTGGTGCAGGGCGGCTACGCCGAGCAGCTGCTGGTGCCCGCGTCGGCCCTGGCGCCCCGTCCGGCCGAGGCCAGCTGGGAAGAGGCGGCCGGTCTGATGCTCGCCGGCACGACGGCCGTGCATGCGGTGACCGCGACCGGGGTGCGGGCGGGTGACACCGTGCTGGTGCACGGCGCCGCCGGAGGTGTGGGTTCCATGGTGGTGCAGATCGCCAAGGCGCGCGGAGCGCATGTCATCGGAACCGCGAGCGCCGGCCGGAACCAGTCCCTGCGCGAGTGGGGCGTGCAGCCGGTGGAGTACGGCGAGGGCCTCGCCGAGCGGGTGCGGGAAGTCGCTTCGGGCGGGGTGGATGCGGCGATCGACACGGTGGGTACCGACGAGGCGATCGACGTGTCGCTGGAACTGGTCGGCGACCGACAGCGTGTTGCCACCATCGCGGCGTTCGACCGGGCGCAGCAGGACGGATTCAAGGCCCTCGGCGGCGGACCGGGAGCCGATCCCGGCACCGATCTGCGGGACGCGGCGCGCCTGGAGTTGGTGTCCCTTGTGGAGGAAGGCCAGATCGAGGTGTTCATCGACGAGGTCTTTCCCTTGACCGAGGTCGTTGCGGCGCATCAGAAACTGCTGCGCGGACATACCCACGGCAAGCTGGTGCTCGTCCCGTAAGTTGAGTCTGGCCGAGCAGATCCGGCGCGACCACCCAACGGCCCCGACACCGCCCACCATAGCCCTATCATCGAACGTATGTTCGATGAGCTGTTCGTCGATTGGCCGGAGGCGTTCCCGGGCACCCCGGCGCGGATCCAGGTCCGCCCTCCACGGCCGGTCGACGTCGAACTCGGCGCCATCCTGCCGGCCGATCCTCATGCCACCCGCAGCACCATCCTGCGCATCCGCGCAGCCTGCCTCGACCTCACCGGACCGACCCCCGGCCAGCTCCTGGCCTGGGTCCGGCTCACCGACGCCACCTGGATCGCGCTGGTCGAGTTCACCGCCACCACCGGCAACCGCCGCGGCCACCTACCCATGCGACAATGGGTCCCCGCCCGCGCCGTACGGCCCAAATAGATCCTGCCCTGGTTATCTACGTCGGCTGCAGTGGTTTCTGGGCTCGGAGCCAGGGCGCCAAGAACTGGGAAGAATCAAGCGAGTTGTGTCGGGATGCAATGCGCCGCAAGCATTTCACCATGCCGATAACTTACTTATGTCAGGTAGCCGGGTATTGCTTTTGCATGATTGGCCCAGCGACGCGGGCTCCCCTTGTCCTGTCGCGTTGTACCTGAGTCATAGGGCGCGATAGCTGGTACTTACGTCGAGTTGACTCAGATACGTGAGACGTTCGGCGAGTCGTCTCATCTACTTGAGTCATGATCGATAGCCTGCCTGTTGTCCTAATTGTGACCGGTCAGTTTGGTGGGCCGTGATGCGTGATGACTGCTGCCGCGGTGCTCGCTGCCGGACACGCCGACGGGAACGCGGATTATCAGGTCGCAACCTTGCTCTCGCTTTGTCCAGGCAGCCGGTTCAAGTGCGCAGAGCGCACGACGTCGATCGTGGGTTTCATGGCGAACAGGATCGACCCGATCAAGAAGAGCCAGTCGGCGGCGCGCGTGGTCGAGGTGAAGAAGAAGAAGCCGCTGCCGATTACGAAGCACACCGCGGCTCCAAAGTCGACGAGCGTGCGGACCACCTGGTAGTGCCAGTACACGGCTAGGTGTCGAGGCGTGAGGTCGTTCAAGACTGGGTTTAGCAGTTTCACCAAAGGATTATACCCATTGGGCATGGAAGGTCGCTGCACCCTCACCCTCACCCTGGTGCGGGTGGCAGTGGCCGTCGGGAAGAAAGTTCAGCTTCCGGATTCGGCACGTCCGAGCCGCGGGAGGGTGTCGCGGGTCGCTCACGGATTCGCTGGCCGCGCCTCGTACCCGGGACCCAATCGCTACCGGAGGCCTCACCCGGGTCTGAGTCCCACCGACTTGCGACCCGGCGATCCCAGACCACCACCGCTGTGTCGTCGTGCACGATGACAGCGCGCTCAAACTCTGGCTTACGGTCAGCGTCTGCCTCATCGCTATCGACCAACTCCAGCAGGCCCACCAAGCGCCACCAGCGGAGTAGCAGATGTTTCAGCTGCGCGGCGTCCGCGACCCAGCGGGCTGGTCCGTTGAGGCCATGAAGGAACAGGCAACCGCGCTCGCTCGTCGACATCAGCAGTCGACTCACGAGCTGCGCTCGTCCGGCGCGGCGTGGTCAGCGGCGCCGCCTACGCGGCTTAACGCTCCGGTACAAATTGAAGCTAGAGGGGCAAGCCGCCGCTCCCCGGGCACAGGCTCCGAATTGCGAATGCACGTAATTTCGGTCTTCACCGCACTGACGGTGAAAGCCATCGGGGGTGCCATGACCCACCGCGGCTGGTGGTGCCCGCAGACCACGGATCAGGGAAAACGATCAACACCGCTCCGGCGCAACAATCCGCGCCTTGCCCCTAAGGGAAAGGGACCAGCCGCAGCACCGGGCCAGCTTCGCGGCCGAACGGGGAAACCGGGCGGCGCCCGGGCCCCGAACACCCACCATGGGATCCTTGCGGGCTTCGTTCATCGACGCCGAGAACCGGGTGCACGCGGTGCTGGTGCGCTACAGCATCGTGGCGCTGCGCATCAGCATCGGGGTGGTCTTCTTCGCCTTCGGCGTCCTCAAGTACTTCCCCGGTGTCAGCCCCGCCCAGAACCTCGCCGAGACCACCACCCACCTCCTGTTTTTCGGGCTGGTGCCCGGTCGGGTGGCACTCGTGTTGATCGCCACCCTGGAATGCGCCATCGGCCTGCTGCTGATCAGCGGACGCGGGCTGCGCGTCGCGCTGTACCTGTTGGTCCTCGAACTGCTCGGCATCCTGTCCCCCATCGTGCTGCTGCCCGGACGGTTGTTCGCCGGCCCCCACGTCGCCCCCACCCTGGAAGGCCAATACGTCCTCAAAGACATCATCCTGGTGGCCGCAGCCATGGTCATCGCCGCCGGCAGCTTCCGCGGCGGCCACCTCGTCCGGGATGAACCCGCACCCCCGCCCCGGCCCTCGCCCTAGGCCGGGCCGGCACCGCCAGGACCATCACCGCCCGCCACCAGCTCGAGGTGGTCCTGAGCACCGTCCGGGACGGCGCATCCGTGCAGGAAACCTGCCAAGAGCACAACATCACCGCCACCACCTTCCATCAGTGACGCGAGACCGCCCTGCACGCCGCCACCCGGGCCTTGGCCGCACCCGTCGACAACACCGGTGCCCGCCGTGCCCCCATGCGATCACCACCCGCCCGCACCACCGGGCGCCGAGGGCACCCAACGCGAAACACATTCGGGGCATGACCCCGCGCCCACCCGGTGGCCCCACCCCGCTCCTGGGGGCACACCGGACACGGCGACGGGAGCCCCACTCCGGAACCCGGCGTGTTGGCCGCACAGGTCCCCTGCCCGCTGCCAGGCTGGTCGGCCCCGTGCGAACTCAGCGCGCCGGCGTCGACTCGACCGCCCCACCACCAGGGAGGAACGGCCCATACCCATGCTGGCAGACCAGGTCGACGCCGTCATCGGCGTCGACACCCACCACGACACCCATACCCCCAGCGTCGTCACCCCGCTGGGGGCCGAGCCGGCGCACCTGCAGCTCGACGCTCTGAGCGCCGCGGACTGCCTGAAGGTCTACATGACCCCGTCTTTCATCAACACGGGCCCAACGCATGTACAACGCCCGCCAGGTCACCATGGCCGAGATCGCCTTATCTTGCGGCGTCCCCCCGATGACGATCTACCGCCACATCCGCACCGGTCCCGCCCTCGACCACATCACGCATCAGGGCTGCCTGTTGAGCGTAGCGCGGTAGCGTGCTGCGGGCGGCCCCGCGGCCGCAGAGTGGCCCCGGCCGCGTTGAGCGCGTCGCGGACAAAGCCGTAGGACCGGCCGGTGGTCTCGGCCAGGGCGCGGATGCCGGCGCCCTGCTCGTATGCCGCTCGCAGCTCCGCCGCAAGCTGGACGCGGGCCTCGCCGAGGATGCGCCCGTTACCGTCTCGGTCACGTACGTCGCGGTTTCCCTTTTCGCGATAGGTGGGGGACCGCGCGAGTCCAGTTGACTCCTGGAGTGTGGAGCATCAGGGCTGCGGTTGCGAGCTGATAGTGGAGCAGTGCGAACATTACGGGCGTGAGTGTGCCGAGCGCGCGTTGGCGTCGGCGGCGGTGGTAGGTCCGTTCGATCCCAGGTAGCATCGACGCGATCGCCGCCCAGGCGGGGGTATCCACCCGCACCATCTACAACCACTTCCACGACAAGGCCCGACTGTTCCAGACCCTGATCCAAGAGAGCGCCACCCAGGTCGCCGATGCCCAGATCGCGCTCATCGACCGCTACTGCGCAAGGTCACCGACCTGGAGGACGACCTCATCGCATTCGGCCGCGTCTGGGCGACCCCGATGACTGCCTACACAGAGCACTTCGCCCTGGTCCGGCAGATCAACGCCGAAGTCGGCCACATCCCCCAGGCCGCGCTCGACGCGTGGCAGGAGACGGACCCCTGCGCGTGCGCCGCGAACTCGCCCGACACCTGCAGCAGCTGGGCGGACCAGGGACTGCTCCACATCGACGACGCCGACCGGGCGGCAATCCATTTCGTGTTGCTGGCCGCCACCGAGGTGGCCAACCGGTCCTATCACGGCGCAATTCCCCACGAACCCGTCTGCGCCAAAGACAGCAGCCATCGCGCCACCCCGACCCTCGAAGTGGGCCCGACGCGGGGCAGCCAGCGCGTCAGGCAGCGGCACAGCAGAATCATTCGCGAATCGCGAGCAGTATGTTCTACGTAGGCCTTGACGTACGCACCGATTACGTAGATAGTCCCGTGGCAGGAGCAGGCGCCCGATGACTGGGGCGTTCCATCGCCTCAAGGGAGCAACGCGATGCGCGCTAATCTCACAACCGAGCCATCGCGCGGGCGTCGACGGCTGCTCCGGTGGCCTCACGCTCGTGCTCTTGCCGCTCTTGCCGTACTGGCTCTGCTCACTAGCGCTTGCGGTGGCGCCGCGATTAACGGATCGACCGGAGGCGCGGCCAACTCAGCGTCGATCAAGGTGGGACTCCTCCTGCCTCTGACGGGGCCGTACGCCTCTATAGGCGCGGATGTGAAGCGGGGCTTCGAGCTGTACCTTCAACAGCACGACCAGAAGCTCGGAGGCCGGGCAGCGACACTCGTCGTTGCCGATACTGCAGGAACCCCGGCGACCGGCATCCCTGCGGCTCAGCGCCTGCTCAATGTGGACCAGGTCTCAGTTGTCAGCGGTGTCATCAGCTCGGCCGTTGCCAGCGGGGTACGCGACATCTTTGATGCGGCGAAGGTTCCGCTGCTGCTATCCGTCGCAGCCACGAGCGGAGCGCCGTCCGACTATGTGTGGCGGACCTCGCAGACCACCGGCCAGCCGGGCGGGGCGTTAGGCCCGTACCTTGCCAAACAGAAAGTCGGGTCCGTCTACGTTATCGGTGCTGACTACGTCGCGGGCCGCGATAACGTTGGCGCTTTCGCTAACGCTTATACCAAAGCTGGCGGCAAGATCGCCGGTCAATCATTCACGCCGTTCCAACAAACCCAGGACTGGCAACCCTATCTCGCTTCGATTCAGCAGTCAGGAGCCTCTGCGGTGTACGCGTTCTACGCCGGAGCTGAGGCTTCCCGTTTCGTACAGCAATACGATGCCTTCGGGCTCAAGAAGTCGATCCCCCTGTACGGCGCAGGCTTCTTAACCGACAGTGACGTCATTAAGGCCGAGGGTGCCTCTGCGCTAGGAGTTCGCACCTCTAACAACTACTCGACCGAACTGCACAACCCCGCCAACGACGAGTTCGTCAAGGCTTACAGCACGCAGTACAACACCGCACCGTCTGGCTACTCAGTGCAATCCTACGACTCTGCGAAACTTCTCGACGCGGGCGTAAAAGCTGTTAACGGGGCGCTCACCGGCGAGACGCTAAATAAGGGACTGAGCACCGTCAACGAGCTCGACAGCGCGCGCGGGCGGTTTACTTTTGATCGCAACCACAACCCGGTCCAGAACTTCTACCTTCTGGAGGTCGCTTCTTCTGGCGGTACGCTCGTAAACAAGGTCGTCGCCGACCTGGGATCGGTACCCGCTTCCTGAGGGGTACCTAGTCGGCACCGTCCTCGGATTGGAGTCCCGAACCTATGGTTTCCTGGATCGCCGATAATTTTGTCACGCTGCTCAACGGTGTAGCTATCGGGTTTCTGATTTATACGATGGCCGTAGGGCTGTCCCTGGTCTTCGGGATGATGGACGTCCTCAACCTGGCCCATGGATCGGTCTTTCTGTTAGGTGCCTACGTCGCCTACTCGTTGGCAAGTCACCCGGGCGGCTTCCTCCTCGCCATCCTCGTGGCGCTGGTCACCGGGGCAGTAGCCGGGTTAGTGCTGTCAGCCACAACTTCGTTAGTCGCAAGTCGTGGGCATTTAGACCAGGCGGTGCTGACCTTGGGTATAGCCCTGCTTGCGGGACAAGGCCTGGCGGCAATCTGGGGTAGCGATGTCAAGTCGGTGCAACCACCGGCTTGGCTTGACGGAAGTAGTGTGCTCTTTGGCGCGGTCTACCCAACTTATCGCCTGGCAGTGATCGGTATGGGTTTCGCGCTGGCGATCACTGTTTATTTTCTCATCGAACGAACGAGATTCGGGGTAATCGTCCGCGCAGCGGTGGCCGACCAAGGCATGACAGCGGCATGCGGTGTCAACACCCGCCTCCTGCTCTTCGGAACGTTTTCAGTCGGTACGACACTAGCTGCGGTCGGTGGTGTGCTGGCGGGGCCGGTGCTCGGCGCTTATCGGGGATTGGACAACGACGTACTGATCTTGGCGCTGATCGTGGTCATCGTCGGAGGCCTCGGTTCGGCCAAGGGCGCCCTCATCGGTGCGCTGATCGTCGGACAGGTTAGATCGCTGGGGGTAGTCCTCCTACCGCAGGCCGCTTCGGTCTTGCTGTTCTTGGTTTTGGCGATCGTACTCGTTGTGCGGCCGAACGGGATTGCCGGCAAGCCGGGTGTGGTGACGCACTCGTGACCGCCGTCGGCACACCGGCCACATCGGCCAATAGTAGGACACAGAAGTCGCCACTGACCCTGAAGCCACTTCCTCGTATGGTGGCTTTCGTGCTGGTAGTCGTGATCCTCGCGCTCCTGCCTTTTGCCGCTAGCGTCCAATCGTTGGTCTTGATGAACCGGATATTGGTAATCGGCCTCATGGCCGCCAGCCTCAGCCTGTTGCTAGGGGCCGCCGGGCTGCCCTCGCTCGGCCACGGAACCTTTGCAGGAGTAGGTGGCTACACTTCGGCTCTCGTCGCGGTCCATTGGACCTCGGGTGCACTGTTGCAGCTCACCGTAGCCATCGCGGCGTCCCTTGCCGTGGCTGCTGCCGTTGGTTGGGTCGCGGTGCGGTCAGGCGGTATTTATTTCTTGCTCCTGACGCTCACCATCGGGCAGTTGGCTTTCTACCTAGTGGGGAGCCTGAGCTCTGTCACCGGCGGTGCCAACGGCCTAGCAGGGGTGCCATCTGGCACGCTTCCGCTTGGCCTGCCCACTCTCGACGCACCAGTTACCGTTTACTGGTACGTCCTTGCTGCGACACTACTAGGATACCTATTCTTGCGCGGTCTGATCCGATCGCCGTTCGGGCTTGTGCTCAATGGTATCCGGGACAATGAGCGGCGCATGGTCGCTCTCGGCTACCGCACTGGCCTCTATAAATACGCCGCCTTCTGTGTTGCCGGAGTTGTCGCCGGTTTCGCTGGGGCATTGAATGTTACGCAGCAACGCTTCGTCTCGCCGGACGACATCGGCTACCAAATCTCAGTATTGTTGCTGTTAGCTGTCATTATCGGCGGCCGAAGAAGTTTGCTCGGTGCCTTTGCCGGCGCGGCGGTTATCGTTCTCGTACAGAATCAGTTGTCTGCCTCCATCGCCGGCTACGGCGACGTCCTACTTGGAGCTGCCTTTGTCGTTATCATTCTCTTTATGCCGACCGGGCTCGAGGGATCCATGCAGCGACTATCAGCAGCCGTCCACCATGCCCGACATTCTCTATCCAGGTCAGGGTCGCGCAGTGACTATCGAGGGTCCCTATGACGTCCATTGACTCTTCAAACGTTCTGGAGCTTGACAACATCGGTCGATCGTACGGGTCCTTAGCGGCCCTGACAGCGGTGTCCTTCTCCGTTGCGCGCGGTAGTCGCCATGCAGTTATCGGGCCGAACGGGGCAGGTAAGTCGACGTTATTCAATCTGATCGGAGGTGTCGAAGCGCCAACCACCGGAACGATCCGCCTGGATGCCCGGGACATCACGCGTTGGAGTCCGCAGCGCCGGTCGCGGGCGGGCATCGCGAAAACGTTTCAACACTCCAGTCTATTTACGACTCTCACCATCGAGGAGAATGTCTCGATCGCGGTCCACTGCCACCAGCGATCCGGTTCTCGATTCCTGCGCTCAACGCAGTCCTACGCCAACGTTTTGATGCGTGTTACAGAATCGCTTCAACGGGTCGGTCTCACACGTGACCGCTCAATGCGAGCGGGTGACCTGTCGCACGGTGAATGCCGCCAATTGGAGTTGGCGCTTGCGTTGTGCATGAGACCGCAGCTCCTGATGCTCGACGAGCCCGTGGCCGGCATGTCGCCCGCGGAGACGTCCGGCTTTGTCCACCTCATCGAGTCCCTGCCGGAGGACGTCACGATTCTGCTCGTGGAGCACGACCTAGATGTCGTGCTGAGACTTGCGGACAAGATCACGGTGCTCGACGCGGGTCGGGTGATTGCGGACGGACCGCCTGACCTAGTGACGTCGTCTCCCGCTGTCCGCAGCGCGTACCTCGGCGCGGCGTTCGGGGCAACGCCGGCAAGCGGGGGCGATTCCGCGTGACGTCGCTACTCGAGGTGCGGGGGCTTCGCGCCGGATATGGGAGCGGAAGCGTGCTTCGGGGGATCGACCTAAGCATCTCAGAGGGAGAGTCAGCGGTCGTACTAGGAAGGAACGGAGTTGGTAAGACGACATTGATCAAGGCCATCTGCGGGCTCCTTCGCCCAACCGAGGGTTCTGTCGCCATCGCCGGCAACGACGTAACCGGCAGACCGCCGTACGTAGTCCAGCGTGCCGGAGTGGGCTTGGTGCCTCAAGGTCGGCGTATTTTCTCGTCTCTTACGGTTGTCGAAAACTTGCAGGTGAGTAAGGGCTCGGGTGCGGCGGGCTGGACAATCGAGCGCGTCTTCGAACTTTTCCCGGGGCTTCGCGCACGACATGGCAATAGAGGACATCAGCTTTCCGGCGGTGAGCAACAAATGCTTGCCATCGGCCGAGCGCTCATGGGCAATCCGCATCTTTTGCTCCTCGATGAGCCCTCAGATGGCCTGGCTCCCAAAATTATTGAGGTAGTAGCGGACGTCATCGCGAAGATGCGGCACGAAGGCCTGAGTGTGCTACTGGTCGAACAGAATTTGGCCTTGGCATTATCGGTGGGCGACCACGTCTACGTCGTCGATAAGGGGATAATCGTTCACTCAATGTCTGCCGCCGAGGCGCGCGATGATCCGACCGTTCTCGAACGATTGCTTGGCATTTCCGGGAAAGACGCGGGTCTCCGGTCATGACGCAAGCGATTGCAACGTTGGAAGGAGTAAATTGGACCGGCTAAAACAAACCGTTATTGTGGGTGTATCCCTCAACAATCTGTCGGGCATAACTGGTCGAGGATATTCCGTAGCTGACGTCATAAAGGAGGCCCGCGAGGCTGAAGCCATGGGGTTCGACGCCGTATGGGTGCATGACGCTCCGCAAGGACGGCGGACTGTAGCGGCGTTTGACCCCATCCCGGTGCTCTCCGCTATCGCTTCGGTCACGAACCGTGTCCTACTCTGCACTGGGATCATCGCACCACATCTCCGGAATCCCATATCGCTTGCCGCAACGTGGGCGGCGATGGATGAAATTTCCGGCGGCCGCAGCGTCATGGGCGTCGGAACGGGGGCAGGAAAGCCGACGCTCGTTCGCCGGCAGTTTGCGGCTGCGGCGGCGCTGAACTCCGGAAACGCCGCGCTTGGCGAACAACTTTATGAAGCTCGCGGACGGGTTTTCGAAGAGTGCCTT
>JAABUM010005222.1_pt1 | contig 13812 bp, 13 predicted proteins | sample 5559161 | NCBI WGS metagenome assembly JAABUM01 (sample SAMN10711868, study PRJNA513369) | rock metagenome | isolation source: Antarctica rocks | place: Antarctica: Victoria Land, Siegfried Peak nord
TCCTGCGCGCCCGCAACGGCGGCCCGCAACGCCTCATTCTCCGCACGCAGGGCGGCGATGACCGCAGCATCTGTCATAGTGTGACTGTACCAGATGGGGCCTGCTTGCCCCCTCCTGAATAGTTACCTTGTATGATTGTTGCCGCGCGGAAGTCCCCGGATAATCATTTCGGTGGCTTCCGCGCGCCAGCCTATAATCCAACGTCGCTCAGGTTAGAGCATTATCGCGCGGGACCCGCCCCCTCCACGCGCAGGCCGGCGGCCGTGGCCTTGCCGCGCAGGAAGCGCAGGCCGTCGCGCACCAACTCGTCGCCGCTCGGCGCAAGGTCGCGCCAGACCGGCGTGGCCGGGCGCATGTTGTCGGACACGTCGGTGAAGCTCTCCAGCGCGGCATAGCCGTCGTAGCGCAGCTCGCCCAACACGGCAAAAATGGCGTCCCAATCGACCAGCCCCGTGCCAGGGATGCCGCGGTCGTTCTCGCAGAGGTGGATGTGGCGGAGGCGGCCGCCCGCCTCCCGGAACGGCTCGTCCCAGCGTTTCTCCTCGATGTTCATGTGGTACGTGTCGAGGTGGATCGCGACGTTGGGCCGGCCGATCAGCTCGCATAGCCGCACCGCCTGCGCCGACGTGTTGACCAGGAACGTCTCGTAGCGGTTGACCGGCTCGATCGCCACTGTCACGCCGAGGTTGGCCGCCCAGTCGGCCACGACGCGCAGCCCGTCCGCAGCCCACTGCCAGTGGCGCTCGTCGGGGCGGAACGGCGGCGTGCGCCCGATCTCGGAGTAGATCACGCCCGAGAATTGCCGCAAGCCTATCGCGGCGGTGGCCTCCACGCAGCGCGTCAGGTACGCTACCCCCGCCGCACGCGTCGTCGCGTCGTCGGCGGTCAGGTCGGTCGCCGCGCTAAGCACCGTGCTCGTGACGCCGTCGAGGCCGACGCCCTCCAGGCGACTGCGGATCGCGACCGCGTCGATATCGCCCAGATCGAGCAGGGGTATCTCCATGAAATCGACGCCGAGACTTTTGGCGCGGTCGATCAGGTCGAGCGAGGCGTTGTTCCAGTGGTTCGTCCAGGCCATCGCGTGTATCCCAAGCTTCATCGTGCCTCCCTGGTGACCTAATCCGGGCTAAAAAGTGGCGAGCGTCTGGAAGACGCCGGCCGTGTCCAGCGCCTCGTACGTCCGGTTGAAGGCATCGTACAGGACATCGTACCGGGCGTGCCGGTCCGCGTCGGGCGGCGTGGTCCGCGCGACGCTCACCATCCGTTCAACCTGCGTGAAATCGCTCCAGATGCCGACCCCGATGCCGCCGGCCACCGCCGCGCCCAGCGAGGTCGCCTCTTCCAGCAGGGAGAGGCGCGCCACCGGCAAGCCGAACACGTCGGCCATGATCGTGTTCCAGACCGCGCCGCGCGCGCCGCCGCCGATCACGCGCAGCTCGTCGATAGGGGCGCCCTGTCCCTGGAAGGCCTCCAGGATGACGCGCAAGTTGAAGGTGACCCCTTCGAGGACGGCGCGCAGCATATCGGCGCGCGTGTGCCGGATGGTGAGGCCCACGAAGGCCCCGCGCGCCTCCGGGTTCCAGCGGGGGCTGCGCTCGCCCATCAGGTAGGGTAGATAGAGCAGCCCGCGCGCGCCAGGCGGCGATTGCGCGGCCTGCAAATTCATCAGCTCATAGGCCGAGAGACCCAGCGTTTCGGCCGCCCGCTTCTCGTCCCGGCCCAGTTCGTCGCGCGCCCACTGATACGAACTCCCCGCGGCCTGCATCGTCCCCGTCGGCGTGAATAGCGCGGGCACGAGGTGCGCCCAGGTGAAGGTGCGCATCGTCGGGTCGAGGATCGGCGCGGGGGTGGCGACGCCGATCCAGGACGACGAGCCGATGTAGTTGTAAGCGACGCCCGCGCGGATGACGCCGGCCCCCGTCGCCGCGCACGACCCGTCGCCGCCGCCGATGACGACCGGCGTCCCCGCGTGCAGGCCCGTCTCGGCGGCCACGGCGTCGCGGGTCTCCCCGACGACGGCGGTCGAGGCCCGGATCGCCGGCAGCTTCTCACGCGGGATATCGAAGGCGTCGAGCAGCTCGGGCGACCAGTCACCGTCGGTCAGGCTGTACAGGTTGGTGCCTGACGCGTCGGACGGGTCGGTCGCGAAGACGCCGGTCAGCCGCGCCGCCAGGAAGTCTTTGGCCTGCAGGAACACGGCCGCCTCGTCGTACGCGCGCGGCTCGTGGTCGCGCAGCCACAGCATCTTCCCGGCCGAATAGGAGGGGCTTAGGCGGTGCCCCGTGAGCGCGTAGACGCGACGCGGGTCGATGCGCTCCGCCACCCGCGCAATCTGCGCGACCGCGCGCTGGTCGGCCCAGATGATGGCGTCGCGCAGGGGCCGCCCCGCCCCGTCAACCGCGACTACGCCCATCATCTGACCGCTGAAGACCACGCAGGCGACCTCCGAGGCGGGGACGCGCGCGCCCCCCAGCACGTCGCGGGTGGACGCGCAGAGCGCGCGCCACCACTCCTCGGGGTCCTGCTCGGCCCAGGTGGCACGCGGATAGACCGTCGGGTACGGGGCGAACGCGTTGCGCACCAGTGCGCCCTCGTCATCGTAGAGCGTGGCCTTGTCCCCGGTCGTGCCAATGTCGTGCGCCAGGATGTAACGCATCATCAGGTCTCCTCTGCCGATACAGGCGGGCGCGCGAACGCCGCCAGGCGCGCCAGCTCGTCCAGCTCCACCGGGGCAATGCGGCGCCCGAACACCTCCTCGATCACGGCCGTCCACCCGAAGATAAAATACCGCCAGCCGTCCTCGACGCGTACCCCCCGCGCCGCGGCCTGCCGTCGCGCCTGGCGCAGGAACGTCAGGTCCCCGCGGTAGTTCAACTCCCACGCGATCCCATCCCGGGGGAACGGCGCGCCGTCGGAGACCGGGGAGCCCGGCCTGTCCTTGCCCATGCCGGTCGCGTTGACGACCAGCGAGCCCGCGCGGAGCCCGCCCAGGATGGCGTCGTTGACCACGGCGTCGGCACCTCGGACGTACGCGATCTGCACGATCGAGCCGAGACGCTCACGCAGCCCACGCAGGCTTTCCAGGCGCTCCGCGCTGGGATCCGTGACCACGATGCGCCCCGGGCGGTCGCCGGGGTCGGGGCGCGAGAGCAAGTGCAGCGCGATGGCCACGCCCGCGCCACCCGCCCCGAAGACGAGCGCGTCGCCGCCCGTGCGCGCGAAGTACCCGTCCCCAAGCATACCCTCCAGCGTCTTGCCGGCCGAGACGGGATCTTTGGCCCAGCCGCGCAGCCGGCCGTCGCGCCTGGCGATGCACGACACCTCGCCACACAATGTAGCGTAGTGGTCGAGCTCGTCGAACAGGTCCCTGGCCGCGCGATAGAGGTCGATTTTGTGGGTCGTGACGAGGCCTCCCAGGTTCGTCGGGTCGGCCGCGAGCGCCCGCACGGTCTCACGGTACTGGCCGGCGGGCGCGCCGATCGGGAGGTCCCAACCGACGATCTGAACATCGGCGCCGAGGCCAAGCGCGTCGCGCCAGAGCGGGAAGATGCGCATGATCGACGATGAGGCCGTCGTCACGCCAATGAACGTGAAGGTGCGCCCCATCAAGCGGCGTCCTCAGCGGCGCCCGCATCCCTGGCCGCCGCGACGAAACGCCGCGCCCGCTCCGTTATCTCCTCCCAACAGCCCTCGCGCATCAGCGGGCGCGACACGAGCTCGCCGCCGACGCCGACGGCCAGCGCCCCGGCGGCGAGCCAGGGGGCCACGTTGGCGAGGTCGATGCCACCGGTGGGGATGGTCTGCAGCCCCGGGAACGGCCCACGCAGCGCCTTCAGGTGGGCCGGGCCGCCCGTCGAGGCCGGGAAGAGCTTGACCACCTCGGCCCCGGCATCCAGGGCCTGCGCCACCTCGGACGGGGTGAACACGCCGGGCGCGGCAGGGAGGCCACTCGCCAGCATGGCGGCGAGGAGATCGGGGCGCAGGTGCGCGCTCACCAGGAAATCGGCCCCCGCACGGACCGCCGTCTCGACCTGGGCTGGCTCACGGATCGTGCCGGCGCCGAGCAACACCCGCTCGCCGTAGGCCGCGCGCACCTCGGCGAGCGCCTCGGCCGCGCCGGGCGTGGTGAAGGTGATCTCAATGGCCGCGAGGCCACCGTCCAGCAACGACCCGGCCACGCGCACGGCGTGCTCGGGTCGATCGGCGCGCACGACGGCGATGAGCCTGGCGTCGGCCAGGCGCGCGAAAGCGAGAGGAACTGGCATAGGGTTTTCCTCTCCCATCCTATTCATCTTACTGGGTCACCGGGAAGCGTGGCGGCCGGCCGGAGGGCACGGCCACAAGGTCGTCGAGCGCGCCGCGACCCATCGCTACGGCGGCGTCGACGGTGTGCGCCCCGCTGTGCGGGGTCAGGATGACATCAGCCCGGCCCAGGAAGGGATGGTCCGGTGGGGGCGGCTCCGCGCGCAACGCGTCGAGCGCGACTCCGCGCAGGCGCCCCGTGTCGAGCGCCCACAGCAGATCCCGCTCCACGATCAGCTCGCCGCGCGCCGTGTTGACGAGATAGGCGCCCTCGCGCAGGCGCCCGAGCAGCGTGCGGTCGACCATACCCTCCGTCTTGGGGGTGAGCGGGAGGTGGAGGGTGAGGAAGTGGGCCGCCGCCATGACATTCATGAGCGGGGCGAGGCGGACACCGTGGGCGGCGGCGAACTCCTCGTCCGGGGCGGGGTCGTACGCGACCACAGCGCAGCCGAGCGCGGCGACGCGGCGCGCCACTCCTTGCCCTATCCTGCCCAGGCCCACGATGCCGACGGTCTTGCCCCGAATCTCGACGCCCCGGATCGCCGGCCACCCCCCGCCGTGCACCGCCCGGTCGGCCGACGGGATCGAACGCGCGAGCGCGAACAGCAATCCGATGGTGAGCTCGGCCACGGCCTCCGCGTTGGCGCCGGGCGTGTTCGTCACGGCGACACCGTGCGCGGCGGCCGCCGCGAGGTCGACGTTGCTCGTGCCGACGCCGTAGCAGGCAACGACGCGCAGGCGCGGCGCGGCGGCAAAGACGGACGCATCGAACGCGTCCAGCCCGGCGACGACGCCGTCGACGTCGCCGAGCTCGGCGCACAGTTCGCCCGCCCGCAGCGGGCGCCCGCGCCCGTTGTAGCGGACCTCGCCTACCGCCGCGGCGAGTGCGGCGCGCACCGACGGGTCGTCCCGGCCGAACGAGCGCGGCGTCACCAGCACGATGGCGTCCGCGAGTGGTGTCGTGACCGTTTGGATCTGGCGCACTCTCTCCTCTTGTCTCGACGGCTAAGGCGCGTGAACGGTCGACGCGGCCCGCCCAGGGGAGCGGCGCTCCCAGCCCCCGCTCCCCGACAGCTCGGCTCTCGCGAGCGTGGCGACCGCGAACTATGTCACGCCGGCACAAGGTCCACGCCCTGGGCTCGCCGGACCACCCGTCGCGGGAAGCCGTCGCGCTCGATCGCGCCGTAGTCGTGGCCGGCGTCTCCGGGGTAGACCGCGAAGAAGATCAGGGGCTCGTCGCCCGTGTTGACCGTGCGGTGCGCCCAATAGGGCGGGACGTAGGCCGCCGCCCCCGGCACCATGTCGAGCGTGGCGAACCGCTCGTCCGCCCGCATCACCAGCATGCCGCGCCCGCTCAGGCCAAGATAAACCTCGCCGGTCTCGCGCCTGGCGTGGTAGTGCCCCTTGGTCATGAAGTATTCGTCGCCGACGCGGCCGGGGTGCAGGACCGTCGTGCACATGATAAGCTGGCCGCTCGCGTTGGGGACATCGTATTGCAGCACCTCGTAGACGAGCGGGTCGTCGCCGTCGGCCAGCGCCCGCTCGGCGTCCCTGTCCCTGTACATGCCGCGCATGTCCGAAATACGGCGCTCCACCCGACTTGTGGAGGGCTCGAGACGGCCCGACGCCAGGTCGAGCGCCAGCGCGAAGGGGTCCATCACCGTCGACGTCATAGCCGCCTTTCCTTCGTTCATCGGCACACAATTCAATCCGCCGCCAAACGCCGCCGGACGAACTCGTTGAAGAGCACGCTGCCGATGAGCAGGACGCCCAGGGCAAAGGGTTGCCAGATCGCCGCGCTACTGCTCATTTCCAGCCCCAGGCCGTTGTAGAGGAAGATGACGATCAGCAAGGCCAGCAGGACACCCAGGACACCGCCCTCTCCGCCCAAAACGCTCACCCCGCCGAGAACCACGATGGTGATGGCCTGCAGGTTGAGCAACGCCCCGGCGTCCGGCGTCGTGCTGGCGCTCAGGCCGGCCTGCACCACCCCCGCGATGCCGGCGAGCAGTCCCGACACGACGTAGGCCCAGAAGCGCACGTTCCACACGTTGATCGCGGCGAAGCGCGCCGCCTGCGCGTTCGTGCCGACGCCATAGAGGTATCGCCCAGCCACGGTGCGCCGCAGCACGAACGCCGTGATCAGGAGCACGGGTATGAAAATCAACAGCAACTGGAACGGGATGCCCTGTCCGCTGATCTTGGGTATCCAGGAGAGCCACGGTATCGCCTGCGCGTTGCCGTTGCCGATGGTGATGAAGGACTGCGGGAACGACTGCGGCAGGTTCGGCTGCGTGGCGTCGGGCAAGGGCTTCGTGTTCGTCGGCTGCAGCGCGATCGAGGCGTATCCGTAGAACGTGGCTAGCGTCACGATCAGCGGGGGGATGCGCGCCACGCTGACCAGGAAGCCGTTGACCGCGCCGAGCACGAGACCGGTCGCGATGGCGGCGGCCAGGGCCACCCAGATATTCACGCCGTACACGATGTTGAGCACGCCCATAACCATGCCTGAGAGGCTGAGCATGGAGCCTACCGAGAGGTCGATGCCGCCGCCCCCCGAGAGGATGACGATCGTTTCACCGATCGCCAGCAGGCCGATCGTCACGCCCGCCTGCACCACGGTGTAAATGTTGTACCCGCTGAAGAAGCTGGGCACGGCCAGGGAGAAATAGGCGCACATGACGACGAGGAGGGCCAGTAGCAAGACGTTGCGCGCCGACGCGATGAAGCGCAAGCCGCGCGCCCAAGCGCCGTCGCGCCCCCGCCTCCGCCTCCGCCCGCCTGTCGGGGCGCCGGTAACCATCGGTCCCACGCTCATACCGTCGTCGCCCTCCTGTTCTGTAGCACATCGAGTCCCACCGCGACGATGATTAACACGCCGACGATGAGCCCGTCGAGCAGGCTGATCGTGCCGATGGCGATCGTGGCGTTGTGCACGGTCTCGACCAACAGCGCCCCCAGGATGCTGCCGAGGATCGTGCCGCGGCCGCCGAGGACGCTGGCGCCGCCGATCACCGTGGCCGCGATCACCTGCAGCTCCAGCCCACTCCCGGCGCTCGCCGCCACGGTGCCGCCGAGGCCGAGTTGGATCACCGCGGCGAGGCCGACCAGCAGCCCCGTCACGGCATACACGAAGATGGTGACCATGCGGATGTTGACGCCGGCCAGGCGCGCCGCCTCCGGGTTGCCGCCGAGGGCATAGATCTGTCGGCCGAGCGGACGGCGCAGTAAGAACAGGCTGCCGGCCAGACCGACCAGCATGGCGATCCACCAGGGCGTGGGCAGTCCCACGACGGTGCTCAGGGCCAACGCGCGGCCGGGGGTCGTCGGCGGCGCCGTGATGTAGAGAGGGCCGAGGAACTGGACTTGCAGCGCGCGCACGATGTTGAGCATTCCCAGCGTCACGATGATGGGGTGAATGCGCCCGAACGCCACGATCGTCCCGTTGACCAGTCCGATGAGCAGGCCCACGCCGAGGCAGGCGAGCAGGACCACCAGGATGTTCGACCCGTCGAGCTCGAGGTTGACGGCCACAAGCATACCCATGCCGAGCGTCGAGCCGATCGACACGTCGATGCCGCCCGTGACGATAATCATTGTCATCCCTGTCGAGACGAGGGCGACCACGGCCGTGTTGACCAAGATCGACGAGAGGTTGGTGAACGAGAGGAAAGCCGGATGGGTCAGGCCGAACAGCAGGCTGCCCACCACGAGCAGGATTGCCACGCTGGCCTCGCGCCGCAGCACGATCGCGCGCCAACCGACGCCGCCGAGGCCGGGTCGCGCCCGGGCGGGCACCGCCCGCGCGGTCATCCTGTCGGCGGGGGCCGCTGGCGAATCAAGCGGTGGCGTGCCGCGCACGTGGCGCCTCCATTTCCATGGCCGCTGCCAGCACGGTGTTCGCCGGCGCGTCGCGCATGAATTCTCCGGTCACGTACCCTTCGTGCATGGTGAGCACGCGGTCGCTCAGCTTGAGCACTTCGAGCAGCTCGGATGAGATGAGCATGATGGCGACGCCTTGCCGCGCGAGATCGACGACGAGGTTGTGGATTTCCTGCTTGGCCGAGACGTCGATGCCGGCCGTCGGCTCGTCCAGGATGAGGATACGCGGCTTGGCGGCCAGCCACTTGGCCAGCACCACTTTCTGCTGGTTACCGCCCGAGAGGTTGGCGACCTTCACGCGGGTGGTGGGCGTCTTGATCGACAGGTCGCGGACGTACTGCTTTGCCACATTATCCTCGCTGCGCTCGCGCACGATTAGCCCCAGCGCGGCCAAGCGCTGCACGATCGTGATGGCTGCGTTGTAGCGGACGGATAGGTTGCCGAAAATACCCTGCCCCTTGCGGTCTTCGGGCAGGTAGGCGATATTCAACCGCACGGCCTGGCGCGGCGAACGGATGCGCACGGGCTGACCGTCGACTCCGATCTCGCCCGACTCGGCCGGCTGCTCGCCGAAGATGGCGCGCGCCACCTCGCTGCGCCCGGCGCCGACCAGCCCGAAGAAACCGAGGATCTCGCCCGGGTGGAGCTCGAAGCTGACGTCGTGGTAGCGGCCATACCCGGTCAGGCCACGCACGGATAGGACCGGCCGCCCCCCGCGCGGACCCGTGTTGGTCACGCTCTCCAGGAGCGCGCGGCCGGCCATGAGCTCGATCAACTGCACGGTGGTAAGCGTCGCGCCGCCCTTGCCCTCCCCCCCGACCTTCCCCGTCCCGGTCACGGGCCATGTGCCCTTGCTCTCGCCGTCTTTGAGCACCGTGACGCGCGTGGCCAGGGAGAAAATCTCCTCCAGGCGATGGCTGATATAGATGATGCCGACGCCACGGTCGCGCAGCTTACGGATGATGCCGAAGAGGGTGTCCGCCTCGCGCTGAGTCAGGATCGCGGTCGGCTCGTCGAAGATCATCAGCTTGGGCTCCCAGGAGAGCGCCTTGGCGATGAGGGCGAGCTGGCGCAGGGCAATGCTGAGGTCGCCGATCGGCTGCTCGGCGAGGCGTGGGTCGACGTCCAGGTCGCGCAGGAGGTCATGGACGCGTACGGTCTGCGCACGCTTGTCGATGTTGCCGAAGCGATCCCGTATGTCGCGCCCCATGAAGATATTTTCGGTGACCGAGAGCTCGGGGTACACGAGCGGGTCCTGGTAGACCGTGCCGATGCCGAGGCGGAGCGCGTCCGCCGGGGACGACAGCATGACGACCTCTCCGTTGATCATGATCGTCCCCACGTCGGGCGGCTGCGCCCCGGCGAGAATCTTGATCAACGTGGATTTGCCGGCGCCGTTCTGCCCGACCAGGGCGTGTACCTCGCCCGCGTCCAGATCGAAGCTTACGTCGCGCAGCGCGTGGACACCGCCGTATGACTTGCTTATGTGTGCCATCGCCAGTACAGAGGTCATGTGCAAGGCCCTTCCGGGGAATAGGTGTCCGAATCACGGTGGGGAGTGATGAGTGACAAGCACGTATCTGCGCGTCACTCACCACGCGCCACTTACCCCTTGTGGCCCATGGGACTGGCCTGGTCGATGTTGCTCTTATCCCACTTGATGAGGTGCCCCAGGATCAACTGCTTCTTCGCGGGGTCGTAGGGCATGTCCCACACCTTGGGCACCATGTTGTGGGCCTTGAAGGTGTGCCCCATCACCAGCTCACGCGCGGCCCACGCCGCGGCGTAGCCGAGGTTGTACACGTCCCACCAGGCGAAGCCCGGGCTGGAGCCGTTCTTGACGTACGGCTTCATCAACTTGGGCCACGACACACCCGTCGCCGCGATCTTACCGACCTTGTGCAGGTCGGTCACAGCCTGGGCGACAGCCGGGGCCGAGAGGCCGCACTGTCCGATGATGCCCCGCAGGGTGGGATGCGTGGTGATGAGGTCTTTGGTGTCGGCGACCGACTTGGCCGTATTCTCACCCGAGTAGATCTTGGCGATTTCATGCAGCTTGGGATACATCCTCTTGGCGCGCGCTTCCTCGACGGCGATCCAACTGTTGAGGTTTTGCGCGGCTGGCCCGCAGGAGTCGATGGCCCAATCGCCCTTGCCACCCATCGCCTTGGCCAGGATATCGATCGTGTCGCCGCCGATCTCGGAGTCGAGCCCCTGGTTGACGAAGACGCGGCGGACCGTGTTGGGCGCGTCGGTATCGGCAGTCAGGGTCTTGATGCCTTGCGCCTCGGCGCTCTGGAGGGCCGGCGCCACGACTGCGGGATCGTCGGGCGCCACGATGATGGCGTCGACGTGCTGGGCGATCAATTGCCTGATGAAGCGCACCTGCGCCGCTGCGTCGGCCTCGGTCGGTCCCTCATAGACGAAGTCGAAGCCCATGTCCTTGCCGGCCTGCACACCGGCGTCGCGCATGGAGTTGAAGTAGTCGATGTTGATGAGCTTGGGGACGAAGGCGATGGTCATCCTCTTCGCGTGCGTGCGCTGCGCGCTCCCCGGCCAGGCGGTGGTGGTGAGGACAAGGCCGGTGGCGGCGGTGATTGCCAAGAGTCTATGCGGTAAACGCGCCATATATCGACTCCTTTGAAGATGGGTCGTCAACGTTGACATGTAGTGCGCGAATGACAAATCCGGCGATGGCGTGCTCTCGTGCGTCGACGTGTGTGAGGGCTCCTCCTTCCCGCACTCCGCGCGAACCTAGCATCTTGTACTGATAGGCATACTCATGCCGCGGTTACAGTAGCACAAGCCCACCGCTCCTGTCAACAGGCAGCGCGTCCGCCGCCTGCGCGCCCCATCTGTGCTAGAGTATGTATGATCCATGTGCATTGTTTTGTTGTCCTGACAGGCGACGGGGACAGAGGGCGGATTGAGGATGAACCGCGGTATCCGGCGCGACGTGCCAATTCCCTACTACTACCAATTGAGCCAACGCCTGCGCGAGGAGATCGAGGGAGGAGTGCGCGTCGCCGACGCGCCCATCCCCTCGGAGCACGAGTTATGCGCCGCCTACGGCATCAGCCGCACCGTGGTCCGCCAAGCCTTGGGCGCTCTTGTGGCCGACGGGCTGCTCTATCGCGTCAAGGGGAAAGGCACATTCGTCGCGCGGCGCAAGCTCGAGGAGACATGCGTCCAGCGCTCCGACGGATTTTACCGCGAGATGACGATGCGTGGCCTGACGGTCTTGACAACGGTGCTCGACCAGCGTGTTGCGCCGCCCCCGCCCCACGTCCGCCACGCGCTGCGCTTGCGCGAGGACGACGCCACGGTCAAGATCGACCAACTCCGCTCGGTCGCCGGTGATGTCCTGCTCTTCGTGCAAACATACGTCCCCGCCACCCTGTGCCCCGGCCTGGTCGCCGACGACCTTTCGGCCGTCTCTCTCTACGGATTGCTGTGGGAGCGGTATGGGTTGGAGGTCGCGGCGGGGACGCGCACGGTCGAGGCCGTCCTGGCGCACCCGCCCCTGACCGCATTGCTCGGCGTCGCCAGGGGCGATCCCTTGCTGAAAATCGACAGCGTCAGCTATCTGGCCGATGGCTGGCCCCTGGAGTATGACGAGGCCTGGCATCGCGGCGACTGTAGCAAGCTCGAGATCGAGATAATCATCAGTTCGGGCACTACATCCACGCCGTCGACAGCCAGGCGGTCCGGGAGAGCGGAGGACGCCACGCGCGTGGCGGCGCGCACATCCGCACAGAGCGATTCGATGGACCCTGCTTTCGTTCAACGAGGGTGAGCGTGGTAGGGACGGCCTAGCCATGGCCGAGACCACATGTGAGGTAGAGGGGGTGGATGATGCTCGCGGAGTTTTCCCTGGTAGGACGGACCGCCATCGTGACCGGCGGTGCGCGGGGTCTGGGGCTGGAGATGCTACGCGCGCTGGCCGAGGCCGGCGCACAGGTCGCCGCCCTGGACGTGCTACGGGAGCCGGCGGAGACCGCGATGGCCGAGGTGATGCGAGATTTCGGTGTGCGCGCCGTGGCCCGACAGGTGGACGTGACCCGGGCGGACGAGGTCGACCGCGCCGTCGCCGCCGTCGAGGCCGACCTCGGACCGATCGACGTGGTGGTGGCGGCCGCGGGGATCACCGATCAGACAGCGGCCGCAGAGGTGTCCGCTGCCGCGTGGCAGCGCGTGCTCGACGTCAACCTCACCGGCGTCTTCCTGACCGCGCAGGCCGCCGGACGCCGCATGCTCGAGCGGCGGCGCGGCAGCATCATCCTCATCGCGTCGATGTCGGGGGAGATCGTGAACCGGCCGCAGACGCAGGTCGCCTACAACGTGTCCAAGGCCGGCGTCATCATGTTAGCCAAGAGCCTGGCCGCCGAGTGGGCCCCCGACAACGTCCGGATCAACGCCCTGGCGCCGGGCTATTTCCTCACGGCCATGACCGAGGGGGTGCTCGAAACAAACAAGCCGTTGCGCGACCTGTGGGAAAGTCTGACCCCGATGGGCCGCATGGGCAAGCCGTCCGAGCTCCGCGGAACGGTCGTGTACCTGGCGTCGGACGCGTCGAGCTACATGACCGGCCACAGCCTCGTGGTCGACGGAGGGTACACCGTGTGGTAAACCGGGCTAGCGTCTCCCACACGTCGTGGCCCTCATGAGACGCGTCGCAACCGCGCCAATCGTCGCGCTCTGTCTCCTGGTTGCCATTGCTGGGGCGGCGGTTGTCGGACGGAGGCGCGACTCCAGGGAGCACGTCTACACGGTGCCCCAAGTGCTGGTGGGCCGCGTGCAGAGACCTGCCGCTTGGGCAGGGCGGACGGTCCTGGTGCGCGGCCGGTTGGTCGGGATCTGCGATTACAGCTACGCGGGCAGAGCACCATCGCCTGCGCTCTGCCCGCGCATGCTGGTACCCGACCGGTGAGAAGAGGCGCAGGTCACTGTGCGCCCCTCGTCCTACGGCCCGCGCATGGCGTACGTCTCGGTCCTGGGCGTCGTGCTGTCCTTGGACGGCGGCCCGATCCCGGCGCCGAATTCCATGATCGCCGCGCTGGCGCATATCCCGGCGCTCGACAACCGCCTGCCATGGTCGGACGACCGGTTCGTGCAACTAGGGATCTATCAAGTCAGGATAAACGACAATCGGGGATCGCGCTGCGTCCGCGCGGCCGTGTGCTTCGACGCCCAACTCCTCAGCCGCCAATAGGCTGCCTACGCCGTCCTGTCGATGCCCGGCCGTGTGGTCGTCATGTGTTATATCGACATGGCGGCGCTGAACGCGTGCGGAGATGAAGGGCGCTGATCTCATGCCTGGCGCTTGCGCTAATCAGTGTGGCGTCACCTCCGGTGGACTTTGGCCGATTTGCGAAAAGGATGACGGGGTAAGCGTACCCGCCCTACACTGGAAGGTGTTCACGCTCACCAGATCGTAGGAGGACCGATGCCTACCCCGTCGCCTGCCATTGTACTGCTTCTGTCCGCGTTTGCCGACCCCTTCACCGCTCCGACGTGGCGGCACGCGCTCGTCCTGCTCTACGGGACCATCCTGGCGCCGGGCGCACGCACGGTCGCGGCTGCCCTGCGCGCGATGGGCTTGGCCCACGAGCGCCATTTCACGACCTA
>JAABUM010005223.1_pt1 | contig 13812 bp, 9 predicted proteins | sample 5559161 | NCBI WGS metagenome assembly JAABUM01 (sample SAMN10711868, study PRJNA513369) | rock metagenome | isolation source: Antarctica rocks | place: Antarctica: Victoria Land, Siegfried Peak nord
TTCCGCAACCTGAATAACTACCGCCTGCGGCTACTGCTGCACTGCGGAGTGCAATGGCACACTCAACAACCAGCACCACTACGAGGACGGTTACCACGTTTGGCTGCGTAGAGCCCGCATACCAAGGATTGCCACGACGGGTGTTCCGCCGGACCTGGGTAAGCGCGTCTACCACAATTTTCCGACCGGCCGAGGTGTCCAAGCTCTTGGCAGTCCATTCGCTCGTCCAGAACGCCGGGGCCAAACTCTCCAGGATGCTGCGGACTTCGGCCTCGACCGTGCTGGGATTGGATAGGTCGATTGTGCCGCGGTCGGCGAGGGGTGTGAGGTCATCGATGACAAAAGTTGTCAACGTGACGACTCCGACTTTGCTCAGCAGCTTGCCCTCGGACTGCCACAAGGGCGGCCAAGCGTCCTTGACCGCCCTCCACATCGTGAAGAAGAACTCCAGCAGCGCGTCGTCATCGGCGAGGTCCGGGAGGTTCTTCTGCGCGATCGTTCCGATGGACTGCTCGACCGCGGCTGGGAGCACCAGGTTCGTCCGCTGCTCCCCGGGTATCTCCTCGGCGGGCCACTCGACCGCTCGGTAGAACGGCGAATCCTCGGCGGTGTCGACGACGCCGACCAAGGATGCATGACGGCCCAACGTCATGCGCGCCGTCTTGAGGCGCTCTCCAAGAGCAGCCTCCGGGTACTGCAGCGCAAGCAGTTTGAGGTGATCGGTAGCTACCTTGCTCGCCTTGTTGTTGATGACGAGGAACTGAAAGGCAATTTCTTCGTCGCTGGGATTGATCAGAGCTACCACGTTGACACGTAGCGACGGATCGACCGCTGACATCCCGAACAGTCGGTGTTGGCCGTCGATCACCAAACCTGCGGGCGGGTCTGAATCCGGAACTTCCACACTGGAGCACGAGTCCAACTGCAGATCGCCAGTGAGCTTCAGGCCACGCAGCGCGACTGTGATGGCAGTTGGAATGGTGTTGCGCGGGTCCAGCGTAAGGAAGCGACCGATGGCACGGATTTTCGCCTCGTTTCGCAGTCGTTGATGACCTTCGCCGCTGACGGTCAACCGCTCGACCGCCGCCCACTCGACCACCTCTCCGACCGGTGCAGTGAAGGTCGCCAGGAGCACACCTCCGTCATCGGGAAGGCGCTGGCGGGTGTAGATCGCCGGGTAGGTGTAGGACACGAACGACTCCTTGATCAGCGAAACTGGGCAGTGAGGTTGAAGACGTCGACGCTAGTGGACTCATCAATGACCGCAGGAAGATCCGGTCGTCCGAGACTGACGAACGCCTCCTTCAGACTGAGGCGGTCCGCGATAGCGGCATCCATCGCCGCGCGAGTCAATACGGCGAAACGCATCTCCTTGGGAAGGTTGACGATGTCCTCGGCCGTCAGTTGATAGCCGTAGACAAGGGTCTGGATCGGATACAGCGACCATGATGCTGCGTGGCCCTTGCGGTGATTGCACGAATGGCAAGCCGGCAGCAAATTGTCATAGTCGGAATTGCCGCCATAGGACTGAGGCCAGACATGGTCGAGCGTGAAGTACACGGGCGAGTCGGTCGCCACGTAGTCCAACTCTGTGCCACACAGGTAGCACCACGGAGCATCGCGCTGGCTCTCGGCTTTCAACTGCCTTCGCATTCCTGGCGAAATGTCTCGTCGGGCCGCCGCTACCGCTGGCACTAATCGGGCATGGATGTCATTCACGAGGAAGTAGTCAACGACCATCGTGTCGACGATCATCTGCTTGATGTCACTGTCAGCCACGAGATCCCATTCGAGTCTGGAGCCGACGATCTCCGATGCTGCCGCGATCAGACGCCGCGCGAGATGGAGTACCGCGATATCTTGCACGGCTTCCGTCCATCGCTCTCCGCGGCCAGTCGAGACCAACGCGCGCGAAACGTCGAACCAGTTGTGCGTTCCAATGTGGTAGTCGCGGAGAAACGCCACGAACTCCTGACCGTCTGTTGTGTAGGGCCGGGCAGCCGATGCCATCTCGCGCTTCCCTTCATCCGCGGACAGTCCGCGTCAACCGCACCTACACGGCTCGCCACACGTCACCGATCATCGCAAGTAGGTCGGGGCGCGTCTGTTGCAGACTACCGGTGAGGTCTGGAACGAGAAGCCGGCCGGCACGCAGAATACGTTCTATTACCGCTCCCGGCCGGCTCGAGACTGCAGTGCTGGCCTGGACGAGCGCCGCGGCCATGGCTCAAGTCCTCGCACTCGGGTGGCGACACATGTCGCGCCGGGCAGCACGAAGGCGGCAGGCGGGTAGCCAGGTCCGCCTCTTCAGGGCGAGAGCGCGGCCCGGTGGTTCGCGGGGTCAGGGCAGGCGCCGGTATCTGGCCTTGGGGTTGTCGGCACCGGTGGCGGCGTTGGCAACGGCTTTCTCCCACCGGTCCTCAAGGCCCTGCAGCAGTCGTTGTTCGACTTCGGTGGCCACGTGGGAGTAGGTCTGTTGGATCTTGTCGTGCAGGATGTGGCCGAGGCGCCGCGACTGGGCAATCTCGGGCACCAGGTCGGCGATCATCCAGGTCTTGTGGCTGTGCCGCAGCCCGTGGAACGTCAGACCGGGTTTGACCGGATCGGTCAGGACGGCCAGGCGCCGGTGCGGCGGGGTGAACTTTGCGCGGCGCTCCAGGTCCTGGGTGTTGCCGTCGGCGGCGGGGCGCATGCAGCGGCGAGCGAAGTTGGAGCGCCGGTGCCAGTGCCCGTCGGGGGTGACAAACACGAACTCGGAGTCGACATCCTGCAGGTGCCAGTTCAGCAGCGGGATGAGGAACTCGGGCAGGGTGATGCTGCGGGCGGAGCCGGCGTTCTTGGGCGGGCCGAGCCACAGCTGGCCGTGGGCCCCCTCGTGAAGTGATCCGACGTCGGGGTCGATGACGAGGCTGCCGTCGTCGAGGTGGAGGTTGTCGCGGTGCAGCCCGGTGAGTTCGCCCCAGCGGGCGCCGGTCCAGGCGGCGGTGACGAGCAACATGGCGCCACATGGGTCGTAGCAGGTGGCGGCTTGGTCGGCGATCGCCAGGACTTCCTCGGGGTTGGCCCAGATCTGTTCGGTCGGCCGGGTGGTGTGGGCGCGGCCGCGGCGGCGGGGCTGGACGGGGTTGTAGGCGATCAGCCGCTCAGCGACCGCGTCGGCCATGATCATGGTGAACAGCTTGAGGATGCTGGATACGGTGGCCGGAGCGAGTCTGCGGTGTAGGTCTTTGGTCCAGGCGGCGACCTGGATGCCCGAGACCGCGGACAACGCGGTGGTCCCCCACCGCGGGAGGATGTGATTGCGCACCACCCCGCGGTAACCCTCTTCCGTGCGGATGCTCACGTCGAGGGACGGCAGCCACTCCTGGACCCAGTCGGCAACAGTGGTCTTGCCGGCGGCGAGGTCGATGAACGTGCCGGCCCGCTGATCAGACTCCATATCGGAGGCGTGCTGGTCGGCAGCGGTCTTGGTGGCGAATCCGCTGACCGAGCCGAGCGTGCCGTCGTCCTTCCAGTAGCGCACGCGCCACGCGGTGCGGCTGCTCTTCTCTACCCAAGCCATGCTCTTCCCCTCGCTGTCCTGCTCGGTCCCGCTCTGTTCGTCTCGCCCCGGGGTTAGCCGGCTCGTTGTCCATGGACGCTCTGATCGCGGCGGAGATCAAGTCGGCGCCTGACCTGTCGGCCCGTCCGGGGTTAGTGGTGGCCGCGCCGCCGACGCGGCTGCAGCACTGGCTGCGCCCCTGCAGTAGTAATCGCGGCGAGGTCGGCCGTGCTGAAGCGCAGGTGCTTGCCGATGAAGGTGCACGGGATCAGACGCCGGCCGGCCTTGCGCCTCAGCCACGACTCGGGCACCGCCAGCAGCTCGGCCGCATCCGTCGGCGTGTACAGGAACTGCCTGCGGTCCGGCTCCCCCGCTGACCTGGTTGGGAACCCGGAGTCGGTTTCGCCGGTACCTGCGAGCGTCGTCAAGCGGCGCGCCGGCATGGGCCAGCCGTCGCAGTAGCGGCTGCCGGGGCGGTGTCGGGGCGGCGGAATACGAGCAGGTCCTCGTGGGCAAGCACGTGCCGGGGCAGACCGCGTCCGCGGGCTTTGCGGACCTGGTCGAGCTGGAAGAACGACGCCCGCGGGACTAGGCCGTCGTCGCGGACGCCCGCGAGCAGGGCGATGTTGCGCTCGAACAGAGTCAGGCCGGTGTGGTCGGTGATCGCGGTGGTGAGCCGGCCGGGCAGGTCGATCAGCGCCCCGCGGGACCAATACGGGCGCACGGTCATGGCGACTATCCCGCCGGCGCGCAGCAGCGCGGTGCAGGCGGTGAGGATGTCGACCATGCCAGTGATGAGCTTGTCGAGGCCGACGTGGGCGAGGTTGTCGCGGTCGCGGCTGTAGCGGTAGTCACGCTTGCGGATGCCGGCGCCGGGCACGGCATCGACTTGGCCGTGCAGCGAGGCGCCGTAGGGCGGGGAGGTAAGCACGAGCGCGACCCGGCCGACCAAGTCCGGGTCGAGCAGGGTGTCGAGCTGGCGGGCGTCGCCGCATACGACGGTGCCTGAACCAGGGGCGCCCTGGCTTCTCGCGTGGTGGAGGTTGCGGCGGGCGAGCTGCGCCCAGGGTGCCTCGTACTCGACGCCGACCGCGTCCCGTCCGGCGTGGGTGGCCTCAACGAGGGTGGTGCCGATGCCGCACATCGGATCCATGACGAGGTCGCCGGGCTGGGTGTAGTCGGCGATGGCCTGGGCTGCGATCGCGGGCAGCATCTTGCCAGGGTGTGCCACCGAGGCCGGGACATAGCGGTCACCTCGCTGGCCGCGGGCGGTGCGCTGGGCGGTGAGCCAGACAGACAGGGGTGGCTGCTCGGTCATCAGCACCGTCCCCAGACGGCAGTTTTCGAGCGGTCGGTGAGTGGGTGCACGGGCGTGCCTTTCTGCCGAACGGGTGATCCCTTCCGGCCGTGCCGCAGGCGGTGCGAACCGGTCCGGACGGGCTGGGGATCTATTGCGGAGCTGAACTCCGCGTAACGAGTTCCGTTTGGACACGACCGCGCGAACGGCTCCCGCCGACAGGTGGCTCGGGCGGCGAACCGCCCTTTAAAGACGACTACAAGACGACTACAGATCGACTACAAGCCGCCCGCGGGCCCCGAATCCCGGGATCTGTGCGTGGGTCCGGCTGCTGGGGCGCCGATGCAAACCAGGTCATGGAAGAGCGATTTCACCGGGGAGGGTGCCCGCCGCTGGCAGGTGGACGACCCGTGGTTGTAGTCGGTCTGTAGTCACGGCGTAGCTGGTCTGAAGTGGTCGGCGTGGCGTCCTTGAGCGCATCCAACGTCCGACCTACGCCGAGGAGCCGACCCCCATGACGAGCCACGACCCGACCATCACCACATCCACCGCTGGCAGCCCCACCCGTCGGGTACGGCCCCGCCGTCGCCCGGCGGGTGTCCCGAACTCGCTGGATATCGCCCGGACCAGCTTCGCCCTGCTGGTCACCGGACCCGAGCCGCTGTCACTGGACGGCAGAAACTTCGACGGACTTCCCGCCGAGTTGCTGCCGCTGTCACTGGTGCGGGACCAGCTGCTCGCCGCGTCCTGCCCGCAGGCCACCCGCGACGCTGTCTGGGCCGAACTCGTCACCCGCTCGCGCAGAGAGGGTGGCGCCTGGACGGTGGGCGCGGTCGGAGTCGCGCTACCCGCACTCACGTCGGTCGCGGCCCGGCTGACCGGTCGTTTCGCCGGGGACCCGGCCGACATCCACGCCGAGATCCTGACCGGGTTCCTCGCCGCGCTCGCCGACGTCGACATCGATCGGCCGCGGATCATGCTCCGGCTTCGCTGGGCCGCCTACCGAGCCGGCCACACCGCCCTCACCGAGGCTCTCGACGGTCCGCCCCCGGCCGCACCCGCCTTCGGGTCACTGCCGCCGATCCCGCCGTGGGGGCACCCGGACCTCGTACTCGCCCGCGCGGTCACCGACGGTGCGATCAGCCGACTCGAAGCCGACGTCATCGGCTCGACCCGGCTGGACGACGTCGCGGTTGCGGACTGGGCCACCGCGCACGGCGCCTCGACGTGGGCGGTCTACAAGTTGCGCAAGCGCGCCGAGCAACACCTGCTCACCTACCTGCTCGACACCGATTCGGATCCCGACGGCAGCGTCTCGCCGGCCAGCAGCCGCAGCCGAGGCGCCGCGCGGGTCGCCGCAACCAGCGCACCGCGGGCCGATCAGGAATCGGCGTGAACCCTGTGTCCAAGACAGGCACGGAATCAGGACTTCAGCTACGTCGGCAACTCCTGCCGGCCCGCCTGATGCCCGGAGGTCGCCCGATGCGCCAATCCCCCACCCGACGCGGCCGTCGCGTCCGCTCGCTCTACCGCCGGGCGCGCGGGCCGCTTCTGGTCGTACTGCTTGCCATCGCCGCCGTGATCGGGCTGGTGGTGCTCAGGGCAGCACCGGCTTCGGCCGACTCCATCCACGCCGCGAGCGGGTCAGCGCAGGTGGTTGCGCTGGCGGGGTCGGTGGAGGACGTGCTGAACAACATCCGCAACTGGATCATGGGCATCCTTGCCCTGCTGGCGACGGTGTTCCTGACGGTCGGCGGCCTGCGCTACGTTCTGGCGGGCGGTGACCCGGGTGAGGTGGAAAAGGCCAAGACCGCGTTCAAGTCCGCCGGCATCGGCTACGCCCTGGCCGCGCTCGCACCGCTCGTGGTGACGGTGCTCCAGGGCATCGTCGGAGCCTGACCATGCCACCTCCCACCCTCATCGCCGCAGCGGGCCAGCCGTTGGCGGTCTCGATCCCGAACCCGTTCAGCGTCGGCTCCGATCAGCTGACGAAGTCGGTAGTGAACGCCGTCACGAAGGCGATCAACACGTTCTTCGGCGGCCTGGTGAAAGACGCGCTCAACCCGCTACTGGCACTGCTCGGCAAGACCCTGCTCACCACCCCGGACCCGTCGGCGCTGCCGCGCGTCGGGCAGCTGTGGGAGAACAGCCGGGAGATCGCGGTCGCGGTGTACGCGCTGATCATCCTGGCCGCCGGCATCCTGGTGATGGCCTATGAGACGCTGCAGACCCGCCAGGGCATCAAGGAGATCGCGCCGCGGCTCGTGGTCGGGTTCATCACCGCCAACGTGAGCCTGCTGCTGGCCGGCAAGGCAGTCAGCTTCGCCAACGCCCTCTCGACCGGGCTGCTCGGCCAGGGCGTGGACGCCAAGTCCGCCGCCAGCACCCTGACGAGCCTGGTCCTGAACGCGATCACCGACGGCGGCATCTTCCTGAGCCTGATCGGCCTCGGCCTGGCATGCACCCTGCTCGCGCTGCTGATCGGCTACGTCATCCGCGTCGCGCTCACCGTCATCCTGATCGCCGGGGCGCCGCTGGCGCTGATGTGCCACGCCCTGCCCCAGACCGAAGGAATCGCCCGGTGGTGGTGGCGCGCGTTCGCCGGAGTCCTCGCGATCCAGATCGCGCAGTCGCTGACGCTGGTCGCCGCGATGAACGTGTTCCTGACCCCGGGCGGGTTCACCTTCTTCGGACCCACCGCCGACGGGCTGGTGAACGTGATCGTCACCTTCGCGCTGCTCTACATCCTGTACAAGATCCCGTTCTGGATCCTGCACTCGGTCCAGGTCGGCGGAGGCCGGTCGATGCTCGGCGGCGCCGTGAAGGGGCTCATCGCCTACAAGACCCTCGGCGTCGTGGGACTGGGGGGAGGCGGACGCGGTAGCGGGGCAGGCCGCCCCGGCGGTCGGCCTGGTCCGCTCAGCGGTGGACCGAATCGAGGTTCTCGGCCGGGCGGTCCCGCGCCGTCGGGCAGCGGGCAGCCGCGCCGGCCCCGACCAGTGGGCCCGACCGGCGGCGCCGCTCAAGTGCGTTCCGCGCCGGGCAGTGCGGTGCGCAGCCAGGCAGCGCCCGGCGCTCTCGCCACAAACAATCCGGTGGCCCCGCGAACACCCGCACCCGAGGACCGGCCGCCCAGCTCACCCGCTAGACCACCTACGCCGGCACGGGCGGCCGGGCGGCCGGCATCCCCGACAGCGTCCCCGCTACCCCTCTCGACTGGTCGGGCCCGCACGGCGCATCACCCGATCCCCGTTGCTCATTGGCCCACCGGGGCCGCACCGCCCCCGCCGGCAGCATCGTCACGGCCGGCTACGCCGACCCGCGTCAGACCGACATCGCCGCCACGGTCGACGGTCGGCCCGCCGCAGAGGCCGAATGCTCCAGCTAACGCGAGTGATTCGTTCGCCACGGTGCGGCCGCCGGTGGACCTGGCCGGCACACCCCGCACCCGCCGCCGCCCCAGTCACGTCCCGCCACGACCTGCGCCGAAAGCACCACCGCGCCCACCACGAGGAGATGACGCCCGATGACTGTGCCGATGAGCCCGGCGGTCAGCGAGCCGGTGCGGATACCGGCTGATGTCGATCGGGAGGACCGGGTGCTGGCCGGGTTGACCGCCCGGCAGTTGGCGATCCTGGCCGTGACTGGCCTGGTCCTGTACGCGGTCTACGCCGCGACCCGAGACCTGATCCCGGCCGCTGGGTTCCTGGTCGTCGCGACCCCGGTCGCCGTCGCCGCCGGTTTGTTGGCGTTGGGGTCGCGGGACGGGGTGAGCCTGGACCGGCTCGTGCTGGCCGCGGTGCGGCAGCGGATGGCGCCCCGGGTCCAGGTCGCCGCCCCCGAAGGCGTCACGGCCGCTCCCGGGTGGGTGACCGGCCGCGCCACCCGCCTCGATGATGCGATGACGGGTGCGGAGCCGAGCGCGCTGCGTTTGCCCGCTGAAGCGGTGACCGAGGCCGGGGTGATCGACCTGGGCGCGGACGGCATGACCGCCGTCGCGGTGGCGTCGACGGTGAACTTCGGGCTGCAAACCCCAGGGGAGCAGGAGGCGCTGGTGGCCTCGTTCGGGCGTTACCTGCACTCCCTCACCGCGCCCGTGCAGATCCTGATCCGGGCCCAGCGCCTGGACCTCTCAGTCCAGATCGCCGAGCTGCGCGAGCGGGCCGGCGGGCTGCCGCACCCGGCGCTGGAGGCCGCTGCCCGCGAGCACGCCGACTTCCTGGCCCACCTCGCGCAGCAGAGCGACCTGCTGCGCAGGCAGGTGCTGCTCATCCTCCGCGAACCCCTCACCAGCACACCCACCAGTTGGACCGGGCGCCTGCCTGGCGGTCTGGCGCGGCGCGTGGATGACCACGCGGCCGGGCTGCGACGGGCGGCTGAGACCCGGCTGGCGCGGCGGCTCGGCGAAGCGGCCGCGCTGTTGTCGGCCGCGGGCATCGTCATCACGCCGCTGGATGCCAGCCAGGCCACCGCCGTGCTGGCCGGCGCCTGCAACCCCGCCAGCCTCATCCTGCCGACCGCCGGCCTGGCCGCCGCGGACGAGGTGATCACCACCGCACCCAACTACGACGAAGACGAAGACCAGCCAACCTGGTTGGAGCCGCCCGCGACACCCGACGCCACAACTGCTGGGGACGAGATGTGGTGGGCCAAATGACCCGCCGCACGCGACGCAATCCAGAGGCCGGGTCGGGCACCGCGGGGGCGTTCACGCCCGACGCGCTGGAGGTCGCGGCCCGGCACGTCGTGGTCGGCGGCGAGCACGTCGCCTCCTTCGCCGTTGTCGGATACCCGCGCGAGGTGTATCCCGGGTGGCTGCAGCCGCTGCTGGCCTATCCGGGGCGGGTCGACGTGTCGCTGCATGTGGACCCGATCGATCCGGTCACCGCCGCCGACCGGCTGAAGAAGCAGCTCGCCCGGCTGGAGTCCGGGCGCCGCCACGACGACCAGCACGGCCGGCTGCTCGACCCGCAGGTCGAGGCCGCGACCGAGGACGCCTACGACCTCGCCGCCCGGGTCGCCCGCGGTGAGGGCAAGCTCTACCGGACGGGGCTGTACCTGTCGGTACACGCGCCCGACGCCGACACCCTCGCCGACGAGGTCGCCGCCGTCCGAACCCTCGCCGCCAGCCTGCTCCTGGATGCAAAGCCGGCGACCTACCGCAGCGTCCAGGGCTGGGTCACCTGCCTGCCGATGGGCCTGGACCAGCTGCGGATGCGCCGCACCTTCGACACCTCCGCCCTCGCTGCGGCGTTCCCGTTCACCTCGCCGGACCTGCCCGCGCCGGACCCGACCTCGCTGGAAGCACCGTCCGGGGTGCTCTACGGCTACAACCTCGGCTCGCAAGGCCTGGTGCACTGGGACCGGTTCGCCCTGGACAACCACAACTCGGTGATCCTCGGCCGCTCCGGCGCCGGCAAGTCCTACCTCGTCAAGCTGGAAGCGCTGCGGTCGCTGTATCGGGGTGTCGAGGTCGCCGTCATCGACCCCGAAGATGAATACCGGCGGTTGTGCGAGGCGGTCGGTGGCGCCTACGTCCATCTCGGCGCCGACGGGGTCCGGCTCAACCCGTTCGACTTGCCGGTGCACACCAGCGCGGATGGTCAGCGGAGCGCGCCGAAGGACGCCCTGCTGCGGCGGTCGCTGTTCCTGCACACCGTCCTGACCCTGTTGCTCGGCGGCGAGCCGTCCGCGATGGAGCGGGCGGTGCTGGACCGGGCCATCACTGCCACCTATCAGCGGGCCGGGATCACCGCCGACCCACGCACCTGGGATAGGCCGGCGCCGGTCCTGGCCGACCTGCGCGATGTCCTCGCCCGCTTGGACGATCCGCGGGCGGCGTCCCTGGCGGACCGGCTGCACCCCTACGTCAACGGGGCGTTCGCCGGCCTGTTCAACGGCCCCACCACGACCCGACCAGAGGCGCACCTGGTGGTGTTCTCGCTGCGCGACCTGCCCGATGAGCTGAAACCGATCGGCACCCTGCTCACCCTCGACGCGATATGGCGGCGGGTGGCCAACCCGGCCCACCGCCGGCCCCGCCTGGTCGTGGTGGACGAGGCGTGGCTGCTGATGGCCGAGAAAGCCGGCGCGGAGTTCCTGTTCCGGATGGCCAAGTCGGCCCGCAAGCACTGGGCCGGGCTCACTGTGGCCACTCAGGACAGCGGCGATCTGCTCGGCTCGGACCTCGGCCGGGCGGTGGTCGCCAACGCCGCCACCCAGATCCTGCTCCGCCAAGCCCCGCAGGCGATCGAGGAGATCACGGCCACGTTCGGCCTCTCGGCCGGCGAACGGCAATTCCTGCTCTCGGCCGAGCGGGGTCAGGGGCTGCTGTCCTCGGGCACGCAGCGGGTCGCGTTCGAAGCCGTCGCGTCGGCCATCGAGCACCAGCTCGTCACCACCGCCCCGGGAGAGCTGGCGGCCTACGCCGCCGAATCCCCCGACACCGGCGACAACATCTACATCGACATCGACGACACCGATGCCAGTCTGGCGGAGGCGGCGTGAGCAACCGAATGCACTTCACGTTGATCGCCTCCCAAACGCCGACGCCGTCACTGAGGCCGACGCCTTCGGATCCGCTTGGGCCGTCCGGGCCGCTGGTCACCTACTTCCAGGACCCGGGAGCGGCCGTCCACCACCTGCTGACCTGCCTACGGCATTGGGCGCTCGGCCCGGGCGTCGTCGCAGGTCCAGTGCTGCTGGTTGGGTTGGTCGCGGTGTGGGTGGCGCGGGTGTGGTGGCGGCGGCGCTGCCAGCGGCAGCTCGCGGTGGATGCGCGGTTGATCAGCATTCTCGCCCCGCCGACGGTCGACCCTGCCGGAGCGCAGGCGCTGTGGGCGAACCTCGTCGGGCTGCTGCGCCCGGCCTGGCGGCGGCGCGTCACCGGGCAGCCGCACGTCGCGTTCGAGTACGCCTTCACCACCGACGGTGTCCAACTGCGGCTGTGGGTGCCCGGCCTGGTGCCGCCGGGAATGGTCGAGCGGGCCATCGAGGCTGCCTGGCCCAGCACCCACACCAGCACCCAACCAGCCACCGCCCCGGCCGATGCGGTACTGGATTCAGACAGTCGTGTCGAGGTGGGTGGGGAGCTGCGGTTGGCGCGCAGCGAGGCACTGCCGATCCGCACCGACTTCACCGCCGACCCGATCCGTGCCCTGCTCGGCGCCCCCGTCGGCCTCAATGTCGACGAGCAGGTGACCGTGCAGGTCCTGGGCCGCCCGGTCACCGGCCGGCGCGTCACCCACGCGCGCCGCGCGGCCCGGCAGCTGCACACCGGCCGCTCCCCCCGCCTGGCAGGGCGGATCCTGGACCTGGCCACCCCGCACCCGCCGTCCCGGCGAACCGATCCGGGCGCCCGGGCGGCGCTGGACCGAGTGACGTCGCTGGAGCACACCGCCCAGGACCGCGCCGTGGTGGCCAAGACCCGCGGCCCCCTGTTCGAGACCCGCATCCGCTACGCCGTCACCGCACCCACCCCCATCGGGGTCACCCGGTCGGAACTGGCCGAGGTCCGGGATCGGCTGCGGGGCCGCGGGCATGCCATCGCCTCGGCGTTCGCCGCCTACGGCGAGCACAACCACTACCGCCGACACCGCCTACCCCACCCAAGCAACACAATCGAGTCCCGCCGGCTGGGGAAGGGTGATCTGCTCTCGATCCCCGAACTGGCCGTGATCGCGCACATCCCGACCGATGAGGCCATTCCCGGCCTGCAGCACGCCGGTGCCCGCGCGGTCGCCCCACCGCCCGGCACTCCTACGCCCGGCCCGGGAGTGAAACCGCTCGGCGTCGCCGACACCGGCCACCGCCGACGGGTCGGGCTCGCGGTCGCCGACGCCCGCCAACACGTTCACCTGCTCGGCGCGACCGGCAGCGGGAAGTCCACGCTCATGGCGCAGCTGATCCTCGACGACGCCAGCGCCGGGCGCGGCGTCGTCGTGGTGGACCCGAAAGGCGACCTGATCACCGACGTCCTGGACCGGCTCCCGATCGAGGCGGCGGAGAGGGTGACGCTGTTCGACGCCGACTCCAAGACCACAGCCCCGTGTCTGAATCCCCTGGACGACGGATTACCGGACATCACGGTGGACAACCTGGTGTCGGTGTTCGCCCGGGTCTACTCCGCCTCCTGGGGACCGCGGACCGATGACATCCTGCGCGCCGCCTGCCTCACCCTGCGCGCATACTCGGCCGCCAGTCACAGCACCGCGACGTTGGCGGATCTGCCGACGCTGCTGGGCGATCCCGTCTACCGGACCACCGCGACCGCCGCCGTGACCGATCCGGTGCTGCGGGGGTTCTGGTCCTGGTATGAGCAGCTGTCCGACGCCGGACGGGCACAGGTGATCGCACCGCTGATGAACAAGCTGCGCGCGTTCCTGCTGCGCCCGTTCGTCAAGCACGCGATCGCCGGCGGCCCCTCGACGGTGGACATGGCGCAGGTCCTCGACCGCGGCGGACTGTGCCTCGTACGGATACCGAAAGGCTCGCTCGGGGAGGAGACCACCCGCCTCGTCGGGTCCCTGGTCGTCGCGCGGGTCTGGCAGACGGCGACCGCCCGCGCCCGCCTGCCGCAACCCGCCCGCGCCGACTGCGCCCTGTACATGGACGAGTGCCAGAACTTCCTCAACCTGCCGTACCCGCTGGAGGACATGCTCGCCGAAGCCCGCGGCTTCCGGCTGTCCATGGTGCTGGCGCATCAGCACCTCGGACAGCTCGGCCGTGACCTGCACGACGGCATCTCGGCCAACGCGAGATCCAAGGTCTTCTTCAACGCCTCACCCGAGGACGCCCGCGAACTGGGCCGCCACACCGCACCCCGCCTGACCGAGCACGACCTGGCCCACCTGGGCGCCTACCGGGCCGCCGCCCGCCTCATGGTGGCCGGCGAACAGACCGCGCCGTTCACCCTGGCCACCGAACCACTAACCGCGGCGACCCCGGGCCGGCGCCGAGCGATCCAGCGCGCCGC
>JAABUM010005225.1_pt1 | contig 13810 bp, 10 predicted proteins | sample 5559161 | NCBI WGS metagenome assembly JAABUM01 (sample SAMN10711868, study PRJNA513369) | rock metagenome | isolation source: Antarctica rocks | place: Antarctica: Victoria Land, Siegfried Peak nord
CAGCCGTCTGCGGACAGTCGCCGGATTCGAGAAGGATCCGTTGTGCACCACCGCGAGATCCGGCGTAGGAGCGAACGGGTGGGAGTGATCGGGGGTAACAGCGGACTCCGTGGCCATCCTGGTGTGCCCGATCGCTTGGAAGCCCTGCCGGTTGCCGATCTCATTGCGCCGGCAAATCTCTGCGGGACCTCCGGTGTCCTTCACGATCTCCATGGCACGACCGGCGCCCGTGACGACGGCGTCGGGGCGCAACCGCAGCAACTGCGCTGATACCTGAGCTCTGTCATCCGGCGCGATGAACACAGCTCCGTTGGGACGCGTCCGTTCGCACTCGACTTCTTGGCCGAGCACCGCAGCAAGTTCGTCGGCCAGCTGCTGGGCTGCGCTTCGGGTGATGTCGAGGGGACTCGCCGGGTTGAGCGTGACCGAATACCGGAAACGTCCGAGAGGGACCGGATCGGAGAAGATGGCCATGCCGGCCGAGTCCGAGCCGCGACTGGACATGCAGTTCAGCATGGGCACGATCAGCGAGCCGAGCGCAGCTTGCCGGGCGCTTGTTTTCAGGTGGAGCCCTACGATTCCGCACATAGTCACGCCTCTCATCCACCGAGCCCAACGTACAGAACGTTTGGCTCTTTTTGCAGACCAATCTGTCTACCCTGATGAAACCCTATCCACAGGGGGGTGTCAAGAGCTCTTTCGCCGGAATGTCCACGGCAAAAAGCCGGCCACGGAGCAGAGCGCCGGTCAGCGGATCTCGGCCGATTCGGCCTCGACAGATCCCTCAGCCACGTATGAGAGAAGTTGCTCGCGAGTGCGCTGAATGTGTGTCCTCATCAGGTTGGAAGCGACTGGAGACATACCGTCGCGGACCGCCTCGTAGATGCCCTGATGATCGGCCACGACGTCGGCCCTGGGCTCGCGGAAGGCGAGCATGTCGTACGGAAGAAACATCTCGTTTCGAGCCTCCATGACAGACCGGTTGAGTCGGGCGTTCCGCGCAGCTCGACCCAATGCCGAGTGAAACTCAGCATCGGTGGTGCGAAACCCGTGGTGGTCGCTCACCTCGTGGGCAATCGCACCCATGCTGCGGATTGCGGCGCGCATCCGGGCCAGATCGGCGCGCGTACTGCGCTGCGCCGCCAAGTAGGCGATATGGCTCTCCACCGCGATCCGGAACTCGACGAGATCATCGAGTTCATCCCGGTGGTTTCGAAGCCTGCGACGCCAAACCTCTGCGGGCCGCGACAGCATGGTGACGAACGCCCCACCCGTCGATCCTCGCTTCACGTCTATATAACCCTCCCCGACCAGGACCCGCAGCCCTTCGCGCACGCTCACCCGCGAGACGCCTAGCAGGGCCGCAAGTTCTCGTTGGGGGGGAAGGCGGTCGCCGGGCAGGTACTCGCCCACGTGGATCCGATCACGCACGATCTGGGCCACAGCTGCACTCGTACTGACGGGCGAGATCGGCGACGACACTATTGGATCTTATGGGAACCCGACAGACCGACAACTGTTATCGCGCCCCATAGGATCTGCAGATATGGACCGAGGAGCTAGTTCACATCTCGAGGCTGAAGACGCCCACCCCGCGAACCAGGCCGCACAGGAGGACCTGCGGGGCACGATCGGACGGCGACTGCATGAGTACCGACTCGATCTGGACTGGACACTGGCTCAACTGGCGGGCCGCAGCGGAGTTTCTCGGGCCATGCTCTCGAAAATCGAGAACGCCCAGACCACCCCGGCGCTGGAGACCCTCGTACGCCTCGGGGATGCGCTGTCCGTGCCGGTGACCTCGTTCTTTCGCGGCCTGGCCGACGAACAGGACATGCTGCACGTCAAGGCAGGAAGGGGGCTTGACATCCAACATCGCGGGGATAGTGCAGGTCGCTCCTACCACTCCCTTGGCCGGCTTCGGTTCCCCCATGACCGGCTCGAGCCCACGCTGGTCACCATCGACCGCGACGAACAGGCGTTTCCACTGTTTCAACATAACGGCAGCGAGCTGCTTTACGTGATCTGCGGCAGCCTCGAGTACGCCTACGGGGAACGGGTCATCAAGCTGGAAGCGGGCGACTCCCTGCTATTGCTGGGTGAAGTGCCACATGGTCCGAGCAAGCTCAACAAACTACCGATCCAGATGATCTCGGTGAAGGCCGTCAATTCGAGAAGCTGAGTTCGACGACACCGACCAGATCACTCGAAACTCCTGTCCACTGCAGGTAGACAGCGTCTTACGGGTCGCTTAAGCTCTTTGGCAGTTCTACTTTTCCGGGCCGGGAGTTCACATGCAGACACCATCCCAAGGCGACCTCGGGCGTCCATCGAAGAAGATCTCGGGGCACTCCGCTCTCGCACTGGTCAACCAGGGGACCCGAAAGGCACACACCTGGCCGAAGGTCTGGAGCAGCCACGAGCTTCGTCGCTCCTACGATGTGGTCATCATCGGAGGTGGGATCCACGGCTTGGCAACTGCTTATTACCTGGCCTCGCGACACGGGATCACGAACGTTGCAGTGCTTGAGAAGGGATATTTGGGCAGCGGAGGTTCAGGCAGAAATACGGCCATCGCGCGATCCAACTACCTCACTCCCGAGGGCGTCGCGTTCTACGACCGTTCGCTAAAACTCTACGAGAACCTGTCGGCTGAGTTGAACTTCAACATCATGTTCTCTCAACGCGGCCACATGACCTTGGCGCACAACGACTCTTCTCTACGCACGATGCGCTGGCGCGCTGAGGTGAACAAACTTCAGGGCATCGAATCAGAGGTCATCGGTCCCGATGAGATCAAGAAGCTCACGCCCCCGCTGGACGTATCCGAGAACACCCGCTTCCCGATTCTCGGGGCCCTGTATCACCCACCCGGCGGGATCATCCGGCACGACGCTGTGGTCTGGGGCTATGCCCGCGGGGCCAACCTGTACGGCACCCACCTGCACCAGCAGACCGAGGTGCTGGGGATCGAAACCGCGGGCAACCAGGTCAAGACGGTCCGGACGAACAGGGGCGATATCAGCACCAACACCGTCCTGAACTGCACAGCCGGATGGTCATCTCTGATCAATGACATGGTCGACGTACGTTCGCCGATCGTGACCTCGCCACTGCAGGCTGCAGTGACCGAGCCCGTCAAACCGTTCCTCGACAGCGTCGTCGTCTCGGGAAGCCTGCACGTATACGTCAGCCAGACCGCCCGCGGTGAACTGGTGTTTGGTGCAAGCGTCGACCCATTCGCGCAGTACTCCATGCGTGGGTCTCTCGATTTCATCGAAGGCCTTGCCGGTAACGTCCTGGCGCTGATGCCGGGACTTTCCAAGATGCGGCTACTGCGCCAGTGGGGCGGTTTGTGTGACATGACGCCTGACTACAGCCCGATCATGGGTACTACCGATGTCGGCGGTTTTCTCGTCGACATCGGCTGGGGAACCTACGGCTTCAAGGCCGGACCCGTCTCCGGTGAGCAGATGGCTGCTCTGATCGCGACAGGAAAGACTCCTGAGCTCATCGCACCCTTCGGCATCGACCGCTTCCTCGCCGGCCAACTGGTCGGCGAGAAGGGTGCCGCCTCCGTTGGCCACTGACCTGCCGTCCGAGGAGTTGCCGTCCATGCAGCATCCTGTCTTCTTGCGGAATGAGAGCTCCAAATGATGCATCTTGCCTGCCCCTGGTGCGGATACCGCAACGTAAGCGAGTTCGCGTACGAAGGGGAACTGGTCAAGCGGCCGGACCCGGCGACGACGACGCCGCAGGAGTGGCGCTCATACCTTTATCTACGTGCTAACACAGCGGGTCAGATGGAGGAGGGTTGGTACCACCGCGCAGGATGTCGACGCTATTTCGAAGCCGTCCGTGACACGACGGACAACACTGTGCTGGAAACCCGCCGGCCCGGAGGTGACAGGACCGTAGAGGGTTCGAGCACCCAGGCCAGCGATATCAGTCAGACGACTGAAGGAGCATCGGTATGAGCGCCGAAGCTGGTCCCGAGAGGCTTCCCGCTCAGGTAGGTGAGCGCATCGACCGCACCAGAACGGTGCGCTTCCGGTTCAACGACCAGACCTACCAAGGGTACGAGGGCGACACCATCGCTTCGGCTCTTGCTGCCAACGGCGTACGTGTCTTCAGTCGCAGTTTCAAGTACCACCGACCACGAGGGATCCTCATGGCAGGTTGGCTCGACCCGAACCTGATGATGCAGGTCGGGGACGAACCAAACGTCCGCACCGGCCATCGACTGATCAGCGAGGGTATCGACGTCCACAGTCAGGATGCCTGGCCGTCACTGAAGTTCGACATCAAAGCCGTCAACTCGGTCATCGGTCGTTTCCTCGCGCCCGGCTTCTATTACAAGACATTCATCAAACCTCAAGCCCTGTGGCCCACGTACGAGAAGATACTCAAACGGTTCGTCCACGCCGGCCACATCGACCTGGCCACACCTCACGTGATGCGGGACAAGACCTACGCCCATCCAGACGTGCTGGTCGCCGGTGGTGGCCCGGCCGGGCTAGCTGCCGCGCTCGCAGCAGCACGCAGCGGAGCTCGGGTGCTGCTCGTCGACGAGGACCACGATCTCGGCGGCCACTGGCTGTGGTCCGGTCCCTCCCGTCAGGCGGACCTCACGACATTACGCGCTGAGGTGGGGTCGAATCCCGACATCACCGTCCAGAGCAACGCTGTTGTCATAGGCCGCTACGACGACAACTGGTTCGGGGTGATCGTTCGCGAAGAAGGTGATCAGGAGCGTCTGATCAAGGTCCGGGCCAAAATGCTCGTCGCGGCCCCCGGTCTGGTCGAGCGTCCCTACGTCTTCGCCGGCAACGACCTGCCCGGAGTCATGCTGATGACCGGTGCCCTACGGCTCATCAACAGATTCGCGATCAAACCCGGACAGCGGGCTGTGGTCTTCACTGCCAACGAGCACGGCGATGCAGGCATCGAGGACCTGCGACGTGCGGGTGTGGACGTGGTGGCGGTGGTCGACGGTCGCAAGCAGCAACAGATCCTTCGGGCCACCGGACACGGCAGGGTCGAACAGGTTGAAATCTCGGGAGGGCGACTGGTCGATGCCGATCTGCTGGTGACCGCCGTCGGATGGACAGCCCCCACATCCCTGCTGAACATGGCCGGTGACCGCCCGGTCTACTCCCCCGTCGCCGCCCGCTTCTTCCCATCACAGCTGCCCTCGGACGTGCTGGCAACCGGTGGAATCGTCGGCGACGGCACTGATGCACAGATACTCGCGCACGCAACCGCCACCGGGCAGGAGGCTGCCCGCCGCGCGAATAACACCCTCGTCCTGCTGTCGATTTGTTCACCCACTCTTCCCGATGGGGCCGGTCAGCCCACGACGGACGAGTCCCACATCGACCTACCGGAGTTGCCTCGCACGCCACACCCCGAATTGTTCCGATCCTCGACGCATGGATTTGTAGACTTCTCCGAGGACGTGTCGAGCAAGGACCTGTTCAGCGCGGTCCGCGAGGGGTATGACTCCGCAGAGCTGGCGAAGCGGTACACCACAGCAACGATGGGCCCACTGCAGGGCAAGCTCGAAGTCATCAACTCAGTTGCTGTCATCGCAGAGGCGAACTCCGCAAGCATCGCCCAAACGGGCACCACCGTATGGCGTCCCCCCTACGCACCGACCACACTCGGGGCACTTGCCGGCAGGGCACTTGACCCCACACGGTTCTCCCCGATGCACCAGTGGCACATAGACCACGGCGCGAAACCGCTGATCGCCGGCGCCTGGATACGTCCTGAGCACTATGGCGACCCCGAAGCCGAGGTGCGCGCCGTACGCACCTCCGTCGGCATCATTGACGTGACGCCCATCGGAAAGCTCGACCTTCGCGGACGAGATGTGCCAGCACTGTTGGAACGCCTCTACGTGAACAAATGGCAGAAACTCCGCGTCGGCGGTGTCCGCTACGGCGCCATGTGTGCTGACGACGGTGTGGTGTTCGACGACGGAGTCACTGGACGTCTGGCTGAGAACCAATACCTCATGTCAACCACCTCGGGCAATGCCGGCGCGGTCTGGGAGCTCGTCGAGCAATTGCTGCAGACCGAGCATCGAGACTGGGACGTCCACTGCACCCCCGCCACGACCTCGTACGCGAGTATCAACGTCGCCGGTCCCCGGTCCCGGGAGCTGCTCCAACGGCTCACCGACATCGATCTCTCCTCAGACTCCTTCGGTTACATGAACGTCCGGACCGCAAAGGTGGCCGGAGTCGCAGACGTCGTCCTGTGGAGGATCGGCTTCACCGGAGAGCTGAGCTTCGAGGTGCACGTCCCGGCGGGTTACGGACTTCACGTGTGGGAGCAGCTCATCCGGACCGGCGCCGATCTCGGCATTCGACCGTTCGGCATCGAAGCACAGCGGATCCTGCGCCTCGAGAAGGGCCACCTGATCGTCGGGCAGGACACCGACGGGCTCACCCAGGCGTTCAGCGCCGGATTCGGCGCGCTGGTGAAACTCGACAAATCTGACTTCGCGGGGATACCCGAACTACGTTGGCAGCAGGAGACCGGACCGGTGACAACACTTGTTTCGTTGCAGCCGGTCGATCCGACCGTCGTTCCCCCTGAAGCAAGTCAGATCATCGGCGCCCGTTCTGAGATCCTCGGGCGTATCACCTCCTCGCGCCACTCCCCCACGCTCGATCGATCTGTCTGCCTCGGGCAACTGCTGACCGAATACGCGGTCCCGGAGTCGACAGTCCGAGTGCTCCAGCCGGACGGATCTGTCATCGAGGCGAGAGTGTGCTCGCACACCGCCCACGTCGATCCCGAAGGAGCACGAGCCCGTGGCTGAGGCAGTGGCGAGACGACTCGAAGACAGTACAACGGCCCCTATTGCCCGTACCCCGCTTGTCTGCGCCGGAACGGCATTCGTCGTGGACGGATGGGAGTACTCCACGGGAGCGCAGTCAGGGCCGGTCGTGGTCGCGGACCGTTCCGCGTTGGCGAAGGTGCACGTCAGGGCCCCGGCAACTGCGGAGGTCATCTCCACACTCGGGACTCGGTTCGGTCGTGCCGCCTGGATCGGCGACCGACTGGTCATTGGGTCGGGTCCGGACGACTGGCTGGTGTTCGGAGCGCCCGGTCAGGCACACGCGATTGCCGTCGGCGTCGAAACCATGCTGGAAGCCGCAGGTCCAGGACCCATCACCGTCATGGACCTCACACATGGGCGTGCCCTCATGCGGGTGAGTGGGGCCCAGACCATGTCGCTGCTGCGCCGAGTTACCGCAGTCGATCTGGACGACCGCCTGGTCCCGAACGGTTCCGCACTGCGGACGAGCCTTGCAGCCGTCGTCACCGACCTGATCCGGGACGACCAGGGTGGTCAGGCGTCTTTTCTTTTGCACTGCGAGCGCTCCAGCGGTCGGTACGTCCAGCAGGCGCTCCTGGCCGCCGGCGCTGATCTGGGGGCAGTCGCGGGGGCAAGCAGCCCGGCCTGGCCCGACGACGCCATGGACTGAGGACTCACAGCTCACCGTTCACGAACGCAGTGAGATAACGATGACAGTCGACAACGAGACGGTGGTGGCTTTATGTCAGCGAAGATCCTGGACGGCAAGAAGACTGCAGCGGCGATAAAGGCTGAGTTGACCGAGCGAGTGAAAGCGTTGGCTCAGCGCGGCGTCACACCTGGGTTGGCGACCGTGCTCGTCGGTGATGACCCCGGCAGCACGTGGTACGTCGCCGGCAAGCACCGGGACTGTGCCGAGGTCGGAATCAACTCGATCCGGGTGGACCTGCCGGGCGACGCCGATCAATCCGAAGTCGAAGACGCCATAACATCGTTGAACGCCGATTCGGCCTGCACCGGTTACATCGTGCAGCTTCCGCTGCCGAAGCAGATGGACGAGAACCGCATTCTCGGCCTGATCGATCCCCTCAAGGATGCCGATGGACTGCACCCCACGAATCTGGGCTGGTTGGTGCTCGGCAAAGAGGCGCCGCTGCCGTGCACGCCCGCCGGAGTGGTCGAACTCCTGCGCCGCTACGACGTGCCGATAGCGGGTGCTGAAGTATGCGTGGTCGGCAGAGGAGTGACCGTGGGTCGCCCGCTTGGCCTGCTACTCACCCGGCGTAGCGAGAATTCGACGGTGACCTTGTGCCACACGGGCACCCGCGACCTGGCGAAGCATGTGCGCGAAGCCGACATCGTCGTGGCTGCCGCAGGATCACGGGGCATCATTACCGCTACGATGATCAAACCAGGTGCAGCCGTGCTCGATGTCGGCGTCTCCCGCGACGATCAGGGAAAAATCGCTGGGGACGTTGCACAGGATGTCTACGACGTGGCCGGTTGGGTGTCGCCCAACCCAGGAGGGGTGGGGCCGATGACCAGGGCCATGCTGCTGTCCAACATCGTCTCCGCGGCCGAGCAGCTGTCCAACGCCTGATGTGCCCGACCGGGCGTCCCCGCAGTCAACTTCAGGACCTCGGGCGGGCTTTTTCGGGGTCGTAGAACGGGAACCTGACGACGGTTGCAGGGATCCGCTTCTGCTGACCGTCGAGCTTGCCGACAGTCACGTCAGAGCCGATGTCCGAATGCTGCACCGACATACGGCACAGGGCAATGTTCTTGGCCAGCACCGGAGATCGGGTCCCACTGGTCACGACCCCGACCTGCGACCGGCCCACGTAGACACCGTCACCGTGCTCCGCTGGTTCGTTGCCGGCCAGCTCCAGACCGACCAGCACACGGTGTGGATTTGCCTTGCGGCTCAGCAGCGCCTCGCGCCCCACGAAGTCGGACTCCTTGGTCTTGAGGGGGACGGTGAAACCCACACCTGCTTCGTACGGGTCGGTCTGGTCGTCGAATTCGTACCCGCCGAACGCCAGCCCTGACTCGATCCGCAGGATGTCCAGCGCATCCAGGCCCAACGGCCTGATGCCGAGGGGCGTTCCTGCCTCCCACACCGCATCCCAGACTGCGACAGCGTCGCTCGGTGCGCACCACACCTCGTAACCGAGCTCTCCGGAGTAGCCGGTCCGTGACACCACGACCGGCACGCCTGTCGAACCGTGAAGTCGGCCGACGCAGAACCGGAACCACGTGAGCTCAGCGAGCGGTTGGTGGCTCGGCGGGGTCCAGATGATCTCGGTCAACAGGTCCCGACTCAGCGGTCCCTGGACGGCGAGGTTGTGCATCGAGTCCGTCGAAGGCTTGACCCAGACCCGGTCCAGCCCGAGTCTCTCGGCCTGCTCAAGCAACCACACTCCGTCGTAGTCGTCTCCGCCGACGAAGCGGAAATTTTCGTCTCCGAGCCGGAAGATCGTGCAGTCGTCGAGCATTCCCCCCGTCTCGTTGCACATCGCGGAATAGACGACCTGCCCGTGCGAGAGCTTGCGAATATTACGCGTGACTGTGGCCTGGAGCAGCTCCTCGGCGTCGGGACCAAGGATTTCGAACTTCCGCAGGGGCGAAAGGTCCATGACCGCGACCCGTTCACGACAGGCCCAGTACTCCTCGAGGGCGCCATAGCCCTCAAAACTCGTCGGCAGCCAGTAGCCCCGATACTCGGTGAATTGTTTGGTCAACGCGGAGGTACGGGCATGGAACCCCGTCTCCTTGGTAAGAACAGCTGGGGATTCCGGGGTTACCCGGGACGCAACGGCCATGGAGAACTTCCGTTTCGAGTCATAGACACGGACGTGGATATCGGTAGGTACCCAGGCGTTCGAAGGATCGATGTCGTCCGGGCAGGCCGAGCTGGCACACACCAGGTCGGTCATCGCTCGCATGAGCACGTAATCGCCGGGCTTGGACCACGGCTCATCGGCAACCAGCAGGTTGTGCGCGTCGAACGAGGTGTTGTAGAAGAGGTTCAACGCAGGCCACCCGGGACGGGAGGTGACGCCGTAGGGAGCGATCTCACGGTTGAAGTTGTCCGTGCAGTTTGCGTGATCTGGATAGCCCATGTCCTCGTAGTATTTCGAGTAGCAGGCCAGCGCGAATGTGTCGTGTCGACCGACCGTGTCTCTGACGACCTCGACCAGAGGATGCATGTCCTGGTCGTAGAACTTGCTGTAGAGCCCTGGTTGCGGATAGGAATTCCCCATCAGGCTACGTGTGACGGACCCATCCAATCCGCGCTCGACTCCACGGTCCAAAGCGTGAGAACTGAAGGCAAGGAAGTCCGAGCACTGCTTGCCCTCGACGTCGATCACCTGAATGTATTGACCGGCTTTGACTTCGTAGCTGCTGGCCGTTTCGGCGTCGATGCGCAGGTCCAGAATCGGGTCGGCCAGCGGCGCAGGTAGCTCGAACGCAATACCCGTCGCCCGTTGGGCACGTCTGACCTCCAGAAGCAGGTCCGACGGAGGATTCGCCGACGCGTCGTCCACCCGCATTGCCGGGGCCGGGGCCGCGACGAATACGGTCGCCGACTCCATAGCAAGAAATACCTGACGCGTGCCGGCGGGCGACCAGGACCCGAACAGCTGGACTGCGCGAAGTTGGTCAGGCACGAGGCCGTGCGCAAGCACGTCGGCGAGGACCGGGTCCATGCCACCACCGTGCGCGCCGAGATTCCGCAGCGTCGTTGCGGGCGCGTCGTGGGACACATTCAACGCAGCCCCCGTGGCGGACCCGTCGCGGTTGACGACCGTGAGCTCGGCGGTCTGGCGACCGAAGCGATCCACCACCGTGAGCTCGTCCCCTGCAAGAATCCGCAGTCCGGTTACCCCGCCCGGTCGCACCCAGTAGGTCTCCAGACCAGCTTCTGGCGACACGATTCCGGGCAACAACAACCGCGGCCCCTGCGACACCATCTCTACCATCGTCAATGCTGCCCTTCATGGCACCGGGTCTCTAATCCGAGTCAGCCGCACGTCATCCGCTTCGGATCTCTGGGAAACAAAGTTTACTGCGGGAAGACGCACCCGTAAAGAGGCATGCACCACCGCTCAGGGCGGTCGGCCCACCTGAAGCGACCGATGAGGATATGAGGGTTTACATTGCCCCCTTTGTCAGCAATGATCTGCGATGGGCGCTGACGCAGCCAGTGGTGCACGTCGGAACTCTACCCATCGATGCGATGCCGTCCCCTCCTGCAGATCTCGGCCTCGATCGTTCCATAGGGATGAAGGAGAAACCAATGGCGACTTTGGACCCGGCCGCAGCATCCGGTGACTGGGCTAGGGCGGAGGTGGAGGAACGCGAACTGCTGAAGACCATGTCCTGGTGGGACGGCTTCATGATCGCGCTGGCCAACCCAGGGTTCCTCATTGCCGCACTCGGTGGGTCCATCGCCAGTCTCGGCACGGCCGGCGCGTTGGTTCTGTGGATCGTTTCGGTCGCAATCGGTACGCTGCAGAACAACATCTACGCAGAGCTGGCGGCGATGTTTCCCGAGAAATCGGGAGGGATCGCGATCTACGCCCACGAAGCCTGGCGAAAGTACTTCTCCCCGATCGGCGCGATCGCGACCTTCGGCTACTGGTTCGCCTGGTCGACGGTGCTCTCAATAAGCGGACTGGTGTGCGGCACCCTTATCGTGACCGAATTCTTTCCCAGCGCGACCTGGTCAGTGTCCTACGGACACTTCAGCCTCAACTGGCCGATCGTCATCGCGATCCTGATGCTGCTGCTCGTGTGGATCTTCAACTCGCGCGGCATCCGATCGACCGTGATTTTCTCGTACGTCACTGGTGTCGCGTTGATGATTCCGCTGCTGGTAATGATGCTGGTCCCCTACTTCACGGGTGACTGGCAGGCCTCGAACATGAACTGGAACATCGGCTCGGGCGGCAGTGCGGTAGGGCTAATTCTCACCTGGATGTATTTCATGGGGTGGTCCTCTTATGGTTTCGAGGCTTGCGCAACCGTCGCCCCCGAGTACCGCGACACGGTCGTCGACACTCCGAAGGCGTTGCGCACCGCAGCGGCCTTCTCGGTCTTCGTGTACGCCCTTCTACCCTTAGGTTTGGGAGGGACTCTGGGTACCAAGGCGGTGGCCGCCGACCCCACTTACATTGTCTTCTATGCGAAGGCGTTGAACCAGATCGCAGGTAGCTTCGGAGGTCGTCTGTTGATCATCTGCATGGTCTTCGGCATTGTCTTGACCATGAGCACAGCCACCTTGGACGGGTCTCGAGCGATCTACGGCATCGCCAAGGACGGGATGACCATCCGTTGGTTCGACAATCTGAACGAGCACAACGTGCCGGGGCGCGGCATGGCGATCGATGCCTTCATGAACATTTTCCTGGTGGTGTTTTTCGGGTCGGCGATCGCGATCCTGGCCGCCGGAAATCTTGGCTACATGCTGGCGCACTTCTTCGCTCTCAGTGGCTTCGTGCTGCTGCGCAAGGACCGCCCGAACTGGCCTCGGCCGATCAAGCTCGGTAAAGCGTGGGTGTGGATCGGCGGGGCCCTGGCCGGTCTGAACCTCCTGTTCGTTGTGGCCGGCGGCTTCATCTTCGCTGACGAATTCGGCTACGGCCTGAGCAAGACGATGCTGGGTGCATCGGTGCTGGTCATCGCGCTGGTGCTCTACTTCTATCGGCGGCTCGTCGAGGACAAGACACACATCCAATGGCGGGAGCCCACTCCGGATGTTCCGGAGGTTGAGATGGTCAGTCACCGATGAAACCGCCGATTGTCCGCCCCGAACCCCCAGCGACCAAACCCCCGGTGCGCGCGCGTCTTGCGGACCACGAGCGTCCCAGGGCGGTGCTGAAGGGCCCTCCGATCACGATTACCTGCACCTGCGGCGAGCGCCACCACGTGGACTACGGCGCTATTCGGGAGTGCGCGTGCGGCCGGCGCTGGGATACAGCTCAGATCAAGGCAGATGAATACTCCAGGCTGCGTCAACTGCAACTGCGGTTCCGGGCGGTACCGGTGGCTCTAGGAATTGCCACCTCCGCTGCGGCCTTGTACTTCCTACTCACCGGCAATTCCTTCTCGCTGTTCTTCCTGCTCCCGTTTGCGCTGATCTTGTGGGGGATGTTGGTGCGTCCGATACTTCGTCGACGGTATTCGAAGGCATTGGGAGTACTTCCGACGTGGGACCTGCGGGCGGAACCGGACAACCGCTTCGACCATTAGAAGGCTGATAGGTGTTGGCACCCACCTAGCCGCCACCTAGCCGGGCCGCGGACAACTACTCCGACCGACCTGGGGTCAGTCGGCCATAGGGTCAGCGCATCATCCAGTAGCGAGTAGGTGACCCACGACAACCGTCACTGCTCCCGCAGCGAGCACCAGATATGGCAGTGTTCCCGCCCGCTTGACCGGCGGGCCGTCGATGGAATCCGCCGTCGATCCCAGTCCCGTGTCGTACATCGAAGCCGGGAAGACGCCCTTGTCTTGGACGTAGTGCCGGTAGCAGAAGACCGGGATGATGATCGCGGCGAAGCACAGTCCAGTTGCTAGCGCTCCGGGGCCCCAGGTGTTGGAACCCCAGCCCAGCAGGAGCGCGTTGAAGAACGCCAGACACGCACCGATGCCGATCATGAACGACGGCGCGCGCCATGGCCTGGGTGCGTCCGGTCGGTCGACCCGGTGGATCCACCCTGCGTTGAGATTGAGGAAGTTGAAGAGCATGTAGCACACGGTCGAGGACGCGAGCACGAAAACATAGTCGCTCATCAGCAACAGGACCAGGTTGAAGCACAGGTCCGTCCACATGGCACGGGTGGGAGCGCCGTTGCGGTTGGTCTTTCCGAGGTAGCGGGGCAGCCAGCCGTCCTTGGCGCCTTGGTAGAGGGTCCGCGACGAGCCCGCCATCGTCGTCATGATGGTCAGCAATAGGGCGAGAATGAGCATCAC
>JAABUM010005226.1_pt1 | contig 13803 bp, 16 predicted proteins | sample 5559161 | NCBI WGS metagenome assembly JAABUM01 (sample SAMN10711868, study PRJNA513369) | rock metagenome | isolation source: Antarctica rocks | place: Antarctica: Victoria Land, Siegfried Peak nord
GCGACGATGCCCATGGCCGAGTTGACGATCAGGTCGAGCCCCGGCACGATCATGCTGTTGATCTGGCCCACGTCGTTGGCCGCGCGGGCCATGATGTCGCCCACCTTCTGTCTATTGTGAAATGTCTAACTCTATATAGTTCTAATGTTTTGACGTTTAACTAGCCAACTCATCCACAAGCGGCTTAGAGGGCACTAACCCGGCTTTCTTACGGGCCGCGTACCGGAGGTAGCGGGCGCGCTGTTGTCCGGCCTTAGTGGCCGGATAGTCAGGCCGCTGTGGCTCCGGCTCTAACCGTACTAATCCCGCGTCTAATAGAGCCTGTATCTCCGGCACCCACGTTACCGCTACTCGGAGCCATGTACTCTTATTTTCCGGTACGCGGTCAACCACGCGGGCGCTCTCTACCAGCCCTACGACAACCTCTTGTAGTAGCGGCCACGCCTCCAACGCCACGGCCTCCGCAATCGCTGGGGCTAACGCCTCCTCTCTCATTCTCCTGTGTATTTCCTCCGTTGCCGCAACGTTCAGCATGGGCGCGGGGGTTGTGGCTAGCTGGGCTTCTAGGTTTTTGATACTGGCCGCTGTCTCCGCTCCTATCTGTCTAAATAGGGCTATTTCATCGTCTGTAGGCTCTTCGATAAGCATGTAGTTTTCATATTGCGCTCGCGGGTTTTCTTAGCCCTGTCTATCTCTTGCTGGAGACCGTCCCGCACGGCCGCGCTATTATCCTGTGGTATCAACGCCTCAAACGTGCTAGGGTCCGGCTCCTCTACCGCTTTCAACCTACCCACCTGTGCCAGTAGTGCCGCGTGGGCAAGGTCAATGAGGTAGCCGGAAGACGGGCACACGGCCCCCTTAAACAGTGCGCCCTCTTTTCGACCACGGCATAGATACTGACCGTGCTTGCTGCTCTCATCGGTCCTACGCGCTACCGCCATCGGCCCGCCACAGACGCCACAGCGCATGAGGCTAGCCGCCATAGGCGTAGCATATCCGGCCCGTGTCCTAGTGGGATTACGGAGAGCACGGGCCGTTTGCTCTTGCACAGCCTTAAACACTTCCAACGCGACTAACCCCGCGTGTTTGCCGGGAACGTCGAAACGGTCATTTGGGCCGGAGGTCTCGTAAACTCCGTGATGGCTCTTGTTGTACTCCACACGTCCGGCGTAGGTTAGGTTTTGAAGGATATAGGAGACATTACAGACCGTCCACGTCCTACCCCGTGGGGACGCGATACCCCGGCTGTTGAGGCTTTGGGCCAGAGCCCGTAGCCCCCAGTGTCCCGTGGCGTAACGGGAAAATAGCTCCTTGACAACCCAGGCCGTATCTTCATCCTCTACCAGTAGGCCAGCTTGATAGCGGCTGTTACCCACGCGCTCCGGGTATAGCCGTTGGTAGCCGTAGGGTGTGATGCTAGGGTGTTTGCCCTCCCGTGCGCTGGCCTCCTTAGCTGGCCGGACCTTTGCGGCCAATTGGGCGCTGTACTCCTGTGCCATACCAGCATGTAGAGCGGGCAGGATATAGCCCGTGGCCTCCCCTTGTAGGGCGCTATATAGCGGCACTCTGAGCTTTCTAAACTCATCCATCCGGGCCAGCCACTCAGACGCGCTTCTGCCCCATCTGTCATATGAAAAAACGAACACAGCCGATACAGCGCCGGCCCGTACCCACTCCGTAACCTCCTGGTAGCCTTTACGGCCTATTTTGGAGCCCCGTTCGTGGTCCTCTCTAATCAGGTCATCCATGAGCACGTAGCCCGCTGCCTGAGCGGCCCGTTTGATACCGGCCCGTTGTAACTCTGGGCTATAACCATCGCTCTGGCGCGTGGTTGATACGCGGATATAGCCGGCAGCCAGTTTTACGGGCTGGCCGTCAATGTTCATCATTCCCGGCCCGCTCCGACGTGCCGCCGTTCAGTCCAACCATGCCGCCCCAGGTGCTCCACGCGGTACCGCTCCACGCTATCCACGGTGGTTAGCCAGTCGCGCCCGTGCTTTGTTGCGGCCAGTTTCCCCTTTTCCGCTTGCCGCCGTAGCGTGCGGGGATTGACCCCTAGCCGCTCCGCCGCCGTGTTGATAGTTAACACTTGGTCTCCTTGCATGGGCTGTTTACTCCTTGGCTGCTACGTACAGAATACTAGACATGCCCGCATAGGGCAATGACTAAATGGTGTTGTAAATCCGTGCGCCGCGCTCCACCAGAAACGGCCCTAGCACTAGAAATACCCCCAGCACCAGAAACACCCACCACCAGAAATACACATATTACTGGTGTTATCTCACCCCTGTGTCAACAAATCGACTATTTTTGCCTCTTGACAACCGAGAGATTAAGTCCTATGATAGTATTATCGGGCGCGGGCACGCTGGTCCCACGCGGATAGTAGGAGGATAAGACAGTGAAACAAAGGGATAACACGGCGGTCATCGTGAGAACGAAAGAGGATGAAATCTGTGCGGGTTTTGTAGGGCAGTTCGCGCCACGACTCCTTCTACTTATCGAGACCGCACCCGCTACACGGGACCTGACGGAAATGGTGGAACACACTATCTGCGGCCTCCGATACGCCGCACAGGGGCGGTACGAGGAGCTACGCAACATGGGCGATTAACCCGCTGTGTACAACCTGTGGACAACATGTGGGGCCGGGGATTTATTGGTTAGCTGTACCTGGGGCTTAAACCGTGGTGGTTGAGCCCCCCATTGTTCGTTTGGTGCTTAATATCTTTGGTCTGTGCGGCGTTCACATGCTGGGCTACAATCTTGGCTAGGTGCTCCGTGGTCCGAGCGTCCGCCCCGAAAATGTGGAAATGGTTTTCGTAGTGATGGGTCTCCGTGTGGTGATGCGTGGTGACTCCACCGTGTTGGGAAACCGGGCTAACCGCTACGTGGTCCCCGGAATGCGAGATAAACGGGTTATCCGCCTTGGCAGCTCCGGCTTTGTTGAGAGCCGCCCCCGCTACGGCGTTAGCATTTCTAGCTATGTCACCCGCGTTTGAGGCCACGCGGCTGCCCGCGTCTTTTGCTACTTGCGCGGCCACAGCAGCAGCCGCCGCTGCTGGTCCGCTCACCGCGCCTCCCACAGCCCCCAGTGTTTTTCCAACCACGTCCGCAACGGCTTTAATAGGGCCAGCCACTTTTTGAGCCGCTTTCCCTACGGCGTCTAGAAGACTAGGCAGTAGTTTGAGGTCGGAGCCTATGACCGCAATAGCAACCTTAAAAGCGTTTAGCTCCTTCGTAACAAATCCGCCGATAGGACTAGCCCGGATAATCTCCCCAACCACGCGCATAGCCTGTGCGACCCCGTTCCATAGGCCCGTAATCATATGTCCCGCCGCTCCAAGGCCGGCGGACATATCGCTGCCCAAGCTGCTTGCCGCACTTCCAGCCGCGTGGAGGAAAAACGGAAGGGCTTTTAGACCCGCGCCTATAAGCTCAATAGCCACCTTAAAAGGGAGTAACGCCTGGTTTACAAACGGACCCATAGGGCTGTGTTCAATAGCCGTCCACACCCCTCGAAGGGTGCCCGCTAGTCCATTCCACACCGATACAGCGGCCCGGGTGATATCGTTCCAGTGAGTAATAACCAAGGTTACAGCGGCAACGGCAGCCGCCACGCCTAGCACGATAAGAGTAATGGGGCCGAAAGCGATACTGGTAGTCACGCCCGCAAGGGCTAGCAGTTGGAAAGCGCCCACGGCCAGCATAATCGGTCCCACCACGAGCGCCACGCCGGTAGCCAGCGCCACGAACACCGCGACAAACCGGGTAATATCCTTGTGCCGCGTGGCAAACCCAACTAGCGCGCCCGTTACCCTAGCCACGGCCTGCCCCACGGCGTTAAAAGCGGGTAGGAGGGTCGTGCCCATAATGGCCGCGAAACTCTCCATGTTAGTGCGCGCTATCCTCCACCCTCCGGCTGTGGTGCCCGCTAGGTCTCCTTGCATCTGAGCCGTGCTCTCAATGCCGTTAGGGCCTAGCAGGTGCTCCACACTCTTAAAGCGGTCTAGGGAGCCCTGAGAGGCCATTGTAGCCACGGCGCGGCCACCAGCGGACCCAAACACAGCTTGCGCCATCATCATAGCCGCCGCTTGCCCGTGTTTGGCCGTTTCCCCGGCAAGCCCCCGCATTGTAACCATGAGGAGATTTGTTAGGCCCTCAAACTGGCCTTTAGCGTTGAAAAATGAGCCGCCTCCCAGCTTCTCCAGTTGGGTAAGGTTTTCATTGTGCTTGGTAAAGACGCTACCACGGGCTCCGGCTGTAGGTGCCACGGCCCGATACATAGCGGCCAGTGACGCGCCACCACGGCCGTGAGCAAGGCCTACATTCATAGCTAGCGCCGTAGCTGAGATTACATCGTCAGGGCTCATCTTGTATTGATGCATAGCCGGCATTAAATAGCTCATCGTCGTGGCTAGCTCATTAGGCGTAGCGCCGGAAACCATGAGCGCCCGTGTACTCATATCGACCATGTGCTGGAGACCTTTTCCGCCGTACTCCTGGAACTGGTGCGCGAGTTGGACTTCGGCGGGGATGCTTTGAGCATAGGACACGCCTTTCGTGACCATCGCTACCTCGGCACCCTGAGCAAGGATAGGCAACGCGGCGGCTAGCTGGGCGCGATTGTTGAGTCCGTTCGTAGCGGCTAGCTTTGCCATGTCCAAAATCTGTGGTGCACTAAACTGCGTCTTACTTGCCACGCTGTAGGCCGTGTCTCCGATAGACGCTAGTTCCTTATTGGTGCCTACAGACGCGATTTTGAGCGTGGTTAGACTGGTCTGCATGGCCTCCGCTGCTTTTAGCCAGTGGGACACGATATCCGCTCCGGCAATGCCAACGCCCGTAATCACAGCTCCGCCTCCAATCAGCCGCATAGCAGATGCTGACTGTTCCGCTTTTTGAGCCGCCGCGCCTGCTGTTAGCTTATTGGCCTGTAGCCCGGTTTGGGACGCGCCTAGCGCCTCTTGTGCGCGGTCATACTGGGTCTGGGCACGCTGTGCTGCGTACTGAGTGGCTGGGGAACTGGGGTTAGTGGCTAGGCGGGCGCTGGCGTAATTCATGCGGGCGTAGCTGTCCTGCAAACGGCGTGAATTAGCCTCCACGCGGCTGGCCATGTTGGCTACTGCGTTTTCGGCGGCTTTAGCCTCTGTCCCCATTTTGGCGAATAGGTTTGTAACTGCGGAAACGCCGGAGAGCACACCCGGCGCGCTAAAACTGAGTCGCGCGGAGAGGTTATACAAGAGTTCCACGTCACACCGCCCCGGCGTGGACTGTCCCACGTACCACGCGGGCAGCCCCCTGTGCCTGCTGTCCCGTTTGCCGCCGTCCGCTGTTCAGTAGCTCCACTACCACGCTTGTCAAGGGGCGTTGCTCCTGCTGGGCCTGAGCCCGTAGCTCGGCGTACAGCGGGCGTGGGAGGTCAATCGACTTGCGGTTTTCTGAGCGTGCCATAATTTACTCTCCTGTGTAGGTACCCGTTAATTACTCGTACCTATATTTTCCGGCATAGCCAGTGCGCCAGCGTCTTATTAGCCCGTAGGGTTGATAGGTATAGGCTCAACAAATCCACGCGGCTGTGAGCCTGTGGGACAGCGGGACATTAAGGCAACGGACAGCGGAATACTGGGCGCTGGGTGTCGGGACGTTAGATAGTAGAACATTAGGGCGCTGGGTAGCGGATTACAGGGCGCTAAGTTATCGCACCTAATAGCCTATTAGGTGCGATAACTTGGCTGTTGTTGCGGCTATGTAAGCGTGTGGAAACACAGCCGCACGGTGCCAAAACTACGCGTTATATGCGATAGGGTTTTTATGCGGGGAAAATAGCGCATAGAAATAGCCGCGTGGGGACCTATCCACGCGGCTATATCTAACAGGAGCGGCAGGAGAGAACCGCATCTGGCTAGACGTGCCTTAGCGGTTTCAGCCACATAGCCAGGAGAAACCATGTGCGACTACGCTAAGGCAGGGCGTTGACTATCCTAGCCCATAGATTTTCGGGGCAAGCGTGGGTTTGTGCGTAGGCGTTGTAGACCACCCATTAGCTAGTAGCTCCGGTACATCACTAACTAGCGCAAGCTCTACACAACCCCCCTCATCAGCCTGGTAAATAGCAGTGGCTGTGCGATATTCATCCGGCCCACCGGAAGGGGACCACACCTGTTGTGTTGGTAGGTTAATAATACCGCCCGGTACGACCTGATACCAATAGCCCCATCGGCGCGGCCCGGCCATTAGCCGTTACCGAACGATTTAAGGGGGCTATTATTAGGGTTGATAGCATCCCGTGGGTGCGCGGTCTGGAAACCTAGCGCCTGCAACGCGCTAATGTCCGCCGATGGCACGCTGTGTATTTCGCCCTGCTGTGTGCTGACGTAAATACGCCCGTTGACCGTGACGCTTTGGGGAGTTAGGGAAGCGTGATAAAGAGTAACATTACTTACAAAGTTTGACATGTCAATAGTCCTTTCTTAATCTTGTCCGTATTGGCTCTGAGGTACGAGCGCCTGGGTCACGGGGTAGCGGGAAAACAGCGGCAGGGCCAAAACGGCCGCTACATCGCTGTCCAACACACAGACGCTCCCCGTTCCGTCTGCTGTGTAGGCTGTCCCATTGACCGTAAATATGTAGGGCGCGGGGCCCTGGTAGTAGATGGTTTTCACAGTGTCTCCTTTAGAAGCTTGCGCCGTGCCGTGCACGTCGGTCCGCTAGGTTATCGGCCGCTGTCACGCGGCTTAGTAGTTTCATCGCTCCAACCTTCTGACGCCGCAACTCGGCAACGCGCATAGGGTCGGCGGGGGCAACGGGGCCGCCCTTAATGACCGTTTCCAGATGGGCCAATACCTCTTTAGCCGCCGCCTGCTCCGGCCCGGTGGCGCTGTACCCGCTGCCCGTGGCAGGTTGGGCAACGCGCGCGGCTATCACTGATAGCCACATGAAAGCCTGTGCGGGGCTAGTGGCCGCGCTAGCCCGTGTAAGTACCTGTGACGTAGTAAGGGCCTCCGTGGCCGCTTTCAGGGCTGGTAGGTCACGGCCAGCAGCTAGCAGGTCGGTGTGTGTTAGATAGTCCACGGGTTCTCGGCTGTCATCAGGCAATAGCTTGGTTAGCTCCTGGTCTGCGGCCTCGATAAGCTCCACGGCTTGACCGGCGTAGAGGTCTCGCAAGCTAGCGGCTTGTGTGGCGCGGTCATCATCGGACAAGGTATAAGCGAAGTTGTTAAACTGGCGTAGCTGCTCAGTGTAGTGATATTCCAACGCGTTTAGGTCATCCATGGTACCCCCCTTCAACCGATTGATATCCCTCGATATAGTCACCTGGCTAACGTGTAAATCTCTCGATATTTCGGCCATATCGCCGTGTTTAAGGCCTCCAAGTGCGATAACACGCGCTCTAACTGCTTCCCTGCGCGTTTCGGCCGCGCGCCGTATGTCCTGGTACGTCACCAACTACCCCCTTGACGCTCTAGCGGTGTGTTCCAGCCGGAGCCATCGAAGCCTGTAAAAGCGTCCACAGCGGCTTCCTCGACGCTACCGTGCCCCTGAGATTGCATAGAGGCCAGCGCCACGGCTATCACGCGGTCGTCAAACTTGTTTCCGGCCGCGTTGAACGTCCACCGCTGGCTACCGGCCGCTTGCTTCTTCTCGTAAGAGGCCAGTTCCTCGTACAGCGCCTTGTACGTAACCCCCCTAGGCAACACGAGCCGCCCCGTGGATAGAAGCTGTGTCAATCGGTGCACCATGGCCGATTTTCCGTAGCTCACTGTCCCGTCGTGGTGGTTTAATAATATATTCGTTGCAGTGAAAGTGACGTGGGTCACTGGGTATCCACGCACCATATCGAGCTCCTGAGCTACAGGCCCCCCGAGGCCTGTAGCATCTATGAAAACATCGACGCGGGGGACGCCGCGTGGGAGCCGCCGCACTAACCTCTCTAGGCCACGCTGGCGGGCCTGTACCCGGTCTATGAGCGTAGAGAGCCGGTCAACAATGTCCGGGTACTTACCCCCCACGTCCAGTGCCTCTAGATACTGGAGCCGGTAGTAATCCTGCTTGACGCTGATTTCGTCACCGTCTTCGTCTACCTCCATGACCGGCTGCCACGTGCGTTCGCACACGGCGAACACGCAACGGTCGCCGCCTCCTCCGGCAACGTCAATCCCAACACATAATTCTGTCATGCCAAATCTCCCCAGGGCTGATAGTCGATAAAGGCCGCGTCAAGTAGCTCCTTCGGGAAAACAGTCGCGCCCCCATTACCCCACTCTGCCCCGTACTCCGCTAAGTAGGCCGCTTCGCCTAGTAACAGCCGCTCCCCCTCCAGAAACTCCTTAGACACGCGGGGGCACTCCCAGGTCGGAACGTGGATTTCATGATATGCGGGGCTATGGCACGCGTCGTAGAAGTGGCCCTGTAAACCATTAGGAGTACTTAGCAATAAACTCCGGCCATCGCTAACAGCTAGAAATGCCCGTGTGGCTTGGAAAAGGTCATCGCTACAAAACGCGGCCTCGTCTTCAATTAGTAGGCTCACACGGGAGAAGCCGCGTGTACTACCGGGAGAGCTACCAGGGAGCGATACCAGCCGCGCCCCGGTGACGAGTTCAAGGGTCAGTTGGGTTTCTTTCAACACCCCCACGGGCCTCCCCAGGTCGTTAAAACGCTGAACACAGCTCTTATAGAGTAGGGAGCTTTGCCGGAGGGCTGGAGAGATAATAATCACCAGCGCGGCCGGGTTAGTGAGTAGTTCCCACACGGCAATTAAGCTGGCAAAGAACGATTTGCCTGATTGGCGACCTACCCGACAGCACACGCGCTTATGCGTGCTGGCAACGCGCAATGCGTCAACCTGCCACGCGTCCAGGGCATAACCGGCCGCTGGTCCTATCGCGGCCGGGTCCAATTTAATCGCCAGCATTTGCCCCGGTGTCATTGGACTGTCTCCCCCTCGATAAGGGCAGCGGCCACCCGTTGACGTGCTTCGGGATACTCGGCCAGCGCATTGATAACACGCGCCTCGATGTTCGCAATCTCGACGGATACGTTAACCGCAGGCTCGTCAATCTCACGGTTCAAGCGGGCCGTCAATTCGACCTGAGAGCGCAAGCTATTCACAGCTTTAATAAGCAACTCGCGGGTATCCGCCGCCTTATTCTCCACACGCTCCACCTGCCAGCCATTAGCCGCTACCTGGTCTAGTAGGGCGGTTAGGGGCACTTTGCGCCGAAGCGTGGTACGGCCGTGCTTTTCCACTATAATTACGTGGATTTCCTCCCCACGCGGGGATAGGTCGTAGGCGTTGGCGTCATCAGGAGAGGTTAGCCAAGCATCACACGCGGCTAGGAGCTTAAACACCGTGGAGGTATAGAGCTTTAATTGTTCCCGCGTGGTTAGTTCTCGCTGCTGCTCGACGGCTAACACGGCCGGGGCGATGTGCGCACGGTGCCGCCATACCGACTGTGCGCTTAAGGAGAACTGCTGACCCACAGTGGGCGCGGATTGGTTGGCTATGAGCGCCGCGTCAATACTATCCCGCTGGGGATGAGCACAAGCTAGACACGTTCGGGGCACGGTGCTACCTCTTTTCGTAGAACATTCGTCCTAGTTTTAGTATAAGAGACCGTGTTAAATTGATGGAGATACTAACCAACTAAAGCCCTGGGGTAGCAGGCCGGGGACAGTCTCCCACGGCTTTTGCGTATATGGCCTACGATGATACTAGAGGTAGCAGATTAGGAGGTTCGGAATGGCTGGCAGTTGGTTAAAACTTAGCGGGGAGACCGTGCAGGAGCGGCACGTTTTATATGCCGTCAATATGGACTACGTGACGATAGTTGAGGTCGGGGAGAGTGACGGTAAGCTACACATTTCAATACGCGGGGAAAGCGATACTGCAGTAGCCGAAAAGGACGCGGATATCATTAAAAGGTGGATAGACCACAACAGCGATAAGACGCCCAGCCGTTCCGGCTCACCTATAGCCGGTGGCACGCGTGAAACATAGCTCTAGAGGCTAATAGACAACGGGCCGTTCGGGCGTTAATCCCGCGGGGCTGTGGCGCGGGCCGGCGGCCCCCAAAGTGGTGATTATGTAGGTTATGACGGTTATGTAGGTTTTTTTGACAACTAGCGTATACAGCATATATAGACCCCTACACACGCCCTTTAGGGGGCTCTACATGCCAAAAACGGGTGGATTATAGCTTTTTCAAAAAAACCTACATAACCGTCATAACCTACATAATCGCCGTTTTTTACACTTAAAAAGCTATGTAGGTTTTCAAAAAAACCTACATAAAAAATCCCAAAACCTACATAGGGAGCGTGCGCACGCGTGGTGCCCCTATGTAGGTTTTGGCCCCGTTCTATGTAGGTTTTTTTGAAAACCTACATAGCTTTTGGCTAGTCCAACATACGCATCATTTTAGGTTTTGTACCCTCCGCAACGTCTTTAAGGCCGATACCCCGGAGCCATGCTCCTTTGGTATCGCGGTGTGTCTCAATTTTCCACGGGGCATAGGCCCGGGCCCGTTTAGAAAAACTAATGTTGGAGCCTGTGTAACGCTCACTCCCGTTGTCTTGACTCCACAATTTCCACGCCTCATACAGCCGGCTACTAAGTACGCGGCAATCCGCCCCCGTGTTAACCGTGAGCTCGCACCGCTCATCGACAAACGCCTTTAGCGCATCTCCCTCTGTGGCTATCTCCTCATAAGCCTCCAGCATCGTGGGACTAATAGGATAGCGCCCCGTGTCCACGGCCTCCAGCGCCGCCGCTAGACACTGAGCCACAAACGCGCCCAACTCCGTGCCCAGTTTGGTCGTTAGCTTGTGGTCCTGTACTCCGTCAATCACCTGGGGACACCCGATAACCAAGAGCCTCCGTTTAATCGCCCCCGTGCGGTCATTAAACTGCGGAATGTCGTTTGTGGCTATAATGGTTTTCGGCCCCCACTGACCCGTAATCGGTGGGGCATTGTGCATACGGCTCTGCACGCCTGAGTGCGCAGTCATCGCCTTAAACATGTCCTCACTTTTCAACGCCTCCGCTGGAAACTCATCCAACGCCATACCCCTCCAATCCCGATACGCAGCCCGTGCTAGCATTCCCTCATGCTCCCGTTGGAAAATCGCTCCATCGGCAAATTCGTTTTCAGACTGACCAAGTACCATATTGTAGAGCCGGAGCGCCGTGGTCTTGCCCGTACCCGGAGCCCCCAGGAGCAATAGGGCGTAGTGAAACTCTTTATTGCCTAGTAGGGATAGCCCCGCGTGTGTCCTGTACGCGGCCTGTGCCACCTTGTCCGGCATACATTGGTCTAAAAAGGCGTCAATAATAGGGGTATCAGTGTGCGGCGTGTAAGCGTAGGGCAGGCTAAACGTTAAACTGTCTTCCGGCCTGTGCTCTCGTAGCCCCTGGGTATCAACTTCTAGCGTGCCGTTCTCAAACGCGATAAGCCGCCCGCTACTGCTAAATGTGCGGAGCATATGCCGCCGCGCCATCTTTAGCGTATCGACCACGTTTCGGGGAGTCCTCCGCACCCCCACGGCCGTTAGCGCCTCCGTGACAATGGTGTACAGGCCGGTGCTCTCCGGCTCCAGGGCCTCCCAGCACGCGCCCGTGTAACTCCGCCATGTCTCCACCTGTCTGTCGTAGGCTAGCCCCTGTGTCGCGTTGTCCTTGAGCCATAGGGCCGCGTCCTCTTGGTCGGGTAGCCGATTGCCGTTGCCCGTTCCGGCCTGTGCCTTGGGGCTACTCTGATATCTTTCCACGGCCTTACGCACCGTCTGAGCGCCGTAGGTGTCGGAGCCGCGCTTTTCTGTCCATTTAGCTCGTAGTCGCTTGGAGTGTCTAAACGCCTTGTCTATGGCTTCTGTATCGCCCTCCAGTACCCAGGCCAGCTTAGAGCATAGGGCAAGGTCTCCCCGGCTGTCATCGTCATCATAGCCGCTGTTGTCACCAGCCCAGAGGGCCTTAAAGGCATCGTCTGTATTGGCTTTAGCCATTACTTTTTGCAGAATGACATGTAGCGCGTGGAGGTCCGCGTACACGGCTCTAAACTCCTCTGGCCGCTGCTCCACGTCTGTAGCCGCGTCTGGTATACGTTGCCCCGTAACCGTAAAAAATCGGTCCTCCGTATACGCCTCAAAACCTAGCGTACCGAAACGTTTTCCCGCCTCCAGCACGGCCGCCGCGCCTGCTGCTTCAAGAATGATATGGGCACCCTCCCCGCTAGGCGAAAACTCGGCATAAGAACTTACCCGCGTGATGGCCTCCTGTACCCAGGGCTCTAGTTGCCCATCCTCTTGCTTAACGTGGTCCGCGTCCAAACCCACTAGGTCATCATCGGCGCTGAACACAAACCCAACCCCACTGTAGGAGCTATGAGGACGTGAGTACGCCCCCCACGCCTGCTCAAACGTGCCCCAGCTAGACCGCTCGGTAGCGTCCGCTTTAGCTCCTGTCTGGGGGTTGTGGAGCACCTTAGTCGATTTGCCGGCGCGCGTGATGTACTGCCACGTTACCCACTGGTCTAGGGCCTTTAGCCGCGCTGGGATAGTGTTCGGGTTGACCTGAATGTCCTTGGTGAGATTGCCCACGCGGGGAGATGTATTTGGTATACTGTCGGTAGAAAGCACGTTCGGCTCCTATATTTTCGACAGTACCCCGTTTGCGCGGGGTACTGCCATATTCTGAACAATTAGTTTTGGTGAACACTTAAACGCCGCTCAAACTCCTCTAACCCCTCCGGCCACACCTCACTTAATACGCGCCGCGCCATGCCAACACGCATCCTACGCCCCTGTGTCGCCCTAACCTCGTCGCTAACGTTTGTCCATCGTTTAGCCCGCGCTACCTGCAACTGGTCCGCCTGCGCTTCCGTTAGACCGTTGTCTAGCCTAGTTTTCACCCCTACGACCTTTCGCACGCAGAAAAGGGGCGCGTGCAGCCCACTTAACGACTGTTCGTCATGTGGACTGCACGCGCCCCGTTGGTGCCTGCGGTCTGCCGGCGGAGGGTTTTTAGCCCCCGCCCGGTCCTAAAAGTAGAAAGTTTGTCCTACTTCCGGCCTCTGAGTTAATAGTATCAGTCCCTAGAATATTCTGGTAGTTGTTAGATGCTCGTTGCGGTTTGCCTGATAGTGCTACCCTGTCACTAGATGAACAGTAGTGAGAGGGTATGACAATGGCAGGCAATTGGATTAAGCTAGCGGGCTCCCACTTACGTAAAGCAGGCAACAGCGTGAGTGCTACTCCGGTGTACGCGGTAAATATGGCTTTTGTGACAGATGTGCAGTTTGAGGGCTCTTTCGACGGCAAGGCCGGTAGCCTTACGCTGGGTGTAGAGGAGCCCGAAATAGACCACGCGCTGTGTACATCTCTGAGGAGGACGCCGAAACCGTTAGGCAGTGGATGGACGCAAACAGCTACAAGGGTAGCGGGGCTGTGGTGAAGGTATAAAGGCCAGTAGCAACGCCCCCGCGCCGTGAGGAGTGCTCCGGTACGGGGGCCGTTATATGTTCGGCTGGGGCTAAAACGCCAGGCCACCAGGGGTTATAAAAGTTGACTCTTGCCGAGGAGGCTCACGTACAGCTCGTCGCGCGCGTCGCGCTCGACCCTCTTGCCCAGGAACTCGTCCGAGAAGCTGGCGACCAGGCCGGTCACGCCGCTGGCCAGCACCGCGGCCAGGATGGCCAGCGCAAGGGTGAACAGGCGGGCGCGCTCGCCGTGCTGCACGGCCGTGAAGGCCGCGCCGGTGAGCGCAGGGATGGCCGCGGTCGCCACGTTGGCGAGGATCGAGGC
>JAABUM010005227.1_pt1 | contig 13802 bp, 11 predicted proteins | sample 5559161 | NCBI WGS metagenome assembly JAABUM01 (sample SAMN10711868, study PRJNA513369) | rock metagenome | isolation source: Antarctica rocks | place: Antarctica: Victoria Land, Siegfried Peak nord
TGATCGCCGTCTCCGCGCCGACCCGGGCCGAGCTCGAGGACGCCTGCGGCTCGGTCGAGCAGGCCGCTGCCAAGAGCCTGCTGGAGATCCGCCGGCTGTACGGGGAGCAGGACGAGGCCTTCGGCATTGCCGCCCTGCCCCTCGGCCGGGGACTCAAGTGAACCCGGAGACCCGCCAACCCCACTCCGATGCAGGAGGACCTGTGAACCTCGTGACGACAGCCGCCCCGCCCGCCAGTCCCAGCGCGCTCGTGGGTGTGGTGGTGGGGCGCGGCAAGTCCGGCCTGACCCGGTCCGTGACTGCGCCCCTGGCCGGCATCCCAGCGCCAGTTGGCACGCTCAGGCTGGACTACGCCCGGCTCGTCTGGTTCAACCCCTGGGCCCTCGGCCCGGGCGGGACCGGGTCGCGCCGCGGTGGCGGCCACCGGTGAGCAGCCTCGCAGCCGGCGGCAAGGACCGGCACAGCAAGGCTCAGGCTCGCGCCGAACGGCAGGTCAAGCAGGCCGCCAAGGCCGACCACCGGGCCGCGGCCCGGGCGGAGTACGAGGCGCGCAGGGCCGAGTCGCGTCCCCGCGCCGGCGCCAGCCGCCCGCAGGCGGGCCGGGTGCCGCGCCGCATCTTGCTGCCGCACCACCGCGGTACCTCAGCCCGGCTGCAGGGGCTGTACCCGTTCATCGCCGAGTCCGGGCTGGGCCCGTCCGGGGTCTACGTCGGCCAGGACCGCACCAGCCGCAGCAGCTTCGCGTTCTCCCCGTGGGAGCTCTACCAGCTGGGGGTCATCACCAACCCCAACGTGCTGCTCGCCGGGGTCATCGGCCGGGGAAAGAGCTCGCTGGCCAAGACGCTGCTGTTCCGCTCGGCGGCGTTCGGGGTGCGCTCCTACGTCCCGGGCGACCCCAAGGGGGAGTACACCAAGCTGGCCCGCACGATGGGCTGCGAACCGGTGGCCCTGGGCCGCGGCCTGTCCGCACGGCTCAACCCGCTGGACGCCGGGGCCCGGCCCCCCGTGCCGGTCGGCAGCGCCGCCGAGATCGGCTGGCTCACCACGGTGCGCAACCGCCGGCTGCTGCTGCTCGCCGCGCTGCCCGAGACGCTGCTGGCGCGCCGGCTCACCCCGATCGAGTACACCGGCCTGGAGCTGGCGCTGGACCACGTCACCGGCCAGCTGTACGGCACCGACCCGGCCCGGCTGGCGAACCCGACGCTGAACGACGTGCTGGGCGCGCTGCGCGACCCCGACGAGGCCGCCGCCCGCGACGCCGGCATCGACTCGGGCGTGCTGCGTGAGGGCACCCGGGACCTGGCGCTGACCTTGCGCCGGCTGGTCAAGGGCGACCTGGCCGGGTTGTTCGACGGCCAGACCAGCGTCCCGATCGACTTCGACCAGCCGATCACGGTGCTGAACTTGGAGCGGATCCAGGCCGACGACACCGTCCTGTCGCTGATCATGACCTGCTCGTCGGCGTGGATGGAGTCGGCGCTGTCCGACCCCGGCGGCGGCCAGCGCTACCTGGTCTACGACGAGGCGTGGCGGCTGATGCGCCACCTCGGCCTGGTCCGCCGAATGCAGGAGCAGTTCAAGCTCTCCCGCGCCTGGGGCCTGTCCAATATCGTGATCATGCACCGGCTCTCGGACCTGCGGGCCGTCGGCGAGGCCGGCAGCGAAGCCGTCGCGCTCGCCGAGGGCCTGCTCGCTGACTGCTCCACCCGCATCGTCTACCAGCAGGAAGCCGACCAGGTGGAACGCACCCGCAGCGCGCTGGGCCTGACCGACGTCGAGGCCGGCCTGCTTCCGATGCTCGGCCGCGGCATCGGGCTGTGGAAGATCGGGCGCCGCGGCTTCGTCGTCGAGCACGTCATCGGCGGCGCCGAGTGGGACCTGATCAACACCGACAGCCGGATGGTCCACCCCGCAGCCGCCGGCTGACCCGGGCTGTTCCCCGCCCTGTCCAACCCCGCCCGTGAGGTGACGCGTCCATGAGCTACCCCAGCACCCGGCCCGCCCGCCCCGGCGGCCCGGGCGACGACCGGGGCTTCACGTTGTTTGTCGGCGCCCTCGCCGCGGTGCTGGCCCTGTCCGGGCTGCTGTGGGCAGCCGGGCAGCTGTCCGGCCTGATCACCGGCGCCGGCTGGCCGGCGTCCACCGCCGGGCAGGCTCCGACTATCGGCGCCGGTGTCCTGGCCCGCCATCCCGGGAACCCGGCCGCGGCCTGGCCGCAAGCCGCGCGCAACGCCGTCGCCGGACCGGGCTGGGTGTGGGGACTGGCCGCGGTGCTGCTCGCGGCAGCCACCGTGGCCGGCTACGCCGCTCTGCACGGCTGGCGGCGAGTCGCCGGCGGCCGCGACCGCGGCCCGGGTCGCCGGCCGGGCATGGCCAGTGGCAGCGACGTCGGCCGGCACCTGTCGGCGCGGGCCGTCCAGGCGCGTGCCGGCGCCGTGCGGCCCTCGCTGTCCGGCAGCAGACGCCCCGCCCCGCACCTGGTGGCGTTGCGGCTGGGCCGCGACGCCCTGACCCGCCAGCCGGTCTGGGGCAGCGTCGAGGACAGCTACATCGTGCTCGGACCGCCCCGCGCCGGCAAAGGGGTGCACCTGGTCATCCCGTTGACGCTGGACGCCCCCGGGGCGGCGATCGTCACCTCCACCCGCCCGGACGTGCTGCGCGCCACCTGGGCGGCGCGCGGCGAGCACGGCCCCGCTGCGCTGTTCGACCCCCAGGACCTGTCCGGGCAGGGCAACAGCCTGCGCTGGTCACCGGTGCGGGGCTGCGCTGAGCCGCTCACCGCCATCCTGCGTGGCCGGGCGCTGGTCGCTGGCGCCAAGCTCGACGCCGGCAACGTCACCGGCGGCGATTTTTGGAAGAGCACCGCCGAGGCTGTCGTGCGCTGCTACCTGCACGCCGCCGCGCTCGGTGGGCGCGGCGTCACCGAGGTGCTGCGCTGGGTCGCCAACCCCGCCGACACCGCGCCGGTGGAGCTGCTGCGGCGTTCCACCGGCGCCGCTGCCGGCTGGGCCGAGGAGCTCGCCGCCCAGGCCGACGCCGACACCCGGCACCGCGACAACGTGTGGGCCGGGGTGCGGCGCGCTTTTGACTGCCTGGCCGACCCGCGGGTACTCGCGGCCTGCTCCCCAGGCGCCGGGGAAGACTTCGACCCCGACGCGTTCCTCGACGGCGACGGCACCCTGTACCTGCTCGGGTCGGCAGCCGCTCAGCTGTCCGTCGCCCCGCTGATCACCGCCCTGGTCGAGGACGTCGTCGAGGCCGCCCGCCGCCGCGCCGCTCGGGCGCCGGGGGGCCGGCTGGACCCGCCGCTGGCGTTGATGCTGGACGAGGCAGCCAACATCGCCCCGCTGCCGTCGCTGCCCTCGCTGCTGTCCGACGGCGGCGGCACCGGGCTGACCACAGTGGCGGTGCTGCAGTCCCTGGCCCAGGCCCGGGCCCGCTGGGGCGCCGAACAGGCCCGGGCGATGTGGGACGCCGCCACGGTCAAGGTGGTACTCGGCGGCCTGGCCGACATCGACGACCTCGAAGACATCTCCCGCCTGGCCGGGGAGTACGACGAGACCACCACCAGCCGTACCAGTTCGACGACGGGCGGGTCGCGCTCGACCAGCCTGCGCCGCGCCCGCGTCCTGCCCGTGGAGGAGCTGCGGACCCTGCCGTTCGGCTGGGCGCTGCTGCTGCACCGAACCCTGCGCCCGGTCCGCCTGAAGATGACCCCGTGGTGGAAACGCCCCGACGCCAAGCAGATCACCGCCGGCATCGCCTCCGCCGAAGCCGGCGACCCGGCCGGGGCCGGCGCCTGCTGTCTGCCGCGGCATCGCTCGGCCGAGCGGTAGCTGCCCAGCGCTTGTTATAGCCGCCGCTGGCCGGCGGCCGCCTGGGTCACGCCGATGGGAACTGACGGTCACTCCGACGGCCTATCCGACGGGTCGTGCGTCCAGTCGACAGTCATGTGACCTAGGGTGTGATGTGGAGGTGGCGATATGTTTGATTTCCTTCCGGCAACTGATGCCGATGCGCTCGCCGGGGCTCCGCTCGTCCAGGTTGTCGCTGAGTTGAAGTTCAACGCCCAGGCGAGCCTGTCCACCCATGCCGGTGTAGGGCTCCTGCACGATGCGCTCGCTGACGAGTATCCGCGACTGTTGGCCGAGCAGCAGGCCGTGATCACCGCCACTCCTGGTGGTGTCACGACTGCCCAGGTGCCTCAATGGAGATTGACGGACATTGCCGGGCAGTGGGCAGTGGTGGTCGGCCCTGAGCAGTTGGCGCTTGAGACGGCCGCCTACGGCACCTGGGCCTTGATGCGGGGCCGCCTTCAACGCGCACTGAACGCTCTTCACGCACTGTCGACACCGCGCGTCCGTGAACGAGTCGGCCTGCGATACGTCAACCACATTCCAGCAACTGCGGACGGTTCCTTCGAGGACCGGGTCCGGCCCGAGTTGTTGGGGATGGCGACCGTCGACGGGTGGCGGCAGGTGACAGCTGCGGCAGTCAGCCAGACCGTCCTGCGTGACGAGCCCGTCCAGATGGTGTTGCGCTACGGCAGTGGGGCCACTGTGGTTCCGGGCAACGCGTTCGTACTGGACATCGACTGTTCCGACGAGCATCCGGTCGAGTACGCCCCGGAAGAAGTGGTGAGCTACTTCGACGAGCTGAACGACGCGGCCTACCGTTGCTTCTGCTTCTGTGTCCCTGAGGCGTTTCGCGCCTCACTACAGGATTAGGGTCCTGCTATGGCGCCGACAGCCAGTCGAACCGATGAGACGCTCGCTGATGTGTGGCGCTCCCTTGACGCTTCGTCGACCGCCACCCGGCTCAGCCCCGCCCGGACGTCGAACGCCGAGTGGGCCGGGGCAGGGCTCGCTACAGTCCTGCAGACAGTCCGGCAGGTCACGGTGCACATGAATGTCGACTCGAGCGACATGTCTGCTGTTCGACGTGTCGCGGAAGCCATGAGGGTGCTGCTGCTGCACGGCGACGCCCTCGAGATCGCGTCGCCCGTAAGGGAGCTATTCGACCTACGGCTGACGAGCATCAGAGATGGATCCCTAGTACTGGACGCGGGGCGATCGACCCTCGAGCTCACGCGCGAACCGGCAGTCGGACAGGACGGGCAATCCCTTACCTCAACCGTTGATGCCGGGTCGGATTCGACCGCAACTGAGCAGCCGGATCATGCACGGTTGGCCAGAGAGATCAAGAGTTCAACCGGTCTGCCGGCCGCCCTTCTTGGCACGGCGTTAGGTGTGACGCGTGAGCAGTTCCAGCGCTGGCTTGCTGGAAGACCCATCAGTACGGTTCGTCATGGCCAGCTTGCCTATTTGCACACGGTCGCTGCAGAGCTCGACCGTCGGCTGGGCTCTAACGCACCACTGTGGTGGAGGACCCCTGCTGCCGACGGTGTCGCTCCCGCCGAGCTTCTGACCGCCCGGCAGATCGACAAGGTGCACCGGCGTGTGTGCAGCATCGCGGACCCTGCTCCCATCGTGGACGGGGTCTTGGTTGCCCTACCGGTCCAAGAGGCGCTCGACCCGGCCGACTACGACGATGCCAGCGACGGCGACGACTCCTGGTCACCTTATGAGAGTGAGCCCTCGTACGGCTCATGACAGAAGCAGTGGCAGACACCTACTGGCTCGAACCCGAGGACCTCTACCTGACCGTCGCCGACAGTGTGGAGAGGGACCGGCCAGTCTTTCAAGGCGACGTCTTCCATTCGGTTCCGCTCCCTCAGCTTCCCGGCGAGGCACCTGCTTCCGGGCCTGTCGTGATCAATTTCGAGCTGAGTCTCTGCATGGTCGTCCCTCATCCCTGCCAGTGCTACCACGGCGACAAGGTGCGCCCGCGGCTGACCGTCGCCCCGGTCACCGAGGTGCCCAACTACGACAACTTCCGGGCGGATCGCAGCGGGGCGAAGGACAAGTTCGCGCTGCCCGACCTGCACATTCCGCAGCCGGGCGGCTCCTGGGAACAGGCGAGCCACGTAGCAGACCTTGGCCGCTTGACAACTATCAACAACCGGTGGCTCGAGCTAGGCAATCGCGTCGCCTGCCTGAGCCACCAGGGACTCGGACTGCTCGCCAAGCGTGTCCTGGGTTTTCAGCTTCGCTACCCGATAACCCTGTCGAACGCTATGGCGTACACCGCCGCGGAGTGGAACCAGGCGTACCTGATGCAGGCATGGGTTCGCCGGCACCGGAGGCTCGAAGGCTTTAGTGCATGGTTACGGGACCCACAGCTCATCCCCGGTGTTGCGAACGGCGTACCCATCTCACCGGCCGAGGTCTGCGCTGGCGCACTTGATGCCCTGCTGTCTCTATATTGGGGAAGACGAGATCATCGAACCGCTCTAGCCTGGCTCCACCGAGATCTTCGTGCCCGGGCCCCCGACCTGCTTGCCGGGTCTCCTCGGAAGAGGACCTACGTTTTCATTGTGGCTGCGATGATTCTGACTTCCGATAATATAAACGTATCGGAAGCTAGAGTGTCGCCCATGACCAGCGATTGGCCCACCGCGTCGGTCACCCCGGCCGGCGCCTACCGCCCGTTTTTGCCCTTTGCGGGCTGGCTTGACGCGAGCGTGCCCGACACCGACTGGCATGAGCTCGCTGGCCAGCTGGACGCCCAGCGGCACAGCGCAGACGCCGCGGCCCAGCGGGATGTGCTGAACCGGGCCCTCGCGACGGCGGCGTTCGACACCGGCGCCATCGAGGGGCTCTACAACACCGACCGGGGGATCACCGAGACCATCGCCGCCGCGACCGATGTGCTGGCCGCAGCCGAGGCCGAGCGGGGCCCGGAGGTCCGGCGCACCTTCGCCGCCCAGCTGGAGGGCTACCGGCACCTGCTCGACGCCGCGACCGGCGCAGTACCGGTCAGCGAGGTCTGGCTGCGGGGCCTGCACGAGCGGCTCACTGCCGGCCAAGACAGCTATGAGGTGCGCACCCCCGTCGGCTGGCAGGAGCAACCGCTGCCGCACGGCGCGTACAAGACCCAGCCGAACAACGTGCTGCAAGCCGATGGCACCCGGCACGAGTACGCCCCCGTCCAGGACACCACGGCTGAGATGTCCCGCCTGGTCGACCAGCTGCGCAGCGAACCTTTCCTCGCCGCGCACCCGGTGCTGCAGGCCGCCTACGCCCACCATGCGCTCACGGTGATCCATCCGTTTACTGACGGCAACGGGCGGATGGCGCGCGCGTTGGCGTCGCTGTGTCTGCTGCGCGCGGCCCGGGTGCCGCTGTTGGTCTACGCCGACCAGCGAGTCGGCTATCTGGAAGCGCTGCGCGCAGCCGACGTCGGGCCGGTGCAGCCGTTCGTCGACTTCATCGCCGACCGCGGGCTGGATTTGCTCGGTCTCATGACGACCTGGCTGAGGGGCGCCGGGCGGCGCAGCGTCGCCGAGCAGGTCGCCGAACTCGACTCGGCCATGCGCTGGCACGGCGGCCTGGGTCACGCCGAGGTGGAGACCGCGGGCCGCCGGGCGCTGCTGCGGGCCCAGCAGACGATAAGAGGGCAGATCGAGGACCAGCTGAAACCGCCGTGGCGGGCGGAGCTGAGCCTGAGCACGCGCCACGGCGACGTGGATTTCGGCGACGCCGACTACCGCCCGCTGACCGACAGCGTGATGTTTCAGCTGCTACTGGCCAACGACGAGCTCGGGGTGCACGTCGCCGCCGACGTCTTCGTCGGCGTTGCCCGCACCGCCGGCAGCCGGTACACCTTCCGCATCATCGACACGACCCACCGGGACAACCCGCCGCTGCGGCTTCGTCTGGCCGAGGTCTACCCCGAGCTGACCCGCTCGGCGACCGACCGGATCGACGCCTGGGCCGAGCAGCTCGTGCACGACCTGCTCGCCGAGCTGCGCCGCGACACGACCGCCGCCCTGCACCAGCGCGGCTTCGAGTGACCGGCGAACTGCAGCCGGTCAGGCGACCCGCCGAGCTCGCGCCGGCGCTGACGCCCGCGGCCTACCTGCAGGCGGCCCGGGCACCGAACACGGTGCGGGCCTACCGGGCCGACTGGGCGCACTTCACGAACTGGTGCGCTCGCCAGGGCGACGCCGCTGCCGGCTATGCCCCCCTGCCCGCGTCCCCGGCCACCGTCGCGCTGTACCTAGCTGAGCACGCCCCGACGCTGCGGGTCTCCACGCTGGTCCGGCGCTGCTCGGCAATCGGCGCCGCGCACGCCGCCGCAGCAGCCGGGCCCTCCCCCACCGCGGACGTGCTGGTCCGGACCACCATGGCCGGGATCCGCCGGGTGCACGGCACCGCCCAGAACGGCAAGGCGCCGCTGGTCACCGCCGAGGTCCGCCGGCTGCTGGACCAGCTGCCTGGCGGTCTGCTCGGCGACCGGGACAGGGCACTGCTGCTGCTGGGGTTCGCCAGCGCGCTGCGGCGCAGTGAGCTCGTCGCCCTTGACGTCGGCGACGTCACAGCCACCGGCGACGGACTGGTGCTGACGGTGCGGCGCTCCAAGACCGACCAGGACGGGGCCGGCCGCAAGCTGGGCATCCCGTATGGAAGCAACCCCGACAGCTGCCCCGTGCGTGCCACCACCACCTGGACCACGGCATTGCGGGCCGTTCTGGAGGAGTGGGTCGGCCACCCCCTGGACAGTGACACGTTCGCCGGCCGGTCACTGTTCTCCCCCATCGACCGGCACGGCCGGCTGACCCCCCGGCGCCTGTCGGACAAGGCGGTTGCCCTCGCGGTGCAGAAGTACGCTGCTCGCGCCGGGCTTGACCCGTCCCGCTACGCCGGGCACAGCCTGCGCGCCGGCTTCGCCACAGCGGCGGCCGCTGCTGGCGCGTCCGAGCGCTCCATCATGGCCCAGACCGGCCACAAGAGCCTGCCGATGCTTCGCCGCTACATCCGAGAGGGCAGCCTGTTCCGCGAGAACGCCGCCGCCCAGCTCGGGCTGTGAAGGACGACGCCGCCGCGGCACGGGCCCTGCGTACTGCCGGCGCTGTCAGACTGTGCCGGTGCACAGGGTCCACGTCGACGAGAGCCTGCACGTGGCAGCCGGGCTGTGTGTGCTGGGTGTCGCGGTCATCGAGGACGCCGCCGAGGGACAGGCTCGAGCAGACCTCAGGTTGCTGCTTCCGCCCGGGGCACAGCGGTTGCACTGGCAGCAGAACGGCGCGCTGCTGCGCGGGCAAGCCGTCGGTGCGGTGAACAGGCACGTTCGGCAGGCCAGGGCCTACCTGAGCTACTTCGACCACCCCAAGCGTGGCGACGACGCCCGGGAACGCTGCCTGGTGCACATGATCGGTGACCTCGGCGGGCCGCCGTACGAACAGATCGTCATCGACCGCCGATCCCCCCACCAGGACACCAGGGACGACTTGGTCCTCGGTTCCCAATGCCAACGCCTGCGGCTGCCGCACCCACCGAAGTGGCGGCACGACGGCACCCTGACAGAGGAGCTGCTCTGGCTCGCGGACACCATCTGCGGAGCGGTCAGCGACCACCTTGTGCACGGCAACCCCGGCTACGTCCAAGCGCTCGCACCCAAGCTCGTTATCGTCTGACGAGCAACCGTGAAGCCTGGACATGCGTCAGGCCAGGCCCCCGTCGTCCGGCGGGAAACCTGGCCTGCGTCTTCCCGAGCCTTGGGAGCTCGGGCGTGTTCGTAGCGTAATACGCCACGGGAGGTGTGTCGAGGCCTGCCGCCGCTGAACCGGCACCTGGTGGGCGACGCCAGCCGCAGGCCTGTGGGTAAGACCCGACCTGGTCGGTTACCGATCGCCGGCGGCCGCCGGGCCTGATCGGCGCGTTGCCCAAAGGGCAAAGGTTGCCCAACGCCGCGCTGCTCGGGAGGTGCGGTGAGTGGTGCCAGCACAAGAGACCGTCCACCGGTACCTGCACGTTGCTCCGCGAGCTGAGAGGCGGCGGGGCCTGACCCAACGCGGGGACCTGGCGATGTCTGGCGGGTCCCCGGCAGTTCTCCCTGGACGAGGTTCGAGGAGCAACGGTGCGAGATCGCCGCCAAGCGCGTTGATGAGATCGCGGTCGGCGCCGTTGAAACGTTCCCGGAGGGCGCCCGGGTCGGACGAACGGGTCAGGCGTGCGCTCGCGCCGGGGCTGCGAGCGCCGAGCCGTCCCCAGACCGCGGCTCGGGGACCCGCTCAAGCAGCGTCAGGTCGATGCCGTCTGCTGCAGTGCCGGCCGCCACGATCTGCTCGGGCTCGGCGCCGGCGGCGAGGTAGCGGGCGACCCGGGCGGGGCTCATGCCCGAGCGGCGGGCGACGTCCACCACGAGCTTGCCGCGGCCGCGCCGCCAGGTCGGGCAGCCGGCGTCGGTCTCGTGCAGCCCGAGCGCCAGGCATGCCAGCACGTCCTCCGGCGACAGCCGCAGCCGCGCCGTCTCGGCCACCACGTCCTCAAGGGTGGAGGGCCAGCCGGCCCAGTCCGAGTGGGCGAGGTAGGCGAGCACCTGTTCGGGAGCGAACCCGGCGAGCATCGCGGTCAGCGCCAGCCCGAGCGGCATCGGCCTGCCGAGCACCGAGAGCCAGCCGACCAGGGCGGGCAGGCCGCCGCAGCGTCGGCGGTGCGTCCGCGCCCGGGCCGGGGTCACCCCGGCCAGGTGCCAGCCGGCGGCTTCCTGCTGGGCGAAGCCCGCCGCCTGGTAGCGGCGCAGCAGCACCGGCCCGGGTTGGCCCGGCAGGGCGTCATCGACCCGGCCGCGGACTACGGCCAGCGCTGCGCCGGGCAGCGCGGCGGCTGCGCTTGCTGCCGCTGGATGCCGGCCGGTCACCCGGACCTGTTCAGCAGTGCCCGCCAGCGCCAGCCAGCGCGCCGCGGTGCTGTCTGAGCGGGGGGCTACCTCGATGACGTAACTGGTGGCGGCCGGCAGCTGGGGTGCGCTCTGGCGACGGTGCATGGCGCCCTTCCGTGGGCGTGGGTTCTTACGGGTTGCCCGGCACGGTAGTAACTGGGTGTGACAGATTCGGGCCGCCTTGCCGTTCGACATACTGCTCGAACAGGTGTGTGTTCGAGTCGTGCTCGGCGGCCATGTCCGCGATCTGCTCGGCGTGGCGTCCGCTTCTGCCGCAGCCGTGCCGGTCCCATTCGCGCAGCCGGCGCAGGGTGCGCTCCAGCGTGTCGTGCCAGCGGGAGGGCCGGTCCGGCTCGGCCTTCGGGTCGAGGTACGCGGCAGCCCACCCGGCGTGCAGCGCACCGAGGTCGGCGACCATCGCAGAGTGCTGATACCAGCAGTCGGGCAGCTGGCCGGACGGGATCGCGTAGGTGGACACCAGCCAGGCGACCCACTGGTGCAGCTCGACCAGTCGCCGCCCGCGCTCGGCCGGGTCCAGGCGCACCCAGCTCCACTCCGGCAGCCCCGGTTCAGCGGCGTCGGGTCCCGGCTGGGCGGCGCCGGGCACTGCCCGGCTTTCCTCGACACGCCCCAACCGGTCGCCGAGCTCGTCCAGGCGTTGCGCGATCGAACGCACCCGGTGGAAGATCTGCCCCAACTGCGCCGGGTCCAGCCCGGCCGGGCGGTTGTCGTTCACCGCTCCAACCCCCGGTCCTGCTCGCCCTGCCGCTCGCGGGCGAACTGTTCGGCCTGCTCGTAGTCAAGTTCGCGGGCCGTGTCGCGCTGCCGTACCGCGTCCACGCCGGCGGTGCCGCCTGCTGCCGCCTCCAGCCGGCTGACCCGGTCCGCCAGGCGGCCAAGGGCGCTCTCCTGCGCGTCCAGGGCGGCCAGGACGTCGGCGAGCGTCGCGGGTCGGTCCATCTGCTGCTCCTGCCTGACCACCCGGCCGGGGCTGCCGGGGCCATCGGGGACATTGGGGCTGTTGGGGTCACCGACCAGCAAGGAGCGCCAGGCGGCGGCGGTCTGGCGCAGCCGCTCCGTCCCCGCCTCGGTGACCCCGAGGTCGGTGAACGCCTGGCTCGACCGGCCCGCGGCAGCGCTAAGGGCGTCGGCGAACACCGCGGGGTCGAACCCGGGGTCTTTCTCGGCGGCGAGCTCGAGCAGCCGCTCCCGCCCGTACCGACCGGCCAGCGCGTCGACGTCGACCAGATCGCGGGCCGAGCCGCGACCGAACAGCGCAAGGGTCTTGTCCGCGGCCAGCTCGTCGGGGTGCAGCACGGCGCCGACCGCCAACTGCGCCGGCGGGAGCATTCGGGCGTCGGTGAACGGTCCGACCTCGCCGGCCTCCGGCGTGAACAGGTCGACGTCGGTGGTGGGCCGGTCGACGAACTCGTGCGCCAGCATCGCCCCGCCGCCGGCGAGGGCGACCTGCCCGGCCTCGCTGAGGTGCAGCGCGACCCGGGCGACCTCCTCCTGCAACGGGTCCAGCGGCATCAGCGCCCCCCCCAGCACCCGCCGGATGCTGCGCCAGCAGCGGCTCCCACCGGTCGCGCAGCGCCGCCGGCAGCCACAGTCGTGGCCACAGCCGCCGCAGCTCGCCGGCGTCGAGGTAGCCGGCCTGGTCTGCGGCGGTGCCGCAGGTCAGCACGATCTCATACAGCTCGATGCGCTGCGCCTCGTCGTCGAGGTCGAAGCCGCGGGCAGGTCCGTGGCCGGAGGAGTACACCGGCAGCGGCAGCCGGACCACCCCGCGGGTCGGGCCGGACAACCCGGCCAGGCTGTCCGGCACTTCGTACGGCCGGGTCCAGCCGTGGGTGCGCTGCCGGCCTGCGCTGCTCATCGCTCCCACTCCCGTCCCGCCTCGCGCCGGTCCTGACTCTCCCACTCCTCCACCAGCCCGGGCTCCGGACGCCGCGGCGGCGCAGTCAGGTCAGGGGCCGGCTCGGCACCCCCGGGCACCCGTCCCGCCGGGGCCAGATTGTCGTCCCAGCCGGCCGGCACCTCAGCTGGGTCCGCGGCGCCGGCGGTGAACCCGGCGGCCTCCGCGGCCAGCTCCCACCCGCCGGCCGCCGAGTTCCACGCGGCGTGCCGCACGGTGCCGACCGGCGGCTGGACGCCGAGGGGTTCCAGTTCGTCGTCGACCCCGTAGGCCTCCCGGTAGCCGGCGGCCATCCCCGCCGCGGTGGTCCACGCCAGCGCGCCCATCGGGTCTGCCGGTACCGGGCCCAGCGTCACCGTCCAGCCCGGCACCTCGGCCGCGGCGGCCTGCCCCAGCGCCTCAACCCGGCTGGCGATCGCGGTCTCCACCTGCTGCAGGTAACCGGCCAGCGGCCCGTCACCGGCGCCCCGGGCCCGGGGGAACAGTCCGGCGATCGGCTCGTCGTCGGCCAGCGGCCGGCGTTCGTATGCCACCTGCCGGCGCCGGTCGACCCGGTGGTGCAGCACCTGCGCGAGCGAGTCCGCGGTATGAGTCTCCCGCTCGGCCACCGCCGCCGGCAGCACCACCGCGGCGTCCAGCCCGAGGTCCTCGCATTGGCGCAGCACGTGGGCCAGCGCTCCCCACGCCGGGTCGGCGAGCACCCCGGCCGCCAGCTCCGGGCCGAGGGTGCCCTGGGCCAGCTGGGTGTACCGGCCGGTCTTGGCCTCCGTCGCCGCGTAGTCATAGCGCGGCAGCAGCGTCGCCAGGCTCTCCTCGGCCGCCAGCGTCGCCGCCAGCAGCTCGGTCGCGGGCCGTTCGGCGGTCTCGGTGGCAAGGATCCGCCCGAACGCCTCATCCAGCCCGGCCGGCGGCTCGGGGGCGTGCTCGACGTCGACGTCGGGCGGGCCGGCGGTGAGGACGTACAGGTGGTTGCCGCCGGTGGCGCGGGTCGCGGCGACGTAGGCGTACTCGCGGCTGTCCCCCGGCGCGAGCACCGCGTGGGCGGTGTCCACCGTCAGGCCCTGCGCGCCGTGCCCGGTGGTGGCGTACGCGAGTTCGA
>JAABUM010005231.1_pt1 | contig 13789 bp, 16 predicted proteins | sample 5559161 | NCBI WGS metagenome assembly JAABUM01 (sample SAMN10711868, study PRJNA513369) | rock metagenome | isolation source: Antarctica rocks | place: Antarctica: Victoria Land, Siegfried Peak nord
CCGTGGAGTCGGTCGTGGTGCTCGCGCCCGACTTGAACCCGGTGAAGGGGTACGGGTTGCTCTGCAGCTTCACGGTGACGCCGGCGTTCGCGCTGCCGCTGAGACGGCCGGCGAGCACGGCGGTGCGCCCGTAGACCACCGGGTTAGGGCTGGCCGTGATGGTCAGGGTCTGATTCTGGTTGGGCGCGGGCTTCGCCGCCACGGCGCTGCCGGTGACTCCCGCGCTCATGGCCGCCGCGGCTCCCACGAAGCCCAGCGCCGTCTTGGAGATTCTCATGCGTTCATGCCCCGATCTTTGGATTTGCTCCTACCCAGTCGAACGCCGCGGACGGGGGAAGGTTGGGCGCTTATCCCTCCTGGAGCTCCGGTCCGTGCGACTCAAGCAGCGGCCGGCCACCGAGCCGACGCATCGCCAAGTAGGTAGATGGCTGGCTCACCGGCTAAGAACAGTTCTTAGCCGGTGGTGGGCACCAGCAGCAAAGGCAGAGTGCGTCCTCGGCTGTCAAGCCGCCGGATGGCGGGGCTTCAGGAGTACCGCTACCGGGATTCGAACCGAGCCCCCGCGACGCCCGGATTGCCCGCTCTGACGGGGTTTTCCCTGCTCATGGCGGCTTTCCCCGGCGGCCGTCTCTCCGCTCGGGTCCGCTGGAATCCGCTCGATCCAGGAGCGCACTGGCGCATTACTGGCGCATTTCCGGGGGTCGGTCAGGAGACCGCTACGAGCCGCGGCGCGTTGCCGTCGACGCGGCTGAGGTAGGCGTTGATCCGATGCCCCGCCTCCTCCTCCCCGCCGGGCATCAAGTGCCCGTAGCAGTCGAACGTCATCCCGATCGTGGCGTGGCCCATCATCTTCGACAGGGCCTTGGCGTTGACGCCGGCGGCGATCGACAGGGAGGCGAAGGTGTGGCGGCTCTCGTGCAGCCCGATCGGCTCCAGCCCGGCGGCCTCCCAGGCGCGCAGCGCGCGCGAGCGGACGGTCGACGGGGTGAAGCGCCGGTCGGCGGTCGCGCCGAACACGAGGTCCTCCGCCCCGCGTCCCGTGGCGGTCCGGTGGGCGGCCAGGAGCGGGGCCAGGCGCTCGATGACGCACACCGTCCGGCGGCCCGCGTCGCTCTTGACGTCGATGACCTCCTTGGCCTCGTTGTCCCACCCGCGGGCGACGTAGATGCGTCCGAGTTCCTGAGGATCGCTACTCGGTCCCACGCGGGCCGGGAGGTCGACGTCGCCCCAGCGCAGCTCCATGAGCTCGCCGCGACGCAGCCCCGCGTAGAGCGCTGTGGCCCACAGCGCGCGGTCAGCCTCAGGCAGAGCATCGAGGAGGGCGGCGGCCTCCTCGCCGGACGCGATCCGGTCGCGCGCGCCCTTCGGGCGACGCAGCTCGAGCCCGTCCGTGGGGTCGACGGTGATCACGTCGCGGTTGATCGCCCGCCGGCAGAGCACGCGCAGCGGGTCCAGGTGATTGTTGACGCTCGACGCCGAGAGCCCCTCGGCGGTGAGACGGTCGACGAGCTCCTGGACGTCGGCGCGGCGAAGCTCGGTGAGCCGCACGTCGCCGAGGAGCGGGAGCACCCGGAGGCGCAGCGCACGGTCATAGCCGCGGATCGCGGCCGGCTTATAGCGGCCTCCGGACCGTGTTGGGATCGTGCCCGCGCGGGCACCCTCGAGCCACGCCTGCGCGGCCTCCCGGACCGTCACCCGCGAGGGTGCGGCGAGCTTGCCCCGGTTCGCCGCGGCGATCGCGTCGGCGCGCCAGCTCTTGGCGGCCGCGAGGCTGTTGAAGCTCTTGCGGATCTTCTGCTTCTCGCGCTTGAGGAACACCCACGCCTCGTAGGTCGGCTGGCAGTTGCACCGGCCGCCGTCGCGGGACCGGCACGCCTGCCCGTGGCGGACGCGCACGCCCGTCGCCTGGCCGGCCATCACGCCAGCCTGTCGCTTGGCCGCGGAAGGTGAACCAGGGTGCCGTCGGGGGTGATGAGAAGAGCTTGGAACCGGGCGATCAAGCCGCAACGCGGGCACGTGCCAGTCGTCGCCTCCTCGACCTCCTTCTCGCCCATCTCCGGGTTGGCTCGCTGGTCGATCTGGTCCCGGTACGAGGCGGGGTACTTCTCGTTGCATGCTGGGTTACGGCAGACGACGGTGACGTCTTTCGACTCGGTCGTCCCTGACGGCGCGCCTCTAGGCTCCTGGGTGCTCACGGGGTTCCTCCTGTGGGCCATGCCGGGGGGCGTTCGCCGCGCCGCCCCGGCGCTTTTCGTCGAGCCCCGATCCTACTCCCCCCGGGCGGCTGGAGCGAGCGGCTCTGACGAGGCTCAGAGCCACGCTCCCGCCCTTCGCGTTGGCGCTCGGCTTCTGGCCCGACCGGGGCGTTCTCGACCTCTGAGCGGCCGGTGCCGGCGGGCCCGGGGCGGCGGAGAGAACCCGTGGCCACCCGAGCAAGTGGCCGCCCCGCCGCCCCGGCCCCGCCGCCACCGGCCTCACGGGTGCTGGGGCATCCGGTAGTCCGCCGGGGCGTTGGTGATCCGCTTGTACTCGAAGACCGCCGGCGGGATGCCCATGCTCTCGAGCCACTCGACGACCACGGGAGGCGCCGGCGGCGGATCGTTGTGGACGTAGCGCCACGCGTGCTCGCCGGGGTTGCGCCACCACTCAGTAACTGGGGTCGGCATCGGGATCTCCTTCGGGGTCGGGAATGAGGGAGGCGGGCGCCGGCGCGAGCGGCCCGCGGACGGGAACGCGACGCAGCCCCCCGAACGGGTTCTCGGGCACCTCCTCGGCGAGGCCGGGTTCGCCGGCGAGCTCGAGGACGCTCGACCACCAGCCCGCCTCCCGCGCCCACGCGGCATCCGCGGCGCGGGCGGTTCCGAGCGCGGCGAGCGCCTCGGCGCCGACCCGCTGGGACTCGGGCCACCGCTCCGCGGCCAGCTGGGGGAGGTTCTCGGCGGCGAAGTGCGCGACCTCCTCGCGTGCCGTGTCGACCGCGCGCTGCGCGCCCCGCACGCGCGCCTCGGCGAGCTCGTCGACGAGCTCGAGGTCGACGACCTTCGGGAGGCCCGGCTCGCCCGCGACCTCACCGGCGGTACCGGTGCGGGCGAGGACCGGCCGGGCGCTCAACGCGCCCTGGGCGGCCCGCAGGGCGTCGGTGAGCCGGCCCTCGAGATCCCCGTCGGGGTCGGTCTCGCCGGCCGCAACCGCCTCGAGGTGCTCGAGCAGCCGGCCCTTGGCGAGCGCGAGCTCCCGCCGGCCGCGGGAGCGCTCCCCCTGGACCGCGCCGAGCCGCCGCTCCGCGGCGCGCACCGCCTCCCGGAGCTCCTGCAGACGCTCGATCGCGCTACTCATCGCCGTCACCTCCGGGCGCGTTGCGGAGCTCGCGCTCCTCGCGGCGGCTGGCCGGCTGGGCCGCCGCCACCCGCCGCTCCGTCTCCTCGTAGGCGCCGCGCATCCGGGCGCTCGCGCCCTGCGCGGTCACCTGGTCGTCGTCGGCGGCGCGCCGGCGCCGCAGCTCGGCCAGGAGCTCCTTCCGGGACGCCTCGTCGGCGTCGAGGCGCTCCCGGAGGGTCTTGATCAGATCGGTCGTCTCACTCATGATGTGATGCCTCCTGTTGGGGGTTGGTGTAGGTCTTGATCGCCCGGCGGATCTCGTCGCGGCGCGCGTCGAGCTCCGCGTCGCCGCGCTCCTGCACGCCCGCCGGCAACGTCACCTCGAGACCGCCGACGGACTGCAGCGGCGGCCGCCGGTAGAGCCGTAGGCCACCGCCGCTCTCCACCACCGGCTCATCGAGGAGCGGGACGTCGGCCTCGGGGGTGCGGCGGTCGGCCAGGTCGGGCAGGTAGGCGCGCAGCCGCCCGTTCACGCGGTGCGGGCCGGCCCCGAGGTAGAGGGCATCGGCGAGATCGTCGTGGCCGGCGCCGGCCTCGATCCGCTCGGTCCCGCCCGGCCGCAGCTCGAGGCGCAACGCCGCGAGCTCACGCATCAGATCCCCGTCGCGGGCGATCACGAGCTGGCCGCGGTCGCAGAGCCACCGCAGCCGCTCGTACACCAGCGCCTTGGTCTGCGCCGAGGTGGCCACCGGGTTCCGGACCGTGTGCCAGGGGCGCCACCGCGACGCCGGGCGCTCCCGCGGCGGGCGCGACCGGCCCGTAAACCGTGCAGTGAGGAATTCATCGAGCGGACCCCACGGCTTCTCCTCGATCACAACGTGCCGGGAAAGGCCGCCGCCCTCCGCCGGCGAGCGCTCGACCATGCGGCGAAAGAGCTCCTGGGTCGGACCGGCGCCGACGCCGTTGGTCTCGCTCGAGAAACACGCCCAGTGCGCCCGCGACCCCGCGACATCGGCCACGACATCGCTCAACGGCTGCCCCGCCGGCCAGGCCTGCGCCGCCGCGATGAACACCGGCCGGCCCGGCTCCCACCCCGGGTTCAGCGCGGCGACCGGCACACGGGCAATCCACCCGATCGCCGAGCGGTCGTGCACGACGCCGTGATCGAGTCCGCCCAGGAGGCGCGCTGGGCCCTCGAGCGCCGCGAGCGAGGGCAGCTCGACGTCGGCGACGCACCGCTCGAGCACCGCGCGACTGAAGAGCGAGTCGATCGAAGACGACCACCGGGCCTCGAACTCGGCAGCGAACCGGGCCGCCGGCATCGACGCGCGGGCCGCCTCGATCGCCGCCCGCGAGATCCACCCGCAGTCCTCCAACGCCCAACGGAAGACGCGCACATGCTCCGAGTCACCGGCCACCGCGTGACTGTGAAAGAACCCGCCCTCCGCCCACGGGCTGCTCGCTATCACGATCTTTGCTCCCTCTCGCGCCGCCGTCGTCGGGAACGCGGCCGACAGGGCGACGTCGTCGGAGACGAGCGCGGCCTCGTCGATGAGGAGCAGGTCGACGGTCCAGCCGCGGACCTGCCGTTCGCTCGCGGGCACGCAGCGGACCTCCGAACCGTTCGAGAGCCGAATGACCGCCGCGGCCTCATCGACCACGCTCCCCGCGAGCAACGGCGAGTCCGCCGCGAGCCGACGCACCGTCCCGAGCAGCCGCCGGCTCGCCTCCTCACCGGCGCTGACGATGAGCACCCGCTGCCCCGGACGGCGCAGCGCCCACCAGAGCCCGCATACCCCGAGCGACAGCGACTTGCCCGACTGCCTCGGAGCGACGATCGCCGTGATCCGCGTGGAGAGCCCGAGCGCCCCGGCCTGCCAGTCGGTCAGCGGATGCCCGAGCATCGCCGCGAACGCCGCGAGATCGTTACGAGCAAGCGTGAGGTCAGCCATCCGTGCCCTCCGCCTCGAGCGCGTCGCCCGCCGCTGCCGCCCGCTCGGCCGCGTCCTCGGCCGCCCAGTGCTGGGCGAGGTCGAACGTCCTGGCCATGTCGAGCCCGAGGCGCTGCCGCGACGTCGGGGTCATCCCGAGCCGGTCGAGCGCGCGGTCGAGCGACTCGCGGGCGCTCTGGAGCTGCGCCCATTCGGGGCGGAAGCGCCCGCGAGCGTCGGTGGGGCCGTGCGCGGTCAGGAAGCCGAGCGCCCGGCGGACGATCACGAGCTGCAGCGCGCAGGACTCGACGGCCAGGCGGTCGTGGGTCGGCACCTCGCCGTCTGGGTCGCGCACCGGAGCGCCGGCGGCGAGCGCGTCGATGATCTCCTGGGCGGGGGGGCCGAGGATCTGCAGGTCCCAGCCCTCGCCGCCGGTCGGCCGGGTCCGCAGGCCGTGGCGCAGCCGCGGTCCCGGCTGCCCGGGCTGGAACTGGCCGTCGTTCGGCCCGCCGCCGCGGCGCAGGTTCGCGAGCTGGCGGGCGCGCTTCTCGGGGTCGCGTGACTGCGGGCTCATCGCCCCTCCTCCGGGGGACGCATCCCTGTAGCGCCGCGAAACGCCCCGCCACGCGGGCGATCGCGGGACCATGCGCCAGCGATGCGCCAGCGTCCGGGGATCATGTCCGCTCCAGGACGCGCTCGGCGCTCGCGTCGAGCCACCGGGCGAGCTCGGTGACGGCGACGAGCTTCGCGCGGCCGCGGCGCACGACGCGCACCTCGGGCGCCACGTGCTGGGAGAAGAACTCGTCGCTCACGCCGAGGGCGAGCGCCGCCTCGCCGACGCGGAGCGCCAGGCGCGGGATCGGCTCGACGCTCGGGCCCGGACGGCGCCCGTTCGAGCCGTTGGCGTTCGGCGAAGGCGCCGGCGGCGTCGCCGGTCTGGCGGGAAACGGCTGCGAGGAGGAGGTGGGCTCGGCCCGCCGTGGCGTGCTCATAGTTGCCACCCCTTCGCAGAGAGCCGTTCGAGCTCGGCGTCGATGGTGGGCGCGGCTGGTGTTCCCCGCCCCCCGCCCCTACGGGGCGCAGGGGGGTCGGGAACATCAGCGCCGGTGCCGGTGTTCCCGTGTTCCCTCGTGTTCCCCGCGCCTGGGAACACGAGGGATTCGGTGGCTGCGCCGGGGTGCCAGGCCTCGTAGGCGCGGCCGGTGCCGGGCCGCTTCGCCGGGCGGGTGCAGAGCCGGCCGCGGGCCTCGAGCTCGCGGAGGCGCTGGAGGGTGTCGGCCTTCTTGCGCCGGATCGCCTTGGCGATGTCGTCGGCGCTCTGGCCGGGGTTTGCGGTGACGTGGGCGGCGAGCTCGTCGAGGGGGTCCGGGCCGGGGGTGGCGTCCTCGAGCGGCGCGAGGCGCATCGTTCGGCTCGGGTCGTGCCAGGCCAGCCGGTAGCGGAGCGCGGGGGTCGCTTCGGCCTCGCGGTGCTCGGCGGTGAGCTCGCAGATCCCGTCGGTCTCGCGGGCGAGGCTGAGCTTGGTCTCCCAGTAGGCCTCGAGGTCGCTGGTGCCGCGTAGGCGCCCGCCCTGGTGGCCGGTGTGGTGCGCGAAGGCCACGGCAGCGCCGGTCGCGTCGCGCAGGTCACGCATGAAGTCCAGGACCGGTGCCATTTCCTTCTGGCTGTCCTCATCGACGCTGGCGCCCTTGAGGCGCACGAGCGGGTCGAGGAGGATCGCCGTGGGCCCGATGGCGCTTCCGGCGTCGATGAGCTTCTGGCGCCACGCGGGGTCGTCGAGGCGCACCCGACGGTTGGCGGCGAAGTGGAGGTCCGCGAGATCCTGGGGGCGCAGTCCGGCGCCGCGGCGGAGCGCGTCGAGGCGCCGGTGCAGAGCGTCGCGGCCGCTCTCCTCGAGGACGAGGATGACCGGGCCGGGGGTGGGGACCGCGAAGCGCCCGAGCGCCGGGCGGCCGGTCACGATCGCGATCGCGAGCTCGAGCAGCAACCACGTCTTCCCCGCCTTGTGAGAGCCCTGGAGGGCGACGATCGCGCCGGCCACGAGCAGCTGGTCCACCGCGTACGGCGTGGGTCCCGGATCCGGCTCCTGCAGGAGCTGGGTGGCGCTCTGGAGCCAGGCGCTACTTGGAGGGCCGCCGTTGCGCGCGACGCGCTCGGCGTTCAGGTCGGCGGCGAAGGCGGCGGTCATGACGCCGCCCTCGGCTCCTCGACGCGGCGGCGGACCTCGTCGGCGTCGCGGGCAGCGGCATCCGCGGCGAGCAGCAGGGCGGCGCGGAGATCATCGAGGCAGACGTCATTGAGGCCCCACTCGAAGTCGTACAGGACGTCGTGGACGCGCGCGAAGGCGCTCCGGCTCCGTAGCGTCAGCTCGCGGGCCTCGAATACGCCGCTCACGCCGCTGCCTCCGGTGTGGCGCGCCGCTCGGACCCGGAGGCTAGACCCGGCGGTTCACTGGACCCTGGTGGGTCTGGGTCGCCGCTGCCCGGGCCGGCGCGCGAGCTTCGCGGCGAGCGCCGTCCTCGAGCGCGGGGGCGATGCACACCGGGGCGCCGCGCGAACCCTCGGACCGGCTGCGCGCGCCGGCGCCGGCGCCGCGTGTGGACGTAGCGGCGCTGCATGTACGTCGGGTCCCCCCCGCGCTCCTTCATGTTGCGGACGTTGTCCAGGGCCTGAGCCTCGGCAAGCTCCGCGGTCGCGGCCGGGGCGGGCGGAAGCCGGCCGGCCTTGAGTCCGCGCTCGAGCTCGTCGAGGTCCCGCTTAGCCCGCTCGATCGACTGGTCGTCGCCGCGCTCCCGCTCGAACTCGAGGCGCTTCCCAAGGGCCTGCCGCGCGTCCTCGATCGCGGTGATCTGACCGGCGGTGGGCTTACCCTGGGGCACGCTCGGCCTCCACACGGCCGGGTAGTGACGACGCCCGCGCTTGGCCGCCAGCCCGCGGGCGTTCGTCGTCTGTGCGGTCCGCCACGGTGCTCACGTACGCCTCGAGGGCATCCCGGAGCGCATCGGACTTCGACCGATGCTCCACGGCGACCGCGAGCTCGAACGCCTGAGCGAGGTCCTCCGGGATCCGTGCGCCGACGTGGACATTCATGTTCAACATCGGATCACCGTAGGGGTGGGATCGGACGGAACGGCCGGCGTCGTCGCTTATGGCGCGCGCTGGCGCATCTACTGGCGCATCGGCCCTTTTGGAAAGAGAAAACCCCGCGATTTGCGGGGCTTTCGTGAGTACCGCTACCGGGATTCGAACCCGGGTTTCCGCCGTGAGAGGGCGGCGTCCTAGTCCCCTGGACGATAGCGGCGCGCGAGGCCGAGATTAGCAACCGGCTCCGGGCCTTAGGAGCTCACGACGAGGCTCCCGCGCGCCGCCGCTATGGTCCCGGACGCGGGCGAGGACGTGCTAGAACGCGACCTCCGGCGGCTGTGGCGGAATTGGTAGACGCGCAGGCTTCAGGTGCCTGTGGGGGCAACCCCGTGGAGGTTCGAGTCCTCTCAGCCGCATGAGCGTCCCGCCTCGGGCGCAAGCACCGTGCGGAGCGCCTCGACCACCTCTAGGTCGAACTGCCGGCCGGCGAGGCGCACACACTCCGCCAGCGCGTCGCCGGGCTCGCGCGCGTCGGCGTAGACACGGCTGACCGTCATCGCGTCCCACGCGTCGGCCACGGCGATGAGCGCCGCGCCGAGCGGAATCTCGCTCGCCCGCAGTCCGTCGGGATAGCCCGCGCCGTCGGGGCGCTCGTGGTGGGAGTGGATCCAGTGCACCTGCTCGGGATCAAGGAGGTCGGTGACGATCTGCGCCCCGAGAGCGGGGTGCTCGCGGATCGCCGCGGTCTCGCGCTCATCCAGGCGAGCGCGCTTCAGCAGGATCGCGTCGGGGATGCCGATCTTGCCGACGTCGTGCACGAGCGCCGCCTCGCGGAGCAAGGCTCGGCGCTCGGGCGGCCATTCGAGCCGCTCAGCGAGGAGACACGCCAGCTCGGCCACGCGCTCGGAGTGGCGGCGCATGTTCGGGTCCTTGGCGTCGATGGCCCGCGCCAGCCCCCGCATCCCGAGCAGGGCGTGTGAGCGCTCGAGCCGATCGGCGCGCTCTCTCGCCGTGAGCTCGGGCACGACGTCCGGGTCGTAGATCCAGCACACGTCACGGCCGTGGGCCTTGCTCCAGTACAGCGCGCCATCGGCGAGGCGGAACATCGCCTCGGCGTCGGGCGCGGTGCCGAGGTCGCAGACTCCGGCCGAGACCGTCACGTGCACGCCGTCGGCCAGCTCCGTCGAGGAGACGGTCTGACGCGCGGCCTCGGCGACCAGATACGCGTCCATGCGGGTCGTCTCGGGCAGGAGCAGGGCGAATTCGTCACCGCCGATCCGGGCCACGATGTCGCCCGCACGCGCGGAGCGCACGAGCAGCGCCGCGATCTCGGAGAGGACGCGATCGCCCGCCTCGTGCCCGGCCTCGTCGTTGATCCGCTTGAAGGTGTCGACGTCGATCACCGCAAGCGAGAGCTCACGCCCGTGGCGTACCGCGCGGGCGACCTCGGAGCGCAGGCGCTCGTGGAAGGAGCGGTGGTTGAGCAGGCCGGTGAGCGCGTCGGAGGAGGCCTGCGCGGTCAGCCGCTGCTTCGATTCGGCGTTCGCGATCGCGAGCTCGAGCAGCCCGGCGAAGCGCGCGAGGCGGTCCTCCGCGCCGGGCGCGAAGGAGCGTCCCGGCAAGGTGGTGAGCGCGATGCCGCCCCAGAGCTCGTCGCCCATCCTCACCGGCGCAACCACGCAGGCCTCGTACCCGAGCTGGCTCACCCGGCTGGTCTCGTCGGGGTAGCGATCGACCCGTAGTGGGCGCCCGGTGCGCCGCACGACGGCGAGCTCGCTCTCGGGCGCGAGCCGGTACACCCGACCGAGCTCCTCGGTGGAGGATCCCCCGCCCCACGCGCCGATCACCCGCGCCTCCTCAGCGCCCTCGAAGCGCAGGATTCCCGCGGCGTCGGCGCGGAGGAGCTCCGCGGACTCGCGCGCCACGAGCGCGAAGACATCCCCGGTCGAAGGCCCGGCCTGTGCCACCGCGGTGGCCACGCGACGCAGGGCGCCCTGCTCGGCGGCGTGGCGCTCCTGCTCCTCGTGGAGACCGTCGAGGAGGCCACGACCGGCCGAGATCAGCGCCCCGAGCGCGAAGTAGGTCGGGAGGACGATGGCCAGCTCGCCGAGGTAGCGCCCGCGCGCGGGCCCGTGCGTGTAGATCAGCGGAAGGGCATGAGCGACGCCACAGACGGCCACGTAGAGCAGGGCCGTCCTTTGTCTGAAGAAGCAAGCGGCGTAGACCACGACGAAGAAGAGGTAGAAGCGCGCCGGCGACTGAGCGCCGCCGGTGAGCGCCACCCCGGCGACGGAGAGCGCGACACCGGCGACGCTCATGGGGTGAGCGAGCCGTGGCCACGCGCCCTCCCACCCGATGAGGAAGAAGGAGACGAGGGCCCAGGCCACCGCCAGCCCGGAGAGCGCGAGCACCGCCTCCCAGTGGCGGCTCTCCGCGCCCGGCAGAACGAGGATCAACGGCGCGGTCAGACCCCCCGTCAGATAGAGGACGCCGGCCAACCGTCCGGCGAGCTTGCGCTCGCCGGTGCCCTGGAGCACCGCGGCCTTTCGCGCCGGAGGCGATCCTCTTATTTTCCGCGCCAGGCTCACCATCGTTTCGTGCGCATCGGCACGCGACCGCGCTCCCTCAAGGCGGCGCCTCCACACTCGACACCATTCCAGTTCTTCGGTCGACCTGCCGATGATGAGAGCGATGTTCAACCGGGTAGAACGCGACGGACTGGCCCGTGAGCTCGCCGAGGCCCACCGGCGCATCGCCGAGCTCGAGCACGCCCGCGAGCGCCAGCGCGAGGGGCGCGCCGATCCGCTGACGGGCTGCCTCAGCCTGCGCTACTTCCGCGGGCGCCTCGCCGAGGAGGCGGAGCGCGCGCGGCGCCACCGCCGTCCGCTCTCGCTCGTGCTCATCGACATCGACGACTTCCGCGACCTGCAGCGCCGGCACGGCTTTCGGGTCAGCGACGACCTGCTCGTGGCCGTCGGCGCCGTGCTCCGCGCCGGCACCCGCTCCCAGGACCTCGTCTGCCGCACGGGAGGAGACGAGTTCGCCGTGCTGCTCGCGGAGACCACCGCCGCGGACGCGCAGACATGCCTCGAGCGAATGCGCCTCGAGCTCGAGGTGCTCGAGACCGGGCCGATCCGGGGCACGTCGGTCTCGATGGGCATCGCCGCCTACGAGGGAGCCTCGGACGCGCCGGAGGAGCTGCTCGACCGCGCTGCGCGCGCCCTCGCCCGCGCCCGTGCGGAAGGCGGCGGACGCATCGCCATCCACTCGGACGGGGTCGAGCAAGCGGTCGCGTTGGGAGAGGAGACTCCCCACCGCGACGTAGTGGCAGCGCTCGCCGTCGCCTTGCTCGAGCGCGACCGCTACACGGGCGAGCATTCCGAGTCGGTCGTCGAGATGGCCGGATCGGTCGCTCGCAGCCTCGGCCTCTCCCCCGTCGAGATCGAACGCCTGCGCGCCGCCGCCCTCCTGCACGACGTCGGCAAGGTGGCGATCCCCGACGCGATCCTCCACAAGCCCGCCCCGCTCGACGAGCAGGAGTGGCAGCTCATGGCCCAGCACCCCGTGATCGGCGAGCGGATCCTGCGCGTCATCCCCGGCCTCGGCTCCGTCGCGCGGATCGTGCGCCACGAGCACGAGAGCTGGAACGGGACCGGCTATCCCGACGGCCTGGCCGGAGAGGCCATTCCGATCGGCAGCCGCATCATCCTCGCCTGCGACGCCTACCACGCCATGACCACCGACCGGCCCTATCGGGCGGCGATGTCCTACGGCGAGGCGATCGAGGAGCTCCTGAGCTCGGCCGGACGCCAGTTCGATCCCCGCGTCACCCAGACGCTGGTCGGCTATCTCTACGGCCAGCAGCAGGCCGGCCTGCTCGCCATCGGCTGAGGCCGGGGCGCCGCCGCCGCTTCCGAGAAGAACCTCAGCCGAGCACGGGGAAGGAGCGCCGCTTGGCCAGCGCATCGACGCCGGCCTGGAGCTTTCGCTCCACCTCGCGGTACTTGATCGAGACGTAGCGCTCGTCCTCGGCCCGCTCGGGGTCGGTGTCAAGCTCGATCGGGTCGAGGAACTCCGTGCGGATCTTCGCGGGCAACGGGATCTGCGGCACGATCCCCGGAGCGAGGCCGAGCGGGAAGCCGAGCGCGATCGGGAACGCGTTGGCGCGCATGAGCTTGTCGAGGCGCAGGCGCTTGGCGATCGCCTTGCCGTCGGCGAGCTGGATCAGGGTGTCAGAGCCGCCGATCGTCGCGACGGGAACGATCGGGACCGCCGAGCGGATCGCCTGCTTGACGAACCCGTGGCGGCCACCGAGCACCACCCGGTCGCGCTCTCGCCACGGGCGCAGGGCGTCGAGGTCGCCGCCCGGCCAGATGATCACGTCGTGTCCCGCAGCGAAGGCCGCGGTGATCGAGTCGGGCGCGGCGGGCAGGCCGCCGAGCTTGCGCAGGTAGTCGCCGACGCCGGGTAGGGCCATGAGCATGTCGTGGGATGTGCCGTGCAGCGGGCGCTCGGTGCCAAAGCGCCGATCCCATTGGAAGCCGGTGAGGTAGGCGTCGATGGGCAGCAGACCGCTGGCGTGGATGCCGATGAGCATCGCCGGCGGGTCGGGCAACCGGTGCCAGCCTTCGACCTCCATGCGGAAGTAGTGGTCCATCGCCAAGTTCCACAGCGGCCGCTGGGTGCGGCGCAACAGCCCATCCTCGACCTCGACCGACCACTGTCCGCCGCGGCGCGCGATCAGACCCTTGAGCCCGCCGGCGTTCTCGGCCTGCTCGCGGCGCTCCTCGACCGCCTCCTCCGTGGCCGCGGTCGGGCGCCCCTGGCGCCGCCCGCGTGATCCTCGCGTGGTGCTCGCCATCTCAGGAGTGGCGCGGGCGCCGCGGGCGGCCGTGCTCCTGACCCGGCATGTGGTTCGCGGGAACGCGGTACGGCTCCTGGCTAGCTCCGCTCGAGTCCGAAGGCACGTTTACGCGGGGCAGCCGCGGCACGGAGCGATCGGGGCGCGCGAAGGAGAACGCGCTCGTCAGATCGCCCGTCACCGAGCGCCTCCACGTGGTGCACTGCGCCTGGCCGTGGGTCTCGAGGTGGAAGGGGCGCAGGCGACCGCCCTGCCCGGGCTGCGTGTAGCCATGCTGGGCGAACGCCGCGCGCCCGTGGCGGTCGGCGAAGCCGCGCACTCCGCGGTAGGTGCCGAAGTAGTGGTCGAAGGAGCGGTTCTCCTGGATCAGGATCACGACGTGCTCGATGTCGCGCAGGCGTCCCGGGCGTCCCGTGCTCGCGAGCGCTCGCTCGATGACCGGGTCGAGCGCGAGCCCGCTCGCCGCTGCGCCGATGCCCGCCGCCGCGCCCGTGCGCAGCAGATCCGCCTGGTCAGACCCTCGTCCATCGTTCCTCCGCCCGTGGTCGTGTCTCCCTTTCGCTCATCGTAGATCACCCGCACGCGGCGAGCGCCA
>JAABUM010005234.1_pt1 | contig 13779 bp, 11 predicted proteins | sample 5559161 | NCBI WGS metagenome assembly JAABUM01 (sample SAMN10711868, study PRJNA513369) | rock metagenome | isolation source: Antarctica rocks | place: Antarctica: Victoria Land, Siegfried Peak nord
CGATGGCCTGCGGGGTCGCCAGCCAGGCCTCCGCCGCCTCGGCGGCATAGCCGATCGCCTCGTTCTCGTCGCCAAGGCCGACGTATGCGGGCATGTGGCGCGGCAGCTGCTTCAAGCCGAGCAGGTAGGTCGGCACGAAGGGGTTGGCCGCCAGCGCCTGCCGGAGGGTGGCGTCCGCCGGCCCGCCCGCACCGTGGCGGCGGAAGGCGGCCAGGGCCTGGGTGTACGCCCAGACGGCGCTGCCCTCGTCGGGGTACTGTCCGAGCAGGCCCGCCAGCGCCGCGTCGTCCCCCATGGCGAGGAGCCAGGCGGCGAGCGTGTGGCGCAGGCCCTGGTTGTCGCCGGGGTTGAGGCGCAGCAGGTCCCGCAGGTGGTCGCGCGCCGCCTCGCGCTCGTCGAGGTGCCACAAGACCGCGGCGAGGCCCTGGCGCGCGCGCATATACGGCCGGGTCTCCAGGATCCCCCAGAAGTGGCCGGCAGCCTCCCGGAACACCGCCGGGCCGAGCGCGCGTTCCCCCGCCCGAACCCCCTGCTCGTAGAGCCGCCTCGCCTCCTGCGCGTCGCGGGCGGCCTCGGCGAGGAGCACGTAGGCATCGGCGCAGTCGGGCGACCGCTCGAGCGCGCGGCGCGCCAGGGCCGCCCGCCGCGCGCCGGTCAGCTCCAGCGCCTGGTAGATCAGCTCCTGCGCCGCCTCCAGCGGGGTGGCCGGGGCCGCGGCGAGCGGCTGGCCGCCGACGAGGTGCTGCTGGAGGAAGGCGTTCGCCTCGTCGAGCGAGCTGAAGTCCTGTTCCGCGAGCAGGCGACTGATGGCTTGCATCTGCTGCTCCATCAGCCGCCGTTCGAACGGGGCCGGCGGCCCCTGCTGGCGCTGGCCTTGGCGCGGCTTGCGACTCGGCATGCTGCCCCCTCTCCCGCTGCGGTCGGGGCGCGCCGATCGCAGCGACCCATTCCAGCGGCAAGTATACCGTCATGCCCGCCGCCGCAGGCCGTCAACCCGCAGTGCGGAGGACCCGCTGTCGCAGCAGCGTGAACCCGGCGCGCCCGTAGCCCCGGCGCTTGCTGCGCTGCAGGCGCGTGATCTGCCCTTCCACCGGGCCGGTACTCCACGGCGCGGTCAACCCCGCCCGCACCGCCGCCTCGTCGGCGCGCAGCCCGGCGGCGAAGGCCCGGAGTTCCGCGTCCACACGCTCGTCCGCCTGCGCCAGCCAGTCGGCCAGCCCCTCACCCTGACGGGTGCGCAGCATCGCCGCGAAGTTCTGCGTGGGCGCGTAGGTGACGGCGAGATCGGGATCGACCGCGCCGCGCCGCGCGAGATAGGCCACCTACGTCGGCGTTCGCCGGTCAGGTCGACGCACGAACCAGCGGGCGACCTACCGGGCCGGGGGCGGGGATACGGACGCTGGTGCGGGTGTCGGCGGCGCGGCAGGCGGGGTGCGGCGCAACGTCGCGACGTAGCGCGCGACCAGGCCGCGCGAGTGGGCATACCCGCGCTCGTGGAGTTCCCGGTAGCGCTGGAAACCGTTGTGGCACCCGTCGGCCCAGCGCTGCCGGAGATAGGGCTTGTGGGGATCGAGACGGCTGCGATCCCCACTCCGCAGCGCCCGTTCGGGGAAGATCGCCGCGCGCACATAGCGCCTGACCGTCCTGGGACTCATCCCAGTTGCGCGGCGACCGCCGCCTGGTTCACGTCGGCAGCGGAGAGGGCGCGCACCTCGTCGAACCGCGCCAACCGCCGCGCGCGACGGCGCTGGGTCTCGCCTGCGGCGGCGGTGGCCGGTGGCGGTGGCGCAGTTGGAGTGGAACAATAAAGTTCTATCCTGGTCATTAAAGTTCTGTCTTGGTGGGAGAACAAATTCTCTTTGCCTACATGGAGTGGATACATAAAGTTCTGTGACTGGAACCATAAGGTAGCAGCTTGCTTTCCTTGAGTAGCGCTTGTCGTTCGACAGGAGCGACAGAAGGCGCTCAGGGCAAGGGTTTTGCTCGTCGTGGCCGTCTGTCATGGGCAGGGCGTTCGTCAACCAGGACAGTCGGTGGTGCCTCCCGCTCGCGAGGATCATGGGCGTGGCATACCGCCCTAAACCGAAGCGCCGATGGGAACTACATGGCGCGTCAGGTATGCTCAGTGCCAGTATTGGGTGACGGCAGGGGCGAGGGGGATGATTGATCGTACCGTGGCCCTGACGCGCTGGGAACTGGACGTGCGGCAGGTGCGGGAACGGCGGTATCGGGCACCGACGCCGCGCGAGCGCGAGCGCTGGCACGCGCTCTGGCTGCTGGCGCAGGGCTGGTCCGCCAGCACGGTCGCCGACCTGCTCGCGCGCGAGGCCCACACCATTGGGGGGTGGCTCACGCTCTGTGACCGCGCTGGCCCCGCTGCCCTGGCCTGCGAGCAGACCGGCGGTCCCCCCCCGCCCTCGGGGCCGAGGCACAGACCGGGTTGAAGGTCGCGGTGCAGGCCGCGCCGACCGCGGTCGGCATCGACCTGGCGCATTGGCACTGGCAGGTGGTGCGGCAGTTCCTCGCGGCCCGCTGCGGGATCCGACTGTGCCGGAGCGCCTGCACGCGCGACCTGCACCGGCTGGGCTTCGTCGACAAGCGCCCCAAGAAGCGCTTACTCGAGACCGATGAAGGGCAGCACGCCGCCCTCGTGGAGGACGATGCAGCCCTGCTGACAGAAACCCAGGCGGCAGGGGCGAGGATCTCCTTCGCGGACGAGGCGCCTTGCCGTGCCGCCGCGGAGCTGCATGGGAAGTGGGTGCTCAGGGGGCGACCGGCGCTGGTAGACTCGACCTGCCCCCGCGGGGGCGAGCAGGCCAGGTATTACGCGGCGGTCTGCCTGGAGACCGGAGAGGTGGCGTACATGGCACTGACGGGGACCAGCTCGGCGGTGACGAGCGTGGCCTTCCTCAAACAACCGCGCGCCAACCACCGTGAACCGCTGGTCGTCATCCGGGACAACGGGCCAGCGCACAGCGGCGAGGCCATGCGGGACTACTTGGCCACCCCCGACCTCGCCGTGCGGCTGCTCCGCCTGCCCGCGTACAGCCCCGACTTCAACCCGGACGCGGCGATCTGGGCCTGGGCGCGCGAGGAGGTCACCGCCAACACCTGCCTGGGCACCAAGGCCCAGGTGTAAGAGGGGATGGCGCGCTTCTTCGCCGGGCTGGCCGACCGCACCGCCGAGGTCCGGTCCCGCTGCCGCCGCACGCTGCAAACCTTGGCCAAGGCCGCGTCGCTGGAATCGCACCAGGAGTCCCTCCATGTAGATTCCATCGGCGCTTCAGTTTAGGGTCGATCACGGGCGTATGGCCATGAGAGAGCGTGGCATTGCCGTGACCGACATCGGGAACCGGAGTGCGGCAGGCATTCCCCCTGGGGTGTAACGCCGCGTTACCGCGCCTGCCGCCCCCGCTGACAGCAGCACCCATGGTACCCCCGCCCCGGACGGTCCATCCTCCGCGAGGCGCGACCCGCTGGCCTCGCGCGGTGCGCCCGAGCTGGATCAGTTCCCCCTGCCGGCCCTCGCCCTCGCCCGGTGGTGCCGTAACGCGGCGTTACACCCCGGGAGGGTCGCCCCCGAGCCCCCGCAGGTCCGGGGCTGTGGTCCCCGACGGAGCGATCCCGAGGCGTGCGCGATGCCCGGGGGCCTGGCGGAAGGGCGATGCTCCCGGTCCGGGGAGCCCCCCGAGCCCGAATCCCCGGGCCGCCATCTGGCGGGGTCACCCCGCCCGGGTTGCCGGTGGCCCCGGGGGCGAGTGCGGCCGGGGGGCGAGTGCGGTCTCCGCTCGCGCCGTCGGGCAGCGCGAGCGGAGACCGCGGACCAGGGACCCGCTTGCCGGGCACCGGGATACCCGAGCAACCGGATGCCGGGGATCGGGAACCGGGGAGGCGGCGATTCCCAGGGGAGCATCGTCGGCGGAGGAGCGGGGGGCAGCGCAGCGGAACTGGAGCACGAGGATACGGACGCGGAGGAAGAGGAGTCGAGCGCGAGCGGCGCTCCCCGGGATGCTCGCTGGAGGAGGAGCGTCGCGGAGGAGGATGACACCCGAGGCGATCTGTCCGCCGGGTGAACGGTGCCGAGGGAAGGAGCCGCCGGAGGAAGATACCCCGGGGGAAGACACCTGGGGAGGTGCGATAACGCGCAGGCGGTGGCCGGCGTGGAAGGACCGAGGGCCCAGGCTCGCTGGTGGAAGTGACGCGCCGCTGGGGGGGCCAAGGCGCAACCGGGACGGTGCCGGGAGCGGAAGGTGCGCTGAGAACGACCTAGAGGGCCGGCGAAGGGCCGATGCCGAAGGGATGCCTGGGGGACGGCCGGGAGGCTAATGGGAAACCTCCGGGGATCGATGGGAATCCGGTGGGCATCGGGTGGGGCCAGCGGGGACCAAGGACCGTGTGCGCCCCCCGGCGGACGCCGGCGAACACCCCCCTGGCCGGTGGCGAGCGACAGGCGAGGATGCACCAACGTTAAAAGAGTGAATAACGATAGGGGTCGCGCGTGTGGCGGCTTCATTTCCCTAGCGCTGGAGCCAAAAACCACGTGTCGGGTCGGGGCGATTTCGACACCCAATTTGAGTGCCGGTAATGTAAGCAGACCAGTCCAGTCTACCCCGATTTGGCGGGCCGCCCCCCGCCCCCGAGTCCACCCCGGGCCCACCCCGGGCCCACCCCGGGCCCACCCCGGGCCCACCCCGGGCCCACCCCGGGCGGGCGGCGGGCCGGGGGGCGTGGCGGTCCGGCCGTGCGCGCGACGGCACCGCCATACCGGTGGCGGGTGCGGCGGGGGGCGTCTGGCGATCGGCCCGGGGGATCGTTTCCCCCGGGTGGCACGCCCACGGCCACACCACCACGCCCCCGGGCCCACCGCCCGGGGCGGCCCCCCGCACGCCACCGCCCGCCGCAGTGGACTCGGGGGGCGGGGACAGCCCGCCAAATCGGGGTAGACTGGACTGGTCTGCTTACATTACCGGCACTCAAATTGGGTGTCGAAATCGCCCCGGCCCGACACGTGGTTTTTGGCTCCAGCGCTGGGGAAATGAAGCCGCCACACGCGCGACCCCTATCGTTATTCATCCTTTTCCCATTGGTGTAGCACCGCTTAGCGCTCGCCCTTTGGCCGGGGGTTGTCGGTTGGCCGTTGGCCCCGCCCGGTGCGCCGCCCCCTGGCCCGCCCGGTGGTTCGACCCAGGGGCGCTCTCCTTGGCCCCGTCCGGTGGTCAAATCGTGACGTTCGCCTTCTACCCCTTGGCGCTTGCGCCTCTGCACTTCTGCACCTCTACACCTCTGACCTTCTGTACTTCTGCACCTCTGCGCCTCTGACCCTCTGCGCCTCTGACCCTCTGCGCCTCTGACCTTCTGCGCTATGATCGTCCGCGCTCGTCACCTCGCAGATTCCCCGCATCACCTCGGCTCGCCGTTGCCGCCCCGCCCCGGGGATCGTCTCCATTCCCTGGGGACTGCCCTCCCGGGCTTTAGGGTTGCCGTCCCGCCCCGGGTCATCTTCCATTCCCTGCGATCTGCCCGATGCCTTGGCCCGCGCCTCGAGATATTTGCCCCTCGAGATATTCGCCAGGGCCTGTCACCTGGTGCGCGGCGTTGCGCGCCTATCGCCTGGTATCTCGCGGCTGCCGTGACCTCCTGTCTCGCACCCGCCACAAGGGACAGCGTTCGACACTCCTCCGGCGCACCTCAGCCACGGGGGCGGGGATCACGCGGTACGTGGTCCCGGACGCCCCGCTCGCACGCATCCCGGATCGGCGAGCGGAGGTGCGTGGGGGTGCGTGGGGGTGCGCATGGCGCGTCTCGCCGGTTCCCCGACGCCAGCAGGAGGGGGCTGACAGACCACCGATTCGTACCAGCGCCGGGCGCCACGGTCGCGCGCGCCATGCGCGCTGGATGGGCGATGCGCCGGTGTCCCTCATTGCCGGGGGTGGCATCGCCGGGTCTGGTCGCTACCATGTCGGGTTTGGCGCGCGCCACCAGGCTTCCATGTGCCCCGGATACCGGAGGGAGCGGTCGGGGGCAGCCACCCGGCCTCGTGCCATCTGCCCATGGAAGAGCAGGGAGCGGGGAATGGGTAGCCACAGCGAACAGCCGCACCCGGTCGGGGACCGCTCGCCCCGGATCGGGGCGGACATACTCCCCCACTGGAGCCAGCCACACCCGGGGGGACAGGCCTGGCCAGGCAGGCGGTGCGGTCCGGCTTGGCACCAGGGTACGAGGCACGGGGGCGCGGAGGGTGCGCGTGATCCCCCGGTCCGTACCGAGCGTGGCATCGCGCGGACCGATCGCCGACACCGCTCTCTGGCACTGGCACCGCCTTCTGGCGCGAGGGCCTCGGGTTCAAGGGTGGCGGGGCGGTGCGCACCTCCGCATACGCGTTCCCGTGAGCGCCTGGGAGCGTGTGTGCGCGAGCGTAGCGCGCGAGTCTTGGCGTAATCCCGCAACCGGGGGGGCGACGCACCGCCGTGGATCACCGCGACGAACCGGGCGGGAGGCACAAACCGGGCGGGGCGCCCAAACCGGGCGGGGCGCGCCGGGGGGTTGCGCCGGGGGGTTGCGCCGGGGGGTTGCGCCGCAGCGGGCCGCGTGTGAGGAACGCACGAGTGGCAAGCACCGGACCAAGGGGGTCGCCGTGGATGCGGTAATGCCGCATTACACCCGCAAGCCAACGCCCCGTGACGCCGGGACGCGAGCGGGGCTGGCCTGGCCGCTCCGCGGAGGCCGACCCCGCTCGACCCGGACACCACTCCTGGTCCGGTACCCGGACACGTCGTAACGCGGCGTTACCGCCTGAAGTCACGTCCGCGTGGCGCGAACTACCGGCGCGGGCCTCGTACCCGCTGTAATGCCGCATTACACCCCCGAGCGGAGGCCACGTCCTTACCGTCTCGTCCCGCACACCCGGCCCCGGGCCGGGCCCGCGGTGGGTGGAACGCGGCGTTACCGCCACCACGAGCACCTCCGGGCCCCGGACGCTGAACCGGGTACCCGCCCGCGGTAAAGCAGCGTGACCGCCAGGAACGGCTGCCGCGCTCCCGGCATCTCGGTCCAACGCTCCCCGGTGGGTGTAACGCCGCGTTACACCCACCGGGGAGCGCAACCGCATCGCGCTACCGGGTGGCGGTGCCACCATCGCCAGGCAGCGCTTGCAGCGGTCGGACCGTCGCGATCGATCAGCGGCACGCGCAATGATCGGCTACACCCCGCAGCGGGATCCGCAACCGCGGCGTCCCGGAGGAGCGCGGGCGCGAGGATCGCATCCTGCATGGACAGGGGGCCCCGTGCGCGTGGCCCCGCTTAGGGAAACCGCCCTGGCCCGGCGTCCGGCGCCGAGGACCGGCTGGAACGGGATAGGAGAGGAGAAGGGACGGAAGACGAAAAGACAGGGGGGGCGCGGTGCGCCCCCGCCCGTCCCATCATCCCGATGGCGGGCCGCCCGATGGGCGCCCCCCGCTCACCCGCCGAGCCAGGGGCACCGCACTGCTGTAATGTTGTCATTACAGCAGTGGCGGTCCGACGGCATGGCGGTTGAGCGGGGAGCGCGGGCGTTGGCGGAGGACGCGAGTGCCGGACGTGGTACCGGATCGAAGAGCGGCGACCGCGGCGCCCCACGGGAGTACCGCACGAGCACCAAGCGGCCACGATCGGCACCCCACCGTGCAGGCGTACCATCCGGCCGGGGGTGCGGTAATGACCCCATTACCGCACCCCCGGTCATCCGCCCGCTCCTCCTCCGCTGCGTGGTTCCTTGGCTCCCTGACACCCTGGCCTCGTGACCCGCTGGCCCCGTGATGCCGTGGCCGCGTCGCCGCCTGTCGCCATGCCGGGGACACGCGGCAAGGGAGGAGTGCTCCCCGCACCGGGAAGAAACCAGCGAGGCGGGAGCCACAACGTGGGACCGGGATGCCGGGGTACGGCCCGGTTCGTGGCGAGAACCGCGCTCGCGCCCCCGCCCCGCCGGTGGCTGCAGCGCGCGCATGGTGCCGGCGCGGGAGTAGGGAGCGGCCACGCCAGGGGCAAGTCCGGTGCCCGCGTGTGGCGGACGAGTGCGGAGGCCGGGGTGTAACGCGGCGTTACCGCGCCGCCCGCCGGTTCGTCTACGGCGACCCACGCCCGGATACGCCCGGAGGAGCGAAAAACGTGCGTCCGAAGCACGGGGGCGGGGGCACGGCTGGGCTGACCAGGTTCCCGCTGGCACGCGCTCGCGCTCCCCCGGCCCGCCCCACGGCGCGGTACCAGGAGCATGACGTCGCCCGTGCTGGCGGGGACCGACACGCACCACGCGGCGTCGGGCCCGGGCGGCGTCGGGCCGCGGCGCACGAGCTGGCGCAGGGACCCGCGTCCCGCGTCCCGCACCCGGCGCCCCGTGTGTCGTGCCTCGGCCCGGACATGCCGCTGCGCGCCGGGGTGGAACGCCGCGTTCCACCCCCCGATCCGGGCCGGCCCGTCGGGACAAGCGTGCGGTGCGTTTCCTCCGCGCGGCCCCCAGAGCGCTGCCGGATCACCCCTGGCGGGCCACGGCGATCCTGCGGTGCCCGGCGTTGGTGTCATGCCGCATTACCGGCAGCCCGGACGCCCCCGACGGCCGCTCCGCGACGATCGCCGCCCGCGAAGCGCGCCGGTGCGACCCCGGGGGCGCCCCGGCATTCCCGACGGGCGGGCCCCGCTCGGCATACCGCCGCCGGGGGGTGGTCGAGCGACGACACGCGACGGCGAACGCCCGACGCCGGGAGATCCCCCCGCCCCCGTCGCTGTAATGCGGCATTACACCCGCCGGGGGTGGCCCGTGCGGCAGCGGGTGGGCCGGTCGCCGTAATGCGGCATTACACCCGCCGGGGGTGTCCTCCGCCCTCCGACCGCCGCGCTCGCCGTAATGCGGCATTACACCCGCCGAGGGTGTCCTCCGCCCTCCGACCGCCGCGCTCGCCGTAATGCGGCATTACACCCGCCGAGGGTGTGCGTCCGCCCTCTAGCCGGCCCGGTCGTTGTAATGCCGCATTACACCCACCGGGGGTGCCCCTCCGCCCTCCGGTCGGCCCGGTCGCTGTAATGCGGCATTACACCCGGGGGGGGTGGCCCTCCGGCAGCGGGTGGGGCCCGTGTAGACGGCGAAAGTGCAGTACGCCGCCGTGACGGGGGGAAGGATGGTACGGCAGATGGAACGCGGCGCGATGCACTTGTTCGCCGAACGGGGCAAGAGCCAGCGGCAGATCGCCGAGGAGTTGGGCCGGAATCGGCGCACCATCGCGCGGGTGCCCCGCGAGCCGGTCGAGCGGCGACCCGCCACGCGCTACCGCCGCTCGAAAGTCGACCCGTATCGCGCGCAGATCGTCGCCTGGCTCGCGGCGGGGCTGACGGCGGCGCGGATGTTGGAGCTGGCGCCCGACGATCCCGCGCCGCCGTACCGGGGTAGCGACAACATCTTCCGCTCGGCGGCTTCCACCCCCAGGCTTGCCACCCCGGCGCACCGAACCAGCAAGGGCGCGTCGAGGCCCGCGTCAAATGGGTCAAGGGGAACTTCCTGCCCGGCCGCACCTGCGCCGACGATAGGGACCTCGCGGCGCAGCTGGCCGACTGGCTCGGCTACGCCAACGGTCGCCCCGCGGCGGCGACGGGCACGCCGCCCCAGGAGCGCCTCGCCGCCGAGGCGGCGCAGGGCGGGGCGCGCCCCGCCACGCCGCGCGACGACGGCCTGCCGGTCCCCGGGCAGTTCTCGCCCCCGCCTTCCTCGCCGCCCTCTCGCGCCGCCAGCGCGCCCGGTTGCGCGAGGAGCTGCTCGCCCTCCACGCCCTCCACGCCCTCCACGAACGGCGCGGCGCGGACAAGTTGCTGACGGCGATGGTTCTCGCCAATGACGCCGGGGCCGACAGCGCCGACGCGCTCGCGCTGCTCCTGGCCGCGCCGCGCCGCGCCGCGCCGCACCGCCCGCACCGGCGCTGCTCCTCCCCGGCGTGCTGCCGCAATCCGCGGTCGACCGCCTGCTCAGCGCCTACGAGGCGCTCGTCCGCGTCGGTGTCGCCCTCCCGGAGGTGGCGTCATGCGCGTCGGCCTCGCCATCCTCCTCGAACAGGTCCAACTCGCGCAGGCGGCGACGGTCCTCCCGACGTGGCGCGACCGCGCCGCACACGAGGGCCTCGGTTACGCCGATTTCCTCCAGGGGCTGCGCGAGGAAGCGCTGGCCGCGCGCACCGCGGCCGCCACCGGGCGCCGCCTGCGCGACGCCGCCTGCGCGACGCCGCCTGCCCCTTTGCCGCGACCAGCGCACAGTTCGACTGCCGCTTCCGCCCCGACCGCAAGCGCCAGGTCGTGCTGCGCTCCCTCGACCCGACCTTCGTCGCGCAGGCCGGCACGCCGACCCTCGTCGGCCCGCCCGGCCTCGGCAAGACGATGCTGGCGATCGGCGTGGCGGCCAAGCAGGTGCAGCGCGGCCACACCGCCCGCTTCGTCACCGCCCAGGCCCTCGCCGTCCAGCTCGGGCGCACCGGCATCGTCGTCGGCGGCCAACGCCGCCTCAAGTCGCTGCTCACCTGCGACGTGCTCGTGCTCGACGAACGCGGCCCCTCCCGACCGTGCCCGCCTTCGGGTCGGCCCTCTACGCGGTCATCGTCGGTCGCTATGAACGCCGCCCGACGATCCGCACCTCCAACAAGAGCCTGACCGAGTGGGCGGGCATCGTCCAGGAAGCGATGCCATCAGGATGCCTCCTTCTTCGAGTGCCTAACACTGTTGGCGTAGTCGCGCAGCGCGGCGACCTCTCCTCGGGTAAGGTAGATGCGCCAGCCCCGGCCCTTCCTATATTGCTCCCCCCGGATCCGTCCCGTCCGCAGCCATTTATAGATCGTTCCCGGGAAGACGCCAACGGCGGTCGCCGCAGCGTGAACCGAGTATGGTGTCGCGTCAGTAGGCACGGCATCGCGTGGCGGGAGCGGCGCTTTGGCGATGCTCCACTGGTGGCGGAGCCGCCAGACTAACCCGCTGCGGAACGCCTGTCCACGCGCGGTGCGGAAGCCTTCGCGATTCAGGGTCGCCGCGATCTCCTCGTCTTCGCAGGCCGACGCCGCGAGTTCGCGCAGGCGCTGTTGCAGCCGCTCACCGGCGGCATAGGCCGCATAGCTGTGGACGCGCCGGGTCACCCAATGCTCGGTAAACGCGCTGGTCTGCCAGTTGACCTGCATCCAGACCTGGCCCTGCCCCCGGTGCTGGTCGAGCAGGACCGCGCGCACGACGAGTCGGAGGAGGCGTTTGCGCTCCGCCGAGGTGGTCGTCGGCGCATACCACAGTGCCGGCAGATCCTGCCCCAAGGCCAGGATGGCGTGCCGATCCTCCGCGGTGATCGGCAGGGCCTGCTCACAGCACCACGCCTGATACTCGCGTTCCAACTGCTCGGCGGCGCGCAAGGCGGCCTCCCAGCGCTGTTCGAGGCTCCGCGCGACGAGCCGGTGCTCGGGCTCGACGGCCTGGTACTGGCGTTCCGCGCGTTGGGCTTCGTACCGCGCGCGCTCCAACCGGAGCTGCCATTGCCGCTGGAGGGTCTGCGCCTCGGTGGCCAGTTCGTCAAGCGCCCCCAGCGCCAGCGCCAGTTGGTCCGGGACGAGCGCGGCGAGCACGAGCTCCGCGACCGCCGCATCGACGGCGAGCGCCCGCACCTCCTGGCACGCTTTGCCGCCGTATTCCGATTGCGTATACCGACATTTGTAGACGGGCCAATCGCCCCGCGGCCCCGAGTAGTGCAGCGTCATCGGCCCGCCGCAGCGGCCGCACCGCGCGATACCTTGCAGCAGCGCCTGGCCCTGGCGTGCGATCCCGCGCCGCGCCTCGTTGTACCGACTCTGGTTGTCGCGCAACCGCGCCTGATTCGCCACGAATTCCTCCCACGCGAGGTAGGCGGGATACGCCCCGTGCAGGCAGATCGGCCAGTCCTCCACGGGGCGGCGGACGATGCCGCTCTGGGGGTGCCCCGGGCGGCGGCGGGTCGGGTCGCGCGTCGCCCGCCCGTAGACGTAGGTACCCGCATAGGCCGGGTTCTTGAGGATCGCCAGCACCCGGCTGCTGCGCGCGATCTCCCACTGCAGGGGCCAGGGGGCCGGGCCACGCAAGGGGCGCGCCGGCACCGGCAGGCCCGCCTGTTGCAGATAGCGGACGACCGCTTTCGCCGAGCCGAGTTCGGCGAACTTGGCGAAGACCAGGCGGAGGCGCGCCTGCACTTCCTCATCGGGGTCGAGGGCCACCGCCCCATCAGGCAGGCGGACCAAGCCGACCGGGAGCGGCAGCGCGAGTTCGCCGCGCTCGGCCTTGTGCCAGGCCCCGGCGTGGAGGCGGCGCTTGAGTTGGTGGAGTTCGGCCTCGCTCATCATCCCCGATAACCCCAGGAGGAGGCGGTCATGATAGGTGCTCGGATCATACAGGCGTTCCCCGTCCGCGAGGAGGGTGCCGAAGAGCCCGCAGAGTTCGAGCAGTTGATACCAGTCCCGGTTGTTGCGGGCGAGCCGCGAGGCATCCCAACTGAGGACGATGCCGACGCGCGCCAGGCTGATCTCGGCGATGAGGTGCTGGAAGCCGGTGCGCTGCTCGGCCGAGGCCCCCGAGCGCCCGAGATCCTCGTCGATGACCTGCACGCGGTCGCGCGGCCAGCCCAAAGCCGCCGCCCGCTCGACGAGGCGATATTGGAGGTCGGTGCTCTCCCGGTGGCGGGTGATCTGCCCGAGCGAGGACTGCCGCACGTAGCCATAGGCCAGCCGCGCCTGGTGGGTGTTCTTCACCAGCGACGGCAGCGTGAGCAGGCTATCCATCAGCATCCTCCGTCCTCGCTTGCCGGGCGTGCCACCGGCGCCGCAGTAATTCGGCGACGAGCTGGGCGAGTTGCCGCTGCTACTCGGGGGGGAGCTGGTGCCACACCGGCGGCGGGAGGCTGGTCGGCGTCGGCAGCGCTGGGGACGGCGGCGGTTGGGCGACTGGGGATGGCGGGAGCACTGACGGCGGTGGCATCGCGGCCCTCCTCACGCAGGTGACGGCATTGCGCCACCAGTCTAGCGAGGGGGAGCAAGGTGCGAACCGAGAGTTGCGGGAGTGTGGACGGGGCGGAGGGGCCTGGCGCCCGTGCCTCGAAGGTGACGGCTGCACGAGCGACGCGGCGATGGTAGCCGCCCGGCAGCACGATGGTCAGGTCTGTCGCCCAACACGCTGCGGTCGTCTGGGCCACAGGAAACTGCTGCCCGACCAAAGGATGTTGCGGATCGACGATAGTCACGAGTTGCGTTAGCGAATCGTTAATCGAGGCATTGTGTCGTGTTTGACGACGTCTCCCTGGCCGCCGCGCTCGTCGACCGGCTGATGCACCACGACCAAGTCTGCTATTCGCCGTCTACAACCCGGGCGCTGTAATGTGGCATTACACCCGCCGGGGGCACCCCTCCGGCAGCGGGTGGGCCGGACGCTGTAATGCGGCATTACACCCGCCGGGGGGCACCCCTCCGGCAGCGGTCGGCCCGGGCGCTGTAATGCGGCATTACACCCGCCGGGGGGCACCCCTCCGGCAGCGGGTGGCCCGGACGCCGTAATGCGGCATTACAGCCGGCGGGGGGCGCTCCTCCGGCCTCCGGTCGGCCCGGGCACTGTAATGCGGCATTACACCCGCCGGGGGTGTCCTTTGTCCTCCGGTCGGCCCGGTCGCCGTAATGCCGCATTACACCTGGTGGCGGCGGCCCGGTCGTTACGCGGTGGAACGCCGGAGTGCCAGGGCGTGGAGGGGCGGAGGGCGGAGGGGCGGAGCGTAACGGG
>JAABUM010005236.1_pt1 | contig 13775 bp, 12 predicted proteins | sample 5559161 | NCBI WGS metagenome assembly JAABUM01 (sample SAMN10711868, study PRJNA513369) | rock metagenome | isolation source: Antarctica rocks | place: Antarctica: Victoria Land, Siegfried Peak nord
ACGGTGGACGAGGTCTACGTGCTGATCAGGGCGCTGGCCAACGCCCGGGGTGACCGTGCTGTCGTAGACAGGGCGGTCGACATGGTGCTGGACGGACTGTCGCCGCGGCGTTCCGAGTAGCCACCCGCCGACCGCGACGCCGACGGGCCCGCCGGGCCGGCACGCTGATTGCGCTACACGGTTGCGAAACGTGCCACCGCCGTTCCGTCGCTCTGTTCTGCTACACGGCCAGCCGTGTAGCACAAAGGGTCGTAGGAGGGACGGGAGCGCTACCTGCCCCGCAACCGGAGACCGGCAGGCAGGAGGGTGAAGACCTGACGTGGTTCGGTAGGGGGAAGCACTCGGACCGGGGAGGCGGCGAGCCGCGCAGCCGCCCGACGCTCAGGAGAGCTGGTCGAGCGCAACGGCAAGGAACAGCAGCGTCAGGTACGTGATCGACAGGTGGAACAAGCGCATCGGCTTGGGGTCACGCCCCCGGCGGACCCGAGCCTGCAGCGCCAACGCCTCGACGACGAACCACCCGCCCAGCCCGACCGCGCACACGAGGTACAACCACCCCGTCCCGCCGACGACGGCCAGCCCGAGCGAGGCGGCGACCATGAGGACCGAGTAGACGACGATCTTACGCGCCACGACAGCAGGCGACGCGACGACCGGCAGCATTGGCACCCCGGCTGCGGCGTAGTCGTCGCGAAAGCGCATCGCCAGCGCCCAGAAGTGCGGTGGGGTCCAGAGGAAGACGACGGCGAACAGCAGGACCGCGGGCAGGCCCACTGCCCCGGTGACGGCCGACCAGCCGATCAGCACCGGGAAGCAGCCGGCTGCCCCGCCGATGACGATGTTGGACGGCGTCCGCCGCTTGAGCCCGAGGGTGTAGACGAAGACGTAGAACAAAATCGCGGCGACGGCGAGCAACGCGGACAGGACGTTGACCGACAGAGCAAGCAGCAGCGTCGACAGCGCGCCGAGCACGATGCCGAAGCGCAGTGCCGCCAGCGGGGAGACCTCGTGCCGGGCCAGCGGCCGCGCCTGCGTGCGCTTCATCAGCTGGTCGATGTCGCGGTCGACGTAGCAGTTGATTGTGTTGGCGCTGCCGGCCGCCAACGCCCCGCCCAACAGCGTCGCGAGGACGAGCCAGACCGAGGGCATGCCGCGAGCGGCTAGCACCATGGCAGGGATCGTCGTGACCAGCAGCAGCTCGATGATGCGGGGCTTGGTGAGGGCGAGGTAGGCACGCAGCGTGCCGCCTCGCGGCGGCCGCGATGGCGAGGATGCGTACCGCAGGCGGCGCCTGCGCCGAGCGTCGGACGCACCCGCAGCCGGCCGCCCTGGTTCAGTCGCAACGCTCATGCAAACACCCCGTCACGAGTCCAAGCGGATTTATACCACTGCTTTGGCGTTAGTCCGCCCTCAGTGACAGTTGGTGGTCGCCGGGGGCCCCGGTAGGCCTGGTACGTCCAGGTGGACATGTGCTGCATGTGGCGGCCTAGGTCAGCTGCTGCCGTCTCCGGGCAGCTGGCTGCGAGGCAGCCCCTCCCCCCCCCCGGCGTTTGCTCTCGGCATCCGCTGAATGCGGTATGGGTGCGCAAGTGGCTTACCCGCCAACAGTCCAGGGGTTCGCCGGGCTGGCGGACTTGCAGCCCGCGTCCGCACCGGATGCCGCGGAAGCTGTCCCCGCCGGCTGCTGCCAGATCGTCGCTGCCGGCTGGCGATGATGGCCGAGCCCGTCGCGCTGGCCGAAACGTGGCTGTTGGACCCTGAGGACCCTGCGTGTTGCCAGTAACGCAAGAGCAGTGCACATAACACGGCTTCATCCCCGGGGCATCCTGGGCGTCGCGCAGGGTTCCGCGTCGAGAACTGCCGGAGTAGCGTCCGCGACCGTGGGAGCGACAGCGACCTTTCTCAAGGCGTGGAGCTTCGACCCCGTGCTCGGCGCCGGCCTGGTACTCGCCGCAGCCGCCTACCTCTGGGCAGTGCACCAGGTGGGCCAGCGGCAACCGCACCGACCCTGGCCCCGGCGCTACACCGTCAGCTTCCTGGCTGCCCTCGGCTGCGCCTACGTCGTCCTGCTCGGCCCCATCGGCCAGTACGACGACGTGTTCTTCTGGGCGCACATGGTGCAGCACATTGCGCTGATGATGGTCATCGCGCCGCTGCTGCTGCTGGGTGCGCCGGTACTGCTCCTGCTGCGCGTCAGCAGCCGACGGCAGCGCCGCCGCGTGCTGACGCCGCTGCTGCGCAGCCGCGTGCTGACCTGGCTGACCCAGCCAGTGGTGGGGTGGCTCATCTTCGCGGGCGTGCTGGTCGGCACGCACTTCTCACCGTTCTACGAGTTCGCGCTCGAGCACCCGCTCGTGCACAGGTACCTCGAACATCCCCTGTACCTGGGGGCGGCGCTCATCTACTACTACCCGTTGCTGTCGGTGAACCCGGGGCCGCGGCGCACCCCCCACGGCCTGCGTGCCCTGTCGCTGTTCACGATGATGCTGCCCGAGACGATGACCGGGTTCTTCATCTACGCCTCGCGCTACCTCATGTACCCCTTCTACGGCCACGTGGCCCGGCCGTTCGGGCCCGGCCCCGTCGCCGACCAGCAGTTCGGCGGAGCGCTGATGTGGGGCGGCAGCATGCTCATCGACTCCGTCTGGGTCGCTATCGCCGTGGCCGACTGGCTACGCAGCGAGGCCCAGGCCGCAAAACGCATCGACCTTCAGACGATGAGCGAGCTCGCGCCGGCGCCGGGGGGCGCGTGACGCGCGGGGCAGCCGGCGGGGGAGGCGGCCATGAGGAGCAGGATGCCCGCTCAACCGGGGCCAGCGACCGAAGCATTCACTGGTTCTCCGCCGCGTCGCTGCGCCTGCACGTCGGGCTGCTCGCGGGTCTCGCGCTATGCGCGCTCGGGTGCTGGGTCGAGTGGCGGCGCGCCTTCCAAGGGCATCAAGCGGCCTGGGTCTACAGCGTGGAGTGGCCCCTGTTCGCGCTGATGGGCACCTACATCTGGTGGCGGCTGCTGCACGACCACCTGCCCGGGCGGACAAGGAGGGCCGCCCCGGCCGACCGCCAGCCGTCCATGGCACAACCGGACGACGCGCACAGAGCGGATGACCCCGGACTGGCTGCCTGGCAGGCATACCTCGAACGACTGCACGCCGTCGACCCGCCCGGAGGCCCCCCGGCGGCTGGGCGCACCTGACTGTTAGCGGCACGTGGGTGACCCGTCAGCCCAGACAGCACGGGAGTCAGGGGTTATGGCTCGCCCTGAACACGCACGATGAGCTGCTGCAGCTGCGCACGCGTGCTCGGCCCGATGATGCGGGCAGACATCAGCCCGTGGCGGTCGACGAGCAGGGTGCTCGGAATCGCGTCGCCGGGCAGCTCGGTGAGCTGGCTCAGCAGCCTGCTATCCGGGTCGAGGAGCTGCGGGTAACTCACACTGCTCGCCCGGACGAAAGCCCTGGCTGACTCGGCTTTGTCCTGCTCGTCGAGGCCGACGAACCTCACTCCCGAACTCTTCAGCTGCGACGAGAGCCTGGTCAGGGCGGGTGTCTCGTCCCGACACTGCGAGCACCAGGAGGCCCACACGTTGATGACCAGGACAGCACCCGTCGCTACGCTGCGCAGCGCGAGCGGGCGCCCCTCCAGTGTCCGACCGGTAAGCGCTGGTAGGCGAGCACGGCCAGCTGCCGCAATGACGGTGACGCGCGGGTAGCCGCCGGAGGATGCTGCCGTTCGGGTTCCGGCGCCACAGCCGGTCAGCAACACCGCCAGGATGATCGACATTGCAGTGCCGCCCAGCCGTCTCACGCCTTCTCGGCGAGACCGGCTCCCGAGGCTCGACACGCGGCGCAACGTACTCCTTCGTGTCCTTGGAGGTAGGGCGCAAAGGTGACTCAGCGCAATTGCCTCCCTGCATGCGCACGAAAACAGCAAGGAACTTGACACCCATTGTGACTGGGCCCACTCTGCGCCTGGGGATCGCTCTCTTAGCGATGCTGTAGGAGGCGCTACGTGGGTTTGCCGAAGAGCGTGTTCGGAGCGGCTGCCGCTGTGGGTGGCGGCGTGCTCGTCGTCGGGTTGACCGGAGCGGTGCTGTCCGCTCACCACAGCAACGCGACCACGCTGACAGCGGCGACGGTGGCAGCAGTGACTCCCGGGCAGCTGCCGCATGCGACGCTCAACCTCAGCGCCTACCCCGACAGCATGGCCGGTGAGCACGGCAGCTCCGGCGGTGCGCACCCCGACTGGGTCAGCTACGGCCCGTCGACCAACCTGCATGCTCCGGCACACACCCTGCTGACGGTCACGATCAAGCAGTACGACTCCGGCGGTCCGATCACCAACCCGTTCTTCGCCCACGTCCGCGGAACCATCGGCGGGACGATGACTGTCGATGGCAAGACAATGAGCGCCATCGACCCTCAGGCGGTCGGCCATACCTTCACGATCCACTCGGCACCGACCAACCAGGACCCGCTGTTCGTCAGCGTCCCGCTGCCCGCCGTCGCCGACCACACCCCCAACGCACCCGGCTCGGACTACGCCCAGCCCCACGTCGTGACCTTCTCCTTCGTCACGGGTGGTCCGGGGAAGTACGTCTGGAACTGCGAGTACCCCTGCGGCGACGGCTATGCCAGCTTCGGTGGGCCGATGTCGACCAGCGGGTACATGTCCGGCACCTTCACGGTCGCATGACCGGCGGCGAGCGAGACGAGCCAGCGGCGCAGGGCGGGGCTGATTCACCCGGTAGCCGCCGCGGGATGTCGTACGAGTCGGTGGCTGGGCGGCGGGCGAAGGCATGGTGGGCCCGCCCGGAAACCCGGGGGATCCTGCTCATCTGGCTGGTCCTGACCGTCCTGCTGGTCCTGTTCTCCTTTGTCCCCGCACGCCTCATGGGCAAGCCGGCCTCGCCCACCAAGCACGCCATCGAGGCGACGATGACCGTGTTCACGCTCGCGGCGAGCCCGGTCATGGCGCTCGTCTGGGCGATCGGCATCTACAGCCTCATCAGGTGGCGTCACCGTGGTGAGGGGCCACCGCCTGAGGACGGGCCGGCTCTGCGCAACAACCGTGGGGCAACGACGCTGTGGATGGGGCTGTCCAGCGTGCTCTGCGTTTTCCTGCTCGTGTGGGGCCTTGCCGCGATGCAGGCGGTCCAGGCCCCGGCCTCGGCCGCTGACCCGCTCGTCGTCGACGTGACCGCGCAGCAGTGGGTGTGGAACTTCAGCTACCCGCAGCAAGGCCATATCGAGTCCGACCAGCTGTACCTGCCCCAGGGCCGGCCGGTCGTCTTCCATGTCAGAAGCCTCGACGTCATCCACTCGTTCTGGGTGGTGCAGATGGGGGTCAAGGTCGACGCCAACCCGGGCGAGACCACGGTGTCGAGCGTGGTCCCGACCAAGCTCGGGCGCTTCGACATCAGATGTGCCGAGCTCTGCGGCCTGCTGCATGCCGACATGGAGACCAGCGTTCACGTGGTTCCGGCTGCGGACTTTCGGACGTGGGTCACCACGAACGGTGGTCACGTCTGATGTGTCGTGATGGGACCCGTCATCCTCAGAAGGTGGTAGGAGCATGAGCGAAGCTGTCGTTCAGCACGGCGCCGTCGCGCCCCCCACGGGGGGAGGCCACCTGCGCCGGCTGAGCCTCGGGTCCGCTCTCGGCGCCGGCCTGGTCGTGGGCGCCGCGGCCTGGCTGGTGTCCCACCACTTCATGGCCATCGCCGACCCGCAGGACTCCGACCGCGTCACGATTATCACGATGTTCGGCTGGGTGCTCGGCTTCATGATCGGCATCGGCGCCTTCCGTGGGCCGGTGCTCTGGCTGCTCGGCCGCGACCAGAGCCATGAGGACGAGACCTTCCTCGCCGGCAAGGACCAGGGCGTGGCGAGGTACTTCCGGTTCACGACCGACCACAAGGTCGTCGGCATCCAGTACCTGGTCGTCACGATGATCCTGCTCGCCGCCGGCGGGACACTGGCGATGATGATCCGGACGGACCTGATCCGCCCCAACTCCGGCTTCCTCGGGCCGCAGACCTACAACGCAGTGGTCGGCCTGCACGGGCTGCTGATGATCCTCGCGACGATCATCATGGTGACCGGGCCGTTCGGGAACTTCATCGTCCCCATCATGATCGGTGCGCGCGACATGGCGTTCCCGCGCCTCAACGCGCTGAGCCTGTGGCTGATCGTCGCCATCGTCCCCGTGCTGTTCTCCGCGTCACTGCTCGGTGGCATCCCGACCGGATGGTCGGGCTATGCCCCGCTGTCGGACCAGGCGCCACCCGGGATGGATGCCTACCTCGTGGCGATCATCGTCTTCGCCATCTCCAGCGCTGTCGCAGGCGCCAACATCACGACGACGATCCTGACGATGCGCGCGCGGGGCATGACCTGGAACCGCACCCCGATCTTTGTCTGGGGCACGATGGCCAGCGTGGGGCTCGCCATCCCCGCATTCCCGATGTTCATGGCGGCGATGGTGCTGCTCGGGGTCGACCGGACGATGGGTGGCCAGTTCTACGTCGCCGCAGGTGGCGGCAGCCCCTGGCTGTACCAGAACCTGTTCTGGCTGATGGGCCACCCCGAGGTGTACGTCATCGTCATCCCGGCAGTTGTAGCGCTCATGGAGCTGACCCCGGTCTTCGCCCGCAAGCCGCTGTTCAACTACAACGCGGCTGTCCTCGCGATAGTCGGCATCGTCGGCCTCAGCATCATGGTCTGGGCGCACCACATGTATGCCTCGGGCTGGGCTCCCGACCTCAACGGCCCGTTCATGCTCACGACCGAGCTGATCTCGATCCCCACCGGCGTGCTGTTCCTCGTCGTCCTCGGCACCATCTGGCGAGGCCGCATCTGGACGACGCTGCCGATGATGGCGACCTACGCGATGCTCTGGAACTTCATCATCGGCGGCGTGACCGGCATCTACCTCTCGGACGTGCCGGCTGACTACGACCTGCACGGGTCGATGTTCGTCACAGCGCACTTCCACTACACGCTGATGGGGGCTGGGCTAACGGGAGCCATCGGGGCGTTGACCTACTGGTTCCCGAAGATGACCGGTCGGACGCTCAACGCCCGCGCGGGCTTCGTGTCCTTCTGGATGGTGCAGATCGGCTTCAACGTGACCTTCCTCGGCATGTTCGCCGTCGGCCTCGCCGGTCAGCCGCGGCGGGTCGTGCACTACGACAACATGTTCGCCGTCGGCAACCTCGTCTCGACCATGGGTGCCTACGTCATCGGCGTCGGCATGCTCGTCCTGCTCTATGCGGTCGTCAGCTCGTGGCGGCACGGGCCGATCGCGCCGGCGAACCCCTGGGGGGCCAAGACGCTCGAGTGGACGGTGCCTAACCCCATCCCGCTGGAGAACTTTGAGGTGCTGCCCGTCGTCATATCCGATCCCTACGGCTACGGCGAGGGCGACCCCGAGCCGACGCACGCGCCAGCCGAGCGGCTGACGGGTGTGGGCCACGGGGCAGGCGCGAGGCGGGCCGACGAGCCGGTGGCCTCCGGCGCGAGGGACCAGTCATGACCTCGGTGACGATCGGTTCGCCGCAGCTGCACATCGAGGACCCCAACCTCATCGGGCGCCGGTGGCGCATGGGGGTGCTCTTGCTGATCGTCGCCGACGGCGCGTTCGTCGGGGCGCTGGTCTTCTCCTACTTCTACCTGCGCGGGCTCGACACGGAGAAGGCGTGGGTCGCCGCGGGTCAGCGCACCGGCACGGTGTGGGTGGGCTGGGCCATCGCGGCCGGGGCGGTGCTCAGCGCGGCCGCGTACCGCTGGGCACAGCAGGGCGTCGTCGCCGGGAAGCAGTCCCGGCTCGTCGCGGGCGCGCTGCTGGCGGTGCTGGTGCTCGCGGTGGATGCGGTGGGCCAGGTGCTGCAGATCGTGGGCTTCCACTTCGCGGTCGGCACGAGTGCCTACTCCTCCGCGTCATACACGATTGCCGGGGCAAACCTCGTGCACCTGCTGCTGACAATCTTCCTCGGGCTCGCGATCTGGAACCGGTCGCGGCTGCACATCTACGACGAGTCGAGCAACTGGCAGGTCAGGATCGTTGGGATCTGGTGGACGTGGATAGCGGCCGCCTCCGTCCTGGGAGCATTCGCGACGTCGTTCATCGCCGCCCCGAGCTTCGGGGGCTGACCGACGGCAAGGCGACCCATGCCCCCATCGCCCACCGGCCAGCAGCGCAGCCTTTCTCGCCTCGCGGTGGCGACAGTCGCCACCTACCTGGTGGGCTATTCGCTGGTGCTCGTGGCGCACTCACCCGTCGGCTGGGTGCTCGTCTCGCTCGGTGGCCTGCTGCTCCTGGCGACAGGCATCCAGACAGTGCGGCAGATCCACCGGAGCGCGCACAGTGACCGGACTGGTCAACCGGCGTCAGGGTCAGTAGAGCCAGAGCCCTAAACCCCATCGGCGCCAGTTCTTGTCGAGCCGACTCTCGTGCCACAGCAGACAGCCCGCCAGAATTCGCTCGCAGCAGGCATGGGCGCGAGCGAGTCGAAGATCCCGCTGACACAGGCAAGACGAGGACGAGCTCGCCGGGAGGCGCCCCCAGTTCTCCGGTGGCAGCAGCTTTTCCTAGGGCACGCACGCCGGGCGGTTACATTTCCGGCACCGCAGGACTGACCTTCCGCGCAGACCGGCCGGTGCCCCCCCGACGGCTGGAAGCCTCAGCCTAGGCCGAGGAATACTACGACGGCACGTCCGAGCCGCAACATGTCCTCGTCGGCGAGGCGGCCAACTCGGTCTTCGAGGTTCGCCCGCGGCATTGTGGTGAGCTTGTCGACCATAAGGCTCGACGGCTGGTCAAGTCCGTTGTCCGCGTTGGGATCAAGGCGGAGGCGAGCCAGCGGAGCCTCCACCGGATTCGTAGTAAGCGGACACACGGTGACCGACGCCGTGGCGTCAAAGCGATCATCTTGGATGATCACAACCGGGCGCGGCTTCCCGGTGTAGGCGCCGCGAGCAGCCGCCGTGTAGACCTCCCCGCGTCTCACTCCGGCCGCGCCGTCGTAGCGCTCGTTGTCGTACCAGCACTGCCATCGTCCGCGGCCCAGTCCCAAGAGATCGCGTCTACGTACGCCTGATCGTCGAAATCGCCTTCGCTGCTGGCGATCGCCGCTGACTGTGCATGCGCCGCGGCGACGAATTGAGGCGAGCGGACGTCCGGTACCCAGATCTGTACCGGCCGCAGCCCCTGGGCCCGCAACCGGGCTCGATGCGTTCGAACTCGCGCAGTTGCCCGCTCCCGCTCCGCCACGAGCGTAGGTTACATGTAACTCGACTCGAGCACATCCACAAGTGCGCCCGAACCGGTGATCGCCAGGCCGTCCCCTCCCAAGGCATACGCCAGGATGCGCGCGGCCGACTCGCGCATCACTGTCACTCAGAACTGCCGAGGTCATCTGGTGGTCACGTTGTGTCGCTGATGGCGGCAAGCTACGGACCCATATCCAGTATCGCAATGCGGTGCCGGGTAGTGAGTTGGTATCGCATTAAGGTACGCACAAACCACGTGACACGCCCATAGGTCCCAATGCGTCGATTAGGCACTACGTGACGACACAATGAGCCATGCCCAAGATCGTTACCGTCGCAGCCGCAAAAGGGGGAGTCGGTAAGACGACTCTCGCCTACGAGCTTGCGCAAGTCCTCGATGCTCCACTGATCGACCTGGACTGGGACGACGGGGGAGCCACGCGTCGCTGGGGGTTCCGTCATGAGGACCGAGTCCGAGCACCGCTGCTGGACGCGCTGCACAGCGGCGGTACGCCAAAGCCGTTAGGCGGTAAGAGCAGGAAGCCGGACCTCGTGCCAAGCCACCCGGACCTCGCATATCGCCAGCCCGAGGCAGACGAGATGGCCCGGCTGCTGGAAAAGTGGGCAGGGGAGTGGAGCCGCCCCTACGTCGTCGTCGACACGCACCCTGGCGCGGCCCACGCTGGCCACGGAGCCATGCTGGCTGCAGCCGTCGTGGTGGTCCCGACCATCCTTGCCACGAACGAACTCAACGCGTTGGAAGGCACTTTGAAGGAGGTGCCGGACTATCCACTGCTGTTAATCCCCAACCGTGTGGCCCGCAGCGTCCCGCGGCCCGAGCTGCGCAGGCTGCGCGAACTCGTCGAGGCTTCCCAGACACAAGTAGGCCCCGTGGTCCCTTATTGCAGGGCTCTGGAGACTCGCAAGCGCCACGGTGCGGTGACGTCCGAAGTGCCGGCACCAGCGAACGTCAGGGACTTCGCCAACGCTCTGCAGAAGGTTGCTGAGGCCGTGAGGACCTACACGAATGACGATTGAGAACGGGCTTCTTACTCTGGAGACCCAGGCCGGTGGCCGCCCGCGGCGACAGCCGCCGCCGCGCCACGCGAAGCGAAGCGTCGAGGTGCCGCCGCCGCCTTCTGCAGTTGAGCAGCCGTCACCTCAGACCCAACCAGTCCCCGCGGAGGTCCTCGACCTCCGCCCAGAGGCAGAGGCGGCGGCGCCTAGAACCGAGCCCGATCTTCTGCGTCCGACTCAAGTTCATCTCGATTCTTCGAGTCAAGACTTCTTACGCCGCTGCGGGGCCGCCGGCCTACTACAGGGGAGCCGAGACGTGACCATGAGTGGAGTGATCCGCTTTGCTCTCGGTCAGTTGGCGGCATCCAGCAGTCCAGAAGACGTTGCCCGAGCCATGCTCGCTGGTGACAGCGCCCTTCGTCGACCTGGCCGCCGTCGCCTGTAGCCTCAGCGGGCTGCCCGCGAGCACGGTGTGCTGCAGCCGGGTCTCGGTATTCAGTTCGACCTCCCGAGCCCGAAGCCGGAGCATGGTCAGGCGGCGACCCTATGGCGCGGGGCGGTTCCGAGCTGATGGGTCTGACCTACGATGCCGGTAGCGAGCACCCGGCGGGCGGCGGCGAAGTCGGCGCGGCCGTCGCCGCGGCGGGGGTGCGCCGGCCAGGCCGGGGGAGCGTCGGCCGGATCGAGCGCAACCAGCTGGCCCAACCCGGGACGGCGGCTGGCAGCGCTGCGGCGGGGGGCGTGCATCCAAATGAGCTCGCCGGTCCACCAAGCGAAAGCCTCACGCTCCAAGGCATAGCGCCGGGCCCGATCAGCCAGCCGACCGGCGACTCCCAGCCGGACGGCGGCCGAATCACGCCGGTCGGTTCGAACCACAGACCACCCTTTACAGGTGCGTCGGACCAGGCGTGCGGCTCGAAGTAGCCCGAGTCGAATGCCTGTGTCCTCGGGGGAGGTGCCCAGTTGTTGGGCAAGCTGGCCGGTGCTGGCGGGTTGTGTAGCGAGGATGGCGTAGAGCTGGCCGGTGGCATGACCCAAGGCGCCGGCGGGAGTGAAGGTGTCGTGGGCCGCGGCGGCCAGCCTGGTGCGCAGCGCGTCGAGCCACCGGTTTCGTTCGGCGCTACCGGTTCCAGGGGGGCGCGGGGCCGCTTGTGACCGGCCTGGTACATCTGCAACTGTGGACAACGCCCCGTTCAAGATCCACGACGCAGCGCGGGGCCCGTCGGCCGGGGCATGCCGGGTGACCCAGCCGTCCCTTGCCAGGCGCAGCAGGGCGGTGCGTGCGGTTTCCCGGCCGATCCCGCAGACCAGCCCCAGGCGGCGGATGTCGGCCTCCACCACGGGGCTGACCGCGTGCAGGCTCAGCGCGCACAGCGCGTCGAGCACCCTGCGGTCTGCCGGGCCGCCCGGGCCGGCCCACCTGCCCGCGGCGGCGTCGGCTCGGGTCTGGGTGGCCTCTACCAGCTCGGCGACGGCGGCGGCGCGGGGCTCGAACGTCGGGTCCTCGAGGTTGCTGGCGCGGGGGTGGGCGGCGACCCAGCGCACCGCCCGGTCCCACTGGCGGGCCAGCACCGCCCGGGACTCGACCGGGCCGCGGACCCGGCGCGGGACACCGGGTCCCTGGCCCTGGGAGCGGACATGCTCCAGGCCGGGGGAGTGGGCCACCAGGACAGCGACGTCGGCGCAGCGCCACCGGGCAGCTGCCGCGCCGTTGAGCACCCGGCACAGCACCCTGTTGGCGTCCATCGCGGCGGCGTGCACCTCGAGGGCCTGGACGCTGCCCGCGGGCAGCTGCCGGCGGACGCCCGGCAGGTAGAGCCTGCCGGCGCGGTCGGTCGGCAGCGGCGCGGCCGGGTCGGCGAGCGGGGCGAGGGGTTCGGGCCGGTGGCCGGCGGCCAGGGTTTCCCCCAGGCGGGCCACGTCGGCGGCCGTCACGGTCGGGGCGGCAAGGGCGGCCGGGTCACCGGCCAGCACCGTCGAGCTGCCGCCGGCCCGGTGCGGCGCCCCCGGCGGCCGGACGCAGCCGGTGACCGGGTTGGCAAGCGGGGCGATGTCCAGACTGGGCAGCCGGGCCCGGACCAGCCGGGCCAGCGTGTCGACGGTGCCGGGGTCGACGGCTTCGGCGAGGGCGAGCCACACGTGCCGGCCGCCGGACGGCCCCGATCGGGTGAGCAGGTAAGGAAGCCCGGCGTTCTCGAGCCAGCCGCAGAAGGTCGCGGCGTCGGCGGCCGGGTCGCCCTTGGCGGCGTCGAAGTCGAACGCCAACAGCCGGAACACGCCGGTCGGGTCGGTCAGGTACACCGCCCACGGCGCGTCCGGCCGGGCGCCGGCCACTCGAGCCCGGCGGGTGTAGGTGTTCACCACCGTGCCGTAGGCGTCGACGTCGGCTACCCGCACCAGCGGGCGGGGGCTCACCGCACGGGTCAGCTCCCACGCCTGCGAGCGGGACAGGAGGCGGCCGGAACCAGCCGCCGGGCCGGTCATCGCCGCAGGCGGCGCCGGCTACGCGCAAGACTCATCTGCAGGTCACGACACGCCGCAGGCTCTCGCGTTACGGCATGCGTGACCCGCCAGGTGGCGGGGGGTATGGTTCCTCCTGAGGTACTCGACGAAGCCCTGCACCCAAAATGGCGGCCAAACCTACTTGGGGTGTGGGGCTTCGTTCTGTCCCGAGCTGGTCGGATAGCCAGCCCGTCAGCCGCCCGCTACGCGGTCAGCTTCATCTGATCGGGGGGATTCGGTGCTGCCACCGGTGGGTGCCCGTAAGCGGCAGCAACAAGGTTGGCAAGAGCGTCCGTGAGGCTCAAGTCAAGCCTCTCGGCATCTGCTCGCAATTGGCCGGCCAGGGCTACCGGCAGCCGAGTCGAGAAGAGCTCACGCTCACCTCTGCTCTTGCGGCCTGGGCCGGGCCTCCTGCTCTGCGCCATGACGGGCACTGTGTCACCAACCAAAGCAGAAATCGCCTTCTTGGACGGCGTGTCGCGCTCGCTACTGGCACCTGCCAACACGGCGCGCCGGAGCTGGACGTCAACCCCGGACTGCACCCCGGCCCAGCGCCGGTAGCCCGGGCCTGGGCCTGGGCCTGGCAGCTCGCCGCGTTCGAGGCCATGAACGCCACGAACAAGCCAGCCGCGAACGGCCACATCGGTCACGGCGCGGAACGGCCCGCACCCTGGTAGGTCACCAGCAGCGGAACCGTCGCAACCGCGCAGACCAACCGCAACCGCCGCGTCCGCCGCTCGAGCGGCCGCCGGCCTTCACCTACCGAGCGAGGCCATCAGGCTGTTGCCGGCAGTGACGGGTGCGGCGCGGCAACCGGTGTGGCCGCAGGGAGCCGTCAGGAGCGCTGAGCCACCCCCGTTGGCAGCCAGTGCGTCAGCGCTGCAGCGAGGTTCTGCATGCTGACCGGCTTGCTGAGGTAGTCATCCATCCCCGCTGTCATGCACCGTTCCCGGTCCTCGGCCATCGCTGACGCGGTGAGAGCGATGA
>JAABUM010005237.1_pt1 | contig 13775 bp, 11 predicted proteins | sample 5559161 | NCBI WGS metagenome assembly JAABUM01 (sample SAMN10711868, study PRJNA513369) | rock metagenome | isolation source: Antarctica rocks | place: Antarctica: Victoria Land, Siegfried Peak nord
CGAAAACGGGAAGTTAAACTTTAACTGGTCCTTAGGGCTCGTCAAGCATTAAGTTCCCAGTATCGACGGCACCGTGCAAGCGGCGCTCTCTCTCCAAAACGGGAAGTTATCTTTTTACGGCTCCTTATCCGCACGACGGTGTGACCATTGGCCAGCAGTAGCTCGGCGCACTGGATAAGCAGGGGACCGCTGCCCACCAGGGCGCAGCTGAACGGGGCCGCCTGCCCGGGAGGCCCAGTAGCGTAGGGACCAGGGTAGGCCCGCCGCTCTCCCGCCACCTTGTCGGGCCAGGCGGCCTCTGTGGAGTGATTGGACACGTGGGCCGGCGGCGTGTCGCCGGAGTTTGCACGCGCGCCGCGCGCCTTGAGGGCCGCGGCGACGCCAGTGATGGTGGGGGCCTCGAAAAAGGTGATCGGGGATAGCTCTATCCCTGTAATGGCCTGGATGCGGGCGAGGATGCGGCCAGCCAGCAGCGAATCGCCACCCAGGCGCAGAAACCCATCGCGGACATCAATCTCATCAAGCCTTAGAACGCCCTGCCAGATGTCGGCCACGACCTGCTCAAGGGGAGTACGCGGACCCTGGAAGCCCTGGCGCTGGTCATATGAGTCATTGTCGTCGGGCCAGGTGACGTGTAGCGCCTCAGCCAGGCCGAGGCGCCGCGGTTTACCCGTGGGGCCGCTCGGTATCTGATCAACGATGAGCACCCGGCGCGGCGTCTTGAAGTCGGCCAGCCGCGCCGCCGCGAAGACACGCAGGTCCTGTTCCGTCGCCGCGGCGCCCGCACGCAGCACGACCGCCGCGGCCACTTCCTCGCCCAGGCGCGGGTGCGGCGCGGCGAAGGTGATGGCCTGCGCCACGGCCGGGTGCTCCAGCAGGACGTCGTCTACCTCGCGCGGCGCGATCTTCTCCCCGCCACGGTTGATCAATTCCTTGAGGCGGCCGGTCAGGAATAGATACCCCTCACTGTCCAGGTAGCCCTGGTCGCCCGTCCTGAACCACCCGTGGGCGAATGCAGTGCCAGTGGCCTCATCGTTGTTGTCGTAGCCCCGCATCACGTTTGGGCCGCGGATCACCACCTCGCCGGTCTCGCCCGCGCCAAGCAGGCGGCCACCATCGTCCATCACAGCCACCTCCGGCCCGGCGGCGAGGCCGACTGAACCGGACTTGCGTACACGGGGAGGCAGCGGATTGCCGGCCACCTGATGCGCCGCCTCAGTCATCCCGTAGGCCTGCACAACCGGCGCGCCGAAGGCGCGCTCCAGGTCCTGGCCGACGCGCGGGGCCAGCGCGGAGGACGCCGAGCGGATGAAACGCAGGGGGCGGCGCAGGATGATCTCCCGCCCGGCGTCGCTCCGGGCTAGAATGGCCTGGTGCATCGTGGGCACGGCCGTGTACCAGGTTGGGCGGCATAGGTCGAGCCAGTCGAAGAAAAGGGGCGCGTCGAAGCCCGGTGTGCAGATCACGCTGCCCCCCGCCACCAGCGAGGCCAGGACGGCGCCGATCAGGCCATGGATGTGGAACAGGGGCATGATGTTCAAGCAGCGATCGGCGGAGGTGAGCGCAAGGGCAGACCATGTGTGCGCGGCGGAGCAGCACAAATTGCGCTGGGTCAGTGGCACGATCTTGGGCCGCGCCGTCGTGCCCGAGGTGTGCAGCACGAGGGCCGTGTCGTCGGACTGGGCCAGGTCCAGCGGCCGCCCTGCTCCAGCGCTCTGGCCGGTCAGCGCGAAGAGGCCAGCCGCCGCGTCGGCCAACGGCGTCAGCTCGATCACGGGAATGCCCTGTTCGCGGGCCACGGCGATCACCGGCGAACAATCGCCGGCCTGCACGAGCAGCGCCGTGGCCCCCAGATCTGCCAGGTAGAAGGCGAACTCCTCAGCCCGGTACGCCGGGTTGAGCGGCGCGCAGGTGCTCAGCGCGGCGGCGCACAGGAAGGCAACCGCCATCTCGGGTCCATTGGGCAGCACAATAGCCAGGCGCGCGCCGCGCCCGAGGCCACGCGCGGCGAGGGCCGCCGCCACCTGCCCCACCTGCTCATTCAGGCGCCTGTAGGTCAGGCCAGGGCGACCGGGCGCGCCGATGGCTATGGCCTCGGGCGTGAGCGCCGCCCACGTCGCAAGCAGGGCGTGAATAGTGGTTGGCGTCGGCGCGACGTCCGGCTCAGTCACGGGGCGGGGTAGGTAGGTACTCTGCTCATTCATTATATCTAATGATAATGCGTAACTACTCAGGACGCCTTGGTTAGGTGATCACAGGCACGAGGTGATCGCCAGAGAGGGCGCGGCGGAGCAGGGAGAAGATGGGCAGCCCGACTATAGTTCCCGCCGCAGCAAGGGTAGCGGCGGGGCTGATGCCCGCTCAATTAGTTCGCAGGGAAAGATGATCCGGCGCGCCTGGGTACGGTTGTCCTCAAGGCGTTCGCGCAGCAGCTCGACCACGCACTCGGCCATGCGGCGCACCGGTTGGGCCAGTACAGTCAGCGGTGGCTCCACGATCTCGGCCCAGAACGGGTTATCAATGCTCACCACGGCCACCTGATCTGGCAGACGCAAACCGTGCGCCCGCAGCGTCCGCAGCGCGCCAATAGCCATCAGATTGTTGCCCAGGACGATTGCCGATGGCAGCCCGCCGCGAAACAGCTCCTCGGCGGCGGCTACCCCACCCTCAATGCGCGACCAGCCCTCGGCGGTGCGCGATGTCAGGCCCTCGGCGGCCATGGCCTCCCGGTACCCGGTCAGGCGGGCTACCCCCGTCTCGATGCGCGAGTCGCCGATGAAACCGATGCGGCGGTGCCCCGCCCGCAGCAGATACGCCGTCGCCCTGCTGCCCGCATCGGCGTTGTCCGTAGCCACCAGGTCGGCCCGCGGGTCCTCCACTGGCCGGTCAAAGGCGACCACGGGGATACCCAGGTCCAGTAACCCCCGAATCTCGCCGCCCTGGGGGTCCGATGGCGTCAACACGACTCCGGCTACCCGTTCGGCGGCCAGCACCTCCAGGTAGGCCCGCTGCTTCTCCGCCGACTCGTCCGTGTTGCACAGCAGGACGCGATAGCCCATCCGGTAGGCCGCGTCCTCCACGGCGCGGACGGTCTGGGTGAAGTGGGGGTTCTCGATATCCGAGATAACCACCCCGATCATGCCTGCCTGCTGACGGCGCAGGTTGCGCGCCAGCAGGTTCGGCTTATAATCTAGCTCGTCGGCCGCCTGCAACACCTGCGCCCGTTGCGCTGCCCGCACGGTCAGCGACCCGTTGAGCACGCGCGACACAGTGGCCGTGGAGACGCCCGCCCGCAGGGCCACGTCGCGCAGGCGTGCCCGTCCGCTGCGCGGACCCTCCTGCCTTGCCATCGTCGCGGTCCCTTCTGCTGCCGAATCGGGCCGCCCAGTATCCATAGCCGTGACCACTATGGGGCGTCAGTACACCACGGCGTACGCGACCAGTGAGGCGATCACAGAGGGTACCCAGGTGGTCAAGGGCATGGGAACGCCTGTACGCGCCACTCGTTCATGGTAGCCGAACTACTATGCTAGGCGCGGGGCGCCTGCTCCCCGCTGCCGGCCATCGCGCCGGTCATCACGGCCACCGCGTCGGACATGCTGAAGTTGTGCGGCTCGACCACGGCCACCCGTTTGCCCAGGCGCTGAATATGCACCCGGTCGGCCACCTCGAAGACGTGGGGCATGTTGTGGCTGATCAGGATCACAGGCAGCCCGCGGTCACGCACCCGTCTGATCAGGTCTAGCACCATACCCGACTCCTTGACTCCCAAGGCAGCGGTTGGCTCATCCATAATGATCACCCGGCGGGCAAAGGCGGCGCTGCGCGCCACGGCCACGCCCTGCCGCTGCCCGCCAGACAGCGTCTCGACCGGCTGGCGCATGGATCGAATACCGATCTTGAGGTCCTGCATTGAGGCGCGCGCCTCGGCGATCATGCGCGGGCGGTCAATCATGCGAAACACCGAGCCAAGGATGCCAGGGCGACGCAGTTCTCGGCCCAGGAACAGGTTTTCCGCGATGTCCAGCGCCGGAGCAACGGCCAGATCCTGGTACACCGTCTCGATGCCATGCCGCCGCGCCTCCAGCGGGTTGCGGAAGCGCACCACCGCGCCATCCAACAAGATCTCACCCTCGTCAGGGGTCAGGGCGCCGGAGAGCGCCTTGATCAGCGTAGACTTGCCCGCGCCATTGTCGCCGATCACCGCCAGGATCTCGCCGTTGTATAGCTCGAAGTCGGCCCCGTCCAGAGCCGTCACATGCCCATAGCGTTTAATCAGGCCGCGCGCCTCCAGGATCGGCGTGCGCACTCCCGGCGGCGCGGCGCCCGATGGAGTGGGGGATGAGCTAGCCAGCGGTGCGTTCATCGTTGCCTCCTGCGCGCCAGTTGGTCCACGGCCACGGCCAGAATAACCAGGACGCCGGTGATCAGCGTCTGGTAGATGGCGGCGACGCCGATCAGCTGCAAGCCGTTGCGGAAGACGCCAACGATTAGCGCGCCAATCAGCGTGCCCAGCACGCTGCCACGGCCACCGAAGAGGCTGGTGCCACCGATGACCACTGCCGTGATGCTGTCCAGGTTATCCGTCTGCCCCGCCTGTGGGTCACCCACCTGCGTGCGCGCCACCAGCAGCAGCGCGGCGATGCCGTAGATGATCCCGGCTATCGTATAGATGGTCAGCAGCAGCCGGTCCGTGCGGATACCGGTCAGGCGGGCCGCCTCGGCGTTGTTACCCACTGCGTAGACGTGCCGCCCGCCCGCCGTGTTGCGCAGCACAAACCAGGTCACCAGGAACAGGGCCAGCAGCAGCACCGTCCCATACGTCACATCGGTGTGCCCAATAGGGAACGTGTTGCCAAAGAAGATCAGCGGCGGCGGCAGGTTTGAGATGGTCTGCTCGTTCGAATAGATGTGCGTCAGGGCGAAAGCGATGTTCAAAGTGCCCAGCGTGACGATGAAGGGGGGCAACTTGATCCGGGTGACCAGCCCACCGTTCAGCGCGCCAAAGGCGCCGCAGGTCAGGATACCCAGCGCCAACGCCAGATAGGGGTTCACCCCGCGGTTGACCGCCAGGTCGGTCATCACAATCGAGCCCAGGGCCATCACCGCGCCGTTGGACAGGTCAATGCCCGCCGTGAGGATAACCAGCGTCTGCCCCACGGCCAATGTGCCCACAACCATCACCTGCTGCACGACCAGTGACAGGTTCTCGCCGGTCAGAAACCGGGGTGACTGTGTGGCGAAGAAGATGCAGGCCAGCACAAGCGCCGCCAATGGACCCAGCGTGGCCACGGCGGACCCAGGTGGCAACAGCGACAGGCCACGCTCGGCGCGCGCGGACTCCGGTTGATCGGTAGTCAGTGCCTTGCTCATTGGCGCTCCTCAGACATGGGGGATAGCTCCCAGGTAGCCTCCGTCGGCTCTCATTGATGGGTAGAGGCAGCGACGCGGGATCACATGACCCCGTGCCGCTGCCCTCATGGTTGGCCGCGCCTAGACCTAGCCCCAGCAGTTGGCCAGGCCAAACTTCAAGTCCTGCGAGGGGACGCCAGCGACCGGCTTGTTCGTGATCAGGGTCACTCCCGTGTCCGTATAGCCGCTGACCTTCTTGCCCGTCTTGACGAAGTTGACCACCGCGTCCACGCCCAGCACGGCCATCTTGAGCGGGTACTGCTGTGATGTGGCCATAATCTGGCCATCTCGCACACCGCGCACGCCCGAGCAACCACCGTCTACCGAGACGATTACAGCCTGCTTGGCCTTGCCCGCCGCCTTGAGCGCCCGATAGGACCCAAAGGCCGCCGGCTCGTTGATCGTGTAGACCAGGTTGATATCGGGGTCTTTCTGCAGGCAGGTCTCCATGGCCGTCTGGCCCTTGGCTTGGTCACCCTGGGTGTACTGGCTGCACACGATATTCGGTTTAGCCGTCGCGCCGAAGCCGTCCACAAAGCCGTTGTGGCGCAGGTCGCCCACGGTGATACCCGGGTTGAGGTCCATCATGGCGATCTTGACCGCCTTGCTGCCCTCGACGGCCTTGGCATAGCGTCCGATCAACTGGCCCGCCTTGAAGTTATTCGTGGCAAACAGGGCGTCAACCGCGCTGGTAGGGTTGGTCGGCGTATCCAGGGCGATGATCAGCACACCCTTCTTGCGCGCCTTCAGCACGGTCGGCACGATGGCCGAGGTGCTGCTGGGCACCAGCAGGATACCCTTGACGCCCGCTGTGACCATGTTCTCGATGGCCGTGACCTGGCTGGCGTTGTCACCGTCGAACCGGCCCGCCGCGGTCATCAGCTTGGCCCCCTTAGCTTTGGCTTCCTTCTCGGCGCCCTCACGCATTTTGACAAAGAACGGGTTCGTTTCGGTCTTTGTGATCAAGCCGATCAGGATCGGCCCCGCCTGGGCCGAGGCCGCTGGCGACGCGGCGTGGGTGCTGCCCAGACCGCTGCCACTGGCCGCCAGCGCCACCACGGCCACCATGCCGATCATGCCCCTCAGCCCAACCTTGCGCCCGGATGTCTTGCCCTGACTCATCGTCCTGCTCTCCTCCCAGTCGCCATACCATCGTCGGCACGGCCATACCGGAACGCGTCCCCGTCCCTCACAGCACGGTGACGCCCTCTTCAGAAATCGATTACAGCAACCGATTTCCAACACTGTAGCATGGGTCTGCTGGACTGTCAAGCTGCTGCTACAGCGAGAGAAGGGTCTGGCTCATCGGTGTACCGAGAGAGGGCGGCACTACACCATCTCTTCGATCTGCAGAGGTTCCGGCTCCACACCATAGCGCGCCCACAAGTCATCGCTGATCTCCTCAGCGTCGCAGTCCACCCCCTCACGCTGGAAGTAGGCGCACATGCGCGTCACGTCGCGGGCCAGGATGTCCCGCGCGTGGGGGTTTGTCGCGCTGCTGGTTACCTGGGGGAAATCAATCAGGGTGAGCCGGCCCTCCCAGTACAGCACGTTGTAGGGGGAGAGGTCGCCGTGGATCAGGCCATGTTGGAGCATCAGCTCTATGTTGCGCAGCGTCTCCTCAAATAGCGCGCCGGCCTCCGCTGGCTCCAGACTGACCGCGTGCAGCGCGGGGACCGCGCCGCGCGCGTCGCCGACATAGCCCATCAGGATGGCGTTCTCGGCGGCGGCGAATGGCCGGGGCACCGCCGCGCCGGCAGCATAGAGGCGCTCCAGCGTGGTGTACTCATACATCAGCCACGAGGTATGCTGCACCTGCTCACCGAAGGCCGTCTTTTTGCCCAGGGCGCGCATGATCCGCTGATCGGTCGCTTTTACGGCCCGCCCCTCCGCCGTCAGCACAACCCGCCCCTCACGGTACATCTTGTCGTTGCGCAGATTACGGAACTGACGCGGGCGATACACCTTTGCCGCTAACAGGGGCTGGCCCGTCGTGACGTGCCCCGCGCAGCGGTACACGTTGGCCTCCTTGCCCCCTTTCACCTGCGCCAGCACGTCGGTGATCATCTGCTGATCGTAGAAGAAGCGCAGCGACGACAGCAGCCAACCCTCCTCGAACCGCGCCGGCGTGTACGTTGTGGTGAACCCCGCCTCCTGGTCGGTCATCCCCGCCAGTTCGGCCAGCAGGCGCCCCGCGTCTCCTTTAGGCCGCTGACCTACCCGCTGCCCGCCCCGACGCCTGCCCCCAATATCCTCCGCGTCGGCGCCGTCATCCTCAGTGGAACCCGCGTAGTAGCGTTCTTTTGGCACTGTGGTGTCCTCGTGTCCCCCTGCTCAATTATGGTCAGCTCAACGAAGGCGCCCGATAACGGGCGTCCTCTCTGTCATTCATTGTTGGCCGTGCTCGACACTGCCGCTATGGTGCCGGAGATGAGCGGACACGGACCAGCCAGGTCGCTCCCAGCTTGCTCGTGGGAACCCACGTCATCTTTTTGGCGCATGACCCCCAACAGGTGTTAGGGCTCTGGCGCGGAGGTCGCCGGCATGCGGCAAGGCATGGCGATAGAAGCCAGCCGCGCCGGTGCGTGGGCCACACGCATCACGGCAACGTCTCTGGCGCGCTCAAGCAGTGGTGATCAGCCACCGGGCCTGCCGATAGCCCGGCCACCACGCTACCCCATCAGGAATAGCCCAACGGGTGGAATCGCCTGGCCGCGGGCAAGAACCAGCAAGCAGATACCTTCCGCCGCGGCGGGTGAGCCTTATGTCTGCCTGAATAGTCTAGCGCGGTGTGGCAAGGGTACGAGCGCGCTGGAGAGGCTGCCGCCGCGCGGGGCGCGGCATCCTCCTCTGTGTGGTGGACATCATACGGCGGGTCCCTCCTCTCACAACAGGGCGCTCGGATAATGTCGAGAGTATAGCAGATGAACGCATCGGTGGGCAACCCCCCTGCCACTGCCGCCGACAGGCCCCATTATGTCAAAAGGTGTATTGGGCAGAGACATGTTGCACAATCATGGACACGGGAGCCGACAACCCTGCACCGTGTCCACCAACCGCATCGGAGGCTGCTGAGCGAGTCCCGGATGTGCAACATGCGTCTGCCCACTACACATTATGTCAAAAGGGGTGGCTCCAGCATGGTGACCCGTCTCCTACGCCGCCCAGCCCGGACAGGGATGTGTCTCACCACAAAACCGGCGCCCACCTCCGTCAGTACGCGCTCCCGAGCCTCTGTTGTGGGCGGACAGGTATCGTGGCCGTGTGGTGTACGGGCAGCCGCGACGCACTTACCAGAGTTCCCCTTCGCGCCACTCCGCCGTGAGCAGCGCCGTCACGTCGAGGGCGGGAGTGCGCGCCGTGCGCAGGATCATCACGGTCTCATCGGGGGTATCCAGAAGCGCTTCGGACAGGCGGATCGCCGTCGGACCCAGCCAGAGTTCCCAGCCCAGCGGGGTGTAGAAACCGACGCTGCCGGTGGATAGGCCACCGAGGCTGTACTCCTGAATCTGAGCGGCAAGGCAGCGCATAACCCGGCTGCCCAGACCACGGCGCTGTAGGTCGGGCGCGACCGCCACGGCCTCGACATAGGCAGTGCGCAACGGCGGGAGGTCATTAGGCTGCAGCCAACGCGTCACCCAACAGGCATGGACAGCCAACCTGCCGTCTAGCCGCGCCAGCACGTGGAACGCCGTGGGACCAAGCAGCTCGAAGGCGCGGCCGAAATCGTGGGCAAAGGCGGCCTCGCACAGGGTCACAATCTCCCCGCGCACTGGCGCGGTCAGGGCGCCACAGGGCGCAACGGTTAGCTCCAGCATTGATTGCGCCTCATTGATTTGGTCAGTCCGCCGCGGGATCAACGCACGGGGTCCAGCGCAACGACGGGGATCGTGCGGGTTGTCTTCGCCTCATACTCAGCGAACCCGGGGTTCTGCTCGGCGTTCCAGCGGAACAGACGGTCTCGCTCCTCACCAGTCAGCACGGTCGCCCGGGCGGTGTAGGTCTCGGCTCCCACCTCCACCGTCACTTCCGGGTTAGCCACCAGATTGTGGTACCAGTCGGGGTTTGTCGGCGCGCCGGCCTTGGAGGCGAACACGAGCAAGCGCTGACCGTCCTCCGTGTTGTACATCACCGGTGTGGTGCGGCGAGTGCCCGTCCTGGCCCCAGTGGTGGTCATCAGCAAGAGGCGCGCGCCGGCGAACTGGCCGCCGACCTTGCCGCCGTTAGCCCGAAACTCCGCGATAATGGCCTGTTTCCAGTCGTTGAAGTTAGCCATGCCGCTCCCTCTCCTCGTGTCCACGTGGCGCATAGCCGCCGCGATAATCACTTATCCTCAATGTAGGGGGCGGCGCGTTTGCGCGTCAAGGGCGGGCACGGATGGGAGCGCCTCGGCGGCGCGCCATGCGCGCCGAGGGTAGGGATAGATTGGCTGCTAGAGCATGCGCTGTCCGCCACACACCACGGCGGTGAGGGTGAAACTGGGCGAGGTTGTAGCCAGGATGAGGTGGCCATCAGGCGTGGGGAAGTCGGCGGTGGTCAGCCCGAACAGGCGCAGAGGGCGCAGGCTGGCCATATCGAGCGCGTCGGCCAGGGGCAGTCCGGTCCACTGAGCGACGTTGACCACGCCACGATCCAGGGTGAGCGCGGAGCCAGCAAAGTTGGTCTGGCCGGGCTGCCGCACGACGCGGTCGGCCCCCACCTCCAGCTCCAGGCGGCCCAAGCGGTAGCGGCCCACCGGAGCGCCAGCGGCGGCCATACAATCGGTGGTCAGGATGCTCCGCTCGATGCCTTTGGCACGCAGAAAGCTCTTGAGCAGGTAGGGCGGCAGGTGGTGGCCATCGGGGATAAAGCTGGCCCACAGGCTATCGTGGCCCAACTGAACGGTGACCGGGTTAACGTGGCGGGGCAACAGGGCCTCGCAGCCGTTGCCCAAGTGGGTGCTCAAGTGGACGCCCGCGGTCACCGCCGCTTCAATCTCCTGGGGGGAAGCCGTGGTGTGGCCCAGCGCGACCACCAGGCCCTCGGCGGCGCGGCGGCGGATGAACTGGGCGGCGCCGGGCAACTCAGGGGCCAGCGTGACGTGGCGGATCAGGCCGCCCGCCGCCTCCTGGAGCAGGACGAAATGGGCGTCATCGGGTGGACGCATGCACTGGGGGTCGTGGGCCCCGCGGGCGCCTTCACGGTCGGAGAGGTAGGGTCCCTCGACATGAAAGCCGGGCACGGCCCGCCGCACCTCCGGGTAGCGCGCCACGGCGTCGGCCAGCATGGTCAGGCAACGCCGCATCACCTCGGTGGGGCCGGTGATCACCGTAGGCAGGTAGCGGGTGACTCCATGGCAGGCCAGCGCCCGCGTCGCCGCTAGCACGTCGGCGGGCCGCGAGTCTGGGGAGTTGAAATCAACGCCGCCAAAGCCGTTGACCTGGATATCGAAGAGGCCGGGGGCCAGGATCAGGTCGGTGGATAGTGCCCGCGGCGCTGGTTCTAGGTGGCGCAGGGCGAGGCCCTCAAAGGTGAGCAGCCAGGGCTGGCCGGTGCGGTAGTGGCGAGCGACGACCTCCTCAGGAAGGGAGGTGGGTGGGCCGCTCATGGTGAAATCACGCCCGCTGCTGCAAGAGAGCGGCGCTATCCTGGTCGAGGTAGAGGTCCACATGGTTGTGTTGGCGCAGGATAGAGGCCGGGCGCAATGGTGAGATATCGTCTTCCAGGCAGGCGCGCACGGCGGGGGCCTTGCGGCGGTCGGGGACCATACAAAAGATGCGGTCCGCGGCCATGATTTGATTGACCGACATAGAGATAGCCTGGGTGGGCACATCGGCGGGGGAGCTGAACCAGCCCTCACCAGCCTGCTGGGCGCGGCAGGCGTCGTCGAGAGTGACCACCAGGAACGGCTCTACCGTGGCGAAGTCGGCCGGCGGGTCATTAAACGCCAGGTGGCCGTTCTCGCCGATACCCACGAACGCGGCGTCTACCGGCGCGGCGGCGATCAGCGCGCCCACGCGACCGCACTCGGCGTGTGGGTCGGCCAGCCCGTCGAGCAGGACGACCTGGCCGGGGTGGACGCGATCTATAAATCGCTCGTGGAGGTAGCGGCGAAAGCTGGCTGGGTGGTCGGCGGGCAGGCCCACATACTCGTCCAGGTGGAACATAGTCACCTGGGGCCAGGCAATATCCGGTGCAACGACCAAATGGCTCAGGAAGGCGAACTGCGAGGCCCCTGTGGCCACCACGATGCGCGCAGCGCCCCGACGCCGCAGGACGTCGCGCAGGTGCGTGGCGGCGTGGGCCGCCGCTGTGCGACCCAGTTCCTCGGCGTCAACCAGACGATGAACCTGCATCGGTGGGGCTTCCTCTCAGGCTGATATCAGCACGCCCGACGTAATCGGGACCTAGGGGCACACTGGTGGGCATGGTAGCACCGCCCCGGCAGGGGTGTCAAGGCAGAATCCGATCACCTGTAGGCCAGGCGTCATACGCTGTGCAGGGCCGTGCCGATGACCACACCGGCCAGGGCACCTACCGTGACGATGATCAGGAACTCCGCGCCGGCGCGCAGCGGGCCCTGCAATGTATAGCGCGACTTGAGCGCGCCCAGACCAATAGCCGTCAGGGTGGTCAGGGCGTAGGCCCCTATCCGGGGGTGGGCCAGGCCGACCACAAACGGCATGGTGGGGATCAGACCGCCGACCACGAACGAGCCGCCCACCAGCAGCCCCTGCCGCCAGGGGCGCTCTTGAGCCAGATCGGTCACTCCCAGTTCATCGCTGACCAGCGCCCGCAGCCAACGATCCTCATCGTCGGTCAGCCGGTTGACCACCCGCTCCAGCAGCGGCCCACTAATGCCTTTGGCCCGATAGATGGCCCGTAGCTCGGCGCGCTCCTCCTCTGGCTCGTGAGCGATTTCGTAGCGCTCGGTGGCGATGCGCTGGGCCAGGACATCCTGCGCGGTGCGCGCGGACAGATAGCCACCTAGGGCCATGGAGACTCCACCAGCCACCACCTCGCCCAGGGCGATCAGCACCAGGCTGGCGTGAGCCACCGCGCTGACAGCCATGATGAACACAAGGGTGGTCACCAGGCCATCGTTGAGGCCAAAGACGACTTCGCGCAGCCAATCGCCGCTGTGCGGGTGCTGCTCTTGCATGGCCATGGATCAAACCTCCTCTCAGTCGCCTGCAACGCCCGGTGGCCAGGCGGTACGCGCCTTGGCCTACTCGTGCAAGAGCAAGCGGGGCAGAGCCCCCATGGCAAGGCAGTACCGTGAGATAGCCGCCCCTAGTCTAGGATGTCGGCCCTGTTATCTCAATGCGCAGTGTATCCGCCGTGACGTCCATGCGCACGCCATCGCCGGGCGACCTGTGCTCATCCACAACCAGTGGGCTGTAGCGGCGGGGGGCAAACGCCGGCTGACCCTCTAGCTGCTCCTCCAGCTCAGCCCGCGAGACGCTCAGCCGCACTTCTCGGGGCCCGACGGCCTCCAGTAGGTGGCCGGGCACGTCGCGCAGCTTTTTGGAGCTGTCCCGTGGCACAAGGCGCAACACAGCCCCCGTCTCAGGCGCAACAACCACATGGACCAGGCGGCCAGCCTCGCCATCGGTACACATCACCCGGGCGTCGCGGGCCAGTTCGATACTGGCTGGCGGCGCGGCGTCGTCCTCACCGGGCTGGCGCTTGATCAAGGCAAAAGGGAGACCGCGCCTGCCCCCGGCCAGGGCGCGCAAGAGCAGCAAGAGCAGCAATAGTAGCAGGCCGATAGCGGCCAGGGCGCCCAGCGCCAGCAGCGGCCAGTTGTCGGCGCGGGGCGGGCTACCGTGGCTGAGCGCCTCAATAGCCCGCACGCGCCCCTGACCATCCAGAAACACGGTCAGGCCATCGCCAGGGCGCAGCGCTTCCACGCCCAGGCCAGGTTGCCGGTTGCGGGTGACCAGTGGGCCAAAGGGGCCACGCAAGGTGCGATTGCGGCCCGTAGCGCTATCAGTAAAAGTCAGGCTATCAGGCGCGGCGGCGCGCACGGTGCCATGCCGGGTAGTTGGATGGGTAGGAGGCGCGACCACTATGGCTGGCGGGGTAAAACTGCGCGCGTCTACCCGGACAGCCTGGCCCGTCGGGTTGCGGGTGACTGTGATGGCGTCGCCCGCCGTCAGGTCGGCCAGGGTGGCCGGACGGCCGTTGCGTGTGACCACCAGATCGGGCGCGGCGGCGACCACCAGTGGTGTGGTCAGGCTATAGGTCGCCGTCGTCGGGCCGCTGGCCGTGACCACCCCTCGCTGCACCGTTGGCGGAGGCAGGGTCGTTGGGACCGGCCGAGCCGCCGCTGGGCCACGCGCCGATAGCCGGACCATCCGGCCGCTGCCATCGGTCCACAC
>JAABUM010005238.1_pt1 | contig 13773 bp, 14 predicted proteins | sample 5559161 | NCBI WGS metagenome assembly JAABUM01 (sample SAMN10711868, study PRJNA513369) | rock metagenome | isolation source: Antarctica rocks | place: Antarctica: Victoria Land, Siegfried Peak nord
CTGCGGCGCGTCGAGATCGGGGCGAAGTGGAACAGGCACGGCAAACCTCCTGGATTCGCCGCGTTCAATCAGACAAGCAGCGGCATGAAAACCCTCAAAGGTCACGATCTCTGGGATTTGGTATAAGGCGGCCGTAAAAGTCCCGGCGTTTTGCGGATGTAATGGCGCCTCGGCGAAGGTCAGCACGGGCGTGACACACGCATCGCTACCCCCGAAATGCACCGCCCAGTCGTCCCGCGCGCGGGTCAGGAACGCCTCCGCGAACCGCTCGCGCGTCTTGCCCCATTGCACCTTGTCCATCTGCGCCGCCGGGTCGAACTCGTTCAGCAAACCAAGGCCCGTGAGGAGGGCGCGGTAGAACTTCGCCTCGATCGCCGCCACCGCGACATAGCCACCACACTTCGCCGAGTAGCAGCGGTAGAACGGCGCCCCGCCATCCAGCACGTTGTCATGGCGCGCATCCGTCATGACACCGGCGGCCCGCATGCCATGCATCATCGGCGTGAGCGCAAGGGTGCCCTCGAGGATGCTCGTTGCGACGACCTGTCCCTGGCCGGATTGCCGAGCCTGCAATAAGGCAGCCAGCACGCCGACGGCCAACTGCATCGCCCCGCCGCCGAAGTCGGCGATCAGGTTCAGCGGCACCGGCGGCGGAACGCCGGGTGGCCCCATCGCCGCCAGCGCGCCGGATAGGCCGAGGTAATTGAGGTCGTGCCCGGCCTGGTCCGCCATCGGCCCGGCCTCCCCCCAGCCGGACAGGCGGCCGAATACCAGCTTTGGATTGCGGTGCAGGCAGGGCTGCGGGCCGAGGCCGAGCCGCTCCATCACGCCGGGCCGGAAGCCCTCGATCACGATGTCGGCGGAGGCAATCAGATCCATCGCTGCGTCCCGTCCCGAGTCGGCTTTCAGGTCAAGCTGGACGATCCGCTTGCCGCGCGCGAGCGCGTCGAATTCCTCCGTCATGCCGATGCCCAGCCCAGACGCCACGGTCCGGTCGATGCGCGCCACTTCGGCCCCCAGTTCGCGCAGCACCAGGCCGCAATGCGGCACTGGGCCGATTGCCGCCATCTCGACCACGGTCACCCCGGCGAGCGGTGCCGCCGTCGGCCCCGTCATCGACCTTGGAACCGGGCCGGGCGCTTCTCGCGGAAGGCGCGGGCGCCCTCGCGCAGATCCTCGGTCGCGAACGCTTCTGCCTGCGCCGCAGCTTCGCTGGCCAGCGCGTCGGCCAAGCTGGCGGCCGGAGCCGTCTGCAACTGCCGCTTGATCAGCCCGATGCCGACCGGTGGCCCGGCCGCGAGCTGGCCCGCCACCGCCAGCGCCCGATCGAGCAAGGCGCTGTCATCCGTCACCTCCCAGACCAGCCCCCACTCGGCGGCCATCTCCGCACCAAGCGGCTGGCCGAGCAGGGCCATTGCGCGAGTGCGGGCGGCTCCGATCGATTGCTGGACGAATACCGACGTGCCCGCATCCATCGCAGCCCCCAGCCGTACGAAGCTCAGCACGAAACGCGACGACCGGGCAGCGAGCACGACGTCGCCCGCCAGCGCCAGCCCGACGCCCGCCCCCGCAGCGGCGCCGTGGACCGCGGTCACGATCGGAACCGCAGCGCCGCGCATGCGGGTGATCACCGGGTTGACGCCCTCGGTCAACAGCGATGCGACGCCGCCGGCGGAGTCGAACAGGTCGCCGTCCAACCGTGCCCCGGCGCAGAACCCGGGCCCGGCGCCCGCGAGCACGATCGCGCGCGTTCCGCCATCGTCCAACGCGCCGTCCAGCGCGGCCTGCAGGGCCGCGAGCATCGCCATATCCAGTGCGTTGTAACGCACGGGGTCGTTCAGCGTCAGCATCGCGACCGACCCCCGGCGCTCGGAGAGAACGAGGCTCATAGCGAGCGCGCGATCATCACCTTCATAATCTCGTTCGTGCCGCCATAGATCGCCTGCATACGTGCATCGACGAACATGCGGGAGATCGGGTACTCGTCCATGCAGCCGTACCCGCCATGCAGTTGCAGGCACTCGTCCATCGTATGCGCCTGCCGCTCCGTGCACCACCACTTCGCCATCGAGGCGGTGACGGCGTCGAGCTCGCCGGCGATTTCCTGGCCGATGCACCAATCCACGAACACGCGCGCGATCGTCGCCTGCGTCTTGCACTCGGCGAGTGTGAAGCCGGTGTTCTGGAAGCTGAACACTGGCTTGCCGAAGGCGTGCCGCTCCTTGGTGTAGTCCACCGTCATCTCGACCGCGCGCTCCATCGCCGCGACCGCGCCGATCGCGATGATCAGCCGTTCTCGCGGCAATTGCTGCATCAACTGTGCGAACGCCTCGCCCTCCGTCTCCCCCAGCAGGTTCTCCGGCGGCACCGCGGCGTCGGCGAAGAACAGTTCGGACGTGTCGGAGGCGTGCAGTCCCATCTTGTCGAGCTTGCGGCCGCGACGAAACCCGGCGCAGCCTTCAGGCTCCAGCACCAGCAGGGATAGGCCCTTGCCGCCCGCCTCCCCGGTGCGCGCAACGACGAGGATAAGGTCGGCAGCCTGGCCGTTGGTGATGAACGTCTTCTGCCCGTTGACGACGTAGCCATTGCCCTTCAGCCGTGCCGTCGTGCGGATCTGCTGGAGATCCGAGCCAGTGCCGGGTTCCGTCATCGCGATCGCGCCGACCAGCTCGCCGCGCGCCATGCCCGGCAGCCAGCGCTGCCGCTGCGCTTCGGTCCCGTAACGGGCGATGTAGTGGGAGACGATGGCGCTGCTGACCGCAACGCCGCCCACCGTCTCGGGCACGATGCGCTCGAGATCTTCCAGCACGGCCGCGTCATGGGCGAAGGTGCCGCCTAAACCGCCATACTCCTCGGGGATGCTCGGCAGCAACGCCCCCATGCTGCCCAGCGCGGTCCAGGCACCCCGGTCAACCATGCGATCGCGGCGCCATCCCGCGGAGCGGGGCGCTAGCTCCGCAGCCAGGAACTTGCGGAAGTGCCCGCGGAATGCGTCTAGCTCCTCGGTCATCCAGGGCGAGCGGTAGGACATTGCAGCCTCCGTCAGATCAGCAAGCCGCCGCCGCAAACGAGCACCTGCCCGCTCACGTAGTTGGATTCCGGGCTGCAGAACAGATACACCGCCCCCGCAGCCTCCTCCGGCGTGCCGCCGCGGCCGAGCGGGATCATGCGGTCCATCGTCTCCAGCAACTGCGGCTGTATCCCAACCTTGATGTCGCGGCCGCCAACGTCGATCGTCGCCTGCGCCGCCTCGATCGGCTGCGTCAGCCGCGTGGTGATCAGCCCGAACGCCACGCAGTTCACGTTGACCTTGTAGCGCCCCCACTCCTTGCACAGCGTCCGCGTTAGGCCGATCAGCGAGGCCTTGGCGGAGGAATAGCTGGCCTGACCGGCATTGCCATACAGCCCGGCGATGGAGGAGACGTTGACGACCTTGCGGAACACCTCCCGCCCCTCCGCCGCCTCACGCTTGGCCATCATGCGGATCGGCTCGGCGGCAGCACGCAGGATCCGAAAGGGCGCGACCAGATGCACGTCCAGCATCGCCTGGAACTGCTCGTCCGTCATCTTCTGGATCGTGGCGTCCCAGGTGTAGCCGGCGTTGTTGACGATGATGTCCACGCCGCCCAGCCGGTCCATCGCCGCCGCCACGAAGCTGTCGGCGAAGCCTGGCGCGGTGACGCTGCCGTTGAGCGCGACCGCCTCGCCTCCCATCGCGCGGATCTCGGCCACGACCGCATCGCCGGGTTCGGCGTCGAGGTCGTTCACAACGAGCTTGGCGCCCTCCTGCGCGAGCTTCAGCGCGATCGCCCGGCCGATGCCGCGCCCGGACCCGGTGACCAGCGCCACCTTGCCCGCCAGTTTTCCCACGAGCGTCATAGCGCCACGACCGCTTCTCCATTGAGTTTCACGCTGCCGGCCTCGTCCGTCGCGGTCAGGCTGATGCGGGCACGGCGCTCGCCGTCATGCTCCAGCAATTCGGCGACCCGGCCCTCGCACGTGACCTGCGCGCCGAGCTGAGTGATCGCGGCGAACCGGGTCTTGAATGACCGCAGGCGGCTGGGCGGGAAGGCGTCGGTGACTGCCTGGCCGAGATAGGCCATCACCAGCATCCCGTGGCTGAACACGTCTGCATAGCCGGCTGCCCTGGCGAAATCGCTATCGACATGCATCGGGTTGAGGTCGCCGGACGCACCGCAATACAGCGCGAGCGTGTGGCGCGATATCGGGGCGTATGCCTTGTGCAACACGCGCTGCCCGATCTCCAGCGCGTTCATGCAGGCACCGTATTGCGCACGACGATCGTACGGGTCAGGTCCGCCACGTGGACGGCGTCCTGGTTGGTCACCGCCGTCTCGACCACGATCAAGGTCATGGCACCCCCCTTCTTCTCGGTCACGTTCGCCAGGCAGGAGGTGAAGGTGAGTACATCGCCCGCATGCGCCGGCGCGTGATAGGTAAATCCCTGCTCGCCATGTAGGACCTGAGCAAGGTCGATGCCCAGCTCCGTGAGGTATTCGAACGGGTCGGCGGCATCCAGCATCTCGAGGCAGAACAGATAGGTGGGCGGCAGTGCTGCTTCGGGGCCGCGATAAGCGACGTTGGTTTCATCCAGCGTGTTGAGGAAATACCGAAGCCGCCCGGGTTCGGCACGGGCGGTCACCGGGGTGAAGCTGCGGCCGATTTCGGCGTGGTCGACCACGATCTGCCTCAGGCGCGTTCGTAAAGCGTCACGACGCACGCGCCGCCCAGGCCGAGGTTGTGCTGCAACGCGGTCCGGGCGCCCTCGACCTGCGTGGCCCCCGCGGTGCCGCGCAACTGCCGGGTCAGCTCATAGCACTGCGCCAGGCCGGTGGCGCCGAGTGGGTGGCCCTTGGACAGCAGCCCGCCGGACGGGTTGGTCACGACCTTGCCGCCATAGCTGTTGTCGCCATCCTCGATGAACTTCGCCGCACCCCCCTCGGGGCACAGGCCGAGCGCCTCATAGGTGATCAGCTCGTTATGGGCGAAGCAGTCATGCAGCTCCACCACGTCCAGATCGTCCGGCCCGATGCCCGCCGCTTCGTAAACCTGCCGGGCAGCGTCCCGGCTCATGTCGGAGCCGACGACCCTCATCATGTCGGCGCTGCCGAACGTGGTTTCCGTATCCGTGGTCATTGCCTGTGCTGCGATGCGCACGCTGGTCTGCAGGCCGTGCTCGCGGGCAAACCGCTCCGAAACCAGGATCGCGGCGGCCCCGCCGCAGGTGGGCGGGCAGGCCATCAGCCTGGTCATGACGCCGGGCCACAGCACCTTGTCGGCCAGCACGTCCTCCGCGGTGACTTCGGTGCGGAACACGGCCATCCCGTTGTTCTTCGCGTGGCGGCTGGCCTTGGCGCGTATTTCCGCGAAGGCTCGCAGCGGCGTGCCGTATTTGTTCATATGGCTCAGTCCGGCCCCGCCGAACTGGCGCAGTGCCAGCGGCACGCCGGGTGCATCCACCAGCGCATCGGCCGCGGCATCGAACTGCTCGAATACGCTCGGCCGGTCGTCGAACATCGTGCCCACCGCACCCGGCCGCATCTGCTCGAAGCCCAAGGCCAGCACGCAATCCGCCGAGCTGGACGCGATGGCCTGCCGCGCCAGATACAAAGCAGTGGAGCCGCTGGAGCAGTTGTTGTTCACGTTGACAATCGGGATGCCCGTCATGCCCACGTCGTAGAGCGCGCGCTGGCCGCTGGTGCTGTCGCCGTAGACGAAGCCGGCATAGGCCTGTTGCACCGCGCCATACTCCAGCCCGGCATCCGCCAGCGCCAGCCGGGCCGCCTCGGCCCCCATGACGTGATAGGGCGCGCTCGCCCCCGGCTTCTTGAATGGGATCATGCCGACGCCGGCGACGAACACGCTGGATGCCATGGACCTGCCCCTGAGAATGAGCGCTTGGGTTTCTTGTGACCCACGGGTAAGATAATGGTCGCTAACTGTCAAGTTTAAGGTGCATCGCAAGCGGCATGGATACCGGAGCCGATTCCTCCCCCTGGCTGCCGTTCGAAACACGGCGGCGGGACCGTGACGCCAAACGCGACGCCGTGCTGCGCACCGCGGTGCAGCTATTCCTGGAGCAGGGCTACCATCGCGCGACGCTGAACGAGGTCGCCGAGCGGCTGAACATCACCAAGCCGGCGCTCTACAACTATTTCCGCGGTAAGGACGCCATCCTGTTCGAGTGCTGGGCGATGGGCCAGGAGGCCGTGTTCGGCCGCATCGCCGAGATCGATGGCGCCGGCGGCACTGGGCTGGTAAGACTGCGCAAGCTGGTGCGCGCTTATGCAACGCTGATGACGACGGATTACGGCCGCAGCCTGGTGCGCTTCGACGTGCGGGATCTGTCCGAACGGCACGGCGCCATCGTGCGAACGGCAAAGCGACGGATCGACACGGTGTTCCGCCGCTACGTGGCAGAGGGCGTTGCCGATGGCTCGATCCTGCCCTGCGACGGCAAGCTGACGGCATTCGCCATCGCCGGCTCGTTGAATTGGATCGGGCATTGGTATCAACCCGATGGCGAGCTCTCCCCGGCCGAGATCGCCGAGAGCTTTACGGAGCGCCTGACCAAGGGGCTTGCCGCCAAGACGGCCCGGATCCGTAATCAAAAGAAAACCGGAGGCAGCGGATGAATATCACCTATGGGCTGAGACGTGCGCTTGAGCTGAACCCGGGCGGCCATGCAACGACGTTCCGCGGCCGGCACCGAAGCTGGGCGGAGGTGGGGGACCGCGTCCGCCGCCTCGCCTCCGGTCTTTGCGCGCTCGGTGTCGAGCCGGGCGGGCGCGTCGCGATCCTGGCGCTCAACTCCGATTTCTACCTCGAGGCGTATCTCGCCATCGCATGGGCCGGCGCGGTTTGCGCTCCGTTGAACGTCCGCTGGAGCGCGCGGGAGATCGCGGACGCGCTCGTCGATTGCAGCCCCCGCGTGCTGCTGGCCGACACCGCCTTTGCTGCGCTCGCCAGTGAGCTCGGGCAAGGCCGCCCGGATTTGCATCTCGTCTACGCCGATGACGGCGCGGCCCCGGCCGGGATGGAGCATGTCGAGGCGCTAATCGAACGCAGCTCGGCCATGCCGGACGCCATGCGTTCGAGCGAGGACTTGGCCGGCATCTTCTACACCGGCGGCACGACGGGCCGGTCCAAGGGCGTGATGCTCAGCCACAAGAATGTCACGACGAACGCGCTCAACTCGCTCAGCGAGGGCATCTGGTCGCCGTCGATGCGCTACATGCACGCAGCGCCGATGTTCCACCTGGCGAACGGGATGGGAATGTTCGCGGCGCTGCTGCAGGGTGGGTCCAACGTCATCGTGCAGGGCTTCGCGCCGGAGCTGGTGCTGGCCGCCATCGCCGGTGAGCGCGTGACCGATACGCTGCTGGTGCCGACGATGATCCAGATGCTGGTCGACCATCCGGCGCGGGCGCAGTACGACCTGACGTCATTGCGCCACGTCATTTATGGCGCGTCGCCGATGAACGCGGCGGTGCTGGCGCGTGCGATCACCGCCATGCCCGGCACCGATTTTATCCAGGCCTACGGCATGACCGAGCTATCGCCCTGCGCCACGATCCTGCACTGGGGCGAGCACTCTGGCGAGGGGCAGGCGAAGGGGCGCGACCGGGGCGCCGGCCGCGCCGTGATCGGGTGCGAGGTGCGCGTCGTAGATTTGGACCGTAACCCGGTCCCGCCCGGCACGGTCGGCGAAGTAGCCGTGCGGGGCGACACCGTCATGCTCGGCTATTGGGAGCGCCCAGAGGAGACGGCGCGCGCGGTCGTCGATGGCTGGATGCACACCGGCGACGGCGGCTTCCTGGACGCCGACGGTTTCCTTACCGTCGTGGACCGCATCAAAGACATGATCATCACCGGCGGCGAGAACGTCTATTCGGTGGAGGTGGAAAACGCCATCGCGCAGCACCCGGCAGTGGCCCAATGCGCCGTCATCGGTATCCCGAGCGAGCGATGGGGCGAGCAGGTCCACGCCGTGGTGGTGCCCCGGCCCGATGCGGCGCCTACGGCAGAGGAGGTGATCGCGTTCTGCCGCACGCTGCTCGGCGGCTTCAAGTGCCCCCGCAGCGTGGACATCCGCGACAGGCCGCTGCCGCTCTCGGGGGCGGGCAAGGTGCTCAAGCGTGACCTGCGGGCACCGTTCTGGGAAGCTAAGACAAACACGTGAGCTGAACAGGAGGGAGATGATGGCTGCGCTCAAACCGCTTGATCGCACCGGGTCGCCGGAGGTGGACGCCGCCTTGGCGAGGATGTCGGCCAAGATCGGCTACCGCCCCAACGCGCTCGCCACGATGGCGCGCCGCCCCGAAGCGTTGAAGGCCTTGCTGTCCTTGATCGAGGAGGTGATCTTCCGGCCCGGCGCCAGCGCCTTGGGGCTTCGATGGATAGCGGCCTACGCCACCTGCGTGGGCGCCGGCTGCGGTTACTCTGGCGCCCACGCGGCCCATGGCGCGGTGGAAGCGGGCGAGGCGCTATCCCATGTCGTGGCTGCAGCCTATGCGCCGGCGGGCGGCAATTTCACGCCCGGCGAGCAAGGATTGTTGCAAATGGCCGCTGCGATTGGCCGGACAGGCAGCGGTGCTGCTTACGCCGAGGCGGCACGAGACCAGGCCGGGGAGGCTGCGGTAGCAGTGTCCGTGTAGCTGTGTGAAGGCTGCCAAAGCCCACCCCTGACCGCACTGGTGTCTGGTCGTTTTCCAACGTTGCTGGGGCAGCCTGCAACGGTGCCGGCCCAAACTCAGCCTTTCGGGAGTTTTATCGACGTAAGCGCCTGCACCGGTACGACCCGGCCGCTGCGCACCTCGTTGGGCCGTTCGCCCCGCCCCGCTACTATGACTGGCACGCCATAGAGCGGCGCATACGGGTCCGAAGTCACGAGCGTCATCCCGCGCGCCAGAGCCTGCGCAATAACTAAGCGGTCGAACGGGTCACGGTGCTCCAGCACCTCCGGCAGGCGGAGCAGGTTTGCGTAGTCCGTCGCTGTGGGTGCAACATGGCCAAATCCGGCCGCCGCGACCCGATCCTCGAAATGCAACAGAAGATCGAGCGCAGCCCGCCACTTGCCCGCCGCCAGCTTGAGCGCGACCTCCTGCGCACTCGCGCCTGTTGCCCATGCCGTGTTGTCTGACGCGGTGATGGCGAGCGCCGCGGCCTCGCTCAGCAGCTCGGGCTTGTAAATGGCCCAGAACAGGGCGTGGGTGTCGAGGAGCAGGTCCATGCCTGCTTACCGCGGTCCGGATGCCCCCTAATCGAGGTCGGGGAGGTCGCGCCCGAGGTGCTTCATGGTGCCCAGGCCGGCGACGCCGGACGGGCGCCGGTCGTATACCGGAACCCTGCCCTGGACGACCAAACGGTAGCCGCCCTCGACCGAGAGAACACGCACGGCATCCACCTCGGCCGCAGCACGACTGAGCGCGTCACGGAGGGCGGGTGTAAGATCCGTGTCAGCGAGCGTAACGTCCATACTTTGAGTATAGGTGCCCCAATCCGCTGTTCCAAGCCACCATTGCCCTCTCGCTGGTCGGGCCACGTCTGCGCAACCAGGTCACCCGCATTCTCACCATTGCCGGCACGGACCCGATGTTGCCGGCGCTGGCGCATCATGAGCCTCCTGCAAATCTGTGAGGGATAAGGGGCACCCCTTTCAGGGTGTTGCCTTGGCTTTTGCGAGCAGGCGTGCGGTTGCGACGTGGGCGCGTGCGGTTTTGCCATCGACGTAGCCCTTGGGTTTGGCGATTTTGGGTCCGCGCTTGCTGGTGGCGACCTGGCGCGGGTTGATGTTGCGCGCCAGGCGGAGCAGGTGCTGGGCCAAGCCGGCCGGGTCGGCCTTGTCCCAGCACGGCCAGTGTTCGGGCGGCAGGGCGATGAGCAGGCCCTCGTAGCCGCTCCTGACCTGCACGGCGAGGTGGAAGCAGGATACCTCCAGCGGTGGCGAGGCGGCGGGCGGCGGCGGATCGGGCGGCGGCTGGTGCGCCTGCTCCACCGCGCGCTGCAACAGGGCTAGGACGTTGTAGGACAGCACGGCGGCAGCAAAGCCGAGCAGTGCGGCGCGGGGATGGCCGAGGCTGCCGAGCTCGCTATGCAGCACGCTTTCCAGGCGCCCGAACATGCCCTCAATGCGCCAGCGCGTGCGGTAGAGTTCGGCAATCCGTCCAGCCGTGACCGCCTCGGGCAGGTTGCTCCACAGCCACAGGGTGGTGTCGCCATCCTCGGTGGGCCGGTCCAGCGCAAGCTCGATGCGCCGCCACGGTGCCTGCTGGTGCTCCATCGTGATCGCCTGCTCGCGCACCAGCCCGGTCTCGACCCGCCCGCATGCGCGCCACTCGCCTTGCTCAGTCAGGCGGGGATGGTTGGCGTGCTCGCGCACGATGAAGCAGGCGCCTGCGTCCTCCAAGCCCCGCAGCACCGTGCGGGTGCAGTAGTGCCGATCGGCTATCCACAGCTCCCCGGCGCGCGCGCCTTCCAGCAACGGCGCCACCCCCGGCGCGCTCGCTCGCGTATGCGTCCTCGCAGGCCACCAGGTCCACCACCAGGCCAAGATCGGGGTCATATGCCACCAGCGAGTGCCCCGGCAGCGCAGCACCATGCAAAGCGCGCAGGGGCAAGAGGCGCTTCTCGCTCGCAGGCAGGTGGTTGCCGTCCAGCACGCGCAACCGCCAGCCGGGCAGGCTGGCCGGCGTGCCCAGCGTCGCCATCACCGGCGCCAGCCGCTCGGCGCTGCCGCGAACGAGGGCACGCAGCACGCCGGGTTCGGTGTGGTTGACCTTGTCATACAAGGAGGCCAGCGACACCGGCAGCGACGGCATCTGACGCGCCGCGGCGTGCAAGGACGGGCGTAGGCCCAGCGACACCAGCGTGGTCAGCTCAACCACGGTCGAGAACAGCAGCTCACGCGCATACTGCCGCCGCCGGTGCGCCTCGAACACCTCGTCCACCCAGCCCGCCGGCAACGCGTGCTCCAGTGCTAGGCGCGCCATCACGCCCGCCGGCGCGTGCCGCTCAAACCGCTCCAGAACCGAAGACCACACCGAACCAACCCCAACAAGACCCTTGCTCATCCATTAAAGCTGGAGCGCCAACGAACACCCTGAAAGGGGTGGGGATAAGGGGCCATTAGCGATAGCAGCGTTCTCCGCAGCAAATAGGAGGACAGCATAGGATTAAAAACGTTACCCAAGGTGCTTTGGGTTCAGGTACGCAGCGAACCATCAAAGAGTTAACCCGTCGTTTAGCCTGTCGCCATTCCGGCCGGAACGGCGGCAATGTGCCCGCCTCATGAAGCCTGTCGTCGCCTACTACCGCGTGTCCACCGAACGGCAAGGACGGTCCGGGCTAGGACTGGATGCCCAGCGGGAGCGGTGCGCGCAGTTCGCAACCGAGCAAAGGGGGCAGGTCATCGACGTTGAGAGCGGGCCAACTGGCAACAGGAGGAGCTCCAATTCTCGGCGGAAGGCGGCAGCCTTCGTTCGGTGGCACGAGCCGGATGACGCGAGAGTGTGCGCCGTGGAAAACGGCAGGTCGAATTCCCGTCTCAGACGGGGGAGGCTGGGAGAAGTGCTTCCGGGTCAACCATCTTACCGGACGGTGAAAGCCTTATGGGACAAGAGCATGACGGTGAAGCGGGGGTTTGGGCGAACATGCCAGACCCAACGCCCTGCAAGGCCCGCGCGATATGGTCAAGGCTTGATTGCTTGAACCTCAGTCTCCAGCGATGGAACGTCACATCCCGCGTCACGGCATGTCAGGGCGCGGTCGGCCGGATAGGACGGTCTACGTTTCGCCGTCCGAAACTCCTCCTGCCGAGCGACGGCCAACGAGGTCGTTCAAGGGGGCGAACAGGGGACGTAAGTCGCGCTAGAACGTTCGACTTGTACGGACAGGGATCGCCTACAGGCCGCGAGGCCCATGGCGACGGAGCAGCCGTAGTAGTCCGAGGACGGGAAAGCCGTCCACATGGCGAAGGGCTGCAGGTGCCTTGATGGCCAGAACTGGGAGGTAGCCGCAATGGCAACAGCCGAAACAGTCATGGCCATCACCTCGTGAGAGGACAGGGCACTGGAAAGCCGGATGAGACCGAAAGACTCATGTCCGGTTTGGGGAGGGGGCGCCGGAAAAGTGCCGGATCGGCAACTCGCCGACGCCCTACTCTACGTCAAGTCCGGTTCTGAGGGGGCTGGGTCTCGGCAACGAGGCCCGGCTACCCGACATCTCTCCATGCGTGTGCACCATGTCGAGCAGGTCATGCTCGGCCTGTGCGCCCTCGGGCCGCCGCTTCTTGCCCCGCTCGACCATGCTCAGATCGACGTGGAACGATTGCGGCATCTGCTCTGGAACGGCCACCACGAGAAGGCGTGCGAGGCCCTGGGCCGGAACGTGAGCGGGGCCAAGGACGCCATCGTGCTGAACGAACCCGGCGTCGAAGCAAAGGCCAAGCGCCTGGTCGCGCGTTGCACGGAGCTGCGCAGCCACATCGAAAACAACGAGGGCGCGCTGATCGACTACGGCCAGCGCTACCGAGCTGGCAAGCCGATCTCGACCTCACGTGCGGAAGGCACGGTCAACAACCTGGTCAACGCACGCATGAACAAGCGACGGCAGATGCGCTGGTCGCCCCGCGGCGCCCATCACGTGCTTCAGGTCAGGGCCGCAGTGCTGGACGGACGCTTCGGCCACCAGGCACTCCAACTCGCGGCGTAGTGCCCCAGGTTTTTGACACTCCCCTTCGAGACATGGGCCGAGGTCGAGCACGCCGTCCGGCGCGCCACCGAGTACTGGAACACGCACAAGCACCCCTTCGTCTGGGGCCGCAGGCGCAGGCATTGCACCTCGCGTCGCCTTGGCCTCGCCGCTACGCCGAATGTCAGACTTACTTGGCGGATGCACCACTAGGCAGCCCTGCCCCGCAATCCGGCCCATCCGATGCCTGACTGGCATCAGTGCGACACTTCTGTGATCTTCGGGCAATCGCCGCCGCCCTGCTAACACGCACGCGCGCTCTGCTTCCAGCAACACATAAAACGAAGGGTCGTCCAAGGCGATCCAAGGGAGAAACTGTCTTATGCGCCTATTGACCGGGCTTGCGCCTGCTGCGGTCCTGCTTGCCGCGTCCTTGTCATCGCCCGCCCGCGCCGCCGATCCGGCACCCATTTCTATTGGGCAGGCCACCCGCTCCAGAGTGGACCGGAACACCGTCCCGGGAGGCCCGACCGGTCCCGAAGGGCTATCGGTGCGCCCGGGCGACAACACGACCGGCGACCAAACTTTGCAGGACACGCCAGCACCGACCTCCTCGCCCCCGCGCATCGGACTGTTTCCCGAGTTCGGTAGGCGCCTGCTGGACCGCGGCATAGACTTTCACGGCATCGCGTTCGACCACTTCCTCGCCAATCCCAGCGCCGGGGTGAACCCGGGGCACACGGCCAACCTCGGGGCGTTCCGGCCCGCGGTGGACGTGGACCTCGGGAAGCTGGGCCTTGTCCCTGGGGGCACGGTGCGCCTGGGTCTGACCTTCTTCGGCCTGCGCAGCGACATCCCGCAGATCATCACCCAGGCCGGCGGCTTCGCGACCGGGTTCCAGACCACGCCCGCGACGCAAACTAACCTGCTGTCCCTGCTAAGGGCTCATCCGGGAATATCCGAATCGGGTATCATGCGATCGGCCTGTTTCTGGATTTCCGTTGCTTGAGGAGTTTGTTACCCCGTTTGGATGATTGATCCTCACCCGATCCGCAAACGCTT
>JAABUM010005239.1_pt1 | contig 13773 bp, 12 predicted proteins | sample 5559161 | NCBI WGS metagenome assembly JAABUM01 (sample SAMN10711868, study PRJNA513369) | rock metagenome | isolation source: Antarctica rocks | place: Antarctica: Victoria Land, Siegfried Peak nord
CCCCAGACCTCGACCGACCCGTCAGCGAACATGATCCCGGCAATCGGGACGTTGAAAACGACGCCGCGCCGGGGCGAAACCGCTGCGCCCCAACGCAAATGGCTACGAGTTCTTCAGGTCGAAGTAGGTAGGGGCCGACGTGCCGGGACAGGATCCGGGCGTCGTCGGGGCTGACTGTGAAGTAGGCCTTGTTGCGGGCGTTGGCGTGGATAGCGTCGCCGAGTTCGCGGGGTAGCTGACCCAGGTGCTGGTGAGCCAACACTAAGGACAGGTGGTAGCCGCGGGCTTCGGCTAGGACGTCGTCGATCGGGCCGGGTAGGTGCATGAAGTTGTGGCATTCATCGACTTAGACCGCGGCGTCGAGCCGGTCAGGCTCGCTCTGGCCGGCTCGGGCGGTAGCGCTCTGCCACAGCGAGGACAGCAGCAGGGAACCCACCAGGCGGGTGGTGTCATCACCCAGCACCCCTTTAGGCAGCCGGACCAGCAAGATCCCGCCGTCCAGGATGTGGGTGAGGTTAAAGGTGGAGGCACTGGCGCCGAGCAGGTCGAGGGCGAACCGGCGGGTCAGCACGCCGCGCAGCTTGGTCAGCACCGGGCCGATGACAGCGGCCCGGGCTGCCTCGGTCAGCCCCTCATACCAGGCCCAGAACCCGCCGAGGCCGGTCGAGTCGGTGACTCCGGCGGTCATCACCTGCCGGTAGCGGGCGTCGGTCAGCAGCCGGGGAATGTCGGCGAGGGTCGGCACCGACCCGGCGATGCCCCGGCCGGCAGGGAAGTCGCCAGGGGCAAACGATGCGCCGCTACCGCTACCGCCACCGCCACCGCGGCCGGGGCGGCCGGGCTGGCCGGTGGGGTGGGGTTGGCGGGTCAGGGTCAGGCAGGCGCAGCGCAGCACGTCTTCGATGCGTGGTCCCCAGTAGGCGGCGTAGAGCCGGGCGAACACCCCGACGACCCGGTCGGTGACCAGTTCGGGGCTGTGCCCGGCTGGGTCCAGCACGTTCAGCGCCGCGGGGGCGAGTGTTTCGGCCGGGTCGATCAGGACCAGCCGCCCGGCTGCGGCGGCTGGCAGGCGGGCGAGCACGTCGGTGATCAGGTCCCCTTTGGGGTCCAAGACGGCGACGCCCCGCCCGGCGGCGGCGTCGGTGAGGATCAGATTGGTCAGCAGCGTCGACTTGCCGGTGCCGGTCGCCCCCACCACGTGCAGGTGGTGACGGGCGTCGGCGACGCCCAACGCGACCGGGCGGCGGGGTCCGGCGTCGGCGTCGCCGAGCACTTTGCCGGCCAGCCGACGCTGGTCACCAGCCGGGTAGAGCGCCAGCCGCCCGACCTTCTCAGCATTGTCAGCGCCGTTGCCGCCCGCGTCGCCGCAACCGTCGGCGGCCGGCTGCTCGAGCCGGCCCGAACTGGCCGGGCGGTCGGTGGCGGGATGCGGCGAAGCGGTGCGTGTGCTGCTGCTGTGCTGGCGGCTTGGCCGGGTGGGGTGGCTAGTCATGGGCGAGCCCGGCGGGGGGCGCGATGCTGCGGGCGGCGGCGGTGGCCAGTCCGTGCCGGCTGGGTTCGGCGGGCAGGTGAGCCAGGGCGGCGAGTTCACTAGCGGACAGCAGCAGACCGCGGCCCAGGTGCCGGGCGTTCAGGGTTGCTACCGCCCGATGCTGGGGGCCGATGATGAGCTGGTTGCGCCCGCCGTATAGGCCGAGGGCTGCGGTGAGCTGCCGCAGCCACCCGCGGCGGGCTCGCCGCCCGGCCCGGCCGGCTGGCCCGCTGATCGCCATCCGGATCGTCACCTGAAACAAGGGGGGGTCGGTGAGTTTGCGGCTGATTGCCCGGGCGTCGTCGAGTGCGAACGGGTCAGTCGGCCCGGCCGCCGCGGCTGGCCGGCCGCGGACGGCTGAAGCCGGACTCGGCAGCCTTCCTGTCAGCCGCCGAGGCGGGGTGCCGGCTCGGATGTGGCTGGCGGCGCGGCGGGCCCGGGCCAGGCGGGCGCCGCGAGCTGGGCGAGCCAGGATCTGCAGCATCCCGGTCGCCCCCGGCGGGAGGTCGGTGAGCGCCTCGAGCAGCCCCCGCAGCGGATCGAGCCCGGTCCCGCCGGCACTGAGACTGCCGCCGATGGTTGTGCTGGTGTGCTGGGCGGGGCCGAGGGGGAACCATTCGCCGGCGGTGAACCGGACCCGGCCGGCACTGTGCCGCAGACCGGCTTCACGCCGGTGCTCACCGCCCCGGTGCTTGTTGCGCCGGGTGGCCAACTGCGGCGGCCTGGTGATAGTGGTGGTTGCTCCGGGCCAGGCGGTTGCCACCGCGCGGGCAACGGCGCCGGCTGGCAGGCTGCGCGCGACCCACAGTCCCACGCTGGTCGCGCCAGGTCGGGTGATGACTTCGAATCCGACCGGTGGCCGCCCCCCGGCAAAGGTCGGCTGGGCGGACAGCAGCGGGGCGAGCTGGCGCCACAACCCCAGCCCGCCGGCCGCGGCTGGCTGAGCCGGTGGCCGGATGACCAAGTTGTCCAATTGCTCCAACGGGCTGCACGCCAGCTGCAAGCCGAGTGAGTGCCCTCGTAGGGAATTGAGCCCGGACGTGGCAGTCCGTCAAGCCCGAAGCGCTCGTCCTGGGCCGCTCGCCGGCTGATGCGAGTCGTCCCCGCCAGCCACTGGCCTCTGATCAGCGCTGCCCATAGATGTTCTGGTACCGGTCGAAGAGGCGGCGCACGATGTCGGTCGGGAGCGGCTCGAGAGGGCCGCCTTGCCGGGCGAGGTGGACAGTGCGGGCGACGTCCTCCAGCATCACCGCGGCCTTGACCGCGTCGCGGGCGTCGCGGCCGACTGTGAAGGGCCCGTGCCCGCGCATCAGCAGCGCTTGGCTGCGCGAGCCGGTGAGCGTCTCGACGATGCCCCGGCCGATCGAGTCGTCACCGATGACGGCGAACGGCCCGACCGGGACCGCTCCGCCGAACTCGTCGGCCATCGCGGTGATAACGCACGGGATCTCCTCGCCGCGGGCCGCCCACGCCGTTGCGTACGGCGAGTGGGTGTGTACGACGCCGCCGACATCGGGCATCTCACGGTAGACGTAGGCGTGCGCGGCGGTGTCGCTGGATGCCGACCGGTGTCCCCCGGCGGTGCCCGGGACGACGTCGCCGGCGAGGTCGCAGAGGATCATCGCGTCGGGGGTGAGTTCGTCGTAACTGACCCCGCTCGGCTTGATGAGGAACAGGTCGGTGTCGGGTACCCGGCCGGAGATGTTGCCGGCGGTCCAGGCCACCAGGCCGTAGCGCACTAGCTCGGCGTGCAGTGCGGCGACCTGCGCGCGGACCGCGCTGACCGCCGCCTCTAGCTTGAGGGTGGGGGGGCTCATCGTGGCTCCTTTGTTGTGCGGGCCGCGGCCGCGCCCCGGATCCGCCGCAGCCGGTGCATGACGTCGTCTCCGCCGCGGCCGAAGTGGTCGTGCAGCCGCCGGTACTCGGCGTACAACTCGTCGTAGGCGTCGGCGGCGCGCTCGTCCGGCCGGTAGACGCCCCGGCGCACCCGGCCCATTGCGGCGGCGGCGGCCCGAACGTCGGGGTGCTCACCGGCGGCGACGGCAGCGTGGATCGCGGACCCCAGCGCCGGGCCCTGGTCGCTGTCGAGGACCGACAGCGGCATCCGCAGCACGTCGGCGTAGATCTGCATGAGGACGCGGTTCTGCACCAGGCCGCCGGCCGCGACGAACTCGGTGACCGCAACCCCCTGCTCGCGGAACGCCTCAACGATGGTGCGGGTGCCGAAGGCAGTCGCCTCCAGCAGCGCCCGATAGACCTCTTCGGTCCGGGTAGCGAGCGTTAGGCCAACGATGAGGCCGCTGAGCTCGTGGTCGACGAGGACCGAGCGGTTCCCGGAGTGCCAGTCGAGCGCTACCAGCCCGTGGCCGCCGACCGGTTCCCGGCCGGCGAGGTCGGTCAGGTACTGGTGCACGTTGACGCCGGCGTCCCGCGCCGCCCGCTCGTATCGAGCCGGCACCTGGTTCTCGACGTACCAGGCGAAGATGTCGCCGACGCCGGACTGGCCCGCCTCGTATCCCGTCAGACCGTCGACGATGCCGCCGTCGACGACGCCGCACATCCCGGGTACCTCGGCGAGGTGGTCGCCGTTCATCACGTGGCAGGTGCTGGTGCCAAGGATCGCGACCATGGTGCCGGGCTCGACGGAGTTCGCCGCTGGCACGCTGACGTGTGCGTCGACGTTGCCGACGGCGACCGCGATGCCTTGGGGCAACCCGGTCCAGTCGGCCGCCTGCGCGGTGAGCTGGCCGGCTGCGTCGCCGAGCCGCCCGATCTCGTGCTCGACCTTGTCCTCGACGAACGGCCCGAAGTCCGGGTTCAGCGCGGCAAGGTAGTCCGGCGAGGGGTACTTGCCGTCTTGATAGACGGCCTTGTAGCCGGTGGTGCAGGCGTTGCGGACGTAGCGGCCGCACAGCTGCCAGACGATCCAGTCGGCCGCCTCGACCCAAAAGTCCATCCGGTCGTAGACCCCGCGGTCCTCCTCCAGCAGCTGCAGCCCCTTCGCGAACTCCCACTCGCTGGAGATGTGGCCGCCGTATCGGCCTAACCAGGTCTCGCCACGCTGCTCAGCGATCGCGTTGATCCGGTCCGCGTGCGGTTGGGCGGCGTGGTGCTTCCAGAGCTTGACGTAGGCGTGCCGTCGACCGGCGTACTCCGCCAGTTCGCACAGCGGGGTGCCGTCCGCCAGGACCGGCAGGACGGTGCAGGCGGTGAAGTCCGTCCCGATGCCGACAACGTCGGCCGGGTCGATTCCGGCAGCGCGGACCGCGCCCGGTACCGCTTCACGCAGCACTGAGACGTAGTCGGCCGGCACCTGCAGCGCCCAGTCTGGCGGCAGCCGCTCGCCAGTGGCCGGGAGCTCGGTGTCCAGGACGCCGTGCGGGTACTCGTGGACGTCGCTGCCCAGCTCCGCGCCGTCGGCGACGCGGACGACGACCGCCCGGCCGGAGAGAGTGCCGAAGTCGACACCGACGACGCAGCGCTGTCCCATCACTGCTCCTGGACGCCGGCGGCCGGCGCGTCGGGGTTGACGTCCGGCCCGAAGAACTTGACCACGAGCAGGTCCTCGTTTCCGGTGTTGACGAACTCCGTCGGCCGGGTGGCCGCCTCGTGCACCAGCAGCAGCTCGTCGCGACCCGGCGAACCGCCCGCCACCTCGACGCCGTCGACGGTGCCGCGTCCGGACCAGGCGAGCAGGTTGTAGACGCCGCGTTCGGCGGTGGTGACCCGGGCGCCGGGCGCCAGCCGGAGCCGCTTGCCGCTGAACTTGGTGGTGCCGCAGAAGATCCAGGCCTCCTCGGCTCCGTCGCGGTTCAGGAAGGGCACCGGCCGGATGCGGCGCCGCTGGTAGAAGCAGGGGTCGCCGTTGGCCTCCCAGTCGATCCAGCGCAGCAGCGCCCGCTCGCCCAGTTCGGCGCGGTCCGCCGCGCTGACGTCCTTGAAGAGCAGCTCCTTGCTGATGACGCAGCCGGCGTTCAGCGCCTGGAACATCGCCAGCGTGTCGGAGTCCTCCTGCAGTTCGATGGTCACCGCGGTGCCGGGGGCGTGCAGGATGCCGGAGTCGACGAAGAAGCCCTCCTCCTCGACCTGGCGGAACGCGAAGGCGTTGGACAGGATGCCGTCGTCGTCCCAGGAGCGCAGGTAGGGCAGCAGCGCCTCACCGCGGGGACCGGCGGCGATGTAGGGGTGGACGCCGAAGAACGTCTCCGGGTGCGCGCCCATGTCCACGCCTGGCGGGAAGTAGTAGGCCTCGTCCTTGGAGCGGCGGCCCACCCGGTCGGCCTCCCGCTGCGGCGGGTGGACGTGATACGGGATGCGGGCCCCGAAGTCGAAGATCTTCGCCAGCCGGCCGAGGCCGTCGTGGGTGGCGGCGTACTCGGCGCCGAGGACGACGTCCGCGGCGTCCGCGACGGCGTCGCGCAGGCTGATTCGTTCGCCGTCGTCGGCCACGATGAAGCTGACGCCCTCGTCGGCTGGGCCCACCTCGTTGTCGGCGAGTGTGGTTGAGCCCAGCCAGCGCTCGCAGACAAAGCCGCGCTCGCCGAGGTCGTAGTCCGCATCGGCGAGGCCGAGCCGCCGGCCGGGTGGCAGCCAGTCGCGGGCCACCAGCGCGGGGTCCAGCCGCAGGACGCCGGAGCTGCCCTTGACGGCGGCGAGGACTCGGTTGCGGGTGTCGCTCACGTGCCTGTCCCCTCGCTCGGTGGCTCGGCCGGCCGGGCCGTGATCTTCGTGGCGAAGCGCCGCTGGGCGCCCGGCGCCAGCTCGACGAGGGTGCCGGCGCGGTGCGCCGCGGCCCGCCCCCCGTCGTCATGGGTGGACGGTTCCAGCCCGAGCGTGTTGACCCGGTCCTGCTGGTGCTTCCACGCGACCAGCAGCTGCATCGCCTCGGCGTCCCAGTCGACGGTCAGCTTCGCCGCGCCGGAGCGGTCCAGCACGGTCGCTCGCCCCCGGCCGTCGACGGGGCGGACCCGGACGGCGTCGACCTCCTCGGGGCGGCCCGCGCTGACCGGCGCGACCAGCGCCCCGTCCGGCAGCGCCGGCCCGCCGCCGCGGGGGGTGGCCGGCGCCACCTCAACCTCCGCTCGGCAGAGCAGCGACCCGGCGACCCTCACGTCGCCGTCCCCGTCCCCTGGCGGCGCGCACCCAGCGCGAGCGCGGCGACGAGGACGCCGCCGACGGCGACGTACTGCCAGTACGACGGCACGCCCAACAGGTTCAGACCGCTGTCCAGCCCGGCGAAGAGCAGCGCGGCGGTGAAGGTGCCTAGCAGCGTCCCGGACCCGCCACGCAGCGACGTGCCGCCAACGACCGCGATCGCGATCGCGTTGAGCTCGATGCCGGTCGCCATGGTGCCGCTCGCTGAGGACAGGACCGCGCTCAGCATCACCGCGGCGACACCGGTAAAGAGTCCGGCGACGATGAAGGCGGTGAGCAGCGTCCGCTCCACCCGAATGCCTGCCATCCGCGCCGCCACCTCGTTACTGCCGAGGGCGCGCAGGCTCCGGCCGAAGTGGGTGCGGGCCAGCAGGACCCAGCTGAGCACGCAGACCACAAGGAAGGCTAGGAAGGTCACCGGCACACCCAGCAGCTTCGCGGTGCCGATCTGCTGCCAGTAGACCGACTGAACGGCCTCCACCTTGCCCCTGCTCCAGATGAAGGACAGAGCGAGGAAAACGTTCATGGTGGCGAGGGTCGCGATGAACGGCGGGATCCGCAGCCGGGTGACGATCAGCCCGTTGACGGCGCCGAGGAGGGCGCCGAGGATCATCGCGACGAGGGCGGCGACGCCGACGAGGGTGTGCGGGACGACGGTCGCGGCGACGACCGCGCAGACGGCGAGCAGGCCGGCCACCGACAGGTCGATCATCCCACATGCGATGAGCAGCGTCTCCCCACATGCAATGAGCCCGGCGAAGGACGCGCTGGTGAGGATCGCCTGGACGTTGCTCACCGAGGCGAAGCCCGGCTTGACCGCCACCAGCAGCAAGGCGCCGACGACGACGACGAGCTGCAGGGTGTAGCGCCCGACGTAGCGGCCAGCGGTGCCGAGGGGGCTGGTCCGGCCGTCGGCGGCCTCGGCTGTCGCAGCGGTCACGTGGTCAACCCATCTCCAGGCGGGAGCGCTGGACGGTCCGGCGCAGCGTGTCGAGCGAGAGGGCGAAGAGCAGCAGCACTCCGGTCGCCATGTACTGGTAGTAGGACGGGATGTTGAGCAGGTTGAGCGCGGCGGCGATCATGGCTAGCAGGAGCGCGCCGACGAAGGTGCCGGCCATGTTGCCGGCGCCGCCGACCAGGCTGGTACCGCCGAGCACTGCGACAGCGATCGCCTGCAGCTCCAGCCCGACGCCCAAGGTGCCGTCGACGAAGCCGAGCTGGCTGGTGAGCAGCACGCCGGCCAGCCCGGCCGCCGTCCCCACCACCACAAAGGCCAGGACGGTCACCCGCCGGACGCCAATCCCGCTCTCCACCGCGGCCTCGGGGCTGCCCCCGACGGCGCAGACGTGCCGGCCGAACGGCGTCGACTCAAGCAGCAGGTACATGACGACGAGCAGGGCGAGGGCGAGCAGGAGCGGGACGGGGACGCCCAGCAGCCGGCCGTTGGCGAGGCCACCGATGCTGTCGTCCTTCAGCAGCACCGAGCCGCCGTTGGTGACGACGAGCGCGGCGCCACGGGCGATCCCGAGGGTGCCAAGCGTCGCGACGAAGGCCGGCACCCGCAGGTAGGCGACAAGGACCCCGTTCACCAGGCCGACGAGGGCGCCGACGGCCAGCCCGGCGACGATGCCCGGCAACAGCCCGTAGGAGTTGACGAACGTGCCGGTCACAACGGCGGTGAGCGCCTGCGTTGAGCCAACGGACAGGTCCAGGCCGCGCAGGGCGATGACCAGCGTCATGCCGTAGGCGACGATGGCCAGCAGCGAGCCGTCGACGGCGACGTTGCGCAGGTTGGCGCCGGAGACGAAGTTGGGCGCGAAGACGGCCGCGACGACGGCGACCAGGACAAACGGCACCAGGACGCCGTAGCGCTCCAGCAGCGTCCCGACACGAGCGGCCTTCTCGGCGGCGGCGGCGCGGGACGCCCGCTGCTGGGCCAGCAGATCGGGGCCGCGGCCGGCGTCCGGCGCGATGGCGGTCATGCCGCGTCCTGCCCACGCTGGCCGAGCGAGGCCGTGACGACGGCGTCCTCAGTGACCTCGTCGCCCGTCAGTGTCGCTGAGACCCGTCCGGCGTACAGCACCAGGCACCGGCTGCACAGCGAAGCCAACTCACCCGCCTCGGACGAGCTGACGACGACGGCGACGCCGCGCGCCGCCAGCGACCGGACCAGGTCGTAGATCTCGGCCTTGGCGCCGACGTCGACGCCGCGGGTCGGTTCGTTCAGCAGCAGCACCGAGCAGTCGGTGAGGACGGCGCGCCCAAAGAGCACCTTCTGCTGATTGCCGCCGGACAACGTGCCGATCGGCCGGTCCGGGCGGTCCACCTTGATGTGTAGGTCCTCCTTCATCCGGCCGAAGGTGCCGCGCTCGCCGCGGCGATCCAGTAGCCAGCGGCGCGGGTCGGTCACTGGCTTCGGGGGCTCGGACAGCACGAGGTTCTCCAGCACGGTGAGGTGCGGCAGGATGCCCTTGGCCTTGCGGTCCTCGCTGAGCATGAAGACGCCGGCGGCGATGGCGCCGGCCGGCGAGGACGTGTCGACCCCGCGGGCATGGACCCGAACCTCGCCACCGGTCACCCGCTGCGCGCCGAACACCGCTTGCAGCAGTTCGGTACGCCCCGACCCGACGAGCCCCGCGACGCCGACGACCTCCCCAGCGGCGACGTCGAACGAGACCGGCGCGGCGAGGCCGGGGGTGCGAATGCCGCGGACCGAGAGCACGGCCTCACCGGTGCTCGTCGGCGCCATCGCCGAGGGCACCTCGGCGGTCTCCAGTCGCCGGCCGAGCATCAGTTCCACCAGGCGGCCCTCATCGACCTCGTCCAGGCGGACGTTGCCGACGACCTCGCCGTCGCGGAGCACCGTCGCAGTGCCAGCGAGGCGCATTATCTCCGGCATCCGGTGCGAGACGTAGAGCACCGCCTTGCCGTCGTCGCGCAGCCGCCCGACGAGCGTGAGCAGCTTGTCCACCTCGAGCTCGTTCAGCGCGGCAGTCGGCTCGTCGAGCACGAGGATCGCGAAGTCGCGGGAAAGAGCGCGCGTGATCTCGACCAGTTGCTGGTCGCCGACCGTCAGGGAGTCGATGCGCCGGCTCGGCGAGATGTCGATGTCCAACTGCTCCAGCAGATCCGCGCTGCGAGCGCGCTGGGCGCGACCGTCGACGAGGCCGCCGCGGCGCAGCTCGTGGCCCAGGAAGATGTTCTCGGCCACGGTGAGCTGGGGCACCAGGCGAAACTCCTGGCTCACAACGGAGATGCCCGCGGCTTGCGCATGGTTGCTCGTCTGCAGCCGGACCTCCCGCCCGTCGACTCGGACGCTGCCGGCGCTGGGCCTTTCCAGGCCGCCGATGACCTTGATGAGGGTGCTCTTGCCAGCGCCGTTCTCGCCCAGCAGGGCGCGGACCTCGCCGGCCCGCACCGCCAGCCCGACGTTGGAGAGGGCGAGCACACCCGGGTACCGCACGGTGACGCCGCTGACCTCCAGCAGCGCGGGGCGGTCCGAGGTGCGACCGTCGCCGTCGGAATGCGCGGCGGCTTGCGGCGGGGCGCTCACTGCTTGGCCCGCGCTGCGCGGAACTTCGTCAGGTTCGACTTGTCGACCACAGTGACCGGCACCTCCAGGATCCGGCGCGTGACATCGGTGAAGCTCGGTTGCTGGCCGTGCAACAGCTGCAGAGCGCTGCGAACGGCGAGCTCGCCCTGGCCGAACGCGTCCTGAGCGACCGTCGCGGTCTGCTCGCCGCTCGCGATGAGGTCCTGCGACGGGGCGTCCCCGTTGAAGCCGACCAGCACGATGTCTTTGCCGGCCTGCTTGCTGGCGGTTCGCATGGCGCGGGAGGCGCCCTGCGCCTCCGGGTCGTCAGCGGCGAAGAGGCCCACGATCCGCGGGTTGGCGGCGAGCATGTCCTGCGCCGCGGAGAAGCCCGTGACGACGGTGTCCTGACCGGCGAGGTTGGACACGATGCGGAAGTCCCGGTGCTTGCCCAGCTCGCGTTGGAACCCGGCGACCCGCTCGTCGCCGACGGTGGACCCGGAGTGCAGGCCGATCACGCCAACCTCCTTCATACCGGGGCGGCCCTTCAGCGCGCCGACGAGATACTTGGCGGCGAGTGCGCCGCCGGCCTGGTTATCGCTCTGGACGTAGGCGTCGTACTGGCCGATCGCGCCGACGTCTCCGATGACAACTGGGATCCCGGCGGCGTGGGCCGCGTTGACCGTGGCCGGCAGCGCGGCCGGCTGCACCGGCGACACGATGAGCGCGCTTACGCCCTGGTTGATCAGGTCGGCGCTGCCGGCGACCTGACCCAGCTCCTTGCTTTTCTGGTCGGCGACGACGACCTCCACGCGGTTGGCCTTCGCGCCGGCCTGGACCCCCTGCAGGTAGGACTGCCAGTAGGGCGACTGCAGGTCGTAGACCGAGTAGCCGATTGTCAGCGGCGAGTGCGGCCGGTACTGCGCGTGCCCGGCGCCAGCCGTAGCTGCGGCGACCCGCGATCCGGCTCCGCAGCCGGCCAGCGCCAGCAGCGTGGCCGCTGCGGCCGCTGCCCGCGCGACGCGGGGTGGGTTCCGCCCCCATGCCGGCCGGGCCGCCGACGGGTCGTTCGGCGGAGTCGGCCGGCCGCGCCGGCGCACCCTGAATCGACCCTGTAGCTGGTCGGCCCCGACCATTGTGGCCTCGTCCATGCGGCTCCTTGTTACGTATCAAGCGGACCGTAAAGCGTCACGGTCAAACGGTCAAGGAGGAGAACCAGCTACCAATACTCACCAAGCAGCGCGCTGCGCGGCCTGACGCGACAGCCTCGTAGAGAGTGCCGACCGGCGCTCGGGCACGGCCGACGACTCGTTGCGCCGTCGACGCGGGGACGCCGCGGGTCACGCTGCCTGCCCACCGGCTAGGCCGACGGACGAGTCAGCGCCGGCGAACGGAGTCACGCACCATCAGCTCCGGCTCGAAGATGACCTGCTCGGGGGCGCCGCCCTGGATGGCGAGCTCAGCAGCCCGGTACCCGAGCCGGTACGGCTGCTGGCGCACCGTGGTCAGGCCGGGCGCCAGCAGCTCGGAGAAGTAGTCGTCGTCGAAGCCGACCAGCGAGAGGTCGCCGGGAACCGCGATGCCGCGCACCGACAGCTGCTTGAGCACCCCGAGAGCGATCATGTCGTTGGCGCAGAAGACGGCGGTGATCCCGGGCGCCACACGCAGCAGCCGGTCAACTGCGGGCTCCGCGTCGCGGGCGGTCATCGTCGCGATGATCTCCTCAGTGACGACCTTGTCCGGGTCAAGCCCGCCCGACTCCACTCCGGCCCGCAGCCCCGCAGAACGCTCGCCCGACCACCAGACGTCGTGCGGAACCGTCACGAAACCGATCCGCCGGTGCCCGAGGGCGACGAGGTACTCCGCGACCATCCGGGCGCCCGCCACCTGGTCAAACGAGACCGAGCTGTGCACCCCCAACGGATCGGTGCGGTCCAGCAGGACGGTCCGGATGTCGTGGGCGTCGAGGTCGCGCAGGGACCGCGAGGCGAGATCGATCGAGGAAACAAGCACCCCGTCCACCCGGTGCTCCTTAAAGACCCGTAGCAGGTCCGACTCCTCCTCGCGGCTCTCCTCCGAGGAGCCAAGCAGTACCGAGTAGCCCCGGGTCGAGGCGGCAGCGCTGATGCCGCGCGTCACCTCGCCCCAGTAGGGGTTGGCCATATCGAGCGCGACGACGCCGAGGGTGCGCGATCGGCCCTCGCGCAAGCTGCGGGCCGAGTGGTTAACGACGAAGTTCGCCTTGCGCATCGCGTCGTGGACCCGTTGCAGGGTCGCCGGCGCCACCCGCTCCGGGCGGTTCAGGACGTTCGAGACCGTAGCCTGCGAAACGCCGGCTGCGCGCGCGATATCCCGAGAGCTGAGCCCGCGGCCACTACCGCTCCTGCTGCTCCCGGTTGCGGGCCGCTCGTACGCGTCCGTCTCGGCTCGCACCTCTCCCGTCCCGTCCGCCCACGGCGGTCTCGCCTTCAGAATCACCGCGCCGAGCAAGCGCGAAACGGGTGCGACCTGACCGGCCGCCGACGGGAGCGATCGCCGAGGCACGCAGCGAACGCGGCGGAAGGCAGCGAAAGCCGCGCTCAACGCGAACGGCCCGGCGGCAGCGCCGGGCCGGCCAGCCCCCGTCCGGCGCTTCGACTCCCCTCGGCGGCCGCAGCACCCCGTCTCCGGACCGGCGGCGAGACCGTCCCACCGGCCCGGCGGGTGCGCTCGGCGCGGATCTGCTCGGCGGCTCGCCGCGCGGCGCCGGCTGGACCGCCCGGTCCTGCTCGGTCCGCATCCGCCCGACCGCCTCGGCGAGGACGGCGAGCTGGGCCAGCAGCGCCAGCAGCTGGGCGTTCTCTGGGCTGCGGACCGTCCGCGCCGCTGCCAGCAGTCCAGACGCGGCCCGCAGCCCCGCCCCCGCCGCCGCCGGATCGGGCAGCCGGCCCCATGCCTGCCGCGCCGCCCGGTCGTAGTCCTCCGCCGCCGCACTGAGCGGCCCGCCCCGGCGCCCACCGACCAGCCGGGCCGCCGAGGCCAGGAAGTCCGACGCGGCCCAGGCAGCGTCCGCCACCCCCGCCGGGTCATCCCGGTGGGCACCGACCGCAGCCGTCGCCTGCCGGGCGGCGCCGATCGCCTGCTCCCACAACCCGGCCCGCTGGGCCTCGCTCAGCCCGCCGCTGCCATGCGAAGCACGGCTGCCGCGGCCTGACCGACCGTCCGGTGCTCGAGCGGAAGCGTTGCTATCGGGGGCCCAGCGGGCGGCGAGCTTGGGCAAGGTGAGGTCGGCGGCGAGCTTGCCGCCGGAGTAGAACACGAGCCCACCAGCCGCGTCCGCCTGACCCGCCAGCGCGACGGCGTAGCCGGTCCCGGGATGACAGCGACCGCGCTGAGCTGCGATGCCGGCTCGAGCCGGACCACCTCCACCCGTCCATGGGAACCGGTGTAGGCGATGGTGAAGCCGCCGAGAGGGCAGGCCGCGACGTTGTCGGGATGGCCCTCCACCCGGGCCGCGATGGGCAGCGCCGCGGCCGCCACGTCGCGACTGACCTGCACGGACTCGTCACCAGCCAGC